>JAEEGI010003030.1_pt1 | contig 40409 bp, 32 predicted proteins | sample 8958751 | NCBI WGS metagenome assembly JAEEGI01 (sample SAMN16246545, study PRJNA631951) | gut metagenome | biome: gut microbiome; feature: rumen; material: KS-attached | host: Bos | place: Iran: Karaj | collected 2018-10 | reverse complement strand
GGGCATGGTTGAACTGGAAGTTGATGAAATCGTATTTGTTCAGATCCACGATAGGCGTCACGAGACGGGTGGTACCTTCGAAGTTGAAGTCGGGATACATCTGCATCTCGTGAGACTTGCCACCCGCGAAAGTGGTGTTGGAGACATACCACACCACCCAGTCGTCGCCCTTTGCATCCCAGCCCTCTTCGAGCCAAGGGGTGTAGAAGCCCTCACACAGCATCACGTCGCCCTGCTGGGCGAATGCCGCCATGGAGAAGAGCCATACGATAAAGGTGAGTAGACGTCTTTTCATCCAACCTCCTGATTTAATCCTAATTGGCGACAAAGGTATTAAAAAAACTAAAGGGTTGCTGTTTTTTATTATTTTTGCTGCATAAACCGACACGAGACTACGGGACACGAGACACGGGACAAAACAATCACGCCCCGCGTCTCGCAGTCTCGCAGTCCCGCGTCAAACAAACACACTATGGCAAAAGAGAAAACCGCCTTTTTCTGCAAGGAATGTGGCAACGAGTCGCCGAAATGGTTCGGGAAATGCCCTGCCTGCGGTGCATGGAACACCTGCGTGGAAGAGACCGTCGTCACGGGAAAAGACAGCAAATCGGTGAAGAAAAGCGTCGGACTGGAGATGGACAAAGGCTTGCCTACGCCTATCAATGAGATTGGCAACGCCAAGGAACAGCGTATCATCCTGCCCTACGAGGAACTCAACCGCGTGTTGGGCGGTGGCTTGGTGCTCGGTTCCCTCACTCTCGTGGGTGGCGAACCCGGCATCGGCAAGTCGACCTTGCTCTTGCAGACGGCCTTGCAACTCGCTGGGAGAAAGGTGCTTTATATATCTGGCGAGGAAAGCCAGACCCAGATCAAGATGCGGGCCGAGCGCATCGGCATCCACAACGCCGACTGCCTCATCCTCACCGAGACCAACACGCAAGAGATCCTGAAGCACTTCAAGAACGTGCAGCCCGACATTGTGATTGTCGACTCCATCCAGACGCTCGAATCGCCCTACGTGGACGCCACGGCGGGTAGCCTCTCCCAGATTCGTGAAACCGCTGCCGAGATGAACAAAATCGCTAAGGCCTATCAAGTGCCGGTGTTCCTCATTGGCCACATCACCAAGGACGGCAGTATTGCTGGACCGAAGATTTTGGAGCACATCGTCGACACCGTCTTGCAGTTCGAGGGCGACCGCCACTATGGTTTCCGCATCCTGCGCACCATCAAGAACCGCTTCGGTTCGGCCTCGGAGTTGGGCATCTTCGAGATGAATGCCACCGGCCTCCGCGAGGTGACCAACCCCAGCGAAATCCTGCTCTCGCAACGCGACGAGGAAGTGAGCGGCATCGCCATCGCCGCCACCATGGAAGGGCAACGCCCCATGCTCATCGAGACGCAAGCATTAGTGAGCAGCGCAGCATACGGCACGCCCCAACGCTCCGCCACGGGTTTCGACATCCGAAGGATGAATATGCTATTGGCTGTGTTGGAAAAACGTGCTGGATTCCGACTTTCAATAAAAGATGTATTCTTAAACATCGCTGGCGGTCTCCACGTGGACGATCCTGCCATCGACTTGGCCGTCATCGCTGCCGTGCTTTCCTCAAATGCCGACATCCCCATCCCTTCGCGTTATGCCTTTGCCGCCGAGGTAGGACTCTCAGGCGAAATCCGCGCTGTCACCCGCATTGAAGCCCGCATTGCCGAAGCCGACAAACTGGGCTTTGAGAAGATTTTTGTCTCAAAATACAATGCCAAAGGCTTGGATACCAAGCGGTTTAAGATTCAGATTGTGCCTGTGGCTTCGGTTTATGAGTTGGGGGCGGAGTTGTTTGGATAAGGGAAGCAAACGCTCTGCGTTCGACGGAGTCAAATCTTACGAAAACCAATAGCAAAGAAAAAACGCCCGCCACGAAACCATTGGCAGGCGTTTCATTTTTGCATTTCTTTACGCCGTTAGTAGAACGGGAAGAAGAAGAAATAGGCAGCCACCCATTCGCGTGGGATGCCTGGAGCCTTGCCCGAGTATGATCCAGAGCTGTTGCGCACTGTGCCGTCACTCTCCACTTTACCAATGCTGGCGCCGCTACTGTTGCGAACCGTGCCATCGCTGTCGAGCCTGCCGATGCTGGAACCAGAGCTGTTGCGGAAGGTACCGTCCCTATCGATCTTGCCGATGCTGGAACCACTGCTGTTTCGGATAGTGCCGTCGCTGTCGAACCTGCCGACGCTGGAACCACTGCTGTTGCGGATGGTGCCATTGCTCTCAATCTTACCGCAACTCGAACCGCTGCTGTTGTAAACGGTCTGCGCCATTGCACTCGATGCCATCACGAGGCCAGCAGCCAGAATTAAAACGCGTAATATTTTCATGGTTATATGAGTTTAAAGGTGAAGCTAATCGAAGAAAAAGAAGAAGTAGGCCGCCACCCATTCTCGTGGAACATTCTGCACCCTGCCGATGCTAGAACCGGATCCGTTGCGCACCGTGCCGTCACTCTCCACCTTGCCGATGCTGGAGCCGGAGGCATTGCGTACCGTACCGTCGCTGTCGAGCTTACCAATTCGGGAACCGCTTTTGTTCCAGAAGACACCATCGCGGTCGATCTTGCCGATATTGGAGCCACTTTTGTCCCAAACGGTGCCGTCGCTGTTGATTTTGCCAATGCTGGAGCCGCTTTTGCTGTATACGGTGCCATCAGAATAGATTGAACCGCAGTTCGATCCGCTACTGTTATAGACCGTCTGCGCCATTGCGCCCGATGCCATCATGATGGCTATGGCCATGATTAAAACTTTTAATGCTTTCATCTTTCTAATTGTTTAATGGTTTGACTTTCTGGCAACAAAAGTAGCAAAAATTGTTCCAATTTGTTGATTCACCAATTGCATTATTTGACCAAATAGTATCAGCTGCCAAACGGCGCTTCTGCTTTTTCACTTTTGATTTGCAGTTTTTTTCAGAAAAACCGGCCTCTACTGGATTTCAAAGGACCTGCTGAGCGAGGATCCTTGAAAAAGGCTTCCGCGTCACATACGGTATAACCCAAGTCGGGAAACAATGGTTCAAGCGCAAATCGGCGGTATTCTCGCAGCAAATAATCGTTGTTCTCTTTTTCCTTTTTCAACGGAGTGAGTCGCTTTTGGTATTGCTTGTTGTCGATCTCGCCCGACTTCAGTGCCCTACGCAGTTCCTTGCATTCTTCGTTGATTTCCTTCTCTCGTTGCTCTTTCTTCTCCTTCTTTTCTTCATAGGTTGCCATGATGGCTTTCAATTCGTCTCGATGCCCGTAAAACAACTGGAATTTGAGCCGATCGATCGTGGCTTTCAGTCGATTGATTTCACCAAAAATATCTGATCGCCACCTTAGAAGTGCGTTCTTAAGAAATATAATCTCCAACTCCTTGTCGTCAATCAAAGGAAGTCTTTCTTCGTCCAAGATTTCGACAACCTGTTCCAATGTGTAAGCCTGATACATACCTTTAGCTTCGTCATAACGGTTGTTGATCCTCATGAAGATTGGCCACAGCGAAGAGAACGGATGGATGGATTCCGTTTCGGTTTTACCGTTTTCGTCAACAACTCCACAGCTATTTCTGCCCGACAAAGGACTGCCAGCAATGTGGTAAACAACCTTATTTGTTTCTATTCCGCTGCAAATCATGGCGCTTTCGCAGTTCAGCCACCATTCAATGTAAACGCCCAAGGTGGGGTGATGAAATCCGCTTGTCCCCGTGTTGACGAGGCCGTTTTGTATGGGCACAGGGCAGAGGAACATGCGGCTGTCCAACATGATTTTGTTTCTATACCGAAGAAACCTGAAAGCGTTAGTCACAAAGAGTTTCTCTTCATCTTCTGTTTCTGTGTCGCTCCGAGGTGCTGTGGCTAGTTGTTCCAAAGGATAGCAGTCAAGCACAGTGCCGTTCAGCAGTTGGATTTTCTCTTCGGGATGCTTGAAGTCGTCTTTTGTTTTGATGATTCCCATGATGATGTTTTTTTATGAATGGTAGTTTTCTCATGGCTATGACAGCGTATTTTATTGGGGTAATTGGTATGAAAACCCATAAGTAGTTTGTTTAGCGCTTCAGATGATTTATAGCGCTAACTCATGGAGTTTTCAACCTGAATTGATAATAAAAAGCGTAGTTGGGTTTTTGAACGCAGGGCCAGTGCATTTAGCGCTTTATCCCATCCATGCAAAAGGAGAATCGCTGACATCCTCTTGTGAGGCTAGAGCAAATTCCACTGTTTCAAAGTTGTAGCTTTTCAGCAAGGTTCGGAACACTTTGGCGACAACATCCGAAGGATTCTTGAATGCGCCGCAACCCCATGCACCGAGGATCAACACTTCGACTTGCTCTTTGGCAGCGACATCCAGAATCTTCTTGATGCGGGAGGTGATGATATCCTCATAGTTGGCGGGGCGGTGGTACATCTTCATCAACTCTGGGGCGGCACAAGTAATTACGTCCACTTTATACCATTCGTTCCGTTCCAACATTTTGGGATAAACGGGGTCGGTGCGCTCGTCAGATTTGAACACCACCACATCGGGTGTATAAATCAGGTCGTCGTTGCCCATGGGACCAATCTGCCTAGCCATATACTGGCTGATATGCCTGTTGTAGAAAGGTTCTCGCATGGCTTCCAGGCAGGGCAGTAGGGTGGAGCACCTGCAGAGCGATTCCTCCTGGGCGCCGGCAGAGAAAGGTGCTCCACCTATCGCGTGGTTGTTCGCAAAGTTCAGCACGGCGGTCTTTTTGCCCTTATAGGCTTTGGCCGCCTCAAAGCTGCGTTTGCCAGAGCAGACATGGAGGGTCTGACTGTTCTCCACGATGGGCTGGTCGATGTTTTCCTCTTGGGTCACCATATATTGATGACGGATGGAGTTGAGAACGGCTTCTTTCAGTTCTTCTATCGACTCATACTGTCTTTTGGTGTCGGTCATTACTTGACGGTTGATGTTTCTGTAGTCTGTCATGATATTAATTGTTTTGGTTCATTGTCCAGCGTTGGATGCTTTTGCCTCTGAAGTAACGGTATTCAGCTTTCTGTAATAAAAGGGTAAAGGGGGGCACTTGTATGCTTTCAACGATCCGCCTCACCTGTTCCAAGGCTGCTTTTTTTGCATTAATTCTACCCAGCGTGACGTGAAGGATGAAGTCGTTTTCGATATCAGCACCTGCATCGATAGCCTCTTTCCTCAGAGAGTCTACCAGTGTTTGCATTGTTGGTGACAACTGAGTCGAAGTGAGATGGATGATGATTTCACTGCTTGTTTTTGCTATGAAAGCGTTCACCTTGTCAAAAGTTTGTAAGGGGGCCTCGCGACCAGACATTTGTCTGTCGAATGCTATAGATAGTGCCTTCGTGGGTTGGTCGTTGCTGATGAAGGCCACGGTGAGATGGAAACCTCCTGGCTGCCATTTCACCGGGATCTTTGCTTCCGCCATTGCCTTTCGTAGATTCACGAACCACTTGGCCGATTGACGGATGGGAACTTCAATCTTTAGATAGTTGCTCATGAATGATGGTTTTTTCTCATATATAGATGCTGAAACGGTGTTTTTCAACCTATGCTGAGAAAAAGCAAATCATTCTTTCAGCTTTTCAAGGATCTTTTCGGCTTAATTATGTAAAGTAGATTTCTCAGCTGTATAATTCAGTTTTTTCGCCAAATGTAGCATTATCAACAAGCAATCGTGGATGTCGGATATCGTTTGCTTGTCATCTTTGCTTTCAAAAGCTTTTGAGTGGGCCTTACTATTTCGACCCACATTAATACGTTCAACAGCAGTGGCAATTTTGAATAAATCTTCAGGAATACGCACGCCGCTGTTTCTATCGGGTTTAACGGGAAGAAGACCTTTTTGAATAAACAAGACTTTCAATTCATAAAAACTATGGTATTCATTTAGGCTGTCGTGATACATTAATCGATGGAATTCTTTTAAATAAGTTTCCATCATTAAGAGTATTTCTTTTCTGAGTCCACGACGTTCCTCTAATGATGTCTTGTCCGTAACATATTTATATAGTTTTTGGACTAAATCATCGAAATTCGAAGTAGGTAAAAGATCGTCATAACCTCCACGTAAAATGATTAACATATTATCCACAAAATGTGGAAGCCTTTCGTCATATTCTTGGGTAGACATGATGGTAATGATACCCTTTTTTAATCCATCCCAAGAGAATTGCTTTTCGACAGGAGAAGGCGAAATAATAGGTGATGCGTATTCACCAGCTAGTTTCAGCTTTTCTATATATCGAGGCTGTAAAGTGACTTGTATTTGCTTGTTTCCTAGTTTTTCTTTTAAGAAGATGTTGTCATCTTTCAGTATATTCCTGACAGGTGTCTTTCGCTCTTTTAAATTATCAGGAGCTTTTTCACTGAACAATTCAACCAGGTCTATTTGCCATGCTTTTTCGTTTTTTTTGAGATACTCGATAATGCCTTTTCTGAGTTCTACTATATACTCAGATTCTTTTTTAGCGGGTTCGGGGATCTCGATTTTTATAGACTTCTTGGATGTTATTTTATCAGATAGTTTTATTGTTTGAGCTACCGATTTACCTTCTTTTATAAAGAGATCTGGCCTGGCTTCAAATAAAGCTCTGTCAAAAGTGATTTTATTTGGGGAATGGCCACATTGCACTGTTATATAGTTTATAATATCCACTCTTTTTGACGGTCCGTTTTCCAATAAATACTCAGCTGCTCCACGCTGTATAATATAGAATCTGTTTCTAAAATATCTTTCTGCAGACTTTTGGTCACTATCTACTGGATAATACGTTCTATCTCCAACACCTTTACAACCAGACTTGTTTACATAGGTTTGGATACTCCTTTTCCCATAATTGAACCCGGTCGATTGTACGTGTTCTGCTATTTGATCTATATGTACCGGCTTTTGTGTTTTAGTGTAAGTATCGGCCACAAAATCTCTGATAACTGTTAATACGTCTCGTCTGTCTTGTTTCCATGTTCGTAGCATCCACTCTCCTTGGGCACCAGCCGAACAAAGTACGGGTTTTCTTCGCAAGACAAATGAGTCTAAAGTGGGCTCGTCAACTAATGCAGGGTATTGCTTATGAAGCTTACCAATGCGCTCACATAATTCTTCCTTGTGTAATGGCTTCCCATTTTCATATAGTATTGCAACGGAAATTGCATAGATATTCAAAAGGTATTGTTTTTTAAGAGATAGTTTTCCGTCTTCAGTAATGTAAAAGCGACTTGAACACCTAGCTATAGAAAGCAATTTCTCAATATAGTCTTCTGGCATTGACTGTTGTTTGCAATATGCAATAATTCGACTTTCTTGTACTGGAACACTGCCATAGTAACACTCTGGGTCATAAGTTTTATCGTAACCATCACCGTCTATAAAGAAGCGGAAAAACGTATTGACAACACCTTCAGCCTTTTTAGTATCCAGTCTTAAACCATCATTGGAATAGATGGTTTCCAACTCGGGGTCTCTAAATGACTCAAATCGATAGTTTATTGGTGTCAGATGATAACAATCTAACACAAACTGATAAGTCTTTTCGCTTTTTACTTCGCCAACTTTCTCTATTAAATCCTTTTTGTTTATTGCATAGACCTTTCCTGATAACAGGTTGCAGGTGCCTTTGAATTGTTTGGCAGCACTTTCCTTAAATGGCTTATAGCACCATTCTTCAACAATATCAGCAAAACCATCAAGGTTTTTTATACCATGGTTCTGTAGAATCTGATGAAGCTCATCTTCTGTTTTTTTATCTGAACCTTCATTATACTTTGCTTCAATAAAAGCTGCAAGTGCGTTTAAATTCCTTTTTAGGATCTTTTCTCCTTTTCTTGTGTTTAGGTCTTCAAGTGTTGCTTCAATACGTTCATTAAAACCTTGCAAATAATTGTTTGCGTATTCTGACAAAGACATTGTTCCGACCTGATCTTGTATGTTTTGTTCCATAACTACTATTGTACTATTAAATGCATTACTCTCAAGAGTGTACTATAAATTCGGGGTAGGATAAAGTGTTGCTATTCTTCAGCTTCGAACGACAATCCAAGTTGGGCGGCGGACTCCTTCACGCATTTGATGATGTGGGAGTTTTCGTCCAAGGGGTTCTTGGATGTGGTCTGAGCCTCGAACTCGACGGTGATGTGCAGGCCGTTGTCCTTCAAGGGGACGAGGAAACTTGTCCACAGTTGTGTCCATTGCTCCTTGGGGACACTACCACTGATTTTGATTTTCTTGTAGTGCTTCGTGTCGCCTGGTGTAGGCTCGGGGTCATTGCCAGTTCCTGTCGGAGGTGTTGGATTGGGTGTTGGGTCGGGTTCAGTAGGTTGTGTTGGAGCTGGCTCTTCCTTGGTTATGCTCTTGTCGACCAACCAATAATCGGGATCGGTGACATTCAGGAACGGAACTCTTTCTTTGCTATACACCTTGTCGTAATTGCCTTTTTCGCCCGACGCCACATTGAACAAGCCCTCGGAACAATAGCGGTTGATGGTTTGGATGATGGCTTCGGAGCCTGTAATCATCGGCTTGTCGTCGAACTTCAAGAAGGCTTCATAGAAGTCCTTGACGCGGATAGGATTCTCGACTGTGGGCAGTAGGTTGTTGTTGGCTAAAACACCACGACCTACGGCATCGAGCAGCCACTCTTCCTCTTTCAGCTCGGGAAGGATGTTTTGCATGACCTGTGACGAGAAATCGGAGGCGTAGTTCTTCACATCGTATCGGAGGATGCCTTTGTCGAAGGTGTAGCGCAACACTACAGCGTAGGCTTGAACCAAGGCATCAAAGGCTTCTTTGTCGAAAGCATCCTTGCGCTTTTGGATTTCATCCCGCTGGTCTTTCTCAATGGAAGCAGAATAGACATTCTGCACCTTGACACAGCCCAAGTAGTCGCGCATCTTGCCGTCAAGGTTGGACTTACCTTGCTCGGAGCAGACCAGATAGAGCATTGTGTTTCGATAAAGGCGGTCGGCCTCGCCACGCTTGAGCGAATTGGTTTTCACATAGCTTTCGACGGGGGCATTTTGCCTGTCAATCGGCACAGCGTATTCTGGTCCCATCACAATCAAGGTGAGCGACTTTTGCTCGGGGATGTCGCTTGTAGGTGCTATCAACACATTCAAGTTCGGGATGAAGGAACAACTGTTCTTCAATCGTCTGACGATTTCGGTACGGATTTCATCGTTGGCGATTTCGGTTTTGGCTTGGTTGAGAATGATGTTGATGTTGGGCTTGGAGTGGAACCAATAACGCTTCTCGCCAATGTTGGAGTAGTGGAGGTAATGAGCCACCTGTTCGTACTTGTTCAAAGCACCGTCGATGTCGTTATGGTTGAAGGCGTTTGGCTTCAACATACAAAGCTTCAGCTCTTTGATGGTAAGGCCATTGTTGGCCAAGGTGCCTATGGAAGCCAGCAGCAGGGTGTTGGCGATGCCTTCGGTGAGGTAGTATTGCCCAATGTTTGAGCCAGTCTCGTTGCTGTCAATCTTGAAGGCGTTGCTGGCCGAGCCATACACATCAGCGTGCATGACGGTCTCCCACTGGCTTCCCATCAGGTTGGTGATGGTGCCTGTGAGCGTGGGCAAGTTCTCCAAATTGATGTCGCTGGTGTGAATCAAGGATTGGGTGCCAGTGAGGTTCTGGCGGCGACGCCACAAGTCTTGAACTATTGAGGCCAAGAGACGCAACACACCACGAGTGCGCTGGAAATGCGGGTCGCTGCCCCAGCGCAAGCGGAACATTTCGATGAGTTCGGGATGGAAGGGATAGGACTTGCGAATCTTGTCGGCGTAGGCGTTGTTGTCGCTCTGCGCCGGAAGGTCGTTGTAACGGTTGTGGTACATGCGCTGGTAGCGACGCGCCACATCGTCAACCACAGAGTAGTCCTTAATCTCGTCGAACAAACGGCGACGCACCACTTCAAACACTTCTTCGTCCTCGATGGGTTTGATGGCAGAGCCAACACGAATCACACGCTGTTCGAGCGAAGTGAGAATGTCTTGACCGATGGCGGTGGAAGCCACCTCCACGACGCTTTCGGGCAAGGTGACGATAAGAAGGCATCTGGGCACGGAAGAAACCATCTCCGTGAGCGTTTGCACGAAACTGAGCGTTTGGGAATAAAGGTTGCCTGCGCCCACCTTTTTGGCCGATGCCTTGACGCAATAGTCGGCCAACTCATCAATGAGAATCATGGCAGGCTTGGTGGCTTCAAGGATAGGCTGGAAGACACCGCTCGAAGGTGCAATGCGCTCGCGGTCGTTTTCTTCCACCACTTTGTATGCTTCAATGCCTCCCAGTTGATAGGCGATTTCGCCCCAAATGGTGTTGATGGTGAGACCATCGTCGGTTTGGCGACCTTGCGCCACATCGGTGGTATTGTTGGTGAAGACAGCGACCTTGGCGTTGTCGAACTCTGGCGCCAAGCCGTCTTTGAGCAAGTCGCTGCACGATTCCATCGTGGCCATCTTGGAGCCACATTTGACGATATGATAGAGTGTGATAAGGGTGTGGGTCTTACCACCACCAAAACCTGTTTTAAGGGAAATGACGCGGTTTTCGGTTACTCCACCGTTGAGGGCTGTGACCACACGGGTAGCGATGTCGCGCAGACCGTGAGTGACATAGGTTTTTTCAAAGAAGGATGCCGAGTTGGTATAGACCTCCGGAGCAGTGCCCATAGCCACATCACCGAGGTTGGCAGCGAAGATGGACTCATCGAGAATGGAACGACTTATGTCGTAGTGGGGAATGACATTGGCAAACCAAGGTGTCACTTGGCTGTTGTCATCTATGTAGGATTCGGTGCGTACCTCCATAGGCTTGACGGCAGGTTGTTCCACAGGCTTTGCCTTGGGAGCGGAAATGCGGGTCACCTCGTCGTAGAGGTCATCATCGCCAATGAGACGCGCCACCATCTTGATGTTGCTGTAGGTGCGGACAATTTCGTCCTCATCAATAGCCTGGTAGTGCTGGCACTTGTTGCGGGTGTCTTCAAGCTCTTGCACATAGCTGATGAACTTGTTGGCCTGCTTAGATTCGCCAAATTCCTTAACCAGCAACTCCTTGAAGCTGAAAGCAAAAGAAGTGAGGTTACTAAAGTCGATGAGACCCAAGCTTGGAGCCCCAGTCTTTTGCATTTCTTTGGCATTACGGTTCCATGCAGCTTGCTTGTCAGGACTTAACTTGGCAAACATCACGCCTTCCCATGGCTCATCAGGAAAATACTTCTGCAATATGCCGACCACATAGGGACGCATGGTTTCGAGGAAAACGCCTAAAGCTTTGAATACATTCTCATTCATATCTCGATGGTATTTTGTTGTTCGTTGTTTTGGATGCGGGACGCGGGACAGTGGGACAGTGGGACGCGGGACGCTGGAGGTTAGAATTCGATTGTTGTTTGGGTGGATGTGGGTTGTTCGTTTTGACGGCAGGATTGACGGAGGTCTTCGCCGTTTTGGAGCAAGCCTTGGACTTGCTTTAAGTCATCGCAGGCGGGCAACAGTTCTTTCAGAGAAGCCAGCAGCCGCCAGAAGGATGCGTTGGCATCTTGGGCGTTGATGTCGCGGAGCAGCTTCAGCAGGGCGGGACGATTTTCGTCCTTGTAGAAGAGGATGGCACGGTGGGCTTGGTCGATGAGCAAATCGGTGGCACGGGTGCCAGCAATGTGGTCGCCTTCGAGGTGCTCGGCGGCAGTGGCTAAGTGCTGTTTGTTGCCGCTTGGCTCCTTGACCAGCAGACCTTGGCTGAAGACTTCCTTGACATCGATAGGAAGACCGACGCGGGTGAACTTCGTGACATCATCATAATCGGTGCTGCTCATGCCGTTCAGTTGGAGCCATCCTAGGTAGAATTTGGTGAAGTCGTCGCCTTGTACTCCTTCGAGCAAAGCGTTGAAGGCGGCTTCGCGTGCCAGCTCGAGCAATTCGGCCACCGTAACACGATCGCCGTTGCTCTTTTCGACCACCTCATATTTGCCAAACTCACTAACGGCCTGGCCGAAGCAAGCTGTGAGCAGATCTACGCCACGGAAGCCCAAGTCGTAGAGTTTGTTCACTTCTTCTTTTACATTCTTTTCAATGGCTTTCTTCACTTCCTTGTATTCTGCAAAGCCTTGGCGTTGAGATGGACGGCATGAAACGGTGACAGAGGACTCCAAGAAAGATTTATCCGTTTTTAAAGCACCTTGCATTTCCGTATCCATAGGCCAACTACCTGTGATGTTCATACGAGCATCCAGAATGGAATTACAAAGTGTTGTCCAGGCTTCTGTACTTTGGTGAGCAAACATAATACTGACAATATCAGAAGTTTGCCATTCGATTGCCTTGAAAATCTCCGTTAGTTTGTTTTCAAAATGATGCTTAGCTTTTTCAAAATCTCCATCATGATGGTATTTAAGTGCGGTGCATTCTTCTGCTTTTGGGGTTTGAGGAGTGGTTAGAATCTCGGGGAATACCTCTTTTAATGTGAGTTTTAACCAAACATAGAAGAAATCAGATAAATCAGCATACGCAATAGCATCATAATACGGCGGATCTGTAACTACCGCGGTGAGCGTTTTTTTATCAAACTGACTTTGTTCTCCGCTCGAAGAGTTTTTGAAAATAGCGTAAAAAGGAGAATCTTCCTCAGAGTCCAAATATCTTAGCAACCAATCTAATTGGTTTAATGCACTGCCTGATTTACCACAGAATGGGTTCGATTCTGGAAAATCAAAGACCATCGGAATGGCTTGCCTACCAAAAATATGCTCAACATTTTCTCGTCCAATGTGGTATGTGCCAAAAGTTGTGTTTGCAATGACGATGCGGTCAAACCAGATAGCGAGATAAGTAGATAAGGATTTGAAATATTCATTATCTGTTTTGCTGCTTAATTCTGCCACGAAATGATTGTTTAAGGCATTTAGCATATATAGTTGTCTATTCGAGAACAACTGTTTCCAGTATTGAATGCCCCATGGGAAAGTATCTCCTCCATTGGAATTTCGAGCCATCATTTCAGATGGTTCATATTCCACTGACATCTTTTTTTCAATAATAGACCGTACTTGTTCGTTAGGAATAGAGTATTGTTTGCCATTTATACCATCACTAATGATTCCTATCAAAACAGGTTTTAAACCAATAGTTTTTGATTGATTCTTTATTTCTTCAACATTTGTTACACTTCCACAACATGGACAAGTTATGGTTCCTCTGTTATTCCACGACTTTATTGGACTAATTCCTTTTTTTAATTCAAAGGTTATGTCATTCCCAGAAATTATAGGATGGAAATACATATTGTTTTTATTCGTGTTTGCAATTTGGAAACCATGCATCAGAGGAACTCTTGCACCACAAGAAGGGTTACTGCATAAAGCTGTTCTTGTCCAATAATAAGCGATAACTTTATTACCTTTATCATCTTTTGGATACATCCATCCAATTTCCTTTTCAGTTTCGCGGAGGATGCGTTTGGCATAGAACTCCACATCCCAAGCCAGACGGTTGGGAATCTCAACAATGCCATCGAAGAAGGCAAAGCCTTTTTCAGCCAACATATCTACGCCTTCTTTGCCATAGATGCGGCGAAACTCGGTTTCAGTATAACGAATAGGCTTGCCGTACTTTTGAGGGAATTCGGCAGAGCCCCGCTCGATGATGTGCGCCACGGGATTGATGTCGTTGCCATAGCTGCGGCAGCCCAAACGGGCGGCTTCGAGCGGGATGGCGCCTCCGCCAGCGAAGGGGTCGAACACGCTGGGCATGCGCTGCTGGAACTCATCAATGGCTTTTTGCAGACGGGCTTCGGCCTGCTGCACTTCAGGCGTTGCATTGTGGCGGTCGGTCAAATCATAAAGGGCTTTTTCGGCCTCGTGGATGGCTGAATAGGCATGGTCAAAGTCCTTGCTCAATCGCTCATACGAAAGCGAAGCGTCTTTGTCGGCGTTGTAAGCCACCCAAATCAACTTTCGGGCAATGCCCAGTACAGCCTCGTTGTTTTTGTTCTCCCACTTGATGAGCGAACCAGCAGAAAGCTGTTCGGCAGGAGAAGTGGATTTTCCGGCAATCATATTCTTCTGGCATTTGTCGGAGAACTTGCCGATGAACATCATCAGGCGGTGACGAGGGGTGTCGTCCATCTTGTCAACGACCGTTGTATAGGGGATGTCATCATAGGGTTTGTAGACATCGCTTTTGAGCAAGTCGTCCACAGCATCCTTGAAGGCTTGCGGGCAATGCTCATCCAAGGGGTCGGGCACGAGGCTGGCGAACACCACAGCACGACACACGGGCAAGGGACGACGCGCCCACCACAGGTGCAGGGTTGAAATATGACCGTGACGAATCGACTTGTCGCGGACGCTCTCTGCCGAAATCTCCTTAATCGGCATGGCCACTTCTATGAGTTTCTTTGCTTTCATTGGTTTAGACTTTCGTGTGTTTTCCACTCTTCGAGCGGGAGGTAATACTGAACGCCCTTGACGGTCTTTTCGAAGTCGAGGGTGTTGCCCGGGTCGTTGATGATATGTAGGGTGGGATGGGTTTTGCAGTCGGTGACGATGTAGAGCCAAGCGCGCTTGCCCAACTGGGTGAGGCGGTTCCACTCGTTTTCGGAGAGCATCACGCCATCGGTGGCGGCACGGCCTTTCACCTCGATGTAGCGTTTCTGCCCATCGGAGGCGGTGCTGCGGATGTCGTAGCCCACATTGTCCTTTGAGACATCGGTAGGGATGCGTCCTTCTTGCTTTTCGTATTCCATGGCTTCGTTCATGGCGATGGCTTCCACCTCGTCGTCGCGGCTCATGCCGAAATGGCTCTTGTATTCCACTTGGTTGAGCGGCACGACATAGGCACAGCCCAGCACCTCGGGGGTGCGCTGCTGCAACTCCACCATCTTTTCGAGGCTGTGAAGCCTTTCCTGACGCTTTTGCTCTGCCTGATCCCGCAGGACATATTTGCGTTGCAGTTTCTCCTGAAGCTTTTCGTTGTCGTTCATCAAGGTCTTGCCTTGAAGCTCGTTGATTTCACCGTCCAAGTCTTCAATCACCCGATTGAAGGCTTCTTCGAGATACTGTCGACGGGCTTCGTTGTCTTCCTCCACCTTCTGCTTGGTGCTCTCGAAGAGCGGCATGGCAATCTTCTCAAACGACCAAGCCAAGACATCCTGTTCGTCCTCCACATCGGGCGGGGTGATTTCCTTGGCATATTGCGTCGGGATGTCGAGGTCAATCAGTTTGGCGGGAGAGGTGACGGAGAAATTTCCTTCCGAATCCTTGCACACCAAAGCCAGATTCTCGTTGGCCACATTGTCGCCTTCCTTGGAAGGACGGTTGTCGGTGATTTGATTCTTGACATAGAAGGCCAGATAGGCATCCTTGTCGTCGGGCGAAACCAAGACAGTGCCTTTCATCATCTCGTCACGATATAGGTCGCGCACGGTATCGACCAAGCAATCGAAAAGCGGATTGCCCGGATTGATGTAATGCGCCTTGCCCATGAGGGAACTGGCGTTGCTATAGTCGAGGAAGATATGCTTGTCGAAGCAGAAAAGCAACTTCGTGACATTGTCGGAGTAAATCTTGTAGTTGTCGCGGAGGCGGTCGGAAATCACGGCAGGCACCTTGTTGATGCGATAGATGCCCTCTTTGACTTGCTCATACTCGCCACCAAGATAACGGAACGCCTTTTCGAAGAAGAGGCGGATGTAGATGGGCTGGAGCCGTTTTTCGTCGGAGTCTTCCTTCAGCAGCTGGGCATCCTTGAAATCGACCTTGCTGATGGCCATCGACTTGGTGTTTTCCTCGATTTTCTTCTTGAAGAGGTCACGGATTTGGTCTTTGTCTTGGTCGATGAAAGCGTCAAACTGGGTGGGCTGGCCATTGAAGACCGAGGAGATGATGTCTTCGAGGGATATGCCTTTCAGCACATCTTGAATAACATCGTAAACGCGGTCGTCGCCCAAGTCCTCGCGGATGTTGTCGAGTTTCTGCAACAACTTGGCGAGCACCTGACCTTCGCGGGTGTTGTCGGCCACCATGTTGAAGACGAGGACATCACGCTTTTGGCCATAACGGTGGACACGACCCATGCGCTGCTCCAGTCGGTTGGGGTTCCACGGAATGTCCCAGTTGATGAGCAAGCGACAGAACTGGAGGTTGATACCTTCACCAGCGGCATCGGTGGCGATGAGGATTTGCGCCTGGTCGGTCATGAACTTGACTTGTGACTCGCGACGCTCATCGACCGACATGCCGCCGTGGATGGTGGTGACTTTGTAGCCGTTGTTTTTCAGGCGGTCTTCTAGATAGAGGAGCGTGTCTTTGTGTTCGGTGAAAAGCACCAGCTTTTCGCCGTCAACAACTCCTTGGCTCTTCAGCAGATGCTTCAACTCTTGGTATTTCTTTTCCTCCTGATTCTGCATATAGAGGCTGTTGGCCATCTCATAGAGTGTCTTCACCTCCTGTGCCTCATGCTTCAACTCCTTGGGACTGGAAGCTGTGGTGAACCATTTTAGCTTCTTGGGGTCGCAAAGGATGGCATCCAAGGCGTCCTTCTCGTCGTCGTCAAGGTCTTCGTAGTCATCCACATTATCGTAGTCCACAAGCTCTTCCAGCTTTTCCTTCTGAGACCATAGGGCAGGGTTGCGGTCAAGCTCATCGACCAGCTCTTGCAAAGCCGTCCAACGGCGCTGCAAGGTGTTCTTGATGGCATAGATGGAGCTGACCAAACGACGCTGCATGACAGCGAGGGCAAGGGTAACATGGATGTTCTTGGTGGAGATGGCTTCTTCCTTGCGCTTGGTGAGGTACTTGGTAACCGCATCGTAGAGTTTCTTTTCCTCGGGTGTCAGCTGGTAGGAAACCGTTCTGGTGGAACGCTTCACATAGAGTGGGTTGCCCTCCCAATCTTTCATGTCCTCTTTCAGACGACGGATGAAGAACTTGTTCAGGCCGTCCTGGCTGAGTTCCTTGATGCGGTCGGCAGCGATGTCGGCAGTGGCGAAGATGTCTTCATCCAACAGCTGGAGCAGACGCTTGAATGTGTCTTGACGGCCACGGTGGGGCGTAGCGGTTAGAAGAAGGACATGCTCGCATCGTTGCGAGAGCATAAGAGCGGCCTCGTATCTTCGCGACCGATAGGTCTTCAGACCGTATTCGTAGGCCGACAGCTTGTGTGCCTCATCGAAGATGACCAAATCCCAGTTGGTGTTTTCGAGCACCTTCATGTATTTGTCGCGACAAATGAGGTCGATGGAAGCCACCAAACGGTCGTGAGTCTGGAAGATGGTGGGGTCGGAATTGAAGACTTGGCTATTGACCAAGGTGAAGGGCAGATTGAACTTCACGCCCATTTCATCCTCCTGCCACTGCTTGGTGAGGCCGCCAGGCGTGACGATGAGGATGCGCTCGACCATCTTGCGCATGAGCATTTCCTTGATGAGCAAACCCGTCATGATGGTCTTACCAGCACCAGTGTCGTCAGCCAAGAGGAAACGGATTCTCGGCTGCGGCAAGAGGAACTTATAGACGGCCTCCACCTGATGCGGTAGCGGGTCGACTACGCTACAGTTAATGGCAAAGAGCGGGTCGAACTGGTATGCTGTCTTGATGCGCTCGGCCTCGGCGAAGAGTTTGAACTTCTCAGGGTTGCCCTTGAAGTTGAACTTGCCTTCGTCGGCAACGACCTCCAGCGTTTCCAGCTTGGCGGCATCGATGATGACGCTGCTGGCCTTGTTGGTGTTCACGCCTTTGTAGCTGATGGAAAAGTGACTGCCCAAAGGCTGCACCTTGGTAACGATAACAGACTCGCTGGGAATCAGGTTTTGAATTATGTTGCCGACTTCAATCATATATGGGACTCCAGAATCAACCGACAAAAATATAAAATAATCTATTTTTGTTATAATAGTAATATAAAGTTTTCCTGATTTTGTTTACACAAATCACATAATAAAAATGCATAGTCATTTCACCCTCCGCTCATTTGAATTACCCAACCCCAACAATTCTCCACGATACTTCGCCACCGTCCTGCGCTCAATAATGAAGTGCAATTCTTTCAAAGTTTGGCAAATCTCTTCATCGCCCATGGGATTGCGTTTGTCCTCGTGGTCAATCATGTCTTTGATCATTTGGAGTAATGCGAGTCGGGGTACTTGGTCATCCTTCTGCTCCGGGCTTGCTGTAAATTTCCTAACAACGCCTTCGTCAAAGAGCGATGGTTTCTCTAAGGTGCTCTCATGATTGTCAAGCGAGAAGGTCTTTGTCGGGCCGTAGACGCATACGTCGCGGGCGCAACGCGACACGGTGGTGAAGTCCAGACCAGCTTCTCTAGCCACGTTTTCAAGGGTTAATGGTTTGGCATAGAAGTAGTTGCCCGTGACTATCAGTAAACGTTGCAGCTTCACGCAGGCTTGAAGGGTCTTGATGATGCTCTCGCGACCTATGCTGCCGTCGTAAGTAAACAAGGCAAAGATGGCTTGGTCGAAACCAAAGGTATCTGTCAGGTTTTGATAACTGTAATCGTTATAATCTTCCGAGAGCCCAAGAGTCTTTATGTCATATAGTTCCTTGAGCCGATTACCTTGGTAGTCAAATATGCAGACGCCCATTTTGGCTGGGTGAGAAGACCTTGTGCCTGTCGACACTATTGGGACGTCGGATTGCTTGCCAATGAAGTTTGCCAATTTCAATAGTTCTTCGGCCGAGGTTACCCGAACGGTGTGGCTTTTGTTGTCACTATCGGTGAAGGTAAAGGTAATCGTGTTGTAAACGCCGGTGAGGGTCAATGAGCGCTGAGGGTTGGTGGCATCGGGCACCGTTATGGAGTTTTTCATCATATAATTATGTTTGTTGGGGCTTTTGTTTCGACAAACGACGCGCCAAGAAAAATAAAATTGGCGCGTGATTTGTCAAAACAATATAGATTAGGCTGCAAGAGGGCCAAATTGAATTGGTCCCACTAGTTTTCTAAAAGTATTATTGAGCTGTCTATTAACATATTTCCTGTCTTTTCCAAGCATTTCCCCAATTACCTCAGCGGTCATAATTGTATGGTCAAAGAACCCAAAATAACAATGGGTGATGAAAATTTCTTCCGAAGTAAGTTTCCAGGAATACTGCTTAAGCAAAGCTTTAACTTGTTGTTTAGTGGAGTTTTTTTTCATAAGTATCAGGATTTTGTCGAGTTTTCTTGTTATCAAATATCGTGCCAAACATTATTTATAGGATGGGTAAAGTTGAAATAATAGTAAAAAGTCTTGATAAAGTGTGGTCGATATTATCCATTCTTTCAACGCTTATCCTTCTTTTTATAGAGCAATAATAGCTCATTATCAACCCTGGGTGACAAAAAAAAGCCAGCTCATCAAAGCTGGCTTATCACATTATGCATAAGATTTACCTGTTTTATTATTTCTTAATTAGTTCATGAACCACCCACGAACACGATAATAGACCAAGCATACGTGACTTCAATACAGGCTCACTTCACCACAAAGATCACGTCAGCCAAACTGTTGTAATCTTTGTCCTTAAAAGTGAAGTTAATTTTGCTCAAGGATGCTTTTGTGAAGCCATCAAGATAGTTTTTGACGGCAGGCTCAATCTGCTCGAAAGCCCGCTTCATTCTCCAGGATTGCGTCATGTCGGACGAATCCACCAAAACCAAGAACAATCGGTTTTCCGCTCCGAAACGCATTTCGCCTTGGTTTTCATACAGCCACTTCATAAGATCTTCCTTGTTTCTTTCAGCATCGTCAATGACTGCTTTGCGTTTGCTTCTCAATTCCGACAAAATGTCGTCATGGCCTGCTGCACCAAGTTTTTCCATGGCAACTGCGACTGAATCCACACCGTGCATGTTCATTTCCCGTTCTTTTGCCTTCAGTTTCAGCCATGCCAACTCGCTTTTGCTACCAAGTTCAGCTTTTAACTTTTCATTCATGTATTGGTTGGGGAAGTAGGTCACTTTCAGGTCGATAGGAGTGTCGTCAAGAAAGAAATCCACACTTTTGATCTCGCCAACAGCTGAAATGACTTTTGGGTGGTGCTTGAAAATGGATTCGATCAAGAACGAAGTCCAATTGTTGTACCAGCTGGTACGGACATAATTCCAAGCATTTGCCTGTATCTCCATTTGCTTACCTTCCAGTTCATCGTATTTGCTGATGACTTTTACAAATCTGCTTATCAAGTGTTTGTCAAGAGAATTGTTCTGGTCACCTCCCCATTCGTAGGTATTAATCTTATATAGGTCTTCTTTCAGCTGCTCCTCGTTCACTCCCATTTGGCGATACCATTCGTTGTTGATGTCGCACAAATAGGCATCCAGCATTTCTAAAGAGCGCTTTGGATTTCCTTCCAATATCGTAAACAACTCTATGTTCTGGTCTTTGATGCTGGTCGATTCAAGCTGGATGCCGTTCTTTTCCAAGAACTTCTTCATGGGCGCTTTCTTTGAGATGGCCTTGACTTTCAGCCATAACAATGCTTTATCGGTGTTGAAATCAAGAAACTTCTGGTCTTGGTACAGCTTTTTCCATTTGTCGTAACGAGCGTTGTTCATTTTGTATTTATTTTTTGTTTGGTGCAAATCAACAGAATCTCACTGCTGCCGGCCACACTGCCTTTCCCCCCTCTTGATTGTTGATAGGTTTTGTACTCAACCCTGACATCTCTGAAGGGTTTGATAAGCTCTACCATAGTGTCGATAGTCGGATAGCTGCGGTTGTTGTAGCTGATAATCCAATTGGGAATAGAATCGGATAGTTCGAACAGTCTGCGGAACGAGGGGATAATCTCGCTCTTTTTGTCGAACCCGCTATGGCGTTGTGGCTCATATCGTTTGATTCCGTTCACAAACCGCTTGTCCTTCCAATACTCTGTATAGGTCTCCAATAGGTGATAGAATCCTTGATAGTCGGCGTGGCTATCGCAATAAGGAGGATCGAAATACACCAAGTCGATTCCGCTCAACGTAGGTAGCAAGTCAAGGATGTCGTTACGAAAACTAATATTTTCCTTGCCATTGTCGAAAACCGCCGCATTGTACTTTGGCAACAGCTCCAAAAACAACTCCTTAACAGGACGTACCAAACTTCTGTTTCTTTTCACGCGCTCGGGGTTATTAGCGTAAACCAAAGCCTGTGTGTGTCCAAAATGCCCCATAGTAATTTTGCGGGTCAAGCTTCGATTCATCACGGCAAAAGCCAAGGATTGCTTGAAAGGATTACTCAATTGTTGAATGTTTGCCCTGAAGTTGTCGATGAATACGGCATCCTCTTTTTGAAAGAATATCCCGGTAAAGATGTCGTCCATCAGCGTGTAGTCCGCTTTGTTGGGCGCGTCTGAAAACAGGATTCTTAGATCATTATCATCCAACTTTTCCCTCTTATTCTCTATGAGTGCCTTGCCAATCTGGTTGTTGAAGCTCAAAAAGTCGTTGGTTATGGTTCTGTACCCCAACTGCTTGAAATAATAGCCAACAGATTGTGAGCCCGCAAAAGCGTCCAAGGCAGTTTCGACGTTGTCGGGCAAAAACCGTGCAATCCATGGCAAGAGATTCGCTTTAGCCCCCAAATACTGAGGCTCGGGGAACTTGTAAGCGAAGTTCTTATACTCGTCAAACAGGGCACCTTCAAACATTGGATATTTTTTTGCAAATTTACATAATTATTTGAGAAAAGCATATCTGATACATGATTATTGTCACGTCCCTGTTTCTATACTGATTTTTCCGTGTCCACTTTCAAAAGCCTATATGTTTCCTTGGAATTTTTCAAATTTCTTCGAATTATATGTTTGGATTTTTTCAGTTTCTATATGATTTGCAGAAAAATGAAGCTTCTGTTTATTTCGGGTGTATATGTTTTTTTCCTATTTTTGAAGCTCAAATTTACAACACAGCATACCATGATGATTCCCGACGAAGCATATAAAAACAATTTGGATCTCGTTGAGTTTGAAATACCCGAAGGCACCCGCCACGTCGGAAAAAGTGCTTTTGCGGGTTGCGAGAACCTGCGTTCCGTCATCATCCCCAACAGCGTCACCGTGATAGGAGAAGCTGCATTTTGGGGCTGTCGTAGCCTGCAATCTGTTGTGGTTCCAAAAAAAGTCAGAACAATTCGAAACGAAGTGTTTTACAACTGCTACCAACTGAAATCAATCATCCTACCTCAAGGACTGCAAAGTATTGGGGATTGTGCGTTCTCAAAGTGTTTTGAATTGGATAATCTCGTCATTCCTTCAAGCGTAAAGCGCATTGGAGAGTTCGCCTTCGACAGATGTGATCACCTGAAGCATATCGTTATGCCTTCAGACATCCAGATTGCAGAGAATGCATTTTGGGTCGACAATAACAATAATGTATAATAGAAATCATAACCAATGGAAAACTACAAAGTCAATGATGGAGTGGGGATCATCCCCGAAGGGACAACGGTAATTGCCGAGGATGCTTTTAGAGACCGCACCGACCTTATTAGCATTGATATCCCTGTTTCGGTGAAAGAGATAGGCGATGCTGCCTTTTTGGGGTGTTCTAACCTAAAAAACATCACCATTCCAGACTCGGTTACCAAAATAGGCCGTTTTGCTTTTGCTGATTGCGAGGAATTGACGGAAATCACGATTCCACATTCGGTAATAACGATCATGAAAGGCGCTTTCAGGGCTTGTTCGAAGGTGAAAAGCATTGTTTTGCCAAACAATGTAAGATACCTCAATGAGTTTTTATTTGAGCGTTGTGAGTCGTTAACCGAAGTCTATTTCGGCAAACATGTTATAGACATAAAACCATGGGCGTTTGAGGATTGTACATCATTAAAACATATTTATGTGCCCCAAGGACAGGTGGAGCAGATTAAAAACATGCTGCCCGAAGACCTTAGAGCGCTTGTTGTTGAACAGCCTGAGGAGGTTGGTGAACCACCTTTGTTTCTAAATTGATGAGTTGTTTCAGCAGGCCTATGGTGGGACTATTCTGCTCTTATGATTCAATACAATAGATAGACATGGCGTTTGGGATAGTTGTTAATGCAGATCTTCATATCAATCCTTTTCCAAGTAAATATAAATTCATATCTTTGCCAGTTCAAAACAACTTATTATGATAGACTTGGATACATACTGCTTAACGGAAGAACAATGGGAAGAAATGCCATTGAGAGACAAGTTTGCATTTGAACTTAACGAATGCATTATACCAGCCCAAGACACAATTCATAATGCAATGAACCTTGTTGAATTGCATTACAAGGCTTACGACTACACAGATGAAGAAAAGGACAAGATTTTAGATAATCTTCAAAGGGCTTGGGATATTTTACAAGACCCATTTTGATATTATTCTGTCACATGCTTTTTTCAGTGGGGAGCTAGTCTAAGATGCTTTCACAATTATATCTTGATCTCTTTCTTACTTCCCTCAACCAAGACGTTTTTTTCGCATTTCATTTCCACCTCAATGTGTTCAACTTTCAGGATGTGAACCTTTTTGGCATCGAAGACAGCGTAATTCTTCAAGCCATCGGGTTTTGATTGTGCCTGTGGCCACACATTGCAGAACACGCCGATGCTGTCTAGAAACGCTGCAGCGGCCTTTTCCGATTCCAAGCCTACCTTTTTGCTGTTGGTGAGCGTCATGCCGATCCATTTGCGAAATTCCTTTCCAAGTTGGGTCTTTTCCTGTGGGATGGCTTGGCTGAGTTTGGCTTCTGCCCGTTTGACGATAGCTTCAGGAACGGGTTTAGCCGAGACCAGATGGTTGTCATTGGATAATTCAGGAATCTCCACGGTGTAGAGATAATGGTCTTTAACGGGTGGAAGGTTGCGGGGTTGTGAATAATGCACCGCGCTGGCTTCCGACTCGGTCAGATAAACGCCAAAACCAAACTTGATGCCTGTGCCGTCTCCGGCTTTGCTCAAGTCGAATTTCTTGAAGAGTTCAGGTGAGCCATGATAACAGGTAATCATATCATTGCTGTTTTAAAATGTTTATAAATGCAAATGCGTCGTCGGGCAACTTGTATTCCAGCTTACCTTTGTCGCGCAGCTCCATGAGAAGCCGGCCTAAGAGATTGGGACCGACATAGGAACCTTCACGTAGTTTCACGCCCCATGCATCTGGGTTCTTTTTAGGAAAACTAGACTGGTCTTCAACGATGTATTTGCCTTTGGAACGTTCCAATTCTTGACGGAACTCCTCGCTCTGTTCGTATTTCTTTGTAAGACAGAACTTCATGGCATCGATAATCATCTTGCTCCAATCCTCGCGACGATGAGTCTTTTCCCAGTGCTTGGAAGTCATCTTGGGATTATTGGCACTAAAGATTGTTTTCACTGGTTCTTCGTCCTTGAATTTCATCAGCTGGAAAAGACGTTCGCTGGTATCGAAGGTGACCCCTTCTACAACGATGGGTATATGTCCAAAGTTACTGAAGACACCCCACTCCTCTGCCACCTTTAGAATTCTCACACATTCTGAAGCCGGGTATGACTGTAAGCCCCAATACTCAGGATAATTGTCACGTATAAAATCGGATATGCTATAAAAACTCATATTTTATCATGTATCATTCCCTTACTGCTCATAAAACTAACGCTCCTCGAGGCTATGGTAGCAGCTGTTTCCAGCACTTTTCTCACATTGCCTTCGGTAAGCTGAGCGATGTCGGTCTTGTCCATCTTGCACAGCTCAGCCAGAATGACCGATGTGGTCCAGTCGCCTGCGCCTTCCCAATCAACTTCGTTGGGATTGGGCACTGGCGCAACATGCTTCCATCCTTGACCACGTAGATTGAACATCATTCCCTTATCGCCCAATGTACGAATAAAGAGCTTGTCGGGATAGTTGTCAGTAAAAGCGACATCGGTGATATGGGTTCCCGAGAACTTCACAATGTCGCTCGCCTCTACGCAACGGAGAAACTTGTTCATCTCCTTATTGCCATCAGGCTCGTAATACACCAGCACGCCTTGTTCCTTCAGCGCTTTGGCCAACTCACGCGGTCCAGCCTCAGTCACGTCGAAGAAATAGGCGTCGGGCTTGAAATCAAGTTGCTCGAGAAAACCGGGCACCTGGTCTTTGCGGAGGTATTTCCGTTTCACGAAACGGCTGTTGGGTGACGTGAGATGGAAACCTATGGTATGCCGACCGTCCTGATCGAGCTTGTGCGTGCATTGTATTAAAGCGGTGCCCCCGTCAGGACTGTTCTTAACAAAACGTGTGTTGGCGCCGTAGTGTTTCAGGTCAGAGGTGATCTTCAACCCTTGTCTTGAATCGTCGAAATGGCCTATAGGGTATGTCTCCACGCCGAGATAAGGCAACATGGTCATCACATTGCCGCAAGTGTTACCTACCTCTTCGATGAAGAGCTTGTCAACGAAGGGGTTGCGTTTCTTGGTGGTGTCGAATCCCTCGGGGTATTCGCGTTGGTAGATGATGTCCAAGGCGATGTTGCCGGTACCTAAAATGCATTTCTTCATGTTATCTTGATTGATAATAATCCCAGTATTCCTTAACAAAATAGACGTTTCCCACATCTGTTAGCGGCTCGAAAAGCGGTGCCATAGTCTCTACGCCAAGGTTGGTCTTTTTGCTGATGCCTACATTCTCGATGACAAACGTCTTTTGAGGCTGGCTTAACACCTTGTTGATCAGCCCCTCGACATCTTTCTTGATCACGTCCATGGACGCACCGATGGTGCAGATGGGATAACCTGATAGGGGATAGTGGTTGAATCGGCTGATATGCGTGTTGGAGAAGCCTTTCTCGCCATCAGTGTCATCGGCGTTGCTGCCATACACCACAATAGTATCAGCGCTCCATCTTCTGACGTTCGGAGGCGTGACCCAGTGGTTGCTCAACTGGGTGCCGTCGAATTCGTTGATCACATCAAGAAGCTCCTTGGGAATACAATATGCCGCCTGCTCAGCCAGCTCGACTGGGACACCATAATACGCCGCGGCGATGGCTCCCGCCATGCAGGCCACCGTATCCGTGTCGTTGCCGTAGGTGATGGCTGTACGTATGACGTCTTCATAGTCGTTGCCGCTGAGGAAGGCGATGATGGCATCGGGAGTCGAATACCTGGCCAGCTCCTGGTGATAACCCTGGATGCTTGACTTGCTCTTGATCTCCTCAACGGACTGGTCAAGGTCGTACCCGAAGGTGAATTCGACATAGTGCTTGATCTCCTCTTTCGTCTTTCCTGTATGTGCCAAGAACACGGAAGTGGCTATGGCTTGTGCCGCCTTGATGCCTTCCACGCTGTTATGCGTCGGGATGGTGGCCTCCTCGGCCATCTTCATGATGTCGTCGAGGCTTTTCCCGCGAAAGCCAACGGCACTGATCCTCATCCCACTGCCGTTGCCGGCGCTGTTGTTCTGAATGCTCCAATCTTTTTCTTTAAGCCATCCTCTGAACGAGTGGCCAAAGCCTGCTGAGGGATACTTCTTTCCCCATGTCCATAATGCCTCGGCAAAGGATTTATGATGTAGTAGCGCATCAGCGATGGCAATCGTCAGCACGCTGTCGTCGGTGAAGGTGCTGTCGGCTCCAAACAGCTTGAAGCTCTTCTTTGGGGGTTCTTTCACAAATTCAAAGCGTGAGCCGGCGATGTCGCCGATGACTGCTCCAATAATACCGTAAATTTTATTGTCGTTTATCATTTTCATGCTTTTTGACTAAACAGGCCACAAAGATACTAATTATTGCCATGAAAGCATAAGCTTTTCAATATATGATTGATTGTCGTTGAGTCGGCTTGCCCTTGTGGGTAAGTGAGTTGTAATGTGAGGATGATGTCGCCGTTGTCCGTGTTGGGGAAACGAGCTGTTTTTGTGTAATGGACCGTCCCGGATGCGTCAATATCGTGGTGCACATAAAACACCTCGTCTTGTGGATAAAGGTCACGGGTGGTCAAGCCCGTGTCGTCCAAATCCATCCAGGTCATGTCCAAGCCCCCAGTGGCTGTCAATTCCAAGCCCTTGCCGTGACATGAGATGCCATCACCATTCTCAGGCGGTGGATCCATCGTCATGAAAGAGGGATAGTCCAGCTCAAAGCCGAAGCGTTCGTTGTGGTAATGGATGTACCTTGTGGTTTGGGTCTGACAACCCGTTAAAAACACAAGCCACAGAATTAGTAGTATCAACTTCTTCATAATCATATAGAATTAACCACCTTTCTTTTTCTTGATATTCAGATCGTATCCTTTCGACGGCCATCCCATGTGTATGTCGAGGATTACGCTGATGATGAGCCATACGACCATAAGCCACGACAGGAAGGAAAGCAACACATCCTCGACGATCTCTTTTGTCGGTATGTACTCGATCTCCTTGTTATAGAGGTAGAAGTATTCGTATGAGAAGATGCCTATGGCCGAGACAAGTATTCCGATGATGTACCAAGTGATAATGCTAGTCATACTATTGTGATATTAGGGTTAATGATAGAGGCTTCAGGCCGCACAGGAAGCCGATGGGGCTTCCTGCTGTTCTTTGGCGGTCTTTGGGAGGAGGCTCTTGGCAAAACAGTTCACGAGGCTCTTGGCCTGGGCCATTTCTCTCTTTGTGCCGACCAAGAGGTGGTAGAACACCGTCGACTTGGTGTTGAAGACAAGGGCCACGACGGGGCCGTTGCCTTGGGCGCGCAGACGGAGCGGTTCGACGCAGGGCTTGGCCTCGAAGGCTTTCTTGGCGAGCAACTCCGAACTTAGCTTTCTGAGCGAAAGCAGTTTGTGACGATAGGTCACCTCCCCAATGGTGACTTGTTCGTACCACACGTCGTTTACGAAGGTGGTTTGGTGGGTTTCGTTGCCGGCCGACTTGAGCATTTCGGCGAATTCCGTTTGGTTGAGCAGTTGGATCTCCATAGTATTATTGTTTTTTTGTTGATAATGGAGGGGAAAGACACCCCTGTGGCGCCCTGCCACATAAATACTATAGAACAATCCTATGGGTTTTTCAACCAGGGGGAGTGAAAAAAATTACAAATCCCTTTACAAATGTGGCACAATGTCTATGGTGCTGCTGGACGATTGCGGATTCTGATTGACCTGAATTTGTACAGGTATTTTTTCCTTCACTTCTTCGCGGTGGCTGATGGCACACACCTGGCGGTTGTTGCTGGCATGCAGCGACTCGAGTGTTTCGATAGCTTTGTACAAAGGCTCGCCGCTCAGCGTACCAAAACCTTCGTCGATGAACAAGGTTTCCACTTTCAAGCTTTGGCCAATCTCACTTAAGGCTAAGGCCAAGGCTAAAGAGACGAGGAAACTCTCGCCACCCGAAATGGTGCTCGCCGGACGCCTCACTCCGCCTTGATAGGCATCTTCAACGAGGATGATCAACTCTTGCCCAGGCACAGCATGCAAGGTGTAACGGTCGGTGAGGGTATGCATGTGGACGTTGGCAGCCTTAACCAAATTGGCGAGGATATAACTCTGGGCGATAAGACGGAATTTGTCGCCTTTGTCATCTCCAATCAGCTTGTCCAACTTGTTCCAACGTTCAAACACGGCTTTTCTCTTGTCATACTCAGTCTTAAGGTTGGCCAAATCCTCTTTTCTCTTGTCGTCGTCTTTCAATTGTTGTTCAATGGCGCCCGATTCTCTCCCCAAAGGAGCTATCTGCTCTTTCAGTACATTGACGGTGCCTTGCAATGACGCAATGGTTTCGTCCTCAGAAATTACTGGCTTGACCTTCTGGTGGTCTTCCAATTGCTCGTTAACAGCTGTCAACGCTCCTTGTGCGCTAGCAAAGGCCTTGGTTTTGTTTTCTATGGATTGACGCTGCTGCCCAATTTGGTCCTTGAGTTGCAGCAGTTGCTCCAAGCGAGGCTCAGTCATGTTGGGGTGCTCGCCTAAGTAGTCGTCTAGCTGTTTACGGTTGGTTTGGTGGTTGTCCATGGCCTTCTCTTTGGCTGTTAAGGTAGCCGCGACATGGTTTGACAACGACTGCATTTCATCTAGTATATTGGCCCGTTCTTCTGCTTTTTGAGGACCGAAAGATTCCCATTCAGGCAACTTCTCAAGCAGCTGTTTGAACGACACTTTTAGAATGTCGGCTTTGTTTTTCTTCAAATCGTCAAGGTCGCTTTGAAGCTTTTCGCGGTTCATGGCGCGTTTGATTCTTTTTTCAAGGTTAGTTTTATCCTGTTCCGTCTTTTCCATGGCTTGCTTCAAAACCTCAGTCGTGTGCTCGTCCAATTGCCTGATGTTGCATTTTTCTAATGAGCGCAACGCGTCCTCTTGGGCTTTGTGGAGCGATTGGTCTTCTTGGAACGCCTTCAGCTCTCTGTCGTAAGCCGGTTTGTTTTGCTTCAGCCAGATTGAATATGTGTTTTGCCGATTGTTAAGATCGTCAAACACTATTTTGGCGTCATCTCGATTCTTTTTTGCTTTGGCTACAATGGCTTTTAGTTGCTCCTCGTGCGGAACGGTGTCAAGCGATTTCACAGCTTGGCCACAAATGGGACATTTATGGTTCAATTGCAAATTTTCGCGCAGTTTTTCGGCTAAGGTGTCGACCGCCAAGTTCAGACGCTCGTATTCTTTATCCAATCTTTCGTATTCTTTTTTTGCTTCTTCTACCTTAGGCTGTAATTCGTCAAGTTGCTTGGTTTTCTCCACAATGGCAAGGGCTTGCTCATCGAGTTTTTTCTTCGTGTTTTCCCGAGCCGTTTGTTTGTCAAAATAGGCCTTGACTTCAGCTTGGGCAACACGAATATGGCCTATCATTGTTACCACCCCTTCTTTTTGGTCACTCAGTTCATTTGCAGAAGTTTGTTTACCTCCTTCGGCTTGGATTTCATCATCGATCATCTTGATCCGTCCGGTAATCGACTCAATCTCTTGATGAATGAATTCTTGTCCGTTGCGTAAGGTGATGAACTGGGACTGTAGCTGCTGGATGGTTTGGTCGGCATGGGACCTAGCTCTTTTTGCCTCATGGATGCCAGTCAACCAAGTGCGGGCATCGTATGTGCTGTCCCAATCCTGCACATTCTGCTGCTTGGTTTTAAATGACTCTGTCTCCATAGCTTCTTTGGCTTGAGTCAATACATCCAGTGCCTTTGTTTGGTTGTCGTGAAGGGTTTTATCCGTCGTCAACCAATTTACCTTCGTTTGCTTGGCCTCAAGTTGGGTGTTCAACGATTTTAGTTGCTTTCCGATGTTTATCAGGCTCTCCTCCAATGCAGCTCTTTGTTCCGGTTTCATCGCCTGCTCTTTTTTCTTTGGGTCCACCTCGTTCATCTCCTTCTCGTACTTGCGGTGTGTCAAATCGTACACTTTTGCTCCAATCTCGGCGTATTGCTCAGTGTTGGTGATTTTTTCGAGAATGGCGGCTTTCTCTTTATTGCTGCACTTGAGGAAACGGGTGAATTCGCCTTGGGCCAGCATGGTAGTGCGGCAGAATTGGTCGAAGGTCAGTCCTACGGCCGTTTGGATGGCTTCTATCATTTCTTTGTCCTTGCCGCTTCCTTTGCCATTGCCAGGTTGAGGAGAAGCTTCCGGGTGTGTCTCGTTTTCCAAAGACCAGGTGCGGTCAAGGTTTTTTTTCTTGCGAACTACGTGCCATTCGGCCAAATATGCATTGCCATCGTTGCCCAAAAACGAAAGACGCGTATAGGCTTCCAAAGTGTTTTTTCGCATCAACTGCATGGTGTCCGTGATGTCCAATGTGTCGGCATCGTTTTCCTCCCATTTGCCGTCCATCTCCGAGTTGTTCAAGCGCGGTGTAGTGGCGTAGAGTGCCAAACAGATGGCATCCAAGATGGTGGATTTGCCGGCTCCTGTGTCGCCCGTGATGAGGATGACATTGCTGTCAGACAGCGGTTTGGCTTCAAAATCGATGACGGCATCCTCTATGGATGCAATATTGTGGATCTCCAGCTTTTTCAGTTTCATGATTAGTCCTCCTTGATTTTTAGTTTATCCAGTACTTCTTCAAACAGCGGTTGCATTTCTTGCTCGTTAAACAAGGCATTGTGAGTGTCGGCGGCAAACATCTTTACCACGCTCCACGGGTCAGTGGCCTGGAATTCTTCCACAGTCATTTGTTGCTGACTGCCGTTGCCGTGGTCAAAGGTTCTACGTTTGGCGTTGATGTGACAAAAGATATAGTCCTTGTTTTTTGCCTGCGCAACGGCTTCGTCGTAGGCGTTGGACGGAATGTTTTCAAGGTCTATGATATTAAGGCGAATGTATGCTTTTTCATCGGCTGGTAATGACACATACAGCGCATGCACGTCATTCCATGGACCGAACTCTGTTGTGTTTTCGGGATTTGGCAATGTCACTAGCGGGCACGGATTGTTTATCTCCACGACAGTATAATTGTCGTCGGTGAGCACTGCGTTGTGTGCAGGGATGTCCACAATAGTCACTGAATGCGTGTAAGCTTCGTCGAAGCTGACAGCCATGGGCGAACCGCTATAGCGGACATTATGCTTGCCCGTATGCACAAACTGGGGCTTGTGGATATGGCCTAACGCCAAATAGTCGTATCCGGTGCCTATGGAACTGATGTCGACAACGTCCACGCCTCCCACGCGCTTGTCGCTTACTTCTTCGTGTCCCATGAAATCGACTCCAGAGATGGCTGTGTGTGCACTGAAGACCACAGGCAGGTTGTCTTTGTTCTTTTGATTAGCTAAGTCGATCAGCTGTTGGTAGATGTCTTCCGGCAGAAAACGATCGTTGGTGAACGGTAGGGCAATGACATAACCTTTATCAGGTATCTCAATGATGTGAGCGTCCAGATTATCTTTGTCAAACTTGCCGACCATATGTACATTGAGTGCTTCCCAAGGGGTCTTGAAAATCTCGTGTTTCGTTCCACTATCATGGTTGCCTGCCGTGACGACGATAGTCATTTCTGGGCAGGTCTTGCATAAGGCTGCAATGGCTTTGTTGAACATTTTCTGCACTGCAGGCTTTGGGTCTACAGTGTGGTAAACATCGCCTGACACGAGAAACAGGTCGGGCTTTGTCTCTTCGGCAATCTTAACCATCTGGTTAAGCATATCTTGCTGTTCATCAGTGCGGTCGTGGCCGTAAAGCACATGTCCTAAGTGCCAATCGCTGGTATGTAATATTTTCATGGTTATTTCTTTTTCGATTGATGGTTTTTTATTCGATAGCAAAGGTAGTATTTATTTCCGGGATTATATGAAGATCCTGGAATTATTCAAATCACCAGGGAAGAAATAGTTCTTCAGTTGAAAGATTTCCTTGGCGTTGTCGTGCATTTCGCTGAATGCAATCTGATAGAGGGCGCCGTCGCTCTTCAGATCGTCGGGATAGCCGGCCATAGCTTGGGTGAAGACCTTTTGGGCCAGGGCAGGGTTTTCGTGACGCAGGTGACTGAAGCGGTAGGTGGTGCCATAGAGCAGAGCCCGGGTAAGCAGGTAGACATACTCCTCGTCGTTGAGTTCCACCTCCACCTTCTGGTGATCGAAAAGTTTGCGCTCTTCTATATCGACTTTGGCACAGGTCATCTCATACAGTGGGTAATACTTGGGTCTTCTCATGGAGTTGGCATACTCTTTGGCGACTTTCTCGCATTGGTCTTTATCATCGTGCAGCCATAAAGAGAACTTGGGAGGGAGCTCGTTATCCGGTTCAAAGAGCTCGGCAGGATTCATGTTGGGGTCTTCAAGAAAAATCATAATCTTTGTTTTTTTGTGAATGATCCGTATTAATTATAGAACAAACATATTGGTTTTTCAACCATGGTGGTCAGAATAACCAAAAGTGGATTTCATGCAAAACACCTCATCCCCTCATAGTTATACTTCACAAAGTCCTTTTCCTTGTGGCAACTGGCTTGCAGGCGCGGCACCCATTCATCCAGGGGTAGGCCTCCTTTCAGGTAGGTGTTGATGGTCTCGCAAAAGAGGTTGACTTCGTTGAGGATGTCCTCGTTGGTGTTGTCGGGGAACCCAAAGCCCTCAGCCTCGTTAATATTGGAGACAAACATGGAAGTGAAATAGCCTTGCAAGCCATAGCGCTCGGCGAAGCTGCTGGCAAAGCACCAGATGCCTATCACCTGCCTGCCTCTCAAGAGATCGACCATGCTGTGATCAACAACATAGCCGAACCAGTCCCTGTTGAACAGACCGCTGCTGGATCCGTGCCCGAGGCACATCACCAAGGGGTCGTCGTCGCGCTTAAGTTGCGCGACGACTTCCTCCTTGGTGGGGTTGTACAATAAGGTTACGTTCTCAAGACCCTCGTAGGTTTTCTTCAACCGAGCGGTGTCCTCCATTGTGTCAACGTGAATCACTATCATAATCTTTATATGTTTATTGTTACTAACTACGGAAACCTATTGGCTTACGGCTATTCGTGTTGCTCCTGGCAATCTGCTCCTTCGAGCAGAGCTCCTCGATGTGGTTGAGGTCAGGGGTGCCACCAAAGAGCAGGTGGTCAACCATCACCTTGCGTGCGATGTTCTCAATCTGGCCACCGCTGAAGTTGTAGGAGCGGGCCAACACATTGGCATCGGCATCGGCAAGGCCCGGGATGAAACTCTGCCAGATGTGGGTCTTGGCCTCCACACTGGGTTGGTGGAACTCTACCTTGTAGAGGAAACGTCTATCGAAGGCACTGTCAAGGTTGCAGGTCAGGTTGGTGGTGGCAATCATAATGCCATCGATGTCTTCCATAGCCTGGAGAAGGATGTTCTGTATCGCATTCTCCGTCTTCTCGAGGGTGGGGTTGTTGCCTCCCAAGTTCGTTCGCACCGAGAGGACCGCATCAGCTTCGTTGATAAGCAGGATGGGGATGTGTTTCGATTTCTTCACGTGCGCGGCATAGCTCTCAAAGATGCTTTTCACTATCTTCTCCGTCTCACCGTACCATTTATCTCGTATCGACGAAATGTCGACCTGCATAATGTCGCGACCCGTCATACGGGCCAGTTGCAAGGCTGTCTCTGTCTTGCCCGTGCCCGGACCGCCATAGAAGAGGCAGTTGAATCCTTTGCGGAGGTTGGCCTTCTCCAAGCGTTCGCGTATGGCTTGCAGCTGCTCGTCTTCGAGCAGGTGCTGCAAGGTGTCAATTTGACCCTGGTCTTCTGCGCAGTAGAACAGCGACTTGGGATTGATATCGTTGCAGTGGAGAATGTTGATGTGTTCGTCATCCTCCTCCTCTTCATTGGCAATAATGTCATATTCGCTGAGGAAGAGCTTGCGGGCCTTGTCTGTGAGTTGGAAGATGTTATTTGATAAGAAGTCATCTTGTCCTGTAAGCGTTAGAATTCCTTCCTTGATGAAAGGGTGATTTCCGTTGTTCATCAGTATGGGGAACTCGTCATCAATATCGTCTGTGGAGAGGAACTCCAGCTGACCGAGGGGAACCCTTATCTGTTGGTCCACGACGAGTCGTTTGCAAAAATAGAGTAGGTATAGCTTATCAAATTGATTTACTCTCAATCCGTTAATACTGCGTGCGATAACCAGTTGAGGATTGTTGTTGAGCAACTCTATGGTCTCGTAGAGTAGCTCGTCTTCGTCAATTTGACCGTTACGACCTGCTTCACGCACCAAGGCAGTAAAGCGTTTCATAAACTCTTCTGCTGTCAGATTGGCTGTGTTGACAATAGGTAAGGATTGGTTGTTGCAAAAGGCCGCCTTGGCCTTCTCACTTAGCTGATAGGCAGGTCCGCTGCCATGAAAGCACCCGCGTTTTCTGATGTAGCGGCGGTGCGTCAGTGTCTTCAGGTTTTCCGTCTTACGCATTATGGTTATGGGAGAACAAGTGAAATAGTCCGTCATTTCTCGCGTGTTCACGGTACTCTCAGAGTCAGAAATGAAGGGGCAGAGCATTACTGTCTCTTCTGGTGTCAGTTCAAGGTCGGCAGCCGTCGACTCAATCAGTGATTTGTGGCGCTTGAAGAACTTGTCTTCAAAACGGCTGCCTCGTGCCAGTTGTATGAGTTGCTCGAGCTTGTCGAGCAGACTCATACTTTTCAGTTTCGTCTTATTGACCGGAGTGGCCTGTGCGTAGTAGGGGATGGGGTTGAACACGTCTTCGTCCAACGCAGTGGGGACTTGCTTTCTTTTCATAAGACGGATGTTTTAAAGGTTCTTTATATTGTTTATTGTGTAGACAGGGACGCTAAACTTGTGCCCCGTGTCTATTTGCTTATAGAGCGCCAGATGCGATTTATCAACCAGCGCATTGAAAAAAATGTCAAGCACAGAGTTTGAAAGAGATCTGCTCGTCCAAGACCTGCCCACGAAGCTTATTATGGACCCCGTTCAATTGTTTGCAAACAGCTTGTGGAGTAACTTGTTCCAAGGTGGCAATCTGCTTATACGTCATGGGCTCGCCCTTGTAGCCATAGCGTCTGTAAACTAAGGTTTGGTCTTTCGACTCGAGTTTGGACACCGCCCTGTTTAGTTTCTCCAATTGACATTCGTGTTCCCAATCCCAGTTGCAATACATACCCTTGGCTTGAATCTTGTCAAAAAACGATGGATTGGGGCTATCCCAATCAAAATCGTATGCATCGTACCTGACAATAGAAACCGATTCGCGTTGTTTGTCAGACATTTTAACAGAAAACAAGCTTCTAATTTCAGCCAACATATCATTCCAAATGCAATGCGAAGCATGGGTTCGAAAATTAGCCCCACGAGAGGGGTCATAACTTTGTGTGGCATTGACCAAGGCCTCATCACCCGCACTGACAAGGTCATCAACCGTCACCCACGAGCATTTTTGATACCGCTTGATAAGTTTCCGAGCAAGAATACCAACCAAATCGTAGTTTGCTTGAATGAGTTGGCTTTGATTGGGGGTAATGGTTTCGAGGTTGCGGCAGCTCAAGGTGCCATTGATAAGAGTAGAATTGTCTTTCATAGGCTTGTTTTTGTTAATTAAATTATTGAATATCATATTATTATCTCGTTTAACAAGGGTCAAAACCAGAGCATAACTATCGAAGCCAACACTAAGGAACCGATATGTTGAGGGTCATAATCTTTAATTGCAGAGTGCCTAATACGTACAAAAATCGGGCCAAAAAAAATCAAAAATCACAGTGGACAAGAATTTTTTTTAATAAAAGTGTTTTGAAAGCTGTGTGTATATACCTTTGGTATATACCGCACATCCAGAGTGCTCGAAAAAATAAAAACCGCTTTGCCAGATCTCATTCCCAAGATTTGCCTATCTTTGCAAAAAATCAAGAATGGACTCGGAAAAGATTATACTAGGCATCGACCCTGGCACGATGGTGATGGGTTATGGCGTCATCCGTGAGCAAGGCAAGCAGATGGAACTCATCACTATGGGGGTCATCAACCTGAAGAAGTTGGAAAATCAGGCACTAAAGTTGAAAAAGATCTTCGAACGCGTGCTGGAAATCATCAACGAATACCATCCCGATGAGCTGGCCATCGAGGCTCCGTTCTTTGGAAAGAACGTGCAGTCGATGCTGAAGCTGGGACGCGCCCAAGGCGTGGCCATGGCAGCCGCACTTTATCGCGACATCCCCATCTTCGAGTACTCGCCGAAGACCATCAAGCAGAACATCACAGGCAACGGAAATGCCTCAAAGGAGCAGGTGGCCAAGATGGTGCATTTCATCCTCAAGACCGACGAAGACCCAAAATTCTTCGACGCCACCGATGCCGTGGCCGCTGCCGTATGCCACTCCATATCAAAAGGTAAGGATGTGAACTACACCAAGCACACCACCGAGAAGGCCAAGGCGCACCGCAAGCCCGATTGGAGCAAGTTTATTGCGGAAAATCCAGATAGGGTGAAATGATGTAAGAAATCGCCCGCCTATAGATTCCTTTCTGGCGCACTATCCCACGCAGGAATGACATAGAAAGGCGATTTCTGTTATAGTTCTGACGACAGATGGTATTTTCCGCTGCCGTAGGTCTTCACTTCGTAGCCGTTTACCGTAGGCAGACAGACCTCGGCCGTAGTGTTGGCCGGAATGACGATGTCCCATTCAAAATGGTTGCCCTCACGCTTCCAATGGCTTTCGATGCGACCTGAAACAGAATTATATGAGCAGTTCACAAAGTCCAATCCTTCAATAGGATAAGGCTTGAGTTGGATTTTGCTATAGCCTGGCTCCAAGGCACGGATGCCGCCGAGGTATTCATATTCCCAGAGGATGAGGTCGCCGAGTAGCATCACATGGTTGCCCGAGTTCATGGCGGGATCGGCGGTGTTGCCGTTCCAGAGCTCCCAGATGGTGGTGGCACCGTTGCGGTACATGTAGCCCCAACTGGGATAGGTGTCGTTGGAGGCAATCTTGAAGGCGAGGTCGCCGTGGCCGTATTCTGTCAGGCAACGCATCAGCTGCTGGATGCCGATGACGCCCGTCGACACATGGCCGCCACATTCGTTCATCGTCTTGTCGATGATGCTTTCCATTACCTTGTCTTCCAAGCCCTTGGGTACCATTCCAAACCACAATGGTAGGATGTTTGCCGTGACCGTATTGTTGGCGTAGACGCCCGTCACGCGGTTGAAATACTTGTCGTTGAAGGCGATGGTAGAAGTGGTAATTTCCTTTTGGAAGAATGTCACATCTTCGTCAAAGCCTAAAATCTCGGCGAACTTGGCCATCTTGCCGCAGAGGTAGCAGTAGAATGGTGTGGAGATGACCGTCGCATCGGTGATGCGGGTCGCGTCGTTGGAGTGGATGAGTTCGAGCGACTCGGGCGGCATGCACCAGTCGCCGTAGGTGTCGCGAGGCATGAGGCCTGCCCGCATGTAGTCGTTTTTCATGTGGAGCATCCATTTCTTCCAAGCTGCATAGTGTTGGCGGATGGGCCCCACATCGCCGAAACGGGTGTAGAGCATATCCGTAACGGTGACCACCGCGCCGGGCCAAGTCATATTATCAGTGTAGCCGCGCCAATAGGGGGGAATCACGTTGGGAAGTGAGCCGTTTTCCCATTGGCTGTCCTCGGCATCGGTGAGCCATTTGGCGTAGAGTTGGTGGTTGTTGAAGATATACGACTCGCCGTAGTTGCCCGTGGTGCGGTCGCCCGTCCAACCCATGCGCTCGTCGCGTTGCGGGCAGTCGGTAGGCATCGAGCGGTAGTTGCCTCGGATACCCCAGTAGGCGTTGTGGTACACCGCATTGATAATCTCGTTGGAGGTCTTAAACGAACCAGTCACGGGCATCTCGTCGTAGATGACCCAGCCCTCGAAGTCGTCCGGATTGGGCGTTTCGCGAAGACCAGAGATTTCAACATAGCGGAAACCGTGGTAGACGAACATTGGATGCCATTCTAGTTGAGAGTTTAGAGTTGAGAGTTTAGAGTTGTTGGCAACGATGTAATGGTCGGTATTTTCCGAGCTACGTAGGTTGGCGGTATAGAGAAGGCTGTCGGGGGTGAGGAGTTCGGCGAAACGTAATGTGATGACATCGCCTGGTTGTTGTCCGCGGGCCTTCATGTCGATGAAGCCGACCATGTTTTGGCCCATGTCAAGGTACCATTTGTCTCCATTCTGGAATAAACTGATGGGTTTCATTTTCTCCATCACGGTGATGTTGGGATTGGGCTGAGGACTGAGTTGACCTTCGGGGGCTTCTACAAGTTCGGCTTGAAGCCACGCGGAATCATCGTATTCTGCTAGGTTCCAGTTGCCAAGGTCAAAGTTTCCGTCGTAGGTCTCGCCATCCCATTCGTTGGCGGTGCGGATGGGGCCACGGTTGGTGATTTTCCAGGTCTCATCGCTGATGATGGTTTCTTTTTGGCCGTCTTTATAAGTTACTTCAAGTTGCAAAAGCAGTCGTGGTGTGCCGAAGCCAAACACATGGTCTGTGCCATCCCAGTTGGGGTTGACGGCATTGTAGCGGAGGGATGTGTAGCGTCCGCCTTCAAGGATGATGCCCACGGCGTTGTCGCCTTGCTGGAGCATCTTGGTCACGTCGTAGGTGTTGAAATACACGCGCTTCGAGTACCAGGAAAGCGTAGGTTTCAGCAGTTCCTCGGGAGCGATTTCCCGTCCATTGAGGTAGGCACTATAAACGCCCATGCCGCTGACATAGAGCCTCGCCTCGCTGACCTCACCTTTGAGGGCAAAGTCCTTACGAAGATAACGCGCCGCCAAACGGGTTTTGCCCACCAACACATCGTCGTCAAACTCGTGGCCAATCCATTTCGCTTGCCAATCCTCTTGATTTAGTAGGCTGATTTCAAACGATTTGACATCGCTTGCCAGCTTGGCTTTCTTTCCACCTTTAGCCGTCACCGTCGTGATGACTTTCCAATAGGCTTTGTCGCGGCTTTTCAATTCCTTGCCTGCGTATGGGATGTAAAGCATTTGGCTTGAAGGAATTACGCCCGAATCCCATAGGTCGCCGATGTTTTTTTGGGCGTTTTCGGAGGTTGTGGCCACGATGATGCGAAAGTTTTGTTGCCTTACCTCGCTTTCTGTGGTTTGTTTTTCTTCATCACTTCGGCAGTCGGTTCCATAATTCCAGCTGAATCTCGGCTGCGCCGTGGCCAACGCCTGCTCGTGGAATTGCTGCTCCACATAGGGGTTGGTGATACTGACATTCACGTCGTTGTTGCAACTATACAATAAGAGAACAGTTGCTACGAAAGCAACCCATAGGCATTTGTGCAATTTCATATATTTTGTTGACTTTAATGCGTCAAAATCTCCAGTCCGGTCTCGGTCATGAGGAAGGTGTGCTCCCATTGGGCGGAAGGCAGTTCGTCCTCGGTGATGACGGTCCAGCCGTCGGCCTTGTCGATGAAGACCTTCCATGTGCCCATGTTGATCATCGGCTCAATGGTGAACACCATGCCAGGGACGAGCAACATGCCCGTGCCTTTTTTGCCATAATGCAACACTTCGGGGTCGTCGTGGAACTTGACGCCTACGCCATGACCGCATAGGTCGCGCACCACGCTGAAGCCGTTCTTATGGGCGTGTAGCTGAATGGCATTGCCGATGTCGCCAACGAAACCGAAAGGCTTGGCGGCTTCCATGCCCACATAGAGGCATTCCTTGGCCACATCCACCAACTTCTGCTTGCGAGCTGTAGTTTGTCCGATGACATACATGCGCGAGGCGTCGGCATAATAGCCATTTAATATCGTGGTGCAGTCCACGTTGACGATGTCACCCTCCTTGAGGATTTCCTTTGCCGAGGGGATGCCGTGGCAGACCACCTCGTTGATGGAGACGCAAACGCTCTTGGGATAGCCTTCGTAGCCCAAGGTGGCCGGGATGGCACCGTGTTCGATGGTGTAGTTATGAACCAGGTCGTTAATCTCCAAAGTGCTCATGCCTGCGTGGATCTTCTCGCCCACAAGGTCAAGAATGGCCGTGTTGATGACGCCACTCTTCCTGATGCCTTCAATCTCTTCGGGGGTGCGGATGAGGC
>JAEEGI010003027.1_pt1 | contig 40443 bp, 27 predicted proteins | sample 8958751 | NCBI WGS metagenome assembly JAEEGI01 (sample SAMN16246545, study PRJNA631951) | gut metagenome | biome: gut microbiome; feature: rumen; material: KS-attached | host: Bos | place: Iran: Karaj | collected 2018-10 | reverse complement strand
GTTGGATAGAAAATCGATGACTGTTGAATAGCAATAGATCTTTTTTATGTTGGTAAACTGCAAGAAGAAGGGGGCAAGCGGTGTGTGATTTTTGAAAATGGGTGCAAATTGGGTGCAACTTTGAAATGTGAGAAAAAGAAAAGTCCTGTAAACGTTTGATTTACAGGACTTTCTTAATGGCGCTTCAGGATGGGCTTGAACCAACGACCCCCTGATTAACAGTCAGGTGCTCTAACCAACTGAGCTACTGAAGCAGTAATCTTTCGATTGCGGATGCAAAAGTACAGCGAATTTTTGAATTGACCAAATTTTTTTCAAAAAAAATGTAGAAAAAGACGAAAAAAGTTATGAAAAGGGGCTAAGATGTAAAAAAATCGGTCTTTTCCTTGATGCGAATGGAAATTTTGTTGTATCTTTGCAAACAGAAACAGCGATAACGGAAGAATGAGAAAGTCATTGGCACGAACGATACTTTTCCTGTTGTTGGCTGCGCCTTTGCAGGTAGCCGCCCAGCAGGATGACGACCATAACTTCAATGTGGCCAAGAACCTCGACGTGCTGACGTCGATCTACAAGCAGCTCGACATGCTGTATGTCGACACGCTTGATGCCAATGAGGTTATCGTGGGAGGTATCAACGCCATGCTGCACTCGTTGGATCCATACACCGTTTACTATCCTGAGGAGAAAAGTGAGGACCTGCAGCTGCTGCGCACAGGCACTTATGCCGGCATTGGCGCTATGGTTCGCAAGAATCTGAAGCTCGATCGTGTCATTATCAACGAGCCTTACGAGGGTATGCCTGCCGCAGAGGCAGGGGCCCGTCGTGGTGATATCATCTTGAGTATCGACGGCGAGGATATGGCCACGAGCGACGTGAACTACGTGAGCAGTCACCTGCGTGGTGAGGCAGGCACAAGTTTCATCCTCGAGGTGTTGCGCCCGGCTGTTGGCCAGTCGTCAGCAAAAGGGAAACTGCCACAAGGCAAGAAGCTGAAGCTGAAGATTACGCGCCGAGCCATTCAGCAGCCCGCCATTCCTTATTATGGTTTGCGCGCGGACGGCATTGGCTATCTGAACCTGAACCAGTTCACCGAGAACTGCTCGCGCGACGTCAGACGAGCACTGCTCGAGATGAAGCGACAGGGGATGCGTGCACTGGTGTTCGACCTTCGCGGCAACGGAGGCGGTTCGGAGCAGGAAGCCGTGAACATTGTGAATATGTTTGTGCCGAAAGGCAAGCTCATCGTGTCGAACCGAGGTAGGCTAAAACAAGGCGACCGCGACTACAAGACCACCGTAGAGCCTATCGACTCGGTGATGCCAGTGGTGGTACTCGTCGACGACGACACGGCTTCGGCAAGCGAGATTACGAGTGGAGCGCTGCAAGACCTCGACCGCGCAGTAATTGTAGGAACGCGCACGTACGGGAAGGGCCTTGTGCAGATGACCACAGAACTACCTTATAACGGTATGCTGAAGCTCACGACGAATAAATACTACATTCCGTCGGGACGCTGCATACAAGCCATCAACTACCGGCACGATAAGGGCGGCTACGTGGAGCACGTGCCCGACTCGCTGACGAAAGTGTTCTACACAGCTGGCGGACGAGAGGTGCGCGACGGCGGAGGCATCAAGCCCGACGTAGAGGTGAAGCCCGACTCGATGACCAACATCGTGGGCTACCTGATGTATGCCGACTCGTCGGAAGTAGTGCTCGACTACATCGTAGACTATGTGGCTACCCACCCGACCATCGCACCAGCAAAGGACTTCCACCTGAGCGATGCCGAATTCGATGATTTCTGCCAGCGAGTGCTGAAGAGTTCGTTCAACTACGACCGCTCCACCAGCACCTACCTCGACAATTTGGAGAAACTGGCACGCTTCGAAGGCTACTACGACGATGCCCGCGAGGAATTCGAACAGCTTCGAAAGAAGCTGAAGCACGACACCGCCCGCGACCTCGAATACAATCGTGTGACGCTGAAGCGGTTACTGGAGAGCGATATCATCACGGCCTACTACTACCAACGGGGCGTCATCGAGCACTCCCTGGGCTGGGATCCCACGATGAGCGAAGCCGTGAGACTGTTAGACCATCCCGACGAATATCTGCGCATTCTCGGCAAAGCCCAATAAAGAAAAAAAAGTAACGAAAAAATAGAAATAAGACGCCTATTCATAATCGATTCTTTAAAAAATGTCTTATTTCACTGCCCTAGTCGTGAGACTGGGGCTTTATTTTGGGGGTCTCCCCCTACCCCTCCGCGCTCGGCTTTGCCGCTTTCAGAGCGAAGCGGGGAAAGAATGGAGGGGAGCCACGAAAAACTCTATTACTCGGAAAAACTCGGCGGCTCTGCGCGAGGATGATATTCCTTTCTATCATCTATCTCAATGCTTTCATGCTGCTATCTCAATGCTTTTGCGCGACCAACTCAATGCTCTCGTACGACTAACTCAATGCTCTTGTGCTGCAAACTCAATGCTTTGATGCTGCTATCTCAATGCTCTTGTGATTCTGGAGCATATCTCTTGTTCAGTAAATTAACTTAATTTGCGCGATAAATTAACTTATTTTACTATGTAAATTAACTTAATTTGCTGAGTAAATTAACTTAAATTACTATACAAATTAAGTTAATTTACTGAACAAAACAAGTTAATTTGTAAAATGAGGGGGAACGATATACCTGTTGACACAAAATAAATCGTTTTGAATATAAATACAAGGGAATGCATAAAATTATCTCATATGCATTCCCTTATTTTTGTAGACATCTGACTATTTATATTGTAGATTGAATAATAAGATTAAAGACAATATAAATATGGACTACTTAAAGTTATTTCAAACACACGAAGAATATGAGGATTTTGTGTCAGGTGGCACGATGGTAAAGCCTAATGTCAGCCACTGCGTACAAGATAACGAAGTACATTATAACCCTATCAAGACAATGGCTGATGAATATCTTACCTTTGTTGCAAAAGAAAACGGAACATTTACATTCACGCCACAAAATAACAATGTAATCAGCTATTCAACCAATGGTGGTGAAACTTGGACTAATGGAAACAGCGTACAGGTAAGCAGTGATGATAAAGTAATGTGGAAAGGTGAATTAAATTCAATTTATGATGACCAAAGCTATGAAGGAAATGGAATTGGAACATTCTCTTCAAGCGGAAGATTTGATGCTCAAGGAAATATAATGTCATTGCTATACGGAGATGACTTTAAAAACAAAAAGAGCCTTAGTGGAAAGGGTGGGGCATTCGTTAGTTTGTTTAATGGAGCAAAGATTGTAAATGCAAACAATCTTATTTTACCAGCAACAACATTATCATATGAATGTTATTATAAAATGTTCCACTATTGCCAAAACCTTATATCTGCACCAAAACTACCTGCTACAACATTGGAAGAGCGTTGCTATGTTGCAATGTTCTATGGTTGTACAAGCTTAACTACAGCGCCTGAACTACCCGCTACTACATTGACAGTTGGTTGCTATTATAATATGTTCGGATATTGTACAAACCTAACATCAGCACCAATATTATCTGCCACAACATTGACACAATATTGTTATGGAGATATGTTCAATGGTTGTACAAGTCTAACAACAGCACCTGAGTTGCCTGCTACAACATTGGCAAGTAATTGTTATGAAAGTATGTTCACTAATTGCGAAAGTCTAACAACAGCACCTGAGTTGCCTGCTACAACATTGGTACATAGTTGTTATGAATATATGTTCACTAATTGTACAAGTCTTACAACTGCACCTGAGCTGCCTGCTACTACATTAGCAGATAGTTGTTATCTTTATATGTTCTCAGATTGTACAAGTCTAACAACAGCACCTGTGTTATCTGCTACAACATTGGTACATAGTTGTTATGAATATATGTTCACTAATTGTACAAGTCTAACTAATGTAGCAACAGTACCAAATAGTGTGAAACCAGTAAGTAGTGAATATTGCTGTGGTATGTACGTAGACTGTAACGTAACACTGTCATCAGACTATGACAGTAGTGCATACGAAGGATGTGATTCAGGAGGAGGAGGACCAGAACCAGATTAATAGCAAAATGAATATATCAATGAGCAACCCCACAAAGGTTGCTTTTTTTATGCACTATGCTGAATCTTCCACATAAGGTAGTTGACAGTCCTACGAATGCGGAAATGCTCAATGCTGACCACTGAGGACAGTGCAAGCACATCAGTATAATCAAAGTGCTTGCAAGCCTTTGAGAACATATCATCAAAACGATATGATGCACTCTCCTTGCGAGTGTTCCAACGATACACCTGCTCGTCAATGTAACGCTGCAAGTAGTCCTTGCTCACACAGTGGTAAGTGGAGAACACGACACGCTTAAAGTGTGCCCAAAAGCCCTCAATGCTGTTGGTGTGAATGTCCTTGGCACGAACGTATTCACGCTGTGAGTGGTTCACGAATACGTGGTTGTAGCCATTCTGCTCCAGCTTGTGATAGATGGATGCCTCGTCAGTGTAGGTGGTAGAACCACTTTCAACGAACTGACTGACAATGGGCATAAGTGTTGCACCCTTGGTGTCTTCCACCTTCATTGCAACCACTTTGCCCTCACGCTCAATCATACCGAAGATAGGGGTCTTGGTTTTCGTGGAACGTCCCTGAGTGCCCTCAGTGCGCTTGCTTTCGTGCTTGTTGGTCTCACGACCACCAAGGTACATCTCGTCCATCTCCACCTCGCCACCAAGCGAGATAGCATCTGACTGACCATAGAGACCACGAATCTTGTGGAGCATAAACCACGCAGTTTTCTGCGTGACCTTGATGTCACGGCTAAGCTGGTGGCTGCTAACACCCTTCTTGTGGCTGCTGACAAGGTACATTGCCATGAACCACTTCCTAAGTGATACTTTGGTGTTCTCGAAGATTGTACCTACGGTAACGTTGAACTTCTTGTGGCAGTTGGGGCAGGAATATCTGCCATCAGCGCACACATAAGTGTGAGTGTGACCGCAGTAGGGGCAAACGGCAGCACCATCGCCCCAACGCTCTTGGGCGATTGCCTGCTTGCACTTGTCCTCAGTGTTGAAGTAGTCAGCGATTTGGATGAGTGAATTGAACTTGGTGAAGTTGATATGTGACATAAGCGTATGTTGTTTTAACGTGTTATTGTTTAAATTATAAGACAAAGATACCTTTTTGTCAACAACATCGCTTTGTTTTCATACCTATATATTTACAAATATCGGGTAATTTTCAGATTTTATTTTCACAAGTGAAAATAATTTGTTCACTAAAATTTAGAAATCTTTTGACAAAAAAAATCTGCAAGAAATCGAACATTCTTGCAGATTTGCATATTTATTCAAAGGAACGTCTTGTGTCAACAGGTATATCGTTCCCAAATGAGGGCATTTCACCTGCATCACCAACTCATTGCTCCACGCCCACGAAAGTAATGCTCCCGTATCACCAACTCATTGCTCCACACCCACGAAAGCAATGCTCCCGCTTCACCAAATCGATGAGTTACACCCACTAAAGCAATGAATTATGATCACTTCTGCGATTCTTTTTATATGGGACGGCAACAAACCGTTTGCATGTTTAGCCATCTCCAATGTGGCTTCAAACAAAAAAGGAGCCCGTGATGGGCTCCAAAACTAATCCTAACTTGTACTAATTTGTTTGCGTTAAAACAAACAACCATTTGTTTCCGGTAAAAAATTATGTTTACGTTAAAACAAATATCAGGTACCGAGAAAAACAACTGTTTTTTCGGTGATGCTATTCTTTTGAGTATTTGCGCGGCGACTCGCGACCGAAAAGATAGCTCTTCTCGTAGCCACCACAGTCGACCACCACTTTCTCGAAGACGATGGCCGGGTCGAGCGGTTCAATCGTTAGCTGATGCTCGCCAGCTTCCGCCTTCAAAGGCACTTCTGCTGCCACTACGCGACTTGCCACCGTGGGATAATAAACGCGGTAGATGTTCTCAGGTCGTTCGTTCAGGTTCTGATTGAAGTTCACCTCAACGGGTTCACCGCCATCGAGCGTGACACGGAAACGATGTCCTCCGCGATTCAGGAAGTCGAGTGTAGACTTCACCACCACCTGCAGTCGCTGCACGTTGTTAGTCGTCGTGAACCGATAGGTGAGCTGCGGCACATCCTTCCCGTTTATCTCTCGGTCGGCAGGCAGCACCGTCATCGCGCTGAGCGTACGTCCGAAGAACGGAAGACAAGTCCACTGCAGTCCGTCGGCATCGCGTTTCGAGAAGAAATGCTCAGCCTCCATAGCGACATATCCATCACGCTCAGTGAACACATTTTTGCCCATTTCATCGGCGATTCTGGTCACTTGAGGCATCACATCAGACGGTCCGAAGTCGTCGTTCCATGAGCGGTAGCCGATGTGCTTCTGCGTCATCATGCCACGCCATTTACCGCCTGCGATGTCGTTGTTATATTCTGCGCAAAGCAGCGAGTCGCGACGGAAGCATTCCTCCACCTGATCGGCCCAGCGATTAGCTTCGGGATTACCTTCGCGAGCCAACTGGCGATTCATGGCCTGAGCGTAGTACATATTATAGACATTGCCCATCGCCTGTATGGGGAAGAGGATGAGCTGCCGGTAGGCATCGCGCTGATCTGCACGCAGGCGCACAAACTGACGCAGAGCCTCAGCCTCAAGGCGCACATAATCGGCCACCACGTCGGCCCATTCACCCGTCTGCAGGTTGTAGGTTTGTGCATTGAGCATCTCCGCCGTGACGCGTCCGTTCAGTTTGCAGCAGAGATTCAGCAGCCGCGCTGCCTCGGGTCCTTCCACATCGCCGAATGTAGCCCGGCAGAAAGGCTCCGTGTGACTGCCCACCACATCGGCTGTGACCGATTGCGGATTCCAAGCCATATCCATGAACAGCTGGATGGGATACTCCATCGGCTTCAGATCGCCGACATTCAGAATCCACATGCGTCCGATGCCGTAGTTATAAGCCAGCGACAACTGTTCCCACATGTTCTGCGACGGAGTGACGTTCAGCCACTTGCTGTTGCGCGGCGCGCCGACATAGTCCACGTGGTAATAAAGTCCCCAGCCGCCTTTGTGCTGCAGTTCTTTGCCTCGCGGCACACGCCGCACATTGCCCCAGTTGTCGTCGCAAAGCAAGATGATAACATCATCGGGCACGCGCATGCCTTTATCATAGTAGTCGAGCACCTCTTTATAAAGCGCCCACACCTGCTGTGTCTCGCGCGCGGGTCGGCGAGTGACGTCAGCGATGATGTCGCGTTGGTTCTTCACGATGCGCTCCAAAAGACGTGTATCGGCCTCCTCACTCATTGCCTCGTCGCCATCGCCACGCATGCCGATGGTCACCAAGTCCTCGGTGCCACGCATACGCTCGATGCCCTCGCGGAAGAAACGGTCGAGTACAGCCTGGTTCGTCTGATAATTCCACGCACCGTATTCGCGGCGGTGGCGAGCCCATTCCTGGTGGTTGCGCGCCATCGGTTCATGGTGGCTTGTGCCTATAATAACACCCATTTCATCGGCCAATACGCTATTTTCTGGGTCATCGGCATAGAATGCCCAGCCCCACATGGCAGGCCAGAGCAGATTGCCTCGCAGACGCAGGATGAGTTCAAACACCTTCTCGTAGAATGCATGACCGCCATAGTCGGTGCGGAATGTGTTCTTCACCCACGAAGTCAAGCACGGAGCCTCATCGTTCAGGAAGATGCCACGATACTCCACTGCTGGTTCGCCATCGGTAAAGACACCCTGTCGCACGAAGACCGAATCATGATGCTCCACAGGGACGTCGGCCCAGTAGTACCACGGTGACACTCCCATCTGTCGCGACAACTCGTAAATGCCATAGATGGTGCCACGTCGGTCGCTACCCGCAATAACCAACTGGCTGCCGACCATCGTAATGAGGAACTTCTCGCGACAACCCTTGAGCTGAGAAGCATCAATCTGACGTTTTTTCGCCATTTCATCGACGATGGGCGAGTGCCCGAGCGTTCCCACAACGATGACGGCATCACGATCATCACCCACCTCGGCAGCCTCGCCAGTCACCCAGCAGAAGTCCTCAGCGAGGTTGGCAGCAGCACGCGCCACACCCTTGCAGTCGGTGGGCGACACATAGATGGTTGCACGACCCTTACCGTTGAGCAGCAGGTCGCCACCGTGGAAACTCACAAACTGCTCGGCAGCCGAGACAGCGAACGGCAGCAGCGCGAGCAAAAACATCACGAAACGTCGGAGCAGAGAGAAAGTCTTTGTCATAACAGGTACGAGTTTTGTTGCTTACAAAATTAAGGCATCAGGAAGAAAATTGCAAATTCTGGCATGTTTATTTTCAAAAATGGAACAAATAGAAATATACTCGGCACATTTTGCGCATGCCACCCCCGATGAAATCGGTCATTTCTATAGTATAAAGCCTGAAGGAATCTTGATTCGTTCATGGTAATCCACCATTATTTTGTCAAAAAACACCCTCCTAAAGTTGTTCAAACCAAACATATTTTTGCCTAAAGATTCTCTCTTTCTGCTATCAATTCTCTCCCTTTTGACTCTTTCTTACGCAACAACTTAATTCTTAAAAAACTAAAAAAAAATACCATATAATAAGGTGTATGCAAAAGTTTTCAGTACTTTTGCGCCCTAAATAGACCAATTGTGTCATGCTACGTGCCCGCTGCGAGCGCCCACGTATGCTTGTGTAAATATAAGAAGTGATTCAAAGCTAAAAGAAAACTATGCAGAAAAACTTAGTTATCGTAGAGAGCCCCGCAAAGGCCAAGACGATTGAGAAATTCCTAGGAAAAGAATTCAAGGTAATGTCGAGCTACGGCCACATTCGTGACCTGAAGAAGAAAGAAATCAGTATCGACGACGACTCGCTGATGCCCGACTACGAAATACCCGACGAGAAGAAGAAACTCGTCAGCGAACTGAAGCAGAACGCGAAGAAAGCCGAGAAGGTCTGGCTCGCAAGCGATGAAGACCGCGAGGGAGAAGCCATCTCATGGCATTTGTGCGAAGTGCTGGGTCTCGACGAGGAAAAGACCAACCGCATCGTGTTCCACGAGATTACGAAGCCTGCCATTCTCGCTGCCATCGAGAACCCGCGCCATATCGATATGAACCTCGTTAACGCACAGCAGGCACGCCGCGTGCTCGACCGTTTGGTGGGATTCAAGCTGTCGCCGGTGCTCTGGCGCAAGGTGAAGCCATCGCTGTCGGCAGGCCGTGTGCAGAGTGTCGCCGTACGACTCATCGTTGAGCGCGAGCGCGAGATCCAGTCCTTCCAGAGCGAGCCCTACTTCCACGTCGGTGCCAAGCTGGAAGTGGAGGGTGCCACCCTGTTTGCCACGCTCAGCAACCGCTTCAAGACCCACGACGAGGCACTGGCCTTCCTCGAGGAGTGCAAGGATGCCGAGTTCGTCGTGAAGAGCATCACCCGCAAGCCCGTGAAGCGCATGCCTGCACCGCCTTTCACCACCAGCACCCTACAGCAGGAAGCCGCCCGCAAGCTTGGCTTCACCGTTTCGCAGACGATGATGGTGGCACAGCGCCTCTACGAGAGTGGACACATCACCTACATGCGTACCGACTCGGTGAACCTGTCGTCGCTCTGCATCGGCACCAGCAAAGAGGAAATCATCCGCCTCTACGGTCCTGAATACAGCAATCCCCGCAACTTCCACACCCGTTCGAAGGGTGCCCAGGAGGCTCACGAGGCCATTCGCCCGACCTACATGAGCAAGCAGGACATCGAAGGCTCGACGCAGGAGCGCCGCCTCTACGACCTCATCTGGAAGCGCACCGCTGCCTCGCAGATGGCCGATGCCGACATCGAGAAGACCACCGTGGAGATCGAAATCAAGTTGAACGGCGCGAACGACACACTGAAGGACAACGTCTATCCTTCAACCTTCCAGGCTAACGGAGAAGTGGTGAAGTTCGACGGTTTTCTGAAAGTCTATCGCGAGTCCACCGACGACGAGCAGGGCGAGGGCGAGGAGCAGAACCTGCTGCCGGCCATGAAGGTGGGCGACGTGCTCACACGCAAAGAGATCACCGCTACTGAGCGTTTCAGCCAGGGTCCCATCCGCTACACGGAGGCTTCGCTGGTGCACAAGCTCGAGGAGCTGGGCATCGGCCGTCCGTCGACCTATGCTCCGACTATTTCCACCATCCAGCAGCGCGAATACGTTCACAAAGGCGACAAGAAGGGCGAGGAGCGCACGTTCACCATCGACACACTGAAAGGCCAGAAGGTCTCAACGAAGACGAAGAAGGAAATGGCCGGCTCGGAGAAGGGCAAGCTCTTGCCCACCGACATCGGCATCGTCGTGAACGACTTCCTCATGGAGAACTTCCCCGATATCATGGACTACAACTTCACGGCCAACGTGGAGCAGGACTTCGATAAGATTGCCGAAGGCAAGACGGAGTGGAACAAGATGATGCATAAGTTCTACAAGAAGTTCGAGCCCACCGTGGAAAAAGTCATCAACGCCCGCGCAGAGCACAAGGCCGGTGAGCGACAGATCGGCATTGATCCCACGTCCGGAAAGCCGGTGTTCGTGAAGATTGGCCGCTTCGGACCGGTGGTGCAGATTGGATCTGCCGACGACAAAGAGAAACCGCGCTTCGCACAGCTGCCCTCCGATAAGTCGATGGACTCGCTGACACTCGAAGAGGCAATGGAGCTCTTCCGCCTGCCGCGCACCGTAGGACAGTTCGAAGGCAGCGACGTGTCGATTGGTGCTGGCCGTTTCGGTCCGTATGTTCTGCACGATAAGAAGTATGTGTCGCTGCCGAAGGACGCCGACCCACTCGCCATCACCCTCGACGAGGCCGTGGCCCTCATCGAGGAGAAACGCCAGCAAGACCAGCAGCGTCACCTGAAGACCTTTGACGAGGACCCGAAACTCGAAATCCTCAACGGCCGCTATGGTCCCTACATCGCCTACGATGGCAAGAACTATCGCATGCCGAAGGCTATGCATGCCCGTGCTGCCGAGCTGTCGTATGAGGAGGCCATGAAGTTGGTTAAGAAGTAGAAGACCCACCCCCCTGCCCCTCCCTGAATGGAGGGGAGTAAAATGCATGATTAGCATGAGTAATATAGAGCCGAATAACAAAAGATCGACGCAATTAGAAAAGCCATCTATTCCCCTCTCTCAAAGAGAGGGGCAGGGGGGAGAGTCTCTTGTGCAGGGGGGAGAGTCTCTCGTGCAGGGGGGAGAGTCTCTTGTGCAGGGGGGAGAGTCTTTTATTCGAATCATTCTCATCGGCTATATGGGTGCCGGCAAGACAACCGTCGGCAAGGAGCTCGCCAAGGCGCTGGGCCTGACGTTCTACGACCTCGACTGGTACATCACCACGCGCATGCGCCGCACTGTGAAGGAAATCTTCGACGAGAGGGGCGAAGAGGGTTTCCGCCGCATCGAGCACAACATGCTGCACGAGGTGGCAGAGTTCGAGAACGTCGTCATCTCATGCGGTGGCGGCACACCCTGCTTCTTCGACAACATGGAATATATGAATCAGCAGGCCGACACCGTCTATCTGAAGGCATCGCCCGAGGTGCTCTATGCTCACCTGCAGATGGGCAAGGGCGTGCGTCCCCTGTTGCTCAACAAAACTCCTGATGAGGTGCAGCAGTTCATCCGCGAGCAGCTGGCCTACCGCGAGCACTTCTACTCGCAGGCCCGCCACATCGCCGACGTAAACCTCATGGACAACTTTTCAAAAATAGCAAACACCGTTGCCGACATCCGCGAGATGCTCGGCGTCTGACTTTCAAGCAATCAACTATTACCTAATCACCATACAACGCACTGACGAAATGAAGAAATGGACGATTGAAGACGCGAAGGAACTCTACAACCTGAACGGTTGGGGTACTTCGTATTTCGGAGTAAACGAGAAGGGCAACGTCTACGTGACGCCCTGTAAGGACCAGACGCAGATTGACCTGCGCGAAGTGATGGATGAACTCGCCCTGCGCGATGTCACACCACCTGTGCTGTTGCGCTTTCCCGACATCCTCGACAACCGCATCGAGAAAACGTGGAGCTGCTTCAAGAAGGCTTCGAAGGAGTACGACTACAAGGGCGAGAACTATGTGGTGTATCCCATCAAGGTGAACCAGATGCAGCCCGTCGTCGAGGAGATCATCTCGCACGGCCGGAAGTTCAACCTCGGACTGGAAGCCGGCTCGAAGCCTGAGCTGCATGCCGTCATCGCCATGCAGTGCCAGAGCGACTCCATCATCGTCTGCAACGGCTACAAGGACCAGTCGTACATCGAGCTGGCGCTGCTCGCTCAGAAGATGGGCAAGCAGATTTTCATCGTCGTGGAGAAGATGAACGAGCTTGAGCTCATCGCTCGCGAAGCAAAGAAGCTGGGTGTACGCCCGAACATCGGCATTCGCATCAAGCTGGCATCGAGCGGTAGCGGCAAGTGGGAAGAGAGCGGCGGCGATGCCTCGAAGTTCGGACTGACCAGTGCCGAGCTGCTCGAAGCCCTGGAAATGCTCGACAAGAAGGGCATGCGCGACTGTCTGCGCCTCATCCACTTCCACATCGGCTCGCAGATCACGAAGATTCGCCGCATACAAACCGCCCTGCGCGAGGCCTCGCAGTTCTATATCCAGCTGCACAAAATGGGATATAACGTCGACTTCGTCGACTGCGGTGGCGGACTCGGCGTCGACTACGACGGCACACGATCGCCCTCAAGTGAGAGCTCGGTGAACTACAGCATACAGGAATACGTCAACGACTGCATCTACACCTTCGTAGAGGCAGCCAACAAAAACGACCTGCCTCACCCGAACATCATCACTGAGAGTGGACGCTCGCTGGCCGCTCATCACTCGGTGCTCGTCATCGATGTGCTGGAGACGGCGTCGCTGCCCGAGATGCCCGAGGAATTCGAGCCCGACGAGAACTCCCACCAGCTGGTGAAAGACCTCTACGACATCTGGGACAACCTCTCGGCACGCAACGTGCTCGAGGACTGGCACGATGCCGAGCAGATTCGCGAGGAAGTGCTCGATTTGTTCTCTCATGGCATCGTCGACCTGAAGACACGCGCCGAGATCGAGGCAATGTACTGGAGTGTGTGCCACGAGATCAACGCTCTGGCGAAGAACCTGAAGCACATTCCCGAAGAGCTCATGAACATCGACAAACTTCTCGCCGATAAGTATTTCTGCAACTTCTCGCTCTTCCAGAGCCTCAGCGACTCGTGGGCCATCGACCAGATATTCCCCATCATGCCTATCCAGCGACTCACAGAGCGCCCCACGCGCAACGCCACCATTCAGGACATCACCTGCGACTCCGACGGAAAGATTGCGAACTTCGTCACCAACCGCCACAACAGCCACTCGCTGCCCGTGCACGCGCTAAAAAAGAATGAGTCGTACTACCTCGGCGTGTTCCTCGTGGGTGCCTATCAGGAGATCCTCGGCGACATGCACAACCTCTTCGGCGACACCAATGCCGTTCACATCTCCGTGAAGGACAACCACTATCACATCGACCAGATCATCGATGGTGAGACGGTGGAGGAGGTGCTGGAGTATGTGCAGTTCAACCCGAAGAAGCTCGTGCGCCAACTGGAAATCTGGGTGACGAAGAGTGTGAAGCAGGGTAAGATCACGCTCGAAGAGGGTAAGGAGTTCCTCTCCAACTATCGCTCCGGCCTCTACGGATATACGTATTTGGAGTAAAGACCCACCCCCAACCCCTCCCGTTAGGGAGGGGAGAGAAGACCCACCCCCTGCCCCTCCCGTTAGGGAGGGGAGAGAGAAGACCCACCCCCTGCCCCTCCCTGCGAGGGAGGGGAGTAAAATGCTTTGACAAACAAAGAATATGGAATCAATGAATAAAACAGAAAAGCTATCTACTCCCCTCCCTGACGAGAGGGACAGGGAGATGGTCTCTTTCAAGGAGGGACAGGGGGAGAGTCTCTTCATCATCAAGGTCGGCGGCGCCGTCGTCGAGGACGAGGCACAGCTCCGCCAGCTGCTGAGCGACTTCCGCAACATTGAAGGAAGGAAGATCCTCGTGCACGGCGGCGGTCGCAGGGCAACGGCCATCGCTGCGAAGCTGGGTATCGAGACAAAGATGGTGAACGGACGCCGCGTCACCGATGCAGAGATGCTGGAGGTAGTGACAATGGTGTATGGCGGATTGGTGAACAAGACCATCGTGGCACGTCTGCAGGCTCTCGGCATCGATGCCGCTGGCCTCACCGGTGCCGACATGGACTGCATCCGCTCCCATCGTCGTCCGCCCGTTTCCATTTCTGGTCAGGATGGGGCTACTCTCGACTATGGCTTCGTGGGTGATGTCGACAGCGTGTCAGCTGCAAAAATCGCCCATTTCATCGAGGCTGGCATCACACCCGTCATCGCTCCGCTCACCCACAACGGGCAGGGACAAATGCTCAACACTAATGCCGACACCATCGCTGCCGAGGTGGCGAAAGGCATGGCCGCTGAAGGCTACGACGTCACACTCGTCTACTGCTTCGAGAAGGCTGGCGTGCTCGCTAATGCTGACGACGAGACGAGTGTCATCCCCCTGATCACCAGCGACAGCTTCCGCCAGCTCGTCGCCGATGGCACCATCAGCGGTGGCATGCTGCCGAAGATTGAGAATGCCCTCGCCGCCACACATGCCGGTGTCAGCCGTGTGCTCATCACCCACAGCACCGACCTCACTGCCCGCCACGGCACTGTCGTCAAGGCCTAGCGCCTGCGGCGCGGTTCAAATGTCGCTGCGCGACGTTCAAGGTTCAATGCGCCTACGGCGCGGTTCAAAGGTTCTTTCTCCACTACGTTACGAAAGCGGCATAGCCGAGCGCAAAGCTGCTGCGCAGCGGTTCAAAAGGCCTGCGGCCGTTCAAGGTTCAAAGTTCAAAAGGACCAAAGGCCTGCGGCCATTCAAGGTTCAATCCGTGATATTCGTGTCACTCGTATTTCAAATTCATATTTTAAAATCGTCAATCCCATAGCCAGTGATCAGTTTCCAGCATGACATATTGCCTCTGAAAGACCCGTTGTTCCGCCTTGCGCTACGCATCACGCAGAACCGCGAGGAGGCAGAGGATGTCGTACAGGAAACGATGATCAAGCTCTGGAACCGCCGTGAGCGCTGGGACGAAATCGAGAACATCGAGAGTTTCGCCATGACCATTTGTCACAATCTCTCGCTCGACCACCTGAAGCGCATGGAGAACCAGCATGCCTCACTCGACGACGATGCCATTGCCCTTCCCTTTAGAGAGGGAGCAGGGGTAGGCTCCACTACCCCCTTCGACCACACCGTCACCCAAGACCGCATCGCACTGGTGCACCGCATCATCGACGGTCTGCCCGAGAAACAACGCGCCTGCGTGCAGTTGCGCGATATAGAAGGTAAAGCCTACCGCGACATCGCCACCATTCTCAGCATCACCGAGGAACAGGTGAAGGTGAACATCTTCCGTGCCCGACAAGCCATCCGCCAGCAATTCCAGGGATTGGAAGCATACGATCAATCGAAAGCCAGCAAATAAAATGATGCTGCCTCTAGTCCCCTCCTCAAACTCTTAAACTTCTTTAACATTCCTCCCTGTAACTTTGCCTTGCAGCGAATCGTCTTCCATATAGTTACACGGGGAAAACCCGACTATTTAAACATCATCGCAATGGACTACAAATACATCAACCAGCTATTGGAGCGCTACTGGGCCGCCGAGAGCACCCTCGAGGAAGAGGAAATCCTGCGCGCCTTCTTCAGCCAGACCGAGATTCCGGCTGAACTGGAGCAGTTCCGCCCGCTGTTCGCCTACGAGCTGACGGCGAAGCATACCGACCGGCTGGGTGATGACTTCGACCAGAAGATGCTGGCGATGATTGGCGAGGACGCTGCGTCGCATGCCGAAGAGAAGCCCGTGATAAGGGTGAAGGCACGCACCATCACACTGGGTCAGCGCCTGATGCCACTCTTCCGCGCCGCCGCCGTGGTAGCCATCGTGCTCTCGCTCGGTCAGGCTGCACAGGTGCCCTTCCAGCAGAAGGACGAGATGCAGATGGCTGGCATGGAGCAGCAGAACGCCGATGGTGTGTCGGTAGCCCTGAATGGCGACTCCGCACGCATCGACACGATGCAGCAGAGCAAGGCCTACCCCCAGCCCATCACGGAGGGAACGGGAACCTTCGAGGTGAACGAGGCATTCACCCTCGACAATTAACAAGACATTTTTCTATGCTTTCTCTATAAAAATCAATGTTTAGTAAAACTGAAAAGAAACTGTGAAGTTTCAAATTTCTCTCAAATTTTCATAACATTTATGTTGCAATGAGCCGCTGGTCTGATGAACAAGACCGCGGCTCATTTGTTTTTTGTGCAATATTATGTAGGAATCATCACCCCATCCGTAGGGGCAGACCCCCGTGTCTGCCCGCCCCCCACGACCATATTGTATTCATACGGGCAGGCACGAGGGTCTGCCCCTACAGCAGGATGTTCTCCCTTCCCCTTTAGGGGAGGGCTGGGGTGGGGCTTAGAGGCTCCTCATCTCCAGTGCCCGGTTCTCGGCTGCCTCCATGAGTTCGCGCTCGCCGGGCCCTTTGTCGTTCAGGCCGCAGAGGTGGAGGATGCCATGAATGATGACGCGGTGCAGCTCTTCCTCATAAGGTTTCTTGAAGAGCTCGGCATTCGTGCGTATCGTGTCGAGCGAGATGACCAGGTCGCCCGAAATCACATCGCCCTCACAATAGTCGAAGGTGATGATGTCGGTGTAGTAGTCGTGGCCGAGGTACTCGCGGTTCACGCTGAGGATATGCTCATCGTCACAAAACAGATAGCCGATGTCGCCGACGCGCTTACCATAGCTGGCAGCAACGGCCTTGATCCACTGTGTGGTCTTGCGCTTTTTAATATCGGGCATGCGCACGCCCTCTGCTTGATAGGAAATCATTGCTTCGCAAGTTAAAGTCGCTACGCGACGTTCAAAGTTCAATGCGCCTGCGGCGCGGTTCAAAGGTTCAATGCTGCTGCGCAGCGGTTCAAAAGGCCTGCGGCCGTTCAAAGTTCAAAGTTCAAGGTTTAAAGGCGGTTCAGCCGTCTTTCCTAGGCAGGAACTCGCTGACGTCGCGACCGAAGCTGCGCAGCGACCGCACCGTCGACGACGACACCGCCTCCAGACCGGGCTCGGCCATCAGCAGCACAGTGTCGATACCTGCGAGCCGGCGGTTCACCTCTGCCTGCTCGCGCTCACTCTCGTAGTCGCGCACCGAGCGCACACCCTTCACAATGAATGCTGCGCCATGCTCGCGCGCCACGTCAACAGTGAGCCCGCTATAGGCCACCACCGTCACACGCTCGTCATCGGCATAGAGGCTTCTGATGGCCTCCACACGTTGCTGCGCCGTCGTCTCGGGGTGCTTGGCATCGTTCACGCCGACTGCCACCACCACCCTATCGAAGAGCTGCAGCGCCCGCCGCACCACCGAAGCATGTCCGATGGTGAACGGATCGAATGTTCCTGCAAATAGTCCTGTCTTCATCATTTCTTATGCAAAAATAGACAATTATCTGCAAGAAAACGGCTTCTTTGCATTTTTTAATAAAAAAAACAACACGAAACAGCCGACTATTCGGCAACTTTTACTACTTTTGTAAAGAAATTACAAAACAGCCGTCTCATCACCAACAGCGCAACGATATGTCTTGCACACTGATCAACACAAAACACCTGCTCACCATCGGCGTAGCAGCTCTCTTCTGCACCTCTTGTCAGCGACAGCCAGCAGCCTCTACCAGCTATGCCGACTACCATTATATCGATAGCATCGTACACTCCTACCACGACCCCGACAGCCTGAAAAGCATCATCGCAGCCTATCAGAAGACGAAGAACATGCTCGGCGTTGCCGTGGGCCAGCGCACGCTGGGAAAATACTACCGCGACAACAGTCTCTTCGAGAAGGCCATCGGCTGTCACCGGCAGAGCATCGCCGCCGCTGAGCAGATTGCCGACACCGCCGAGCTCATACGTTGCCTGAACGACCTCGCCACCGACTATCGCCGCGTGGGCATCCTCGACCTCGCCAGCGAAGAGCACTTCCGTGCCCTCGACCTCTGCATGCAGCAGAGCGACAAGAGCAGCGACGTCGCACTGAAGAACTACACCATGTCGCTCAACGGTCTCGGCAATGTCTACCTGCAGCTCGGCAACAACGAGGTCGCCGACAGCGTGTTCCGCGTGTCGCTATCGGTGGAGAAGCGTCTCGGCAGCGACCTCGGGCAAGCCATCAACCTCGCCAACATCGGAGCAGTGTTCGAGAACATCGGACAGAACGACTCCGCCCTCGTCTACTACCAGCAGTCCTACGAGAAGAACAAGGCCGCCGGCAGCACCCTCGGCATGGCGCTCTGCCACAACCACATGGGCGACCTCTACGAGAAGCAGCAGCAATATCCCAGGGCAGTCAACGAATACCTCACCGCCTACGACCTGCTCGAGGCAAACCACGACATGTGGCACTGGCTCGAGCCGTGCCTGTCGCTCGCCAACATCCACATCCGTGAAGGCAACACCGACCGCGCCCTGTGGTATCTCAACACCGCCCTGCGCCAGGCCACCGACATCTCGTCGAAAGAACACCTCGCACAAATCCACCACCTCTACTACACCATCTACGAGCACCAGGGGCGCACCGCCGAGGCCTTCGAGCACTATAAGCTCTCCGATGCCTACAACGACAGCATCTACAACACGCAGATCCTCAACCAGGTGCAGAACGTGCGCATCAAGATCGAGCGACAGCGCGTCAGCGACCAGCTGCAGCTCGCACGCGACGATGCACGGCAGGAGCGCACGCTGAAAATCTTCGCCTTCTCCCTGCTCGGCGCATTCTTCATCATCGCCGCACTCATCTTCGGCGGCATGGGCATCTTCATCAGGTCGCGAAGCCGTGAGCGCAAGCTCATGCGCAAGCTGCAGACCAGCCGCGAGCGGTTCTTCACCAACATCACCCACGAGTTCCGCACACCTCTCACCGTCATCCTCGGCATCGCCGACCACATCATCGGCGACCCCACCATGACACGCGAAAAACTGGTCAACGACACCACCGTCATCAGCCGGCAGGGCAACAAGCTGCTCGCACTCATCAACCAGCTGCTCGACATCTCGAAAATCAAGTCCACCATCGGCAATGCCGACTGGCAGCAAGGTAACATCGTCGCGTTCATCCGCATGTGCATGGAGACCTTCCGACCGTATGCACAGGAGAAGCGCATCGAGCTCATCTACACCCCCGACCAGAACATGGTCACCATGGACTTCGTGCCCGACTACATGTGTAAGATTCTCGACAACCTCATCTCCAACAGCATGAAGTTCACCAACGGCCTCGGACGCATCCACGTGAAGACCTCCTGCCCCACCGACAACCAGCTCTGCCTCGTGGTCAGCGACAACGGCGTGGGCATACCGCCCGAGGCTCTCGAGCATATCTTCGAACCGTTCTTCCAGGCCGACGGCGACTCGCAGCAAATCGGCACGGGCATCGGGCTCTCCCTCGTCCATCAAATCGTGGAAGCCATGAAGGGCTCCATCCACTGCGAGAGCGTGAGCGGCAAGGGCACCACCATGACCGTCCTCCTGCCGCTCCGACACTCCGAGAAGCAGCTGAAGTTCTTCAACATCGACGAGTGGCACCGCAAGAAGCGCGCCCTCGACAGCCCCGACGACTTCGTCGGGCACGACGACACCCCCGTCCCCGAGGCTGATGCCGACGACGCCGAGGGCAGTGGCCACACGCGCATCCTCATCATCGAAGACAACAACGACGTGGCCTACTACATCGGCGAACAGCTGCAAGACAGCCACACCAGCGTGTTCTATGCCAAGGACGGCGACGAGGGCATCGCCAAGGCACGCGACATCATGCCCGACCTCATCATCACCGACCTCATGATGCCGGGCACCGACGGACTGCAGGTGTGCCGACTCGTGCGCTCCTCCGACCTGCTCAACCACATCCCCATCATCATCATCACCGCAAAGGCCACCGAGGAAGACCGCATAGCAGGCATCGAGGCTGGTGCCGACGCCTATCTCGTGAAGCCGTTCAATGCCGAAGTCCTGCACGTGCGCATCACCAAGCTCCTCGAGCAGCGCCGACTGCTGCGCGAAAAGTTCTCCAAGGAGCTTCTTGAGGGAAAAGCACCGGAGGCAGAGCTGAAGCCCAGCGATCGCGACTTCCTCATCAAGCTCAAGGAAGTAGTGTCCATGCAGATGCAGAACAACCAGGTCGACGTAGAGTCTATTGCCAGCCAGATGTATGTCAGCCGCGCACAGCTCAACCGAAAAGTGCAGGCCATCACCGGACAGAGCACCTCCGCCTACGTCACACAGCTGCGCATGAACTACGCCAAGCGACTCCTCGCCGCCGATCCTACCATCACCATCAGCGAGGTCGCACTGAAATGCGGCTATGAGGACATGGCATACTTCAGCCGTGCATTCAAACAAGCCACAGGCCAAACCCCCACTCTCTATCGCAAGACATGCTAACGGGCAACACCCGCCATCACGCGTGTTGCCCGTCCTTCTCGCTGCACCCTCACCGCCTACATCAGCAAGTGATAGGTGCCGCCAGCCATCGTCCGCACCACTCCCTTCATCTCCAACGAGAAGAGAAGGGCCGTGAGAGGCCCGACGGCGATGCCACTCTTCACACTCAGGATATTTATCTGCAAGTCGTTCTTGCGCTGCAGAACACCCACCACACGTTGCTCGTCGGCCGTCAGCTCAGGAAAGAGCTGGCGCTCAATGCCTTGTGCCTGCGCCTCCGACAGTTGTGCGTCGTTCTGCCACCCCATTGCCTCTACAAAATGTTTCGCCGACATGATGAGTCCGGCACCCTGCCGGCGAATCAGGTCGTTGCAGCCTTCGCTGTAAGGAGCACCCACGGCACCCGGGAAGGCAAACACGTCGCGCCCATAGTCGTTGGCAATGCGTGTCGTGATAAGTCCGCCGCCACGAATGGCACTCTCTACGAGCAGCGTGGCATCCGACAACCCTGCCACAATACGGTTACGGCGTACGAAGTTCAGCCGATCGGGCCGTGTGCAGGTAGGAAACTCCGTGAGCAGACCGCCCTGCTTCAGCATCTGGTCGGCAGTAAGTCGGTGACAGGGCGGATAGAGGTCGTCGAGTCCGTGAGCCACCACCCCCACCGTGTCATAGCCCTGGGCAAGCGCCTCTCGGTGAGCACAAATGTCTATGCCATAGGCCAAACCGCTCACCACGAGCACTTGCGGACAAAGACTTCGCAACTCGCTCATAAAACGGCGCACGAGGTCCTGCCCGTAGGGTGTGCAGCGCCTTGTGCCAACAATGCTCACCACTCGTTTCTGATTCAGCGATGCCGACCCTTGGTAGTAGAGCACCAGCGGAGCGTCAGCACATTCAAGCAGACGACTGGGATAGTCGTCATCGCCCATCACCAACGGGCGCACGCCCATACTCTCTGCCGTTCGCAATTCATTCTCGGCATAGCGCAGAGCCTGGCCAATGTCGGTGAATGCCTGTGTGAGGCGGTCGCTGGCATCTGGCAGCAGGTCGCGAATGTGCTGACTATGGGCCACTATCTCCTCTGCCGACCCTACGCGCCGGAAGAGTTCCAGCAATTCGGCAAGGCTGAAATAGCTAATGCGGGTGAGTGCAATAGCACTGATTATTTCCTGTTGGTTCATGGCAATGGCTATGCTTTCTATGTGATAAATGGTTTGGCTTTATGAGTTGCAAAAATACAAAATTTCTGCGAAACGCCCATAAAAAAAGAGCCTAATCATTCAAAAATACTTTCTATAAGGAAGCAACCCGTGTTGTCTACTCCTTCGGCCGCTTCAGATACTCATAGCCAATACGACAACGCAGACAGTCCTTTCGGTCGCAATACTCCTTCTTGAGCTGGATGAGTGCCTGGGAGTCGCCTGCTGTAGAAACGCTGAGACCACATTCCTGCCACATGCGCGTGATGTGGTTCTGCTCTGCACGCAGCTCTTCGAGCAAATCGAAGGCTCGGTCGCATAGTCTCTTGTCGTGCTTGTGGCGCCCAAAGGCAAAAAGCATGGGAATAGCTGTGTTGATAACGATAAGGCGTCGCGATGCAGGAGAGATGGTTTTCTCGGTACGCTCACTCTCCGAACCAAACACATAGTGAGTCTGCCAATAGGGTGTTGCATGAGTATCGAGGATTTTGATGATCTCATTTACCGACCGGCACTCCACAAGTTGGCTCAGCGATGCTTGCCGGCTATAGTAGAGTTGCGCAAGCTGGGCAATGCGGATGTAAGGGAAGTTCTGGGGGCGAAGCCGCAGGAACCGCCACTGATGGTGGTCGATAGGCTGCAGGGAGAACTTGTGCTGCAGGTAGAGGTACTCGTTGCGTAAGCGAGTGAAATAGCCCTCAGCCAGTGCATCGGCCTTATAGCGCGAGGGCACGCTGTCAGGATTGAGCAGTCCGGCCTGTCCCATGAAGATGGCTTCTATTTGGAAAAGGTCGTCGCGATGATGCCCCACTGCCGAGAGTGGTACGCTCAACGCCCATTGTTCGAATGCTTCACCGTTGATGCCGAAGCCGAAGTTGCGTGCGAGGGTAACGAAATAGGCTGCCTCCCACGAACCGTCGCATCGCTTCACACGCTCGCGTATCGCTTCGGTTTTCTGCTCGAGGCGCTCGGTCTGAAGGGCACTGAGCCACGAGTGCACCATGAGCGGCGACAACGAAGGGATAATCTTGTAACAGGGTGGATACTGGTCGGCATGCAGCAACTGCTCATAGTGGTCGAGCACGTGTTGCGGCACGTCGAGTTGAACTTGTGGCAATCGGCGTCCAGAGGCTGTGACCACCTCGTCGGTATCGATGACGCCACACACATGGAGTATCACGTTATCATAGGCGGCATCGAACTGATGGCGATGCAGATACCAATCCGACGCTTTATCATGAATTTCGACATTTCCGACCCATAGAGTGCCGTTGACTTTTATTTTCGCATTGAAGAAGTCGGGCCCTGCATGATGGTTGTGCAGCCCAGGGTCTATTAATTCGAGCTGCTGCCCGCCGCTGGTGGTGAGGCCAGTGAGGGGCAGCAGTCGGTGTTTCCAGACATAATGGAGGAGTGCTTCCATCGTATTTCGAATTTTTTCTGTTTCTTTTTTTTCCCGTGCTGGTGCGGGGTGCTGTGATGAGCGGTTGCCGGAGAGGGGGCTGATCAGAACAGTGCCTCGCCGATGCATGAGCTGGGCCGCTGGATGTGGAGCATGGCACAGACGGTGGCAGCGATGTCGACGATGTTTACGTTCTTCGCGCAGGATCCGTGCTCGATGTTCCAGCCGAGGAACACCAGTGGGATGTGTGAGTCGTAGGGGTTCCACTCGCTATGGGTGGTGCCGATGTAGTCGTCTTTGAATTCCCAAGAGAACATGTTGGCACGCGGCAGACAGTAGAGGTCGCCGGAGCGCAGACGGTTGTAGCCGTTAACGATGCGCTCGCGGATGAGCTGTGGCACACCGGCGGTGGCGGCATGCTCGCAGTCGACGACGCGCAGCAGGTCGGGACACTTCTCTGCCTCGGCGATGGCCTCGCGCTTCAGCTCCTGGATGTCGAGACCGGCGCTGTCGATGCGTGCGTGGTCGAGGAAGATGAAGTCGCCATAGTTGCCCACGGCGAGCTTGTCGATGCCGTATTTATCGGCGAGCCGCTTGTTGATGTTCTTCACCGTGCCGCTGGCACTCCACCCTCCGGCAGGCAGGTGGTTGCGCTTCATGTAGTTCGGGTTGTGGGCACCGCCATGGTCGGCAGTGAGGAAGAGCAGATAGCGTCCGCGGCCGATGCGGCGGTCGAGGAGCGAGAGGAAGTGAGCGAGGTCGCGGTCGAGCTGCTTATAGGCGGCAATGGTCTGTGCGCCACGCGTGCCATACTCGTGGGCGATGGCATCGGTGGAGGAGATGCTCACGCAGAGCATGTCGGTGACGTCGCCCTGTCCGAGGCGCTCGTTCTCGAGGAGAGCCTCCGCCATTTTGAAGGTGAGGGTGACTCCCTCCGGCTTCATCTTCTGGTCTTCGCCGGGCTTCGTGCCGTTACGCTTGTTGAACTCGCGCACCCACTTCGGCAGCTCCTGCATGTAGTAGGTGGAGGAGACGAAGTGGCCCACGCTGTTGTCGTACCAGTAGGCGGCATTCGCCGAGTGGCCGGCGGGGAGGATGGCGGCACGGTCTTTCATGGCGACGCCGAAGACGCGCGACTTGAAGTCGTTGCTCAGGCGCAGCTGGTCGCCGATGGTGTTGCCGAGCATGTTGCGTGGCGACATCTTGCCAGCCCGCGAGTCGGTGCCCACGCCGTCGACGGTGTTGTCGCGGCAGCAGTAGGTCCAGGAGCGCAGCGTGTGGTCGTAGAAGTCGTTGCCGCAGATGCCGTGGAGGGCGGGCGTGGAGCCGGTGTAGACGCTGGCGTGGCCGATGGCGGTGACGGTGGGCACGTAGTTGATCATGCAGTTCTCGTAGGAATAGCCCTCGTCGACGAGTCGCTTCAGACCACCCTCGACGAAGTCCTCATAGTAATAGTAGAGGTAGTCCCATCGCATCTGGTCGACCACCAGGCCAACGACGAGCTTCGGGCGATCTATTTTCTGACCTGCCCAGGCGGTAGTAGCCAGAAGCATGAATGACAGGATGATAAATGCTTTTTGCTTCATAATGGATGATAGGTTTTGTTTAGTGCCGTCAAAGGTACAAATAAAAAGTGAAAGGGGAGCGGGGAAAGCGGAAAAGATTGTGTTAAAGAAATTTAAGCACAGCAGGAGGGGAGGGGGTGAAGGGTTGAGAAATGTTGAGAAAGGTTGAGAAAGGTTCTTGCTCCGATAAACTACGCAAGCGCCCCTGCGGGTCGAGCGGAGAAAGGTTGAGAAATGTTGAGAAAGGTTTAGAAGGGTTCAGAAAAGTTGAGAAATGTTGAGAAGGGTTTAGAAAGGTTCTTGCTCCGATAAACTTTCAACGTGCGAAGCACCTTGCCCGTGCGAAGCACCTTACACGTGCGTAGCACGTTACACTTTCAACGTGCGAAGCACCTTGCCCGTGCGAAGCACTTTACTCGTGCGAAGCACCTTACACTTTCAACGTGCGAAGCACCTTACCCGTGCGCAGCACCTTACCCGTGCGAAGCACTTTCCGCCCGCGGCAATGGTTAAAAAATGTAAATGGGGGAGGTAATGACGGGAAATGGGTAAAAAAGGGAGGAAACATGGAGAAATGTAAGGAAAAAAGATGCATGGAAATTTGGTGAATCGAATAATTATTAGTAACTTTGCACGCGAATACAAAAATTAGTCTTGCCTGTCGAGACGACAGCCAAGCAAATACACATTTATTCATAATCGATTTATAAAAATGTTCATCGGGCATCTTGGTTGCGAAACCGAGATGCCTTCTCGTTATGGGGGACGCGTAGGAGGGTGTGTCAAAATAGAGCAAGGAGTCGTTTTGTAGTCCCCTCCTTCCAGAAGGAGGGGACCACAGGCAGCGACTTTTCGTCCATTATTCTTATTTTGACACACCCTCGTGGAAATATGTTTGGCGAATGTCGGGGTACGAGGAAGAGGGTGGTGCGCGTTGGGATTCGGTATTGTTCGTTGGTGTTTGGTTTTGTTCGGCATTGTTCGGTTTTGTTCGTCATTGTTCGGTTTTGTTCGTCATTGTTCGTCATTGTTCGGGCAGACCGTATTGCTACCCTCCTTTCGGAGGGGCTGGGGGAGGTGGTCTGCCCCTACACGTGGAAAAAAACTCAAAGACTCCGAGCTTGCTCGCCTGAACATCTATAATTAATAAAAAAGAGTGAAGAAATTTGGTTTTTCGCTCACTTATTCGTACCTCTGGCTCCGCCGAAGGTACTTGCGCTCGGCCATGCAAAAAAAATTTGGCAATTTCTTTTGCATTTCGCTCACTTATTCGTACCTTTGCAAGAGAATGAGGAACTGCACGTGGATTGTAGCGGTTTTCATCCTGGCGGCCATCGTGGGCTGCGAGGAGAAAAGTCAGACGGTTGTGGCCGAGACCACAGCCGCCGACCCGTATATCATCATCGACTCCACGAGTCAGCTCACGGTCTACTATCCACAGTTCTCGCGCGTGGACCTGGTGTGCGAGCAGATGCCGCGCATCAACGAGACCGACGTGGTGATGTGCTGCGCGGCAGCGTTCACCGGTGAGCAGCAGGAGACGTTCAGCCATGCGAACATCGCCGGCGACCATGTGTCGGGCGGTGTGTTCTACAACGGCTATGCGTGCAGTTCGAACACGGGATCGTTCGTCTTCTACGGCGACTACTGGCGGTTTATACCGTCGTGCCATTCCGACTCAATCACCAAGGCTGCCGACACGGGCGGCATGGCGTTCTCGCAGATCATGCTGGTGTATAACGGGCGGCGCTGCCCAAGCCATGTGAAGGGGCGCAGCCGGTTTCGCGCCCTGTGCGAGAAGGACGGCATGCTCTGCATCGTGGAGTCGCGGCGGCTGCAGGACTTCGACTTCTTCGTGCGCAGCGTGATGGACTATGGTGTGACGCATGCGCTCTACCTGCAGCCCGGGAAGGGATGGAACTACGCGTGGTATCGTGACAATGCGGGCATGGTGCACATCATGCATCCGAAGACGCACGACTACTCTACGAACTGGATTACATTCTACTACAACTGATATGAAAAAACAAACAAACGCTATGGAAACCATTAAAAGTTTTGAAGACATGCTGAGCCACCTCGCTCAGCGAGGCGACAGAAGACGCGTGGCCGTCGTCTGGGCTGCCGACCATAACTCACAGGTGTCGGTGCAGATGGCACTGGAGGCAGGATTCATCGATGCCATCTTCGTGGGCTGCCAGGCCGAGGTAGAGGCCAACGCCGACATCATGCGATGCAAGGACCATGTGTTCTTCGCCGATGCTGCCGACGCCGACGACGCCGCTCACCGCGCCGTGGAAATGGTGCACGAGGGAAAGGTGGACATCCTGATGAAGGGAATGATCAACACCGACAACCTGCTGCACGTGGTGCTGAACAAGGAGAAAGGCATCCTGCCGAAAGGTCGCGTGCTCACACATATCACCGCTGCGAAGCTGGCGGAGTACGACAAGCTGCTGTTCTTCACCGACTCGGCCGTCATCCCCTACCCCACGCAGGAACAACGCGTAGAGCAGGTGCGCTACATCGCCGACCTCTGCCATAAGATGGGCATCGACGAGCCGCGCATCGCCCTGAACCACTGCACGGAGAAGGTGAACGAGAAGTACTTCCCCTTCACCGTGGGCTATCAGGACATCAAGGAGATGGCACGGCAGGGTGAGTTCGGACGCTGCATCGTGGACGGTCCGCTCGACCTGAAGACGAGCATCTCGCCCGAGAGCCTGCGCATCAAGGGCATCGACTCGCCGCTGGGCGGAGAGAGCGACGCCATCGTGTTCCCCGACATCGAGGCAGGCAACGCATTCTATAAAACCATCACCTTCTTCCATAGCGACACCGCCGGTATGCTGGTGGGCCCGATCGTGCCCGTCGTACTGCCGTCGCGTGCCGACTCGAAGCGCTGCAAGTTCAACTCGCTGGCACTGGCTGCCATGATGAGCGGCGGCGCGGAATAAGCCCGCGTCGTCCCCTCCTCCACCACACACACCACCTATTACCCAAAAACCTAAGAACCATGCAAATATTAGCTATTAACCCGGGCTCTACATCGACAAAGATTGCCGTCTACGAAGACGAGAAGCCCATCTTGCTACGCACCATCCGCCACTCGGCGGAAGAACTGAAGAAGTTCGAGGACGTGATCTTCGAGTTCCCATTCCGAAAGCAACTCGTCATGGACGAGCTGACTCGCAACGATATCCCCCTGCAGTTCGATGCCGTCATCGGACGAGGTGGACTGGTGAAGCCTATCGCCGGCGGCACCTACGAGATCAACCAGACGATGCTCGACGACACACACAGCGGCATCGCCATGCACAACCACGCCTGTAACCTGGGATGCCTCATCGCCTACGACATTGCAAAGGAGATTCCCGGCTGCCGCTCGTTCATTGCCGACCCGGGTGTCGTGGACGAACTGAACGACTATGCCCGCATATCGGGATCGCCGCTGATGAACCGCATCTGCATCTGGCACGCCCTGAACCAGCGCGCCATCGCCAAGCGCTTCGCACGCGAGATTGGCCGACACTATAACGACATGAACCTCATCATCTGCCATCTGGGTGGAGGAATCTCGGTGGCTGCCCACGACCACGGGCGCGCCGTAGATGCCAACAACGCACTGGACGGCGAGGGTCCGTTCTCACCGGAGCGCGCCGGCAGTCTGCCTGCCGCCGACCTGATTCGCCTCTGCTTCTCGGGTAAGTACACCGAGGCACAGCTGCTGAAGCGTGTGGCCGGACAGGCTGGCATCACAGCCCACCTGGGTAGCAACGACATGCGCGTCATCGAGAAGCGCATCGCCGAGGGCGACGAGCACGCGAAGCTCATCGTCGACGCAATGATCTACCACGTGGCGAAGAACATCGTCGCCGAGGGTGCCGTGCTCTGCGGAAACATCGATGCCATCTTGCTGACGGGTGGACTGGCGCGGTCGGAATACATCATCACGAACCTGCGCCGCCGCATCGACTTCCTCGCTCCGGTGTATTGCTATCCCGGTGAGGACGAGATGGAAGCACTCGCCATGAACGCCCTCGACGTGCTGCGCGGCCGTCAGGAGGCGAAGGTATACGTGTAGGAGCCCCACCCCAACCCTCCCCAAGGGGGGAGGGAGGACACCCAGCTGTAGGGGCAGACCCCTGTGTCTGCCCGCTCACTCAAATGACATCCGGGAGAAAAAGTATTCGCATACGAAAGCATACGTCCCTTTTATGCCCTTTTACTCCCCCTTTATACCCTTTAAGCACTTCAAAAAAAACCTCAACACAAATGACTATGAACTGGCTAAGAATTCTCATTGCGCTGCTCGCCCTGCCGACGCTGCAGGCACAGGCGCAAGTGTCGTTCGGACAGTCCGAGCGATTCAACAACGAGTGGCTTTTCCTTTTGGAAAGTTCTTCCTTGCAAACCACCGATGTCGCTCAACCCACAGCCGATTTTCCACAGGCGCAGCCGACGTTCGACGACTCGCGGTGGCGTCGCCTCACACTGCCCCACGACTGGTCGGTGGAAGGCGTGATGTCGCCGCAGCTGGCCTCGTGTACGGGCTATCTGCCGGGTGGCATCGGCTGGTATCGTAAGCATTTTTCCCTCCCTACGGATGCGACTGGGGGTGGGTGCTTCATCTACTTCGAAGGCGTCTACAACCGCTCGGAGGTTTATCTGAACGGACACCTGTTGGGCAAGCGCCCGAACGGCTATGCCTCGTTCCTCTATGACATGACACCCTATCTGAACGCCGAGGGCGAGAATGTGCTGGCGGTGCGCGTCGACCACTCGCAGTATGCCGACTCACGTTGGTACACTGGGTCGGGCATCTATCGCGACGTATGGCTCATCAAGGCACCCGCGACGCATCTCGCGCAGTGGGGCACTGCCTACAGACTGAAGAAGATCACGAAGTCGCAAGCCGTTGTGGAGGTGGACATCGAGACCGCCGGCAAACCAGCACTGGGCATTCCCACGGAGGTCGTCATGACCGATGCGGAAGGAAAGGTGGTGGCACGCACGACGACGACGATGGGCTGTCCGAACAAGAAGACCGTCACGCTTTCCGTGAAGAACCCGCACCGCTGGAGTCTCAACGATACCTATTTATATAATATAGAGACGCGGCTGGGAACGGGCAACGATGCCTCGGCACCGATGGATCGCTGCGTGATTCGAGCTGGACTGCGCACGTTGCAGTTCGACCCGAACCACGGCTTCGCCCTGAACGGCGAGTGGATGAAGGTGAAGGGTGTCTGCCTGCATCACGATGCGGGTGTGCTGGGTGCCGTCGTGCCGCCGGAAGTATGGCAGCATCGGCTGGAGGAGCTGAAGAAGATTGGCGTGAACGCCATCCGCATGAGCCATAACCCACAGGCACCGGTGCTCTACGACCTCTGCGACGAGCTGGGATTCCTTGTCATGGACGAGGCCAGCGACGAGTGGGAGTTCCCGAAACGGAAGTGGCTCGAGGGCTGGAACCGTGGCACGCCGGGCTATCAGGGCACGTTCGACTTCTTCGAGGAATGGATTGACCGCGACGTAGCCGACATGGTGCGCCGCGATCGCAACCACCCGTCGGTGTTCCTGTGGTCCATCGGCAATGAGGTGGACTATCCCAACGATCCCTATTCGCACCCGATTCTCGACGGCGACGGCAAGGACTTCACACAGCCTATGTATGGCGGCTACAAGCCTGAGCAGCCGAATGCCGAGCGCATCGGAAAGATTGCCAAGCGGCTGTCGGCCGTGGTGAGGGACATCGATGCATCGCGTGCCGTCACGGGTGCGCTGGCAGGCGTGGTGATGTCGAACCAGACGGAATATCCCGAGGCTGTCGACGTGGTGGGCTATAACTACACCGAGAGCCGTTACAAGGAAGACCACGAGCGCTATCCGAAGCGCATCATCTATGGTTCGGAGAACCGCCACGACTATCCCTCGTGGCTGGCAGTGAAGAACAACGAGCACATCTTCGGACAGTTCCTGTGGACGGGTGCCGACTATCTGGGCGAGAGCGGTGCATGGCCCGCACGCGGCTCGTCGGCAGGAATCGTCGATCTCACCTCGCAGCGCAAGCCCAATGGCTGGTATCGTGCTTCGCTATGGAGCAGCGAACCCGTTGTCTATATCGGCACCTACCCCATCAGCAATCGCAGCGGTCGCAACGCTGGCAGGCAGGGCCGCCAGCGTGGTCCAGGCATCTCAACCTACGCCACCGACACATGGAACTACCGCGAAGGGCAGCAGGTGCGAGTGGTGTGCTACACCAACCAGCCCGATGTGCGCCTGACGCTCAACGGCAAACCCGTAGGCGGCGACGCAAAGCTCGACTCTGCCACCAACGTCCGTTACTGGGACATCGCCTACGAGCCTGGCACGCTGCGCACCGAAGCCACTTCCAAGCAAGGGGCTGGGGTAGTAGCGGAAAAAGGCAACACATCCTACGAAATCCGTACCTCCGGTCGTCCCTACGCCCTGCGCGTCACACAAGAGCAAATGGCAGGACTCCCTTCTCTTCAGGGGAGGGATGGGGAGAGGCTCTACATCCTCACCATTGAGGTCATCGATGAAAATGGCATCCCCGTGCGCCTTGCCGACAACGACATCACATGCGCTGTGATGGGCAACGGCCACTTGCTCGGACTCGAAAACGGCAACATGAGCGACACCAACGGAGCTCTGCCCATCCGCGGCGGCTATCACCGTCGTGCCCACCAAGGTCGCCTCGTCGCCTATATCCAAGAAGGTATCGATCCCAACATGCAGTTCGGGCAGGGCTTCGGCCAGCGGTTTGCACAAGGTTCCGACAACGGTCAGCAGGCCTCACAGCAAGGTGCCATCCGCGTGCGCTTCACCTCTCCTCTGCTTGAAGACGCTGAGATCACCCTTCAGCCCACCCGCTAAATAAAGGCTATGCGTAGGGGCAGACACCTCCTCAACCCCTCCGAAAGGAGGGTAGCAAAACGGTCTGCCCGAACAGATACGCTTCGCGTCTTCAAGAAAACACAAAAAAACATAAAAACACAAGAAAAACAATGATCTCATAACGAGGATAAATAATTGTTTTCTTATGTTTGTCTTTGTTTTCTTCTGTTTTTGAAAGCGCCGCATCGCGGATAAAAAGGGCAGACACGGGGGTCTGCCCCTACCGTGGATGCGAGGCTAAAAAATAGCAGGAGCACAACCTCAATTGTGCTCCTGCTTATCTTTTCGGGGTTATCAACTTGTCAGCTATACCAAACAGAAGTATCGGATGCTGACTCTGCGCGGAGCTCGTCTGGCTCCATGTTGTACACATTGTCGTACTCGAAGAAATAATCCTCTTCTTTCCTTCTCACACTCTTCATAATCATACCTCCTATCACAGCCTGCATGCCCCTATCAGGCCGCATTTTTGTTGACTTTAGGGAAAAGGGGCTTCTCCCCATGTTGCAAAGTTACGAATAATTTTCAGCACGACAAACTTTTTAATTGGTTTTTTCGCCTCTATCGTGTTAAAAAATGTTTAGCGAGCGAAAAATGCTTAATAAAAAGTTGTTTTTTTATAAAAAATTTCCTAATTTTACGGCCTGTTTAGGGCGTTTTGCAAGCATTTGCGAATACCGAGACAGTGAAAAAAAAGTGACAACAAAATCTTTTTTAACTAACCTATTTATATTAACAATCCTTAAATTAAAAAGCAATGGAAAAGGAAAAAAACGCAAAAGGGCTCTTGCGTAGAGCTCTCTGGACAATGCTTTTCATGCTCTTTAGCGTGGGAGTCTATGCACAGGACATCACCGTGCGAGGCTCTGTTGTAGACCAGAACGGCGAGCCCGTCATTGGTGCCACAGTGAAAGCTGCAGGCACGAGGGTGGGAACCGTGACGAATGCTAACGGTGAGTTCTCCTTCAAGGCCCCGGCTAATAGCCAGATTGAAGTGAGCTACATCGGCTTTGCTCCACAAACCATGCGAGCTTCCGGCAACATGAACTTCGTACTCTCTGAAGACGCTACAGGTCTGAGTGAAGTCGTTGTGACGGCTCTTGGTATGAAGCGTGAAGCTAAGGCTCTGGGTTATGCCATGACAGAGCTGAAAGGAGAAGAACTCGATGCCAACCTCATCAACCCCGTGCAGGCTCTGCAGGGTAAGGTGGCCGGTGTAGAAGTTACTTCATCTGATGGTGGTATGTTCGGTGCTTCTAAGATCTTGATTCGTGGTGCTTCCACCCTGAACAAGAACAACCAGCCTATCTACGTCATCGACGGTGTAATTCTCGACAATGGTATCGTGGAGAACGACGCTGACTGGGCATCGGGTGCACAGAACTATGGTAATGAGTTGAAAAACCTGAACCCTGACGACTTCGAGACAGTATCAGTGCTGAAAGGTGCTGCCGCTACCGCCCTTTACGGTTCTCGCGGTCTGAACGGTGCTGTCGTCATCACTACCAAGAGTGGTAAGGGCAAGCGCGGTCTGGGTATCGACTTCTCGCAGACCTTTGGCTTCGACAAGGTTACTCATCAGCCCGACCTGCAGAATGAGTTTGCAGAGAGCTTCTTCTATGCTTCGAACCCCAAGAGCGGATTCCTGCAGAACGACCTCTACTGGCTCAATGGCGATGGCTATCCCTCCTACAAGGTGCTGAGCAGCTATGGAGAGATGGGTACCGCCTTTGGTCCTTCCTTCGATTTCATCAAGGCAAATGCCAAGGATGGCCTGATGGAGATGTACGATGGAAAGCTCCACACACCTGGTGCTTATGCTAACAACTTCAAGGATGCTTATGACACTGGTTTCTCAACCAATACGAACATCGCCGTGTCAGGTGGTAATGACCGCACCTCTTTCTACACCTCGATGTCTTATCGCTACAACAACGGTACGCTGCCTAACAACGACTTCCGTCGTCTGAGCCTCTTGGCCAAGGCCAGCCATAAGATTACCGATAATGTTGAGATCGAGGCCAGCATGACCTTCGCTAACTCGAAGCCGCGCAACGCCCAGCCTAACATCGGTGAAAACTTCGTTAATGGTACCTGGGATCGTATGTACGACGCCAAGTATTATCGTGATAAGTATAAAGGTCCGCATGGTGGACTTGCCAACACCTCTTATGGTGATGAGTGGGGATTTGTCATCGGACGTGGCACATGGTGGTCAATCTGGGAGAACGAGTACTACCAGAAGGAAACCGTCGTTCGTCCTGACCTGAAACTCACATGGGCCTTCACTCCTTGGCTGAAGTGGGTGACCGAAGCCAACTACAACTACTACTTCATGCAGGGCGAAAGCAAGAATCCCGGCTCAGGTTACTACAACCAAGGCGGTAGCTACAGCTTGTCGCAGACCCGCAAGGAGCAGACCAACTTCAATACCAACCTGATGGTCGACAAGCAACTCAACGAAGACTGGCATCTGAACGGCTTCCTGCGCTACGAGCTCTACAACGGTTACAGGGCTTCTAACAGTGCTAGTACTAAGGGTGACTTTATTGTTCCTAACCAGTTCTTCCTCGCCAATGGCTCTGAGGGTTACAACGCTTCTGCAGGTATTTCTGAGACGAAGACCATCCAGTCGCTCGCTGCACAGGTGGGCGTGAGCTGGAAGGATCAGGTCTTCCTCGATGTCACTGGCCGCAACGACTGGTCGTCGTCACTCGTCTATGCCGATGGACATGGTACCTATAGCTATTTCTATCCCTCTATCAACGCTGCATGGCTTGTTACCAACACCTTCCGTGAGAGTCTCCCGCAGTGGCTCAGTTTCTGGAAACTCCGTGCATCCTATGCTGAGGTAGGTAACGATACCAGCCCCTACTACATCAACTCGGCTTATGGTCTGGAAAGCTACACCAACCAGTTTGGCAAGCCCTTCTCGACAACCGTATCGAACACCACGTACAGCCAAGACCTGAAGCCAGAGCGCAAGAAATCTTGGGAAATTGGTACTGACATCCGCTTCTTCGACAACCGCCTCGGTCTCGACTTCACCTACTATAAGGAAAACACCATCGACCAGATCATGACCGTTTCGATTCCTTCTGTATCGGGTTACGGCAACGCTCTGATCAATGCTGGTAACATCCAGAACAGCGGTGTTGAAATCGCGCTGAACACGACTCCCGTCTTGACGAAGGATTGGCAGTGGGATTTGAACTTCACCTACACGAAGAACAGTTCTAAGATTGTTGAGCTGTCTGACCTCTGCGCCGACTACATCACCCTGCAGGGTTACACCAACTATGGTAACTACCGTATCGGTTCTGTTGCTAAGGTGGGTGGCACCTATGGTATGCTGATGACCGACGCCGCTCCGCTCATCGATGAAACTTCTGGCCTGCAGGAGCTCGACTTGAGATACTACAATGCTGGTTACTACACACCTATGGTAAAGCGTAACGGCACCGTGGAAGAGGTTGGTAACTCTGTTCCCGACTTCCTCGGTTCAATCAACACCACGTTGCGTTGGAAGAACTGGACGCTCAGTGCTAGCTTCGATGGCCGTTTCGGAGGTAAGGTTGCTTCTTATGGCTCTCACTATGGTAATGCCTATGGTTACACTAAGGCATCGCTCGAAGGCCGTGAAGGCCATGGTGGTATCCACTTCAAGTCAGGTTTCGACGGATTTGAATATGACGATGGTATGATTCCTAATGGTATCGTAACAACTGGTTCTCAGATTGTGCAGCCCGACGGCTCGATGTACACCGTAGGTACTGGTAAGTACAGCAGTGGTGAAACTTGGGCAGAGCTTGTTGCTGCTGGTCACGCTGAGTATGTACACGCTGGTGGTTGGCACTATTTCTACAACTCTTGGGGACAGGCAGTCGTCAATGACACTTGGTTCAAAACTCTGAACTACATCGCTTTCCGCGATCTCTCTCTGAGCTATCAGTTCGAAAGCAATATTGCTAACAAGATTGGAGCAAAGCGCCTCAGCCTCACTGCCCAGGCTCACAACCTCGGCTACCTGCTGAACACAATGCCTAACCATGAGAATCCTGAAGCTGTTGCCGGTACTACTGCAGCTGAGTTCCGTATCCGTCAGTTCGCTGGCGTGACGACCAGCTTTACATTCACTCTGAAAGCTACATTCTAACCTTATAAACGAAGAAAGAATATGAAACTCAATAAATTATTCATTGCAGGTGCCATGGGCGCTGTGCTCTTGATGAACATCAGCTGCGCCGATGACTATAAAGAGTTGAATCAGGATCCTGCTAACGTAACGAAGACGATGCCTGAAGGTCTGATGACGGCTGCCATCAATACGTTCCAGCCTACAGACTATCTCGTATGGTTCTACAATGTACAGTATTTCACCCGTTGGGACCAGATGGGAACTCCTGGCGGTGGATTCTCTGATGACTTCACAGGAATGGCAGAGTCTGGCGGCCAAGGCAGCCAGTACATCAACACGCTGAAGTATCGTAACCGTATCCAGAACTACATCAAGGAAACTGGTGAGGTCGAGAACAACGGCTATCTCGCTGCTACAGGTATCATGACCATCTACCTCGGCATCTTCGATACCGATATGTATGGCTCTGTTCCTTACACCGAGGCTTGCCACTATGACGATCAGGGTATCTTAACCCCGAAATATGAAACCGTTGACCAACTCTACGACATCTGGATTTCTGAACTCAACGAATACATCAACATGCTGAAGGCCGACAATCTGTCGGGCGTCACCCGTCAGGATGCTGCTTATGGCTGCGACTGGACGAAGTGGGCTAAGCTTGCTAATTCGCTGAAGCTGAAGATTGCTGTTCGCCTCTACAACAACGATCCTCAGAAGGCCCTTGCCATTGCTAACGAGGCAGCCAGCAACTCAGCAGGTCTGATCACTAACATCGACGACGACTTCCGCTTTGCCAAGGCTACCGACTGGGCTTCCGGCAACAACGACTATGTCTATGGTACGGGCAACGGCCTGAGCACCATCTATGCTTCTGAGAATGTGTTCAAGTTCATGCTTGATAGCAAGGACCCGCGCATTCGTTTCATCTATGCGAAGAACAGCTACAATTCGAAGGTTGTGCAGAGCTTCATCGACAATGATAAATTCGATGATCTCCCCAGCGCTGTGAAGGCCAACGTCGTACTCGACGAGAATGGAAACTTCAAGGAGTGGGGTGGCATGGGTGAGCCTTGGGTACGCTATACCGCTCTTCCCATACAGTATTCTCCGAAGACCCAGCACGATGCAGGCCAGCTTTCTGATGAGGACTTCGAGGAGTATTGGAATTCTGGCATCCGCTATCAGATTAAGATGGGCGACAACCAGCGTAGTTACAACCCATGGTGCTACTATTCAGAGGAAATGCGCCGCGGCCGTGTTGATTTCCAGCTACCTACAGCTATGACCGAGAAAGAAGATGGCACTATCGACATGCACGTCATCCAAGATACTGACGACAATCCTCTCTATCAGATGTATCTTGGCGCTGGTGAGGTAAACCTCTACATGGCAGAGTTCGCTCTGCTGAGCGGTGGTTCCTTCGCTGGAAAGAGTGCTGAGGCCTGGTACGAGGCCGGTGTTCGCGCTTCTGTTGAGGAATTCAACGCTCTGGCTCGCGATAACAAGATTCCTTACTATGGAACCACCTACAACTACGACGAGAACGAGAAGCCTATCGACCTCGTCGATGGTGAGATCGAGGCCATGCTGGCTACGCCTAACGTGAAGCTCAGCGGGTCTAATGCCGAGAAGCTCGAAAAGGTATATCTGCAACTCCTCATGCACTTCAGTGAGCAGTGCGACGACCAATATGTAACTGCACGCCGTTCGGGTTACCCGAAGGTTGGCTCGAACCTGCTGCCGTTCGTGAAGTTCCCGAATGTCGAGCTTTCTGCTATTCCTCGCCGCTTCGTGATCTCCGAGCCGGTTGTTACCGACATCATGTACGAGATTAAGAAGGCCGCTTACGAAGCACAGGGTTTCAAGACCCTCGGCACTAACAGCCAGGGCAGCCAGCACAACAAGGGCAATGCTCCTCTGAATGTTGAGCGTGTATGGCAAGACAAGAATGCTCCGCAGTGGGGTTCTGGTAAGTAATATGGTCTAACAGACTCAAACCAATAGCAATGGCGGGCAGCACCAAGCGTGTTGCCCGCCATTATTCGTTTAAGAAAGGCAAATACAGAAATAAATATAGTTAAATAAAAACCGACTCTTATTCATATATAAGAGAAAAATTGTAACTTTGCACCGTCAAACCATTTTATCTGTTATTCACTATGCGTAAATACTTCATCGTCATCCTGCTTGCTGTCTGTGCGACTGCTATGGCACAGGAAAAGCGTGTCTACTTCTATGCAGACTTCGTGAAGACAAACATCCTCTATAAGAATGGTGCCAAGAACGTGGCCAAAGCCAACTACGACGTCGCCAACCGAAAAGTAATGTTCATGCAGGGCGAACAACTTATGGAACTGCTTGCCCCCGAAACCATCGACACGCTCTATATGGGTGGCAGCCGCTGGATCTATAAGGATAAGCAGTTCTGCGAAGTCATCGACCGAGAGGACGGCAACCGTCTGCTCGTTGGCTGGCACATCACAAAGGTCCACGAAGGTTACAAGGGAGCTCTTGGTAGCATCTCACAAGCTCCTTCGCGCAAAGTGCAGCTCAGCGACCAGTTTGGCATGGGCACAGTTGCCGGCATCAGCGGCGGTATGTACAACGGCACCTTCGGTACAAACCAGAACGATGGCAACGGCCGCAACTTCGACGTCTGGAGGACCAAGAACCAGAGCACCTATTACTTCACAAAGGATGGACAAGAATACGGTGTGAAGGGAATGAAGAGCGTGCTGAAGGCCTTCCCCACGAAGAAGGACCAAATAAAGCAGTACGTGCACAACAACCACATCGACACACTTACTGCCGAGGGCATGTTGCAAGTTATCGATTACCTGATGACGCTATAGCTGTTAAAGAAAAGAGCAACATCAAACAAACCTACATAATCCGCGACAGGCGCTTGTGCCCTGTCGCGGTTTTATATTCATGCATGAGACTTTCAAAAACCAACTGCTTAGCTATCACAAGCCAACTACATTGCTTTCAGAACCCAACTGCATTGCTTTCAGAGCCCAACTGCATTGCTTTCAGGACCCAACTGCATTGCTTTCAGAGTGTCTTTTTGTAAATAAGGTTGACACCTAAATTACAGAAAGTGATGAAAACAAGTAAGGATTATCTTCGTTCAAGTATGGACCGTGTTCATTTGCGACAAGAGGTGTATAGGCTTTATCGTATAGAGAACCTTCCCCTTAAGGATGTTATGAAAAAAACAGGTTTGGGTCATGGTACAGTTTACCAATATCTTCGTACCTTTGAGGCCGAAAACCCAGAATTAGTTGTTCAAATGAAGAAACGTAAGGATGTAACCCCTGATGATTACAAGAAGCTGCAGGCAGAGATAGCCCGTCTTCAGAGTGAGTTGAAACAAGAGAAGTTGCGTGCCGACTTTTATGAGGAGATGGTAGCCTTCGGCAAGGAGGTATATGGCATTGACTTAAAAAAAGCTGGCACCAAGTAGTCAGTAGGCTATACACCCGCGACGTGAAGGCTTATCCCGTCACGTCACAGTGTAAGCTGCTTGGTGTGTCAACCCAGGCCTACTATAAGCATGGTGACACGGATCTTCGCAAGTTGGCGGAGGAGGCGTTCTGCGTGGAGTATGTCAAGCGTATCCGTCAGAAGGACCGCGGCATCGGCGGCGGCAAGCTTTGGCAGATGTACAGGAAGGAGTTCGGCGACGTCCACAGCGTAGGCTATAACCGTTTCTATGATATCATTGAGAAGTATAACCTGAAGGTGCGTAAGCGCAAGCGTCGCGCTAAGACGACCGATTCCGACCACGACCTGCCCCTGTACCCCAACCTGGTAAAGGAACTCATCCCGCTGCGTCCCAACCAGCTGTGGGTGAGCGACATCACCTATATGGTCATCTATCTGAATGCCCAGACGGGCGAATACGACTTCTGCTACCTGTCGCTTGTGACAGACTACTATACAAAGGAAATTATCGGCTGGTGCGTAGGCGAGACATTGGAGGCCAAGTTTGCCATCGAAGCCCTGGAAATGGCATTGGGCCGGCTTGGAGGCAGACGGGATGTTGATCTTATTCACCACTCTGACCGTGGCGTACAGTACGCAAGCTACGCCTATACGGACATCTTGAGAAAACACAACATTAAGATCAGCATGACCGAATGTGGAGACCCAAAGGACAATGCTGTGGCAGAACGTGTCAACGGCATCGTCAAGAACGAGCTGCTTCAGGGAATGTCCTTCTTCTCAATACAGGAGGTCAGGAAGGCTTTGAAGGCTGCCATCGACTTCTACAACAACGAGCGTCCGCATATGAGTCTTGACTGGAGAACGCCTGCAGAAGCGGCGCTCTGCACGGGAGAACTGAAGAAAAAGTGGACAAGCTACAGAGAAAAGGCCATCAAAAGCTTGGCTGCATGAAATTATTTGTGTAGCTTTGCAGACGACTTTGGGGCACAACCTAATTTGTGAATAGAAACAAACATCGTCAACTGATATCATAAATAAGCAACAACAACAGTCAACTGAGATTAACAATAAGTATTAACCAAAGTCAATCGAAAATACAAATAAGACTCGAAGTACTCAACTAAAATCGTTAAAG
>JAEEGI010003026.1_pt1 | contig 40459 bp, 36 predicted proteins | sample 8958751 | NCBI WGS metagenome assembly JAEEGI01 (sample SAMN16246545, study PRJNA631951) | gut metagenome | biome: gut microbiome; feature: rumen; material: KS-attached | host: Bos | place: Iran: Karaj | collected 2018-10 | reverse complement strand
CAGACACACCCTCTTTTTTACTATACGGGATTAACCGAATATTCGATTAGTTAGTACCCTGGAGTTTGAACTGTACGGGCAGCGTGTACCATACGCGCACAGGCTGACCATTCTGGCGACCCGGGGTGAACTTGGGCAGCGACTTGCAGACGCGAACGGCCTCACGGTCGAGGTCCTTATCCACCGAGCGGACAACCTTAACTTCACCTACCTTACCGTCCTTCTCGACAACGAATTGCACGACAACCTTACCTTGAACATTGTTCTCGGCGGCCATGGGCGGGTAGTTAACGTGAGAAGCAAGGTACTTCCTCAGAGCATCCTCACCACCAGGGAACTGGGGCATCTGCTCTACTGAACGGAAGACTTCTTCCTTCACCTCCTTGGGTTTCTCAACGGGTTTCTCAACGACAACCTCTTCCTTCAGAGTACGGGTAACGTTACGGTCCTCAGTACCTTTCTCGTTATCCTTCTGACCGAAGGCGGTCTCGGTCTCCTTCAACTCGTCCTGAGTCTTAATCTCATCTTCTTTCTTCACCTTCTCGTCCTCGACGATCTGGAGCTCGGTCACCTTTACCGACTTGAGCACCTCCTCGGGAAGCACTTCGGGCTTCTCGGGTTCTACGCGCTGCTGTTCGGGCTCGGGCTCCTCAGCCTCTTGACCCATGTCGATGAGCACCTCTTCAATGTCCTGCTGATTGGCAAGACGCCTTTCCTCGAGGTAATTGACACCCTGAACTAAACCGTAGATGAGCAGACCTAAGAGAAATGCACCAATAATGGTCCACATGACAGCTTTGTTATGACGCTTGGTAGATTCTGTACGGATTACATAAGCACCGAAGTCCTTATTCTTTCCTTCGAACACCAGGTCACACCATTCACGCGATGAAAGATCAACTTCTTTTGCCATAATAGTTTCTTTTTTAAAGATTAAACAAATCCATTAATCAAATCATCACTTCAATTCATTCTTAGCCTTGACCATAATCATCATCGCCGAATCGACCTCATTCATGCGGTCAATCTGATAGCGGTTGATGTCATTGATCTGCATCTCGTCGAGCACACTAACAACGTTAGCATAGCTGGCGTTAGGCGTGGCCTTAATGATTACAACCGGACGCTTCAAGGTGGAGTCGTTCATGACTTTCTTGCGCTCGACATTATAGACGGAGTCGTTCTTCTTATCGTCTTTAGAGAAGCCGTTCTCCTTCCATTTCTTCTTCAAGTCGTTCACCTTCAGGACAACTTCCTTGTTGCGTTCTTGTAGAATCCCGCGGATGGCGTCATAAGCACCCTTCTTTGAGCCGAACTCAGCCTGCTTCATGTTGCTTTCGCCTTGAGCGAGATTTGCGGTCTCGGGCTTACCTTCATAGTAGTAAAGCATTCCCTCTTCAGGCAAAGCCTTACCGGTCTTTTCATCGACTTTACCGTCGATGATGATGGTGATAGCCTCTGACTCCTTAACCTTGTTCTGTTGCTCTTTCTCAACCTTCTCGTTGGTAGGCAGCGCGATCTGGAGCGTCTGGCTCTTGATCATGGTGGTACACAACATAAAGAAGGTGATCAGAAGCATGTTCATGTCAACCATAGGAGTGAAGTCGATACGGGTATCGAACTTTTTCTGACGACTTTTACTTTTAATTGCCATATCTTATTCCTCCTCAGTTTTAAGGGCCGTCATCAGGGTGAACTTGTTCATCTTGATGGTCTGGAGGTTATCCATGACCACGTTCACCACGCTGTAAGGCGTTGTCTGGTCGGCCTTGATTGCAATACCTGTACCTTTCACAACAGCATCCTGGAGCTCGTCATCGATGGAGTTGTAGGCAGCCTTAACCCACATCTGGAACTCGTTGGGCTTGTTAGGATCTTCATTCATGTCGATAGGAACGCCTGGTCCAGCCTCGAGCGCTTTGTCTCTCTGGTCAGTCGGCATATTTAACCATTCCTTCATTCTGGTAATGGGCACACCAAAGGCGTTGCACTTCGAGAATGTTGCTAACTCTTCGGGTGTGAACTTGATGTTTGCACCGGGATGCAGAGCATTGTATTGTTCTGCCATGTTCTGCAGCATGTTGGCGCGCACATTTTCACTACCTTTTCTCTTGTTGTCGGTCGAGTCTTGGCTACCGAGTACTTCAAGGTAAACCTTGCCTTCGGGGCTGACAAGCACTGACAACAGGTTTGCAACAGGAACCTTCTCCTCCGATACTGATGGAGGCGTGATCACTTGCACGGGTTCCTTCTGAAGGAATGTAGAAGTCAACATGAAGAAAGTCAACAGAAGCACCGTCACATCGGACATAGCGGTCATGTCGATGCGCGTCTCTTTCTTTTTGATTTTGACTTTTCCCATATTTCTAAATTACCTTAATCTTTTGTTTAAAAACGATTAATTAAACAATTGTTAACCCGACAATTAGTGAGCTGCCGAGAAGGTAGAAACAGTAGCAAAGCCAATCTCATCGATAGCATAGGTCATGTTATCGATCTTGTTGGTGTAGAAGTTGTAAGCGATAAGAGCGAGGGCAGCGGTTGCGATACCGAGAGCGGTGTTCACAAGTGCCTCCGAAATACCGGTTGACAGCTCGGTCGAGTCAGGAGCACCAGATGCAGACAGTGCCTGGAACGACTTGATCATACCCAACACAGTACCGAACAGACCGATCAGGGTACCCAGGGTAGTCAGGGTTGCCAGCACGGGGAGGTTCTGCTGCAGGGCGGGCATCTCCAGAGCGGTAGCCTCTTCGAGGGTAGCCTGGATGGAAGCGAGCTTCTGCTCCTTGGTCAGGACGGTGTCCCTCTCCATCTCTTTGTACTTCTGCAGGGTTGCATAAACAACGGCACCAACAGTACCTTTCTGCTTGCGGCAGAGGTCCTCAGCCTTAGCGATGTCATGGTTGCGCAGGGCAGCCTTAACATTCTCGACAAACTTGGTGGTGTTACCACTACCCTTAGCCTTTGCCAGAGCGATCCAACGCTCGATGGTCAGAACAACTACCACGAGGAAGCAGGTGATCAGCACGGGCACAACAACACCGCCCTTGTACACGGTACCCATCAGGTTAATGGGCACATCCTTAGTAGCGTCCTTGAAGTTACCTACGTAACCCAGACCAAAGATGTAGAAACATACTGCAAAGATAAAGCAAAAGAGAACGACGAGTGATGCGCTCTTGATACCACCTACTTTGCTGCTCACCTCTTTCTTGGGAGCTGCCTGTGGCTTCTGAATGTTTGTTTGTTCAGCCATAATTTAAATTAGTTTTAAAAAATGAATTAATAAAATTTTTAATTTAGTTATTAAAGTTATGTTCAACAATCGCTCCAAATGCGCCTCGCCAGCTCGTCATTCTAAAATGCAAGCCACTGAAACACAATAAATTTCATTTCAAGCAACAGCAGTCATACGAGTCACAACATGCTATTTTGCCACTAAAATTAACGCAAATTTATCACAAATATTTGAAAAGACCATAAATCAAAGCAATTTTTTCATCTTTTTTTTATTAACAAGAGCCCCATGCTTGCCAGCTGAATACTTTTTTGTATCTTTGCCCTCACATTATTAAAATATAATATTACCAAAATCCCATTATAACATGTCAACCATTAGACTCAAGAAGGGATTCGACCTCCATTTGCTGGGAGCGATTCAGGGCAATGACATTGCCTTCACGTCGCCTGCCCGCAGTGTTGCCATCGTTCCCGACGACTTCCACGGGGTGATCCCCCGCATGGAGAAGAAAGAAGGGGAGCACGTCATCGCCGGCGAGCCCCTCTATCATGACAAGAATGATGAGGACATCAAGGTTGTAGCCCCCGTGAGCGGTACCATCAAGGAAATCCGCCGCGGTGAGCGCCGCCACATCGACGCCATCATCATCGCTCCCGACAACGACGGCCAGGCCGTCAAGCACGACACTGGCGGCGATGCCGTCAAGACGCTGAAGGCAGCTGGCCTGTGGGTCATGTTGAGGCAGCGCCCCTATGACGTGGTTCCCTACACCGACGTGCGTCCGCGCAACGTGTTTGTGACCGCCTTCGACTCGGCTCCGCTGGCTCCCGACCTTGATGTGGTGCTGGGCGACAAGCGCCAATTCATCAGCCGCGGCGTCGAGGTGCTGAAATCGCTCACCGACGGCAACGTCTGCATCGGCACACGCGAGGGACAGGCATTTGACGCTCCCGGAGCACAGGTCAACACCTTTGTTGGCCCCCACCCCGCCGGCAATACCGGTGTGCAGGCTGCCAACACCATCCCCGTCAACAAGGGCGAAGTGGTGTGGACCCTCGACATCGTGACGCTGGCCCGCATCGGCGAGCTGTTCACCACTGGAATGGTGAGCCACGACACCGTGGTCGCCATCGACGGCGAGATGGTACAGCAACCCGGTTACGTCAAGACGGTGATGGGTGCCGACCTGGAGACCGTGCTCAAGAACCAACTGACCAACGTGGCCCGCAGCCGCATCATCAGCGGCAACGTGCTCACCGGTGTCAAGGTCGACGTTGACCAGTGGTTGCGCGCTCCCTACCGCCACATCACCATCATCCCCGAGAACAACAAGCCCGACGAGTTCATGGGATGGGCCTCATTCAACCCCAACCGTTTCTCGATCTACCGCACGTTCACCACATGGCTGCGCGGCTTGAAGAAGCCCGTCAGCATGGACAGCCGCATCAAGGGCGGTGAGCGAGCCATCGTTCGCACGGGCGAGTATGACGCGATGTTGCCCATGGACATCCACGCCGAGTTCCTTATCAAGGCAATCATCAGCGGCGATATCGACAAGATGGAGCAGCTGGGCGTGTATGAGATAGCGCCCGAGGACTTCGCCCTTGCCGAGTTTGCCGACACCAGCAAGCTTGAACTGCAGCGCATCGTGCGCCAAGGACTCGACAAGCTTCGTGCCGAAATGTCGTAACCCGAGGCCGACCGCATCAATTAACCCATTAACAAAAAGGTATTCAACAATATCATCAAGATATGAAAGCATTACGGAATTTCATGAACAAGATTGAGCCCTCGTTCCGTCCCGGCGGCAAGCTGGCCAAGCTGGAGTCGGTCTATGACGGCATGGAGACCTTCTTGTTCACGCCCAACACAACATCGCAGTCGGGCGTCCACATCCACGACGGCAATGACCTCAAGCGCACCATGATTACCGTGGTTGCCGCCCTGATACCGGCATTGCTGTTCGGCATGTACAACATCGGCTACCAGCACTACCTGGCCATCGGTGAGTCTTCCACGGGATGGTTCACCATGTTCCTCTACGGTCTGCTGGCCCTGCTGCCGGTGATTGTGGTGAGTTACGCCGTGGGTCTGGGCATCGAGTTCATCGGCGCACAGATTCATCACAAGGAGATCCAAGAGGGATTCCTGGTAACGGGTATTCTGATTCCCCTCATCGTCCCCATTAACACCCCGTTGTGGATGACCGCCGTCGCCACAGCGTTTGCCGTGATATTTGCCAAGGAGATTTTCGGCGGCACGGGCATGAACATCTTCAACGTTGCCCTCATCACCCGCGCGTTCCTCTTCTTCGCCTATCCGTCGCGCATGAGCGGCGACGAGGCGTTTGTCAAGATCGACAGCGCCTTCGGCATGGGCCAGGGCACAGTGGTTGACACCTTCACGGGTGCCACGCCTCTGGGCCAAGTAGCCACCAACGTGGGCGACAGCCTGAGCATGACCAATGTCCTGGGCGAGCCCATCTCGGCCATGGACGCCTTCATCGGCTTCATCCCCGGTTCGCCCGGCGAGACCTCGATGATTGCTATCCTCATCGGTGCCGCCATCCTGCTGCTCACGGGCATCGCCTCGTGGCGCATCATGTGCTCGGTATTCGTTGGCGGTTTGGGCATGGCAGCACTGGTTCACGCATTGCCCAGTGCCACCTACCCCGCCTCGATGCTCGATCCCTGCACACAGTTGTGCCTGGGCGGTTTCGCCTTTGGCGCCGTGTTCATGGCAACCGACCCCGTCACCGGTGCACGCACCAATGTGGGCCAGTACATCTACGGCTTGCTCATTGGCGTGTTCGCCATCCTGATTCGTGTTTACAACAGTGGTTACCCCGAGGGCATGATGCTGGCCATCCTGCTGATGAACGCGTTTGCACCGCTCATCGACCACTGCGTGGTTTCGTCTAACATCAAGCGCCGCGCCCGTCGCGCCGCCACTAAAGAATAAGGAGGGATAAGCCATGAACAAGAACAGTAATACTTATCAAATCCTGTATGCCGCTGTGATGGTCCTGCTCGTGGGCTCGCTGCTGGCGCTCATCTACATGGCGCTCAAGCCCAAGCAGAACGAGAACATCGCCAACGACACACGCAAGCAGATCCTGAGTGCGCTGCACATTGCCGCCCCTGACGACAGCCAGGTCAAGGAGACTTACGAGAAGTACATCATCCAAGACTTGCTGGTTGACCCCGAGGGCAATATCGTGGACAGCGCCCAGAACGTGGCATTCGACGTGGACATGAAGAAGAACGTGAAGCTGGCCGAGCGCAAGTTGCCCGTGATGAAGTGCAAAATGGACGATGGCAGCGTGAAATATGTGTTGCCCGTCTATGGTGCTGGCCTGTGGGGTCCCATTTGGGGCTATGTCGCCGTGAATGACGATGGCAACACCATCTACGGCGCCAATTTCTCTCACGAGGGCGAGACTCCGGGCCTGGGTGCACGCATCGCCGACAAGGACTTCCAGGACGAGTTCGTGGACAAGCACTTGTTCCAGGAGGGCGAGTTCAAGGGCGTGGTAGTGCTCAAGAAAGGGCAGAAATCCGTCACCGGTGCCGAGCAGATCGACGCATTGACGGGTGCTACCATCACCAGCTTGGGCGTGAGCGCCATGCTGGAGGACTGCCTGGCTCCCTACAAGGGCTTCCTCATGAAGCTGCAGAGCGGTGGCAGCACACAGCCTGCCGCCGATGCAGCCGAGACTGAAATCAACGACAATCAACCCGAATAAACCCATTCACGATTATGTTATCCAAGAAAAACAAAGAAGCACTGTTCAACCCGCTGTCCAAGGACAATCCCGTCTTGGTGCAGATTCTGGGTATCTGCTCCGCGCTTGCCGTCACCGCCAGTCTGGAGCCCGCCATCGTGATGGGCATCTCGGTGATTTGCGTGCTGGCGTTCAGCAACGTGATCATTTCGTTACTGCGCAAGACCATTCCCACCAACATCCGCATCATCGTGCAGCTGGTGGTGGTCGCCGCGCTGGTTATCATTGTGCAACAGATCCTCATCGCCTATAACTATGACGTGAGCAAGCAGTTGTCGGTATTCATCGGACTGATTATCACCAACTGTATCCTCATGGGTCGCCTTGAGGCCTTCGCGATGCACAACCGCCCCTGGCCGTCGTTCCTCGACGGCATCGGCAACGGCCTGGGCTACACCATCGTCCTGGTGATTGTGGCCTTCGTCCGCGAGCTGCTGGGTTCGGGCAAACTGTTCGGCTACCAGGTGGTGCCGCAGTGGTGCTACGACCACGGCTATGAGAACAACGGTCTGATGATTCTGGCCCCGATGGCACTGATCACCGTGGGCTGCATCATCTGGATCCACCGCGCCCACAACAAGGAGCTGCAAGAGGATTAACGGGCATGTTTAACCATTAAAAGACAAGAAAGACAATGGAAGAACTTAATCTGTTCATCAAGTCGATATTCATCGACAACATGATATTTGCCTACTTCTTGGGCATGTGCTCGTTCCTGGCGGTTTCCAAGAATGTGAAGACGGCCTTTGGCCTGGGCATCGCGGTCACCTTCATGCTGGTGGTGACCCAGCCCATCAACTTCATGCTCAACAAGTACGTCCTGCAGGAGGGCGCCCTCACGTGGCTCAGCCCCGCCCTGGCAGGCGTTGACCTGAGCTTCCTGGGCCTGATCCTGTTCATCGCCGTTATCGCATCGGCCACCCAGCTGGTCGAGATGGCTGTGGAGAAATTCTCTCCTTCGCTCTATGCTTCGCTAGGCATTTTCCTGCCGCTGATTGCCGTGAACTGTGCCATCCTGGGCGCCTCGCTGTTCATGCAGCAGCGCGACTTCCCCTCGGCATGGACGGCAACCGTCTATGGCGCGGGCTCGGGCATCGGCTGGCTGCTGGCCATCGTGGGCATCGCCGCCATCCGCGAGAAACTCGCCTACAGTGACATCCCCAAGCCCCTGCGCGGCGTGGGCATCGCATTCATCATTACTGGTCTCATGGGTATCGCATTCATGAGTTTCCTGGGCATTAGATTAGGATAAAGGAGGAGAGCATTATGATACTGATATCAACTAGCATTTCAACTACGGTATTGGCGAGCGCACTGGTGTTCCTTGTGCTCACCCTGTTGCTCGTCATCCTGCTGCTCGTGGCCAAGCACTACCTGGTGCCGTCGGGCAAAGTGAAAATCAACATCAACAACGGTACCAAGGAGCTGGAGGTCAACAGCGGCAACACCCTGCTCAACACCCTGCACGAGAACGGCGTCATGCTGTCGAGTGCCTGCGGTGGCAAGGGCAGCTGCGGCCAGTGCAAGGTGCAGGTGACCGAGGGCGGCGGACAGATTCTGCCCACCGAGGTTCCCCACTTCTCCCGCAAGGAGCAGATGGACCATTGGCGCTTGGGTTGCCAGGTCAAGGTCAAGGACAGCATGTCCATCCAGGTGCCTGACAGCGTGCTGTCGGTCAAGGAATATGAGTGCACCGTCGTGAGCAACAAGCTCGTGTCCTCGTTCATCAAGGAGTTCATCGTGGCCCTGCCCCCGGGCGAGCACATGGACTTCATCCCTGGCAGTTATGCCCAAATCAGGATTCCCGAGTACGAGATGGACTACGACAAGGACATCGACAAGGAGTCGCTGGGCGAGTACCTGCCCACATGGGAGAAATTCGGTCTGTTCGGCCTCAAGTGCCGCAACGACGAGGCTACCGTGCGCGCCTACTCGATGGCCAACTATCCCGCCGAGGGTGACCGCTTCATGCTCACCGTGCGCATCGCGACCCCGCCGTTCAAACCCAAACCCGCCACCGGCTTCATGGACGTCATGCCCGGTATCGCTTCGAGCTACATCTTCACGCTCAAGCCCGGCGACAAGGTCATCATGAGCGGCCCCTACGGTGACTTCCACCCCATCTTCGACAGCAAGAAGGAGATGATCTGGGTGGGCGGTGGCGCCGGTATGGCTCCCCTGCGCGCACAGATCCTGCACATGACGCGCACGCTCAACACGCGTGACCGCGAGATGCATTACTTCTACGGCGCACGCTCGCTGAGCGAGGTCTTCTACCTCGAGGACTTCCTGCAGCTCGAGAAGGACTTCCCCAACTTCCACTTCCACCTGGCGTTGGACCGTCCCGACCCCGTTGCCGACGAGGCTGGCGTGAAATACACCGCAGGCTTTGTAGCTCCCGTGATGCGCGACACCTATCTGGCCAACCACGAGGCACCCGAGGACTGCGAGTACTACATGTGCGGTCCCGGCATGATGAGCCAAACCGTTAACGAGGTGCTCGACTCCCTGGGCGTCGATCCCTCATCCATCCACTACGACAACTTCGGGTAATCCTTACCCCCGTTCCTAGAGGATATATTAAAACTCGGACAGCTTTAACAACATTCATCGGTTGTTATCGCTGTCCGAGTCCTTTTTATACCTTATTTATTTGCTTTATTACAAGATTATGGGTATTTTTGCATCATCAATCAAAATGTGCGTCTATTTATGGCACATATCGGCAAATATCGATATTCTCTGATGGTATGCATCTGCTGCCTGCTGTCAATGACGCTGATGGCTGGAGACGGCTTACCTTCCATCACGGACGCACAGACAATCCCCGAGAACGAAATCGTGTTTTCATTCTATGGCAAACCTGTGCGGGCCGCTAAACTGAAATCTTCAGTCGTGCGGTCGGTTCACGCCCACGATGTGAAGCAGGCCTGGCACGAGTATGAGAACTGTGATGTCAAGGATGTGCTCTCGTCGTTACGGTCACTCACCGACGAGCTAGGACTGAACGACTGGTTTACCTTCGAACTCGTCAGGAACTATGTCGATGCACTGCTCAATGCCGCCACGCCACGGGACCGGGTGCTCATGGAGCATTTCCTGCTCGTCTCGATGGGCTATGACGTGCGGCTGGCACGCACCGAGCAGCAGTTGCTGCTCCTTGTCCCTATCGAGCAGGAAGTGTTTGAGCGCAACTTCATCCACATCAGTGACAAGGACTATTACCTGTTCTATGACGATCTGGAGGCCAACGAGAATGAGATTTCGGTCATCTATCCCTGCGACCCCGTCAAGGAGGTGGGCAAGGGCCACGCGTTGAGCCTTTCGTTCGATGGCCGGATGCTCAACATGGACACGGGCGTGGATAAGGAGTGCGACCTGGACGATGGACTCATTCACATGGATTGCACACTGAATTCTACCGTCATTCAGATGCTGAACAACTACCCGCTCATGGACCTGCGCAGTTATGCTAATTCGGTCGTGCTGCCGCAATTCCATCAATGCATCTTCGAGCAACTGAAGCCGCAGCTCAAGGAGATGTCACAATGCGAAGCCGTCGATGCCCTGCTGCACTTCGTTCAATCGGTCTTTGACTATGAGGCCGACGATGAGTTCCTCAGCCATGACAAAATCAATTTCCTCGAAGAGAATTTCTATTACGACAAGAACGATTGCGAGGACCGTTCCCTCATCTTCGCCGTCCTCGTGCGCAGCCTGCTGGGGCTGGACGTGCAGTTTGTCCAGTTTGCCGACCACATGTGCACAGCAGTCCATTTCACCGATTGCCTGACCAAGGGCAATGGCTATTACTTTGAAGGAAAATTCTACCTCATCTGCGACCCCACCTACATCGGGGCATCCATCGGCAGGTGCATGCCCAAATACCGTTCCAGCAAGCCGCAAGTCAGGCCCATCGGCCCCGATGGTGGCGATTATTCCATCTCGATTCATCAGCTGTCCGGCCCCAAAATCGACAGCCATGTGCTGAATCCTCAACTCACCCTGAACTCTGCCCCGTCGCTCCCGCTGTAGCCGTGAGAATATATAACAATCGGGACCGTATCATCCTGGAGGGATAGACACGGTCCCGTGGTATAGCCGTTAATGTGATTCTGCTTGCTGTCAATAGGGACTCAAAAACCCTACATCAGTCAACAAGTCTCTAATTTGGCCCGGATAGACTTTATTTCAAGGTCTCGATCCACACCTTGAGGCTGTCGACGGGAGGATTGCCGTTGAGCACCTTGCCGGGGAGGATCCAGTTGGCATTGGGGGCGCTGGCCTTCTTCAGGTCCTCGCCGCTCTTGCCCATGTCGCTGCCGCCACTGGTGGCAAACGGGATGATGGTCTTGCCGGTGAGGTCATACTGCTCCAGGAAGGTGTTGACGATGCGGGGAGCGGTGTACCACCAGATGGGGAAGCCCACATAGATGGTCGTGTACTGGCCCATGTTCTCGACCTTGCTGGCCACAGCGGGACGAGCGGTGCTGTCCTTCATCTCGATGGTCGAGCGGCTCTGTTCATTTTTCCAGTCGAGGTCCTCGACAGTGTAGATCTGTTCGGGGACAATCTCAAACAAGTCGGCATCAGCAGCCTCGGCAAGGGTCTTGGCCACCTGGGCGGTAATGTGCTCGGGGCTGGCCGAGAAATAGGCCACGAGCGTCGTCTTGGCAGCGCTGTCGGCAGCGGCATTCTCATCACCGCTGGCAGCTGTGTTCTGGTTCGTGTTCTGGCATGCGCCCAGCATCAGGGCAAAAGCCACAGCAAATAAAACTGAAATCTTCTTCATAATGTTGATTTATAATGATAAAAACGTGATTCGCATCAAAAAAAACTGTCTGCCGTGCAACAAAACCTTGACGACAGACAGCATTACCTCTAAAGAATGATTATTCTGGAAACTTAATCTTTCTTCTTCAAGTCCACCTTGCCGGGAGTGGCAGGCTTCTCGGTGCTCAGTTTGGGAACATCGGCCTTGGCGGAAGCTGCCTCGGCAGGCTTGACGGGAGCGGGAGCGACCTTGCCGCCCACCTTATTGTAGCGCTTGTTCAAACCCTCAACCACTTCCTTGGTCACGTCATACTTCTCGTCGATGAACAACGTGGCGCTCTTGCGCAGCACCATGTCAAAGCCTTTCTTCTTGGCATAGTCCTTCATGAAGTTGTCGATGGAATCGAGCAACTGGATCTGGCTCTGGTTGAGCTCGTTCTGGATGCTCTGCTGCAAGCTGGCCAGGTAATTCTCGGCATCGGCCTGCATCTTCTGCAACTTAGCCTGGTCGGCATTAAAGGCCTCCTCGGTCAGGTATTGGTTGTTCTGGTACTTCTGCTGCATGGCGTTGCCAAACTTGTTGATTTCGTTGCCGCGCTGCTTTTGGGCGGCATCAAACTGGTTCTGCCTGCGCAACATGGCCTCGTTGATGTCCTTGGCCAGGTTGTAGTTAGCCATGATGGAGTCCTCGTCGATGTAACGGATTTTGAGATTCTCAAGAGCAGGACCGCCAGCCTTGGGAGCCTCGGCAGTTTGTTTATCGTTACAGGACGTTGCGGCCATCAGCACGACAGCGGCAAACACAGCAAGCTTGGTGTAGTTCTTGATGAAGTTCATTTCAAACAGTGTTTTTTGACTTTTTCTTATCGTTTTAGTTGTAAAATTCCTTGTCCTTGGCACAGGTGATGCCACGTTTGCGCATCTCGGCATTGTCATGGATGTGGGTATTGGGGAAACGGCCGCCTTTCACGAAGAAAATCTTCACGCCCAGCAGCACAACTGCCAGTCCCACAATCGCCAATGTCAATAGTAGCGTAGCCATCATCTGCGTTTTTTGCAAAAAGACCTGCAAATTTAGTCATACTTTGTGACTCCAACCACGACATTTTGCAATTATTTTGTCCAAAATGCTTCAATAGCCCTCCGTTTTAACAAAAATTCAGTCCCCTAAAGGTAAACTAACACTTCCGTCCCACTCCACCATTGCTGCCCTTGAATGAAAAAAGAAATGGCTTATCACCAATTTGTGTATCAGTCCAGGATGCGGGGCTCGGGGATTTCCTGGCCGCGGCAGAAGCGGACAGCGATGTGGCGGTCGTCGCCTATGTAGATGAAACGCTCGAGGCGTTGGGGCAGCGTGTAGTTGCTGTGGTTCAAGTCGCTGTCGTCAATAACGAGGGCATCGAACTCGTAGCCCGGCTCAAAGCTGCCCACACGTCCGAAGAAGCTGCCTGCCGACTTGGTAGCGATCCAGAAGGCCTCGGGGAGCGTGAGGAAATGCTTGCCTTTGTACTTCTGGTCATAAAGTTTGCTTACCTGAATGGCATAGACCATCACGCGCATGATGCTCATGTCATGGCCTCCGCTGATGTCACTGCCAAAGCCCACCTTGATGCCCTTGTCGAGGAAGGAGCGGATGGGGGCGATGCCGGTCTTCAGGTTGATGTTTGACGTGGGGCAATGCGCAACCATCACGTTGCGACGGCTCATCAGTTCCAGCTCTTCGCCTTCGCTGAAGACGCAGTGTGCCATAATCGTTGGCGTCTGCCCGAACAGGCCGTAGCGGTCATAGGCGTCGCCATAGAAGCGGCTCTCGGGTTCCAACTCACGCACCAGGGCGATTTCACCCAGGTTCTCAGACAAGTGAGACTGCACGGGAACCTGGTACTTTTGTGCCTGCTCGCCGCAGGCCCGCAGCATGGCTGACGAGCATGAGGGTATGAAACGTGGTGTGATGATGGGTCTGACGAGACCGTCGGGGTCATTCCACTCGGCGATGAGCGACTCGTTCCTGGCCACAGCCTCATCGACACTCTCTAACAGAGCATCGATGGAGTTGCGGTCCATATTTACCTTGCCGACCAAGGCACCCATACCGGCCTCGCGGAACAGTTCCATGAGCAGGCGCGTGCTCTCCAGATGCGTGGTGGCGAAGGTAGCGGAGCGCATCGTGCCATAGCGCCAAAGGTCATGCACAAATCGGCTGTACATGCGCCTGGCGTAGCGTGTGTCACTGTACTTCGCCTCCTCGGGGAAGGTGTAGCTGTTGAGCCACTCCAGCAGCTCCATGTCCATGGAGATGCCCTGGTTACGGTACTGCCCCGCATGCACGTGCATGTCGTTCATGGCGGGTATAAGCAGGCAGTCGCCGTAATCTATCACTTCTTCAGGCTGGTGGCCAAAAGCGTCGGCGCTACTGGCCACGTCCACGACGCGCCCGTTCTCAACGCCCACATAGCCATGTTCCACAACCTCAAAGTGGTCCTTCTCTTTAGTAAAGATGATATTAGCTTTGTATACTTTCATAAGAATGGGTTTTTATCGATATCAATGATGAAAAATTGTTTCTTGCAAAGATAGCTAAATTTTTAATTCCTTGGTTTTTTTATTGACAATTGAATGGGGTTTCAAGAAAAAGTAGTAACTTAGCGGGTCGAAACAGGCTTTAATGAGCACAAGTTTAAAAACCATAATATTCACTAACATTTTAACCATCATTTTTTACAATGCAAGTAAAAGATTTGAATCCGCAGGCAGTATGGTCAATCTTTGACGAGATTACCAAGGTGCCCCGCCCCAGTGGCAACGAAGAAGGCAAGTTAGACAAGATCCGCGCATGGCTCGTGGACTTCGCCAAGAAGCACAATCTGGAGTATAAGATCGACAAGACCGGCAACGTGGCCATCTTCAGGCCCGCCGCTCCCGGCTACGAGAAGTGCAAGGGCATCGTGCTGCAAGGTCACATGGATATGGTCGCCGAGAAAGGTCCCGGCTCGACCCACAACTTCGACACCGACCCCATCGAGACCATCATTGATGGCGAGTGGGTACGTGCCAACAACACCACGCTGGGTGCCGACGACGGTATGGGCCTGGCCATCGCTCTGGCTGCCGTTATCGAGCCCTCGCTGCAGTGCGGTCCCCTGGAGGCCCTCGCAACCGTTGACGAGGAGACCGGCCTGACCGGCGCCAGCAACATCGAGGCCGACATGCTCGTGGGTGACTACCTGCTCAACCTCGACGAGGAGGAGGACGGTGTCATCACCATGGGTTGCGCCGGTGGTCTGGTGAGCATCTTCAAGTTCAACTACAAGCCCGAGGCTGCTCCCAAGGATCGCACCTACTTCGAAATCAAGTTTGAACACTTCCACGGCGGTCACAGCGGTGCCGACATCCACATGGGCTTCGCCACCACCACCAAGCTGAGCAGCCGTCTGCTGTGGAACATCGGTGAGGAAATGGACTACGTGCTGGCCAAGATCGACGCCGGTAACCTGCACAACGCCATCGCACACGCCGCTACCCTCGTTATCGGTATCAAGCCCGAGGACAAGGAGAAACTGAGCGTCGTGCTCAACACCTTCATCGCCGAGGTGAAGAACGAGTACAAGCGCACCGAGCCCAAGATGGAAATCACCTGCAAGAGCGTTGACGCTCCCGAGACCATCATCGACACCGACACCGCCCGCCGCGTTGTCAATGCCGTTTATGTCGCTCCTCACGGCATCGCTGCCATGAGCATGGAGATTCCCGGCCTCGTTGAGACCTCGACCAACCTCGCCAGCGTCAAGATGCGTCCGGGCAACCAGATCGTTGTCGAGATGTTCCACCGCTCGTCGATCGAGAGTGGCAAGTATGACCTGACCCACAAGTGCGAGACCGTCTTCCGCATGGCTGGTGCCGACGAAATCATCAGCGAGGGTGGCTACCAGGGCTGGGAGCCCATCAGCGACAGCCACCTCCTCTCGGTTGCTAAGGACTCGTGGGAGAAGCTCTTCGGTGTACGTCCCGAGGTTCGTGCTATCCACGCCGGTTTGGAGTGCGGTCTGTTCCTGAAGGCCCGTCCCGACATGGAGATGATTTCCTTCGGTCCCACCCTGCGCGATGTGCACTCGCCCGCCGAGCGCTGCCACATCCCCGCTGTGGACAATGCATGGAAGCAAGTTCAGAACATCCTCAAGGTCATTGCCGAGGAGAGCAAGTAAAAATATTTAAGTTTCTAGTCATTAGTCCCTAGTTTCTAGTTGGCATCCGCTAACAAAGACTAACAACTAAGGACTAGGGAATAGAAACTAAAAACTAAGACGAAATGGACATCAAAGGTAAGATTATCCAGAAGATGGAGCCCGTGGGCGGCGTTTCCAAAGCTGGCAACCAGTGGAAGAAACAGGAGTATGTCCTCGAGACGCTCGACAGCTATCCCAAGAAGGTGAAATTCGACTTCTTTGGCGACCGTGCTGACCAGTACCCCCTTGAGGTGGGCGACGTCATCACGCTGAGCTATGACATCGAGAGCCGCGAGTTCAACGGCCGCTGGTACACCGACATCCGCGGTTTCAAGGCCATGAAGGAAGACCCCAACATGGCGTCTGCAGCTCCTGCACCCTACCCTCCCGCAGCCGGTGAGCCCGCTCCCGCCCCCGAGGGCGTGCCTGCACCCCCTCCCGCCGACGCCACGTTTGACCAGGCAGCACCCGCCGACGACCTGCCCTTCTAAGTAACGACAAACGACTTAAGAACATAGAAAAACCGCTGGAACACTCCGAGTCCAGCGGTTTTCTTTTGGCAGCCAAATCAAAACTTAGCGCGAGGCCAGTGCAGCGTTACAGGGAGCCAACGATGAGGCACTGGCCGTCGTGGTACTGTAGATCGACCACGCCCATACTGTGGAGGGCGACGACGATGCGGGTGGCGCTCTCCTCGCTGATGTGGGCCAGGCGCATGTAACCCTCGAGGGTGATACCGCCGTGATTGCGCAGGTAGTCGAGCAGCACCTGCTCACGCTCGCTGTAGCTGATGGTCTCGGCAGTGCGGGTCTCCTCGATAGCCGTCTCGGCGCTCATGATGCGCTCGTGCAGGCGGCTGGCGAGCATATTCTCGTCGGCTACGCGGTAATACACGTGCCAGTTACCGTTGTCGTCAGGGGCTTCGACAGGTTTTTCGTCGGCTTCGGCGATATCGGCCTTGACCACCGACTTGCCGTTGATATTGAACACTTTGAAGGTCACATGCTGCTCGGGGCGGCAGTACATCTGCGCCGCCGTCTCAATCATGTAAATCTCTTCCTCGCTGCGCACACCAGCGATATTGCCGTTATCCTTCACGCCGATGAGCAGGTGGCCTCCGCTGTTGTTGGCAAAGGCGGCAATTGATCGGGCAATCTTGCGGGCATCGGTAATCTGGTACTTGAAGTCCTGATGCTCGTGCTCGCCCTCAAGGATAAGGTCTTGTATATAATGGCTCTTCTTGGTTCTCATTTTTAACTGTTTTTGCCCCACGCCAAGACGCTAAGGCGCTAAGTTTTTAATGGTATCCGCTATATCTCACACTAAGTACCTTAAACCCTTAGCGAAAGATAGCGACGGTTAACGAGGGTCGTCCACGCCGGGCTCCTGCGGAACCGGAGTGCCGTCAAGCACAGCGCGCAGGTAGGGTTCCAGCTTTTGGGCATACCACCAGAAGCCGATGTCGGTCAGGTGGATGCCGTCGACAGTGCCCTCGTTGTTCGGGCCGAAGAGGTCCTTGCAGGTGATGTAGTACAAGTTATTGGGATTGTCGGCCTTCAGTTTCAGATAGTTCTTGTGGTACTCGTCGTTCTTAGCGGGCAGATACTCGCTGTAGAAGGCGCTGTACTTGGCATAACTGTACATCTGCCCCTCAACCATGAAGATGGGCACCTCGGGACGCAGCGTGCGCAGGATGTTCACGAAGCCATAGGTCACCGTGTCGCACATGTCCTTGGTGCAGTTGGGTATCGGGTCCAGGATATAGGCAGCCACATCGGGTATCGTGGCCATGGCCTGTGCCATACAGGAGTCCATCTTGCCCTCGCCGCTGAAGCCCAGGTTGACGCACTCCACATCCAGGTCACGCTGGATGATGCTCGTGGCCACCATGCCGGGACGGCAGGCACAGCCACCCTGCAGGATGCTCGTGCCGTAGAAGACGAACTTCTTGCCCTGCTTGGGAGAGTCCATCATGGGCTGCATGATCACGGCGCTGCTATCCACACCGATCTCGATCCAGCACACGCCGTCATACAGCGGCAGGTAGATCATGTACTCATGCATCTTGCCGTCGAGCCGATCCACATACACCTTGCTCTGGATGGAGTCCTGGCGGGGACGGATATCATTGTCGATGCGCACAGGGCGGTTGCAGTTCACAAACTGCCAACTCTCGGTATCCTTGTCCCAGATGTAGAGGTCTGTGCCCTTGATGCCGGTGTCGGCCATGTGCATCATGTGCATGTTGGTCAACAGGTTATAGCGCACGGCGACGGCCGTGGAATTGGTAGCAAATCGGATGGCCTTGCCGCTGGTGCAGCTGGCACGGTCCCACAAGGTGGAGCGCACATTGCCATAGAATTCCAGGGGGATGCGCGACTTCAACGTGCGGTCAAATGCCCAGTTGATCAAGCGATAATGCATCGCATCCACATAGCGCAGGGTGTCCTTGTCGGTAAAATCCTGGGCTTTCGTCACACTAGGCAACAGTGCGGCAAACAGCAGGACCACGGTCCAAACCTTTACATTGATGATCTTTTTCATATCATTTGGATTTTGGTTATTTTATAGCACGTTAAGCAACTTGAGGGCCTCCATGCGGCCGTTGTTGAGCAGTGTGGGATAATGGGCATCGCTGTTGACGACTACCGGGGCATTGAAACGCTTGAGCATGCCGAAATACTTCAGGTTGGGATAAAACCTGTTGCGCTGCAGCCAGGCCTTGGTATTGATCTCGATAACGAGATGATGGTCCATGATGTTCTCAAACAGGTCGATGACCAACTTGTCATACCACGGTTCCTCGTCAATGCCGTCGAGGTACTGGCTGGCATTGAAGCCGATTTTGTCCATGTGACCCACAATCTCAAATCCACCCTCCTCGACCATGGCCATCATCTGGGAATAGAACGTCTTGACCACATACTCGATGTTGCCGTCAAAATTCTTGCCCATGCGTTCCTTGAAGCCTGGGAACTTGCCGTCGATATCCACCATCAGGTTAGGGTCGTTGATGGCGGGAATGAAGTGCACCGAACCGATGCGGTAATCGAGCGGCAACTGCTGGAAATAATCGCTGGCAGGGCCGTCGCCCGCGCCCACATAGTCCACTTCCATCGACGTGTACAGGTTGATGCGGTCGCCGTAAATGCGACGCAGGCGCTCCATCTCGTCGAAGTACTCCTGTACCTGCTCACGGGTCATATTGACGGGGCTCTCGACCGAAATGGGCGAATGCGGTGTAAAGCCCAGATGGGTAAAGCCCAAGGCTATGGCCTCGGTCACAAACTCCTCCATGGGAGCGTGACCGTCACAAAACTGGGTGTGGGTGTGGAGATTATATAGGTCGGTTTCTTGGGTGATTCGGTTGGTGTCAAACATGATTAAAACAATTTAGTGATTTGTTCCATCGGAATGACCGTGATGATGGTCTTTCCGTCAGGGGTGTAATTGGGCTCCGGCAGACGCAGCAAGTCGGCGACAAGCACCTCCATTTCCTCCTGCTGGAGTGTGCGCCCGACGGGAATCGCTGCCGAGCGGGCCACCGTTAGCGACAAGTGCTCCATGATGCGACGCTTGACGGGCATGCCGCCGTTGTCCACCGATTCCAGTATCTGCTGCACCATCGCCACAGGGTCCACGCCCTCGATTCCGGCAGGAATGGCATTGATAGCCCAGTCGTTCCCGCCCATGCTGTCAAGCTGGAAGCCCATCTGCTCCATTTCGGGCAGCAGTTCCTGCAGGGCCACACTTTGGGCAGCGCTCAGATGCAGCACCTCGGGGAAAAGGATGGCCTGGGATGACAGATTTCCCGTGTGCAGCTGACCGATGTAACGGTCAAACAGGATACGCACGTGGGCACGGTGCTGGTCAATGACCATCAGACCCGATTTGGCGGGCGACAGGATATAGCGCCCCTTGAGCTGCAGATACACCGATTGCACATCATCCACGGGCAACACGGTCTGCTGGGCATCACTGGTATCCTCGGCCATGGAATTGGCGCCCTGCTGCTCCAGTCCCTCGCGTTTCTTACGCTCAAAGTTGGCAAACAGTTCGTCCCAGTTGCTCATCGGGCGGTTATCGGGCACATGATGATGCGCAGCACCGCCGCCAGGCTTGTTTTGGGACTTAAACGGGTTGTAGGACGGGTCCACAGCAATCTCGGGGTGATGCACCTCGACATGGCCACTATAGGCCGGGATTGCGGGAGCGTCCTTGGTGTCAAAGTCGATGGCAGGCACCTCGCTGAAGCGCCCCAGCGTCTCCTTGACACCGGCAGCCAAAATCTGCCAGATGGGCATCTCGTCCTCAAACTTGATCTCGGTCTTGGTGGGATGGATGTTCACGTCGATGGCCTCGGGCTCGACGGTGAATCGCAGGAAGTAGTTGGGCTGCTCACCCTCGGGGATGAGTTGCTCGTAGGCCGACATCACCGCCTTATGGAAATAGGGATGACGCATGTATCGCCCGTTGACGAACATAAACTGCAGGGCATTGCGCTTGCGGGCGTTTTCGGGTTTGCCGATGTAGCCCTGCACCTTCACCATCGACGTGTCGATCGTCACCGGCAGCAGCTGCTGGTCGATATTGTTGCCCATCAGGGCGGCGATGCGTTGGCGAAAAGTGCCCTGCATCAGCTTGTACATCACATTATCGTTGTGGATGAGCGTGAATTCCACCTCATGGTTGACCAAGGCCAGTTTCTCAAATTCCTTGACGATGTTACTCAACTCCACTTGGTTGGATTTCAGGAATTTGCGGCGCGCAGGCACATTAAAGAAGATGTTCTTGACCATGAAGTTGCTGCCCACGGGGCACATGTCCGGTTCCTGGCTCTCGCACTGCGACGCATTGATGACCAGCCGTGTTCCCAGCTGGGCATCGTGACGGCGCGTGCGCAGTTCCACCTGCGAGATGGCGGCAATCGAGGCCAGTGCCTCGCCGCGGAAACCCATCGTGTGCAGCGTGAACAGGTCGTCGGCACAGCGTATTTTGCTCGTGCTGTGACGTTCAAAGGCCAGACGTGCGTCGGTCTCGCTCATGCCCACGCCATCGTCAATGATCTGGATGAGCGTGCGTCCAGCATCCTTGAGGATGATCTGCACATGCGTCGCCTGGGCGTCGATGGCATTCTCCACCAGCTCCTTGATGACACTGGCAGGCCGCTGGATGACTTCGCCGGCAGCAATCTGGTTGGCGACCGAGTCGGGCAACAGTTTTATCACATCACTCATGGCACATCAATTTGTTGAAGGTTCTTCACATCGGGCGACGGCTGCGAGGCGGCCTCTGCGGCTACGGCATTGCTGCCCGAGCGGCGGCGCGTGCCGCCCTCGATGCTGCGCATGAGCTGCTTGAGCTCATCGCTCACGTCATAGATATCATCGGGCGACTTGGGCCTCAACTCGTCATACCACTTGAACTGCGGCAGGTACATGTCGGCACGCTTGGCCAGGTACAGCGGTGTCACCTTGCCGGTGACCTCGGGCCACATGGTGATACGGTCCACCTCCTGCTTGGGCTTGAGGTTCAAGCGCATATAGCTGGACTCAGCGTTGACCATCTTGTTGTAGGTCGAATCTTTCTCCTGCGGGAACATGATGACCTGGACATTGCCGTCCACGTCGAGCCGCCGCAGTTCCTTATCCTCGAACCATGCCTTCATTTTCTTGCCGCTCAGCTGGTCGTAGTAGATCTCGCCCAGATGCTCGGCCATGAAGCCGCCTGTGGGCAATGTTGCCCAGTCGGCAGCGCTGTCGTTGAGATGCACATTGATTTCGTCGCCAAAGATCTGGCGCTCCAGGTTCCACACCACCGCATGACGGTACATGTTGATGATGGTGTCGGCCTCGCTCAACTGCAGCGAGTCGCAGATGCCCTGCACGTCGTTGCGGTAAAAGCGCACCTGGTTGAAGGCCCGCAGCACTCGCACCGAGTCGCCCGCCGAATTGGCAGCCGAATCGTTGACGACATAGTTGATGAGCGTGCACAGGGTGTCGGCATGCAGGTAGATAGTATCTTTCTGCGAGAACTCGCGTGCTCTTGCACGGCCCGTCACATAGCTGTAGTGGGCATTCTCGTCGTGATAGCCGTAGTTGCCGTCCAGAATGACCTTGTTGCCGGGATCGGTGATAATCACATTGCCTCGGGCCTCGCCGTAATTGCGGTTGCGGTTATAATAAACCGTGTCGCCCAACAGCGTCTTGCCGTCCTTGGCGGTAATGAGCGCGCGCTCATACAGGGTGGCATCGTCGGCACTGGTGTTGTACCAGCCGTTGGTCGTGTTGATCGTGTTGCTGTCGCTCACGATGAGCGTCTCGCTGGTGATGTGGGCAAAGTGGGTCTGGGTGTTGTAGTCGAGCAGTTCGGTAAACATCTCGTAGCGATCGTTGATCAGGTGAACGTTGCGCGAGAATTCCGCCTGCTTGGTATCCAGCTCATAGCGGCCATACTGGGAACTCAACTCGGTGTTGTTGCGGTTATCGACAATGGTGCCGCCGTCAAAGTAGTAGCCCACGTTGCTGTTGATTTCATAGTCCAGCGCATCGGTCAGCAACGTGGTGCTGCGGTTCTCCAGACGCACATTGTTGCGCAATTCGGCCACGCCCTGGTCGCCGTAGTAGTGCAGCACGTCGCTATAGACCCACAGGGTATCGCCTTGGGTCATGCGAACGTTGCCAAAGGCGTCCAGCGAACTGGTCTCGGCATAGAAATAGGCACTGTCACAGAACATATACATGTCGCCACGGCGAAAACGCACATTGCCTTTCAGCACCTGATAGTCACGACTGATGTTCTCGTTGGCCTTGAGCAGGTCGGCATTCTCCAGGAACACCTTATTCGTCTGGTTGCGGTTGGCTTTAGGAATCTGCGGCGTGATGCGCGACACCTTGGGGCCTTTTGATCCCTTGCGGGCGGCCTGGGCAGGTTGGGGATTGGTCGGCGCCGGGCGTTTTTTCATGGGCTGCACCGTGCGGGGCTTGACAGCGCGCACGGGATTCTGGGCCCACACCACTGGCGACATGAGCAGAGCCATCAGGCACGAGGCCACAACGACGTGCCGCCATCGTGAGCCACTGACCCGCTGTCTATCGACCAAGCCCATCAAAAAAAACTAAAAACCAGGGACTAAAAAACCAGAAACTAGAAACTAGGGACCAGAAACTAAAGTCTACTTCCCCTTCTTGAGCCAGTCGTACTTGAAGTCGCAGTCACGCCAGCCCTCCTCGATATAGACGTATACCTTCTTCTGTTTCTCCACCACCCAGTCATGGATGATCTTCTCCTTCTCGCTAGCCTCGCACATGTCCTTGATGATCATGTAGTCATCAGCCAAATCGGCCTTATGGCCGTCGATGCGCTTAACCAGCTTGACGATAGCGACCTGCTCGCGGCGCGTCTTGGGGTTGACCATGACAAAAGGCTCGCTCACGTCACCGGGCTGCATCATATTCACCTTTTTGCCCACCTCGGCAGGCAGGTCAGCCATCTCAAAGCGGCCACTGTGGGTTTTCTCGTTGAGCATGTTGCCGCCGTTGTTGCGCGAGTCCTTGTCCTGGGAGATGAACAACGCCATCTCCTCGAAGGTGTGCTTGCCGTCCAGGATGTCGGTGCGCACGCTGTCCAGGCGCGTCAGGGCATCGGTCAGGTCCTTGTCGCTCACACGGGGGCGCAACAGGATGTGGCGCGTGTTGATGCGGTCGCCGCGTTTCTCGATGAGCTGGATGATATGGTAGCCATCGTCGGTCTCGACGATGTTGCTCACGCGCTTGTTGTCATTCAGGTTAAACGCTGCCGTGGCATACTCGGGCAACAGCACCGAGCGGCTCTGGAAACCCGTCTCGCCGCCATACACGGCAGTGGCCTGGTCCTGACTGTATAGAATCGCCAGTGTCGAGAACTCACGCTCTCCGCTGTTGACCTGCTGGGCATAGTCGCGCAGACGCGACTTCACCTCGTCGATTTCCTGCTGCGGAATTGCGGGGTTGATCGTGATGATCTGGGCCTCGACCTGCATGGGAATGTAGGGCAACGAGTCCTTGTTCAGGGCATTATAGTAGCGCTGCACGGTGGCAGGAGTGGCCTTGACGTTCTTGGTCAGGTCCTGCTGCACTTGTTGGATGCAGTACTGGTCGCTGTAAACCTCGTTGAGCTTCTCACGCAGGCGCGGCAGCGGCATGCGGAAGTATTCCTCTACCTTTTCCTTGCTGCCCAGGTTGGCGATAAAGAAGTTGATGCGGTTCTCGACCTCGGCGCTGATGGTCGAAGCCTGGACCTCGACGGTGTCGATGCGCGCCTGGTCCAGGAACAGTTTGTCAATCGCCATCTGCTCGGGAATGACGCAATAAGGGTTACCTTCAATAGGCACACGCTCATAGAGTGCCTGCTGATACTGTTCCTCGATATCGCTCTTGTAGATGGGCTCGTCGCCGATGACCCAAGCCACCTCCTCGGCCACGTTGTTCTGGGCCAGGAGGGCGAGAGATGCCATGGCAAACAGCACTGCGGTAAATAATCTGATTTTCACTTGTATTTTCGTTTTGTATGGTTGTATTTGTTGTGGCGGCAAAGATAGTAAAAATTCCCCATACCCTTGTGCCCCGTGGGCAGCAATTTCCCAAATGTTTGTTAAAGTCACCCGCCCGCCCGGTGCCAGCCCCTGCGATAGGCCCCGATGAGCTGTCGTTGAACGGCCTGGGGGCTCACGGCGGCACCCTTTGTCCATCGTGAGCCCCCAGGGGCGATGCGGTTCCCGCCGTCAAGCGGCGGCAACGGTTATTTCACTTTCTTAAGCACCTTTTTGTTGATCTTGGCAGGATACTTCTTGGCAAGTTCCTGTTTCCAGCGCTGCTCCAGCACATCCTGGTAACCGCTGGTTACAGCACCGCGCACATCAGCCATCTCCTCGGGTTGGTCGATGATACCGCCCTCAATGATGATGTACTCGGGATAATTCGGACGATTGGGCTTGTCACCGACATGGAAAGCAAGATAATCGGCGAAAGGATTCTCGCCCTTCTTGACTACCATGTGTTCCATGCGGATATCATTGCCATATTTGTTGTATAAGGCATCGGCCAACGTGTCGGCACCAAACTTCGTCAAATCGGCCTTGACCAGGTTGAGCACGCTGTCGCTCTTGGCATACAGGATGATGCCTTTGAAGTGAGGCTCGTCCCAACCATACTTGCTGCGGTTCTCGTTGTAGTACTGAATCAGACCAGCAGTGTCCTTTTCGGCAGCCTTCCACACGCGGCGGTTGCTGATTTCGAACAGCATCATGCCGTCGCGATACTCATTCAGCAGGTTGCGGTACTCGGGATTGTTCTTGACCGCCTCATAGGCATCATAGTCCTTCAGGGCCTGCTCGGCCATGGCGTTCACCTTAGTCATGATTTCCTTTTTTGCATTGGCAGGATCGGGAATGACAGTAGTGGTGTTCAACTGCGACATCAGCGCCTTAACGGGCACCGACTGCTTGGCGCCATAGGTGAAGAGCGGAGTCTTCGCGCCCTTGATATACTGTGCCACAAAAGCAGAATCCAAACGGCCATGAGCCATGAGCGTGTTGTTCAGCAGCGACTCAAAGGCGGGGTCGAGGCGATAGTTGTACTTGTTCTTGAGATCGTTGAGACGACGCTCCTCGACCAGCTTCATGCGGCCATCGCGTTTGAAGGCGTTCTCAATACCCTGGCGCACCTCGCCAAGCGAAGGCACGCCGTGAGCCACTTTCTTGATGATGTGGTAGCCGAACTGTGTGGCAAACGGCTCACTGATTGCACCGTCGGGGAGATTGAAGGCAATGCTGTCAAAGGGCTGAACCATCCTGCCGGGGCCAAACCAGCGAAGGTCGCCACCATTTTTGGCATTGGAATGGTCATCCGACTCGGTGCGGGCAAGTTCCTCAAAGTCGGCACCAGCCTTGATCAGCTGATAAATCGAATCTATCTTAGCCTTGCAGACTGCTTTCTGCTCCTCAGTAGCATTCTGGGGGAACATCTTCAGGATATGCTTGGCATGGACATCGTTGCGGTCACGCATCTTGTTGACGCGGAACATGCTGATACCAAACGAGTTCACAAAGGGCTTGGACACCTCGCCAATGGGGGTACTGTAGATCACGTTCTCCATGTCAGCGGGGAACATGCCCGCTGAAACGAAGCCGAAGTGGCCGTGGTTGCGCTGCTTGTACGGGTCGGTAGAATAACGGTCAGCCAAGGCCGTCCAGTCCTCACCGGCAATCACGCAGTTGCGCAGGCTATCCAGCATTGCGATGCGTTGAGCATTCACCGCATCATTAGTGCCCAAGGGCAGCATGATGTGGTCAATATCTAATTCCTTCTTGTAACGGTCATAGGTTTCATTGATCATCTGCCACAGATAAGTGGTGTCCTCAGTCAGATAGGGAGCGGCGAGTTGTTTCTGATAGACCTCAAACTCCTTGATGAACGCCTGGGTCGTGTCAATGCCTGCAGCCTCGGCGTCGGCAACCTTCTGCTTGTACAGCACAAAGAGCTCAACGTATTTGTCAAGGGGTTCTTTCTCGATCTGCTGCTGATTGTTCTTGTTATACAGATATTCAAACTCCGAGAGCCTGACATCCTTTCCGTTAATAGTCATCAGGACAGGATCCTCGTTCTTTGCAAGAGCGAGAATCGCAATGCCCAACAACAATGAAGAAATCAAAAGTTTTGCTTTCATCTTCTTTAGGTTGGTTTGATCTATATTTTACGTTTTTTCATTCTAATATAAGAGTATAACGCAAGCGCATGAGAAAAATTATATTCTCCACCCACTTTTTTTTGCACTCACAACTCACATTTGCACAAAAAAATTGAAAGCAACCTCCTATTCCTCTCAGTAAGAGGCATCATAGTCCAACCCATAACCGCCGACATCACAAAAAAAAAACGGTTGGCTTACCGCAAAGACAACCCAACCGAGTATTCTGTGAAAAGACGGAATGTCTTATAATCATTTTCTTTATCGCATTTACCTTGATAGCACTACTCCCAAACTAATAAAAAAAACAACCCATGAAAGAATTACGAATAGAGCGACCAAAAATCCTTTAATTATCCTGTGTTTTTCATTTTCGTATTTGCTATTCTGTTCTTTATAGAACTCTTCCATATCATCTGTGGTATGTTTTGGCATGACTTTAAACATAAACGGAATGCAGAGCAGAAAGCAAATAATTGTAGATGCGAACAGTTTTGTCTCAGTAATAGTTCCAACCGTAAAATAAGCCAATATAAGAAATAATGACTCAAGGTTCAATAATGGGCATACAGCAGGAATCCCACCTAAATACAAGTAAGAAAAAACATCCTCCCTTGGCCATCCATAATGAATCAACGCGTGGTATGTTCGATAAATTATGTATCTGTAAAATTCAATAACAAACATTTCAACTTACAAAGGTAGTAATTCTTGTGCAAAAAACTTATTTTCTCTTCTTTTTCGATGCTTTAATGTTCGCGAGGCGGTGATGCACGCCTCGAGTTTTATAATTTTGGAAAAGTTGCTCAACCGATTATGCTCTTAAAAGACGGGAGCAGCATTAATTCTTCGAGGCGCGCACAGCACGGATGGTTAAGCCGCTGGTGCGAAGGATAGCGCCGCATTCCCAGCCACGGTCATCCCAATCACCCCAAAACATGCACCTGGCGTTGGGGGCGTCGTTTAGGTTAATCGTACGTGTCCAACAGGCACCTGAAGAGCCAACGTCCTTTAGCGAACTATTACTACCATAGTAGTAACCGGTAGCGGGCAAGAACATGGTATTCCCATTGGGACCAGTGACCAACTGACCGTTCACGCCGTTCCTTTGGGTCCATTGCCAGGAGCATTTTGAACAAAGCTCTCTGATCTGCTCATCCGATGGCATGCGACCATGAGGATAATGTACACTAGCGGCATCATCGGCCGGATCCAACTCATTCTTGTTGTCAATAGCGCCGTACCTAGGGTTGTCGTTGTACTTCGACAAATAAAACTCGCCATTACTATCATAACCGCCCCATTTATAGTTTTCCACGACATAAGTCGTTTTGGGAGTGGTTTCACCCCAAGCAAAGTAGTCGCCGATGTCCTCAGGTTTGTCGGCACCCACGTTTCGGGTTGCCCACAACGTGCCGCTGGGCAGGCCCAGGTCAACATATTCGTGATTATCGGGAAGGGGCTCGTCTTTATCGTCTTTGCATGAATTGAAAACAATAGGTAATGCAATAGCCAATAACAAAAATACCTTCTTCATAAATTCCTTCTAAAATTATACGGTGATTAATCATGGGCTTTCTCCAGCAATCTGCTCGAAAAATGTCATATATGATAATAACGCTTTCGCAACCTAAATATTTTATGCCAAGCTTTAAGCATTACTGAATGCTGCTATACCAAATTAACCAGCCACTATGGGCATCAGGTCCACAGTGGCTAATCATTAAACGGTGATTTGCTTAATTGCCCATCTCGCTCAGGAACTTGATGCGCACCAGGCGGATTTCCTCCTCGGTGTAGTCGTCGCCCAATTCCTCCATAGCCTTCTCGATGTTGTCGGTGTCGCTCTCCTTGAAATATTCAAAGATGTCATCCTCGATATCCGAGTCGATGGCCTCATCGATGTAATATGACACGTTGATTTTGGTTCCGCTGTAAACGATGGCCTCCAATTCATCGAGCAGTTCTTCAAATTCCAGGTCCTTGCTCTCGGCCAGCGCGTCGAGAGGCACCTTGCGGTCGATGGCCGTGATGATCTCGACCTTGAGCTTGCTCTTGTTGGCGACAGTGCGCACGCGCATGTCCTCAGGGCGCTCGATCTCGTTCTCATCGACATATTTCTTGATCAGCTCAACGAATTCCTTGCCATAACGCTTGGCCTTGCCGGGGCCCACGCCGGGAATGTTCTGCAGCTCGTCCAGGGTAATGGGATAGGTCGTCGCCATGGCATCGAGCGAGGGCTCCTGGAAGATGACATAGGTGGGCAGACCGTGCTGCTTGGCGATTTTGCGTCTCAAATCCTTGAGGATGCTGAACAGCTCGGCATCGACAGCACCGCTGCCGCCACCGCGCAATTCCTCGTCAAGCATCTCGGTATACTCGTTGTCCTCGACAATCCAGAACTTCTCACGGCTCTTGAGGAACTCCTTGCCCTCCTTGGTGACCTTGATCACGCCGTAGTTCTCGATGTCCTTGGCCAGATAGTCGGCAAAGACGCCCTGGCGTATCACGGCCATGAGGAACTTCTCGTCACGCTGGTCGGCGCAGCCGAATACGTCCAGCTCGTTGTGCTTGTAGCCCTGAATCTCGGAAGTGGCATCACCCATCATCACATGGGCGACATATTCGGGTTTGAAGCGTTCACGCAGGGTCAGGATGGTCTCAATGGCGGCACGCAGTTCCTCGCTGGCCTCAACACGCTTCTTGGGCTTGAGGCAGTTGTCGCAGTTGCCACAGTTGTCCTGCTCATAGGACTCACCGAAGTAGTGCAGCAGCGAGCGGCGGCGGCACACCGACGACTCGGCATAGTCGCGCGTCTCGAGCAGCAGCTGCTTGCCGATTTCCTGCTCGGCGATGGGCTTGCCCTGCATGAATTTCTCCAGTTTGTCCAGGTCCTTTCGGGAGTAGAAAGTGATGCACTTGCCCTCACCGCCGTCACGTCCGGCACGTCCGGTTTCCTGGTAATACCCTTCCAGACTCTTGGGAATGTCGTAGTGGATGACAAACCTCACGTCGGGCTTGTCGATGCCCATACCAAAGGCGATGGTGGCCACAATCACGTCAACATCCTCGCTCAGGAACGCATCCTGGTTATTGCTGCGCACAGCGCTCTCCATGCCGGCATGGTAGGGCAACGCCTTGATGTCGTTGAGGCGCAGCACCTCGGCCAGTTCCTCCACCTTCTTGCGGCTCAGGCAATAGATGATGCCCGACTTGCCCTCGTTGCCCTTGATGAACTTGATGATCTCGCGGTCCACGTCCTTGGTCTTGGGACGCACCTCATAATAAAGGTTGGGACGGTTGAACGACGATTTGAACACGGCAGCGCTGGTCATGCCCAGGTTCTTCTGGATATCATGCTGCACCTTGGGTGTCGCGGTCGCCGTCAGGGCGATGATCGGACGCACGCCGATGCGGTTGATTATCGGGCGGATATTGCGGTACTCAGGGCGGAAATCGTGTCCCCACTCCGAGATACAGTGTGCCTCGTCAATGGCATAGAAAGAGATGGGCACATCTTTCAAGAAGGCCACATTGTCTTCCTTGGTAAGCGACTCGGGAGCGACATACAGGAGCTTGGTGCGACCGTTGCGCACGTCTTCCTTCACCTCCTCGATGGCCTGCTTGGTGAGCGACGAGTTCAGGAAATGGGCGATACCGTCCTCCTCGCTGTAACTGCGCATGGCATCGACCTGATTCTTCATCAGGGCGATAAGCGGCGAGATGACGATTGCGGTACCCTCCATGATGCGCGCAGGCAACTGGTAACACAGCGATTTACCGCCGCCTGTCGGCATCAGCACGAATGTGTCGCGCTCGGCCAGCAGGTTCTCGATTATCGCCTCTTGATTGCCTTTAAACGTCTCAAAACCGAAGTACTCCTTCAGCGCCGATATCAGCTTACTGTTTTTCGCCATAATCCAAGGTTTAGGGTTTCTATGATTCTACAAATATAGTATGTTTTTATGAACTGGGCAATTTTTAAGAAAATTTTATGGTGTCAGGAGCTCATAATTCGAGCGGGACAGTTGCCGCTCGGCAAACTCGCGCGTGAGCACATAGCGTTTCTTGCCCATCGACGGCGCCTGATACATGACATCGATCATGATGGTCTCGAACAGGCTTCTCAAGCCGCGGGCACCCAGTTTGTACTCGATGGCCTTGTCAACGACATATCCCAGCACATCGTCCTCGATGACCAGTTCCACGCCGTCCATCGCCAGCAGTTTCTTGTACTGGCGCACGATGGCGTTCTTGGGCTCGGTGAGGATGCGCAACAGGGCGTCGCGGTCCAGCGGCTCAAGGTTGGTGAGTATGGGCAGGCGGCCGATGATTTCGGGAATGAGGCCGTAGCTGCGCAGGTCCTGCGGGGCCACAAAGTGCAGCAGCTTTTCGCGTTCGGCCCTGCTCACGTGGTTGCTGGCGCCATAGCCCACGACGTGGGTGTTGAGGCGCTGTGCAATCTTGCGCTCGATGCCCTCAAAGGCGCCGCCGCAGATGAACAGGATATTCTTGGTGTCAACGGCAATCATCTTCTGTTCAGGGTGCTTGCGACCGCCTTGGGGCGGCACATTCACTACCGACCCCTCGAGCAGCTTGAGCAGGCCCTGCTGCACGCCCTCGCCGCTCACGTCGCGCGTGATGGACGGGTTGTCGCCCTTGCGCGCGATCTTGTCGATTTCGTCAATGAAGACGATGCCGCGTTCGGCCTCGGCGACGTTGTAGTCACAAGCCGCCAGCAGCCTGGTCAACAGGCTCTCGATGTCCTCGCCAACGTAACCGGCCTCGGTCAGCACCGTGGCATCGACGATGGCAAAGGGCACCTTCAGCATCTGGGCAATGGTCTTGGCCAGCAAGGTCTTGCCGGTGCCCGTCGGGCCCACGATGATGATGTTGCTCTTCTCGATGTCGATATCGTCGTCACGCTTCTGGTTCAGGCGCTTGTAGTGGTTATAGACAGCGACCGACAGGTAGCGCTTGGCGGTTTCCTGGCCGATGACATACTGGTCAAGATAGGCCTTGATCTCCTCGGGTTTGGGCAATGACTCCATATCCAGGTCGGGGAGCATCGATGATGACATCTTATTGAGGTACTCACGGGAGAGTTCCACGGCCCGCTCGGCACAGTCGTTGCAGATGCAGCCGTTCATGCCGGGCAGCATCAGCTCGACCTCGCGGTCGCTGCGCCCACAAAAGCTGCAGTACAGTGTTGTGTCTTTCTTTTTCGCCATTATACTATTACTCAGCGGGTTTCTCGGCAGCGGGTTTCTCGCGGACAAGCACTCTGTCAATCATGCCATAGTCCTTGGCCTCGGCAGCGGTCATCCAGTAGTCGCGGTCGCTGTCGGCATACACCTTGTCATAAGGCTGGCCCGAGTGGTCGCTGATGATGGTGTACAGTTCCTGCTTGAGTTTGAGAATCTCACGCGAGGTGATCTCGATATCCGATGCCTGGCCGCTGATGCCGCCCATCGGCTGGTGAATCATCACGCGGCTGTGCTTCAAGGCAAAGCGCTTGTCCTTCTGGCCAGCAACCAGCAGCACGGCAGCCATCGATGCGGCCATGCCGGTGCAGATGGTGGACACGTCGCTGTTGATGAACTGCATCGTGTCATAGATGCCCAAGCCGGCATAAACCGAGCCGCCGGGCGAGTTGATGTACAACGAGATGTCCTTGCCGGGATCCGAGGTGTCGAGATAGAGCAGCTGGGCCTGCACCACGTTGGCGCTGTAGTCATCGACCTGGGTGCCCAGGAAGATGATGCGGTCCATCATCAATCGCGAGAACACGTCGAGCTGGGTCACATTCAGCTTGCGCTCCTCCATGATGGTGGGCGAGATATAGTTATTGGACACGCCAGCGGCATACTGGTCAAGTGCCAAACCGTTCATTCCAAGGTGGTGTACAGCAAATTTTCTGAAATCGTTTTCCATAAATCTTGTAGTTAAAATTAATTTTTGTTCAAAGATACTATTTTTTTCTCAATCCCACGTCAACTTGGGGAAATATTTTTATCGGTTTTACTCAAAAACCGAGCCAACCGACATTTTGTCACCCCGCCCCGATAAAAAAGTGCAGGCCGGGCACATCGGCCCAGCCTGTACTACTAGTTTACTATGAACTGAGATTTACTTCTCGTCTTTCTCGTAGAGCTTGCGGAAGTCCTCTACGCTGATGCTCTTCTCGTTGACCTTAACGGCCTCCTTGACGGCAGCGTAGAACTTGTTGTCCAATGCATGCTCCTGGATGGCATCGCGCGCGCGGTCATCCTGCATGAAGCGCTCGGCCTGCTGCTTGATCAGGTCCTCGGGAGCGTTGTAGATGCCGTACTGCGACAGCTGCTGCTGGGCAAAGATGAAGGCAGCGGTGTCGATGTCCTCTTTCTCGACCTTGATTTCCAGAGCCTGTGCCAGGTGGTCCTTCACGAGTTGCCAGCGCAGCTGCTTGAACATGTTCTGGGCCTCCTCGTCGGTCACCTCAACGTTCTGCTTCTCGTCCTGCTCGCGGCGCAGCTTCAGGAAGCGCTTCAGGAACTCCTCGGGCAGCGGCATTTCGCCGGCCTTCTCGGTGAGGATGCGCTGAGCGTCAACGGTGAAGCGGTAGTTGCTCTCGGGAATGTTGGCCTTGGCGATCATGTCGCGCATAGCCTCGCGGAAGGCAGCCTCGTCCTTGACATCGGTCTCGGTGCCCAGAACGCCCTTGAAGAACTCCTCGTTCATCTCGGCATCCTTGTTGACCTTGATTTCCTCGATGGTGATGCGGAAGTCGCTCTTCACGTCGGCATCAGCACGGTCAACGTTCAGCAGGCCCGACAGCTCGGCGGTGTTGCCGTTGTAGGCCTTGTGGGGATTGAAGGTGAAGGTGTCACCCACCTTGACGCCCACAAACTTGGCAGCCTCGTCATCATCGGCCATGTAGCGCGGCGAGATCACGGTGCGCTCCACCTTGATGCCGTTCTCCTTGTCGTTGCCCTGCTCGTCGAGCTCTGCCATCGAGCCGCGCAGCATCGACTCCTTGTCGCTCTCCTCGCCGTCGACGAGGGTGCCCAGGCGCTTGCGGTCGTGAGCAATGGCGTCATCGATCATCTGGTCGGTCACCTCGATATTGTAGTAGGGCACATTGATGCGCTTGTTGAGTTTGAGCTCGATAGCGGGAGCCATACCCAGGTCATACTTGAAGGTCATCTCCTCGTCCTTCATGATATCGACCTTGGTGTCCTCGTTGGGCAGGGGCTCGCCCAGGATCTGCAACTTGTTCTCGCGGATGTAGTCATACACCGCGCGGCCCACCATGCGGTCCACCACGTCGGCGGTCACGCTGGGTCCGTAAAACTTCATCAGCAGGCTCTTGGGGGCCTTGCCGGGGCGGAAGCCCTTCAGCGGGTGACGCACGCCCATCTGTGCCACTTCCTTGTTCACGTCAGCGGCGAAATCTTCTCTCTTGAGCTCCACGGTGAGCATTCCGTTCACCGCATCAATCTGTTCAAAATTTACGTTCATTACTTCGTTTATCTTGTCTGTTAACTGTTTGATTTTCTGAAAAGCGGGTGCAAAGGTACTACTTTTCACCCGATACGCAAAATTTCCCCACTAAAAATCGCTAAAAACGACAAATATAAAAAGAAGACAATAAGTACAACAAATACAAACTCACCCCAGCGGGCAATCTTTGTATTTATTGTACTTATTGTTTTCCCTTTGCGTCTAGCACGGGGGGCTTACAGCGTCAGCACGATGTTGTGCTCCTCGGCCAGGCGGCGCATGTTCAGGATAGCATAGCGCATGCGTCCCAGCGCCGTGTTGATGCTCACACCGGTGGTGTCGGCAATCTCCTTGAAGCTCATGTTCTTGTAGTAACGCATCACGAGCACCTGGCGCTGGCTGGCGGGCAGTGTCCTGATCAGGCGGCGCACGTCGTTATGGATCTGCGAGGCCACCATGTCGTCCTCTATAGTGGACTGGGAGAGCTCTTTGCGGTTCAGGATGTTGGACTCGTCATCATCGGTCGACTGCAGGTTCTCGTTCTTCACCTGCCTGAAGTAGTCGATAATCAGGTTGTGTGCAATGCGGCTTACCCATGCGGCAAAATGGCCGTTCTCGACGTAACGTCCCTGCTTGATGGTAGTGATGGCTTTGACAAAGGTGTCCTGGAACAGGTCATTGGCCAGGTCCTCGTTTTTCACCGAGTGATATATATACATGAAAATTCGGTCCTTGTGACGCTCCAGGAGCTCATCAAAGGCCTCGTTCTTGCCATCGACATATAGCGATATCAGTTGGTCATCGCTCTTGTCCTTCAATAACTTCATTACTTATCTGTTTTGGTCAATAATGAGTAATGTTTGTCGATAGGCAGTCTGTTTTTTAGTTATTTATGATCATTTAAGTTTATTCTCTCTCACAGGAAATCATTAGATTTCGGGCTGCAAATATAGGCAAAATCAAAAAAAACAAAGACTTTTTTCAAAAAAAAAGTGACTTTTTGCCCGGTTTTTTGACATTTTTGGCCTTTAACGGCGGCGACGACGGCTGTTGCGCAGGCCCATGAGCCAGCGTGTGAGCCTGAAGCCCAGCAGCACATAGTCGGCCGTTTTCAGGTGTGTGACGGTTTCGGGGGTAAACATAAGTGCACGCACGCCGTTGGCGGCAACGTTGCTCTTCAGGCCGTCGATGTTGTACTGCAGGGTGGCACGTTCCACCTCGCGGCGCACCAGCGCCTTGCCGCGTGCACGCCGCAGTTCCTCGAGCGTCATGCCGCGCCAGTTGTCGGGTGCGTCGGGCGTGGCCACGGGCAGCTGTGCCGGCCTGCTCTGGCTGGCGCTGTCACGGGTCTCGCCGATGTTGTTGCTACTGCTACTCATTGTCCTCGGGTTTTAAAAACAGTTTGCTCACGAAGCGTGCCACGGGATCCACGATGAGCTGGCGCTTGAAGGCGAACACCACCAGCAGCAGCACCAGCAGGATAGCCGCCGCAATCAAGTGCGCCCCCCAGGCACAGCCCAGCGCCGAAGCCAGCACACCGATGAGCGCCGTGAACAGGTGGTGCATCACAAACGTGGCAATGATGATGACCACGGCGACAAACGCCACTGCCGACAGCAGCACGGCCAGTTTCTCGACAGCCGTGAGCTTGGTATAGTCCCACTCCATCGAGAAGAATCGGCGCGCCTCGGTAAACAGTTTCTTGTAATCTATCTCGTTCATGCCATTTCAACACATGGCCATGCCAGGCAATGTGTCAGTGTGTTGTCACATCGCCTGTCATGGTGCAATGCTATTTTGTCAGTCCTCGATCTGGGCGCTGATTTGCTTCACCAGCTGCTCCACCTCGTCGTCGCTGAAGTCGATGCCGTTCTTCTTCAGCATCTCCTTGATGCGGCTGCGCAGGTCCGAACCTTTCTCGGGAGCAAACAGAATGGCTGCCGAAGCGCCTACCAGTGCGCCACCCAGGAATGCATATAATAAGCTTAATCCTCTCATTGTATATCAGTCGTTAATCGGTTATTAATCCAGCTTGTCTTTAATCTCCTCGGCGATGTCGTCAACAAGGTTGTCGAGTTTCGACCCTTTGAGCTTCACGCCCTGTTCACGCAGTGCATCAGCGATGCGCTTGCGGGTATCATCACCCTTATCAGGGGCGAACAACAGTCCCACGGCTGCGCCAGCGATGGCGCCGCCCACTACAGCCATAACAATGTTAATCGGTCTCATATCGGTAAGTAAATTAAATAATTAATAATGTCTTAGTAATGTCACTACAAGCAATAATCATGCCAGTCATGTGGCACAGTGCTTGATTTTGGGCAATAAAATTACTCCTTCTTTTTGATTCTGGCAAATAATTTCGAAAAAAACCATGGCAACAGCATCAAAATCGCACCTTTTCGCCCCTCACAAAAAAGAAAAACAACAAACACCGCGCATCCGCCCCCCATCGCCTCACACGTCCCCGTTGCCCCACGCCAAGCCGCCAAGCCGCGAAGATTTTAGGTCTACGAATTTAACGAATGAAACGAAAGCATCCGCGCCCCAATTGCCCCACGCCAAGACGCTAAGACGCGAAGATTTTAGGTCTACGAATTTAACGAATGAAACGAAAGCATCCGCGCCCCTGTTGCCAGGAACGCGGAAGCCTCTCTAAACTCTAAACTTTAAACTTTAAACTGCGAGCAACGCGAGCATTACTGCGGATGCAATTAGTTTAATTAGCGAAATTAGCATTAGCGCCGCAGGCCATAACTCTAAACTCTAAACTGCGAGCAACGCGAGCATTACTGCGGATGCAATTAGTTTAATTCGCGTAATTCGTAGTTTCTTACCACGAGCCGGAGAGCAGGTAGTCGATCAGGGCGGTGACGTCGCTGATGTTGACGCTGCTGTCCTGGTTGCAGTCGGCTGCCGGGTTGCTGATGCTGCCGCCGCCCAGCAGCAGGTCGATCAGGGCCGTCACATCGCTGATGTTGACGCTGCCGTCGCCGTTCACGTCGCCGCGCTGGGCTGCGTTCTTCGCGGTGAAGTAGCCCGGGTTGCTCGTTCCGCCGTCGATGTGGGCGTATTCGGCACCTACATGGTCTGCGTCATAGGTCGTGCCCTGGCCGCCTACCAGGCTGGTGCAGCCGTTGAACATATTTGTAGAGTACGTCACGGCCGCAGTGCTCCAGCCATTGCCCACATAGATGGTCCGCAGATTGCTGCAGCTAGAGAACATGTTACGCATAGTGGTCACCCGGGACGTGTTGAAACTGCTCAAGTCTAGACTTGTCAAACCGGTAGAGTTAGAGAACATACCGCTCATATTTGTCACCTTTGACGTGTTGAAATGGCTTAAATCAAGGCTCGTCAACTGAGTGCAAGTTTGAAACATAAAGGCCATATTGGTGACCTCGCTGGTGTTCAGGTTACTTATGCCCGTGATGGATTGAAGATTCTGCATGCCGTAAAACCAATCGCAGGTGGTCGTCGGTCGTGCACCAGCAAACGAGGGGTCAAAGACCACCTTGGTCACACTGGCTTTGGTGCCGTCGGTGTCCCAATCGGTATAGTTGCTGCCCGTGTTCAGGTCGTAGGTCGTGCCCGTGCGGGAGCCGCGCTGGTTGTCGTAGTAGAACGTCAGCGTCGTGTTCGACGGCGTGTAGCAAGCATAAGCCACTGGCGCGTTCTTATCGGTGAAGTAGCCCGGGTTGCTGGGGCCGCCGTCGATGTGGGCATAGGTCTTGTCCTTCGGGTTGGATTCGTTCCAGGTCGTGCCCTGGCCGCCCACCAGCTTGGTGCAGTTATAGAACATATAATCTGAGTACGTCACAGCCGCAGTACTCCAGCCATTACCCACATAGATGGTCCGCAAATTGCTGCTGTAAAAGAACATGTCATGCATGTCGGTCACCTTGGACGTAATGAAACTGCTCAAGTCAAGGTTTGTCAAGCTGCTGCATTGCTGGAACATGCCTTTCATGCTTACCACCTGGGACGTGTTGAAATTGCTCAAGTCAAGGCTTGTCAGGCTGCTGCAGTTACCGAACATCCAACCCATATTGGTGACGTTGCTGGTATTCAGGTAGCTCATGCCTGTGATGGATTGAAGATTCGACATGCCATAGAACCAATTGTAGGTGGTCGTCGGGCGGACATTAGCAAACGAGGGGTCAAAGACCACTCTGGTCACATTGGCGTTGGTGCCATCTGTTTCCCAATCGGGATCGTAGCTGCCCGTGTTCAGGCTGTAGGTCGTGCCCGGGCGGCTGGTGCGCTGGTTGTCGTAGTAGAACGTCAGCGTCGTGTTCGACGACGTGTAGCAGGCATAGGCCTCCTTCGGCTTCTCAGAGAAATAGCCCGGATTGCTCGTGCCGCCGTCGATGTGGGCATAGGTCTTATCCTTCGGGTTCGAGGAATTGTAGGTCGTGCCCTGGCTACCCACCAAGCGGGTGCAGTCGGAGAACATATTAGCTGAGTATGTCACGGCAGCCGTGCTCCAGCCATTGCCCACATAGACAGTTCGCAGATTAGTGCATCTATTGAACATGGTGGGCATTCTGGTCACCTTGGACGTGTTGAAGCTGCTCAGGTCAAGGGTCGTCAGGCTGCTGCAGCAATAGAACATCGCGCCCATTTCAGTCACCTTGGACGTGTTGAAGTGGCTTAAATCAAGGTTCGTCAATTCTGTGCAGTTACCGAACATCCAACCCATATTGGTGACCTCGCTGGTGTTCAGGTAGCTCATGCCCGTGATGGATTGAAGGTTTTCCATGCCATAAAACCAACTGTAGGTAGTCGTCGGGCGGGCACTGGCAAACAAGGAGTTAAAGACCACTTTAGTCACAGGAGAGGTCCCCTCTTCAGGATCGACCAACCAACCGGGGTCGTTGCTGCCCGTGTTCAGGTCGTAGGTCACGCCCGTGCGGCTGCTGCGGTAGTTGTCGTAGTAGAACGTCAACGTCGTGTTCGACGGCGTATAGCAGGCATAGGCCTCTGGGACAATGGACCACGGCTCATCACCCTCGGCGGTGAAGTAACCCGGGTTGCTCATGCCGCCATCGATGTGGGCATAGGTCTTATCCTTCGGGTTTGAGTCGCTGTAGGTCGTGCCCTGGCCACCCACCAGGCTAGTGCAGTTTTTGAACATATTAGCTGAGTACGTCACGGCCGCAGTGCTCCAGCCATTGCCCACATAGATGGTTCGCAGATATTTGCAGAAAGAGAACATCCAACTCATATTGGTCACCTGGGACGTGTTGAAACTGCTCACGTCAAGGCTTGTCAAACCGATGCAGCCATAGAACATTTCGACCATGTCGGTCACCTGGGACGTATTAAAGTGGCTCACATCAAGGCTCGTCAAGCAGATGCAGTCATAGAACATGGTTTCCATTGTGGTTACCTTGGACGTGTTGAAACTGCTCAGGTCAAGGCTTGTCAAACCACTGCAACCATAGAACATTGCCCACATGGTGGTCACCTTGGACGTGTTGAAGTGGCTCACGTCAAGGCTTGTCAATTTTGAACAGTTACCAAACATCCAACACATATTGGTGACCTCGCTGGTGTTCAGGTAGCTCATGCCCGTGATGGATTGAAGATTCTTCATATTATAAAACCATGCGTAAGTGGTCGTCGGGCGGGCTCCAGCAAACGAGGGGTCAAAGACCACTTTGGTCACGTTGGCATTAGTACCATCAGTCTCCCAGCCTGTATCGTTTTCACCCGTGTTCAGGTCGTAGGTCGTGCCCGTGCGGGAGCTGCGATAGTTGTCGTAGTAGAACGTCAGCGTCGTGTTCGATGACGTGTAGCAGGCATAGGCCTCGGCAGCAGCGGCGCCCAGGGCGCACATCATCGCCGCCACCAGGACGGCAAAACGGAGGAGTAAATTTTTCTTTTTCATAGCAATATCGTATTAAAAGTTAATATCTGCCGCAAATATAGTCATTTTTCAATAAAAAGCCTAATAAAAAACTCTTTTTTATTTGGCTTTAGGTTTTAGGCGTTAGGTTTTAGGCGTTAGGCTTTAGGTGTTAGGCTTTAGGGGGCATCCGCGTCCTTTACCTCACGCTAAGCCGCGAAGTTTTTAAACGTTCGCAGATAGTAAAACAATGGATATCAGATGAATTTGGATTTTTCTAATTTTCTTTTTTTTCTTTTTTTTTCTACGCACTTGATTCCTGTGTTTTCCGATTTTTCGTTTTTTCGCTATTATATATATAAAACGAAAAAATG
>JAEEGI010003023.1_pt1 | contig 40465 bp, 39 predicted proteins | sample 8958751 | NCBI WGS metagenome assembly JAEEGI01 (sample SAMN16246545, study PRJNA631951) | gut metagenome | biome: gut microbiome; feature: rumen; material: KS-attached | host: Bos | place: Iran: Karaj | collected 2018-10 | reverse complement strand
ACCTCGGACGTGGCATTCCTTTCTATATTCTGATTGACAAGGAAGGTGTGATTGTGGACTTCGGAGAGTACCTGCGGCCGTCTATTCCGGAGACTCGGACTAAAATTGAGGCGTATTTAGGACAATGAGTATCCGATAACTATACTGTTAGTGATAAAGCAACTGCCGTCATCTCGTTTGAGGTGGCGGCAGTTTGCTGCAATAGGCTGTTATCTCGATATCCCACCGACACGGCCACGATCAATTCTGTCGATTCTCCAGTCATACAGTCCATCGGCAACATCTTTGAATGCCGGCCTGTCACGCCGGAGGTCGCGAGTTCGAGTCTCGTCCGCACCGCTTAAAATGCCTTTGCAGATATCTGCGAGGCGTTTTTTGTTTCTAGTGCCCCAAATAATGCCCCATTTTTAAGAGAAAAAAGAAATCTACACGCGTCTGGATTTGTGTGCAGATTATAGACTTTATAGACCGAACCGTACCTTCAAAAGCACCGAAGCTGGCCGAAGGGGGCTCAGGGTAGATGTATCAATAAGGTTGTTACTGGTGGCGTAGTTGAATTCGTGGTGGTTGAAGAGGTTGCGGGCTTCGATGCGGAGTTCGGTTTGGCCAAGAATCCAGGCGAAGGCCGGGTCGGCGAAGACAATATGGCGTTGACTGCCGACAATGGCATCGTTGAAGTAATGGTCAACAGAGCCTTCCAGACGGAAGTTTTTACCAAAAGAGAACTGACCAGTGAGACTTTGCTGGAGGTATGTGTAGTGGGAAAGGGCATCGCCGCCTTCTATCCGGCTTGTTACGATGGAGCCGCTACACCGGTAGAAGAGCTGAGCTTTGTCGGAAAGGCGTGTTGTCGCGGTGAGCCTTCCCTGCCACAGGCCGCGGCGGGATGGAATCAGCTGCTCCTGCCGCAGGATTTGGGCTTGCTGCCATGTACGGTTCAATGCGAAGCCCAGGGTTGTAGCCAGCGTATTGATGCGCTGGCTATAGGCAAGTTCGAAGCCATAGCGGTCGGAATGATGCGCGATGGGTAGGCCCTCCTGACGGACCAGCATGCCTTCGATGACTGAGCCCAGCAGCAGATCCTGGTCGGTGCGTGACCAGGTACCGCGCAGGGATGTCACCATCCCTATCCACGGGTTCTTGTATTCCAGACCGGCTGTAGCCTGCCGCCCCTTGCTATGTAGGAGTTGCCCGCTGCGGCGACCGATGCTGCGATAATCCGTCATCATATAACCAGTATAGAGGGAATTCACACCACCGACGCCGGATGTGAGGCGGGCATCCAGGTCGTAGCGAAGGTTCGTCGTAATTTCGCCGGAGATGGAGAGCCGTGGCAAGAAATGGAGATGCCGCTCCCGCTGGTCAGCATAATTCGTGAAGCGGGCATCGAGGGGCAGGTCGATGGAAATACGGAACGGGTCTCCGGTGTTGTATTCGAAGCGGGGAGCGAGAATGAGGTCGAAGCGGCGGAGAGAGAGGTCGTTGGTCATCGAATCGGCTGCCGGAAGTGTCTGGAGCCTGCTGTCGGCCAGCATAAAGGCAGATTGGAGGTTCTCGACCCGCGCATTGAAATGAGTCCGGACCGTCATCTGCCAGTAGCCGATGTTCTGCGACCATCGCAAGTTGTTCTGGCTGTCGAATCGTCTTGTGTGAAGTTGCTGCACAGCATTCGGCGTGGTTTCGTTGGCCAGGTCGGTGAAGGGCAGCGGAGAGACGCGAAGCGATGCCTCTCCTTCTGTATAGGACGTGTTGGACGTGACGGAATAAACCTGCTCGTCAAGACGGATCAGGTCGGAGAAGCGATTCTCTACTGAAAAGGCCGGACGGCGCAATTGCTCTCGGATGCTCCCGACTGTTCCTGTACCATCGTATATCCGGCCAGAGATATTCAGCCGCTCATCGAGATAGTGCGTGGCGTTGTTGTCTACGAGCCGGAGAGAGACTTCTGCCTGGTCAGTACGGAGTTGAGAGGCGATGAGTTCCTCCACTTCCACTGGCTGTTCCTGCAAGAAATAGTAGCGGGTCAGCGACCGGCCTTCGGCCGTCTGATGGTCGTGGATGTATGAAGCACGTGCCGAAAAGTCGACAGTAGGCCGTAGCCGCGTCAAGACATTGGCCGAGACCGCGTGGACTTTGTTCAGAAGATAGCGCGAGACGTCTACCGGCGGCTCAAAAGGTGTGCGCAGATGCAGCATCGAAGCGGCATTCTCTATGGGAGGTGTCTCAAACGACAATAGTTCAGATACCACGACATCGTCTCCGGTGTTGTTGGTCTTGTAGGTGAGCATCGTCTGGACTTTCCGCGTGAAATACATAGTCACCGCCTCGGCATTCCACATCCACGGCTTGTAGCCGCTGCCCAGATCCAGGGTTGTCGTCCAGGTGCCGCGGGCCGAGTCTTTGAGAATTAGGTTGAGCGCGGCCTGGTCGGGGCGTTCCAGCGATTCCAGCGCCCGGACGGGCTGGTGGCGTTCATAAACTTCTACCGAAGCGATGTCCGCTGCCCGGATGTTGTTGGTGGCTACGCCGTAGCCACGCCCCAGCATATCCATTCCTTCGATGTAGAAACGGTTGATCTCTTTGCCGTTATAGGAGATCTTTCCGCTCTTTTCCACCGTAATTCCCGGCATTTTCTGCAGCACCTCGCCGATGGAGCGGTCGGTACTGTCGCGGTATTGGGCCACGGTATAGATTAACGTATCTCCGTGCTGCCGCATCGGCGGCTCTTTGACACGTGCTTCCGTGATGGAGAGTGGTGCGGATTCCACAACTAGTGAAAGCTGCTGAGTCCGGGCTGCAATCCGTCGCTCCAGCGGCTTGATGTCGAGGGCGTTGCAGCGAAGCAACAGCGAATCGGCGTTGCCCCGGTAAGTCAATGAGAAAGCGCCAGCCGCATCCGCGTTTTGAAATCCGAGCATCGACTTTCCGTCGAGCGACATCAGCATTACGCCTACGCCAGCCGCAGGTCCGCCATTAGTCCCAGCGTACCGCACTGTGCCCGATACGACGGTCTGGGCAGAAGCGGCCACGCATAGCAGCAAGGCGGATGCGATCAGGAACAGGTGGTTGATTCTCATCTCTGGCTATCGTTTCAAATCCAACTCTTTGGGCCTGGCCATATGGTTTACGCCACCCAGCATTCCGGACATCCCTTTTTGACGTACTTCTTCCTGCATCAGTTCGTCCTGCCGGACTGACGCTTGAAAAATCTCCTCCCGTGTCCGATGCTTATACTCCTTTTTCCAGGCATGAAGCAGCACGGCCTGTCCTTCGGCAGGGGCGACAGAAACCAGCTGGTAGCCATAATGTCCCTTATCATCATACGCCTCACAAACCAGGCCCGGCAAGCCTTGGAGCTTCCACGGCCCCACGGATACGGGTATTTCCAAGGTGTACCAAGCGCTCCAGCGGCGGCCGCGGAATTCCGCTTCTGCCAGATGACATTCGTAATCGAGAACGGTTTTGACGGAGTCCCGGAACTCCCATGGCAGAGAGAGAGCTTCGGCATACTCCACTCCGCCATCAAAGCCGGAACGGACCGTCATCAGTCCCGGCTCCGGATAGTTCCAATAATAGTATTGAACGTCGTTGGACAACCAGTCCTGCAGGCGTCCTTTCTTGTTGTATTGGACGCCGAGGTTGATCCACTTGATGCTCCCGTTGGGCGTGCAGAACACGGAATCGGCCGTGACGCGGTCTTTGCTGAAAAAGGCTGCCGCCTGTCGCCCGACCTGCAGGATCATCGTGTCGGCCGTCATATGTCTTGACAGGGTATCTTCCATCCGCAAATCCAGATACCGGCATTCAAGAAGTTCTGGCTCCAATGCCGTGTGTTTTTGCGCAAAACCCACCTCCGCCAATGCCAGCAACATCAGCGCCCATAACAGTTTTGATGTCATATTTACTTAGTTATCAGGTATTTTGAAAAATATCGGAAGATTATATCTAACGGCTACATTCTTTCCTTCTTTTCGAGCGGCTTGTTCCCATTTCGGTGAAGTGCGGACTATCCGCAGCACTTCTTTGTCTATCGGAGAATCCGATCCCCGCAGTATCCGGGCATTGCGTATTTTCCCGCTTTTTGTCAGGGTAAACTGGCAGACGGTCAGTCCGCCACTGTGGCTGGTTTCTCGGCTCCACTGACGTATTTCATCGGAATAGGTCAACTTTGATTGCACCCACTGGGAGAATTCGTTTGTGCCCTTGCCATCAGCAAAGAGCGGTATTTCGTCAATCTCGGTAGGGGAAAGTGGCAGCAGACGCTTTTGAAGGGCTACCACACTCGAATCCCAACGTGCCGCCAGCGGCCCTTTGATCTGGAAAGTCACCGGAAGGATGCACTGCGCCATGGCGAACGATGTATCCCTGGCTGTCGCCGGCAAAGTTTGCGGGAAATGGTCGCGGACCAACGACAAGACCATTTCGTCGAGCGGGTCGCCGACACCCTGGATGAGGGCGACATTGCCAATTCCCCCATTATCATCGACGGTGAATGATACTTCAACAGTTCCCTGCTTCATGCAGTCATCCGGATAGGTCAGGTTCTTCGTGCCCCAAGCGACCAGATTACTGCTGAAAACCGGCTTGACAGGCAATTCTCCCCAAGGCGTGACGCCCTCAATCTGAGGCACCGGAAGAAAGTGGCTCTCGGCTTTAAGACCGGAGGCTTTTGTACCGGGCTCCAGGTATTTGGTAATGACAATTTCGTCGAGGATTCCGACGCCATCCCGCTCCTTTGCATACGGAATGTAACGCGGTCGGGCGGCTGTTCCGAAGGCAATCAGGAGCGCTGCAATCAGCACACAGGCACCGGCAATGCGCAAAGGTACGCTGGCTTTACGTGAGTCGTTTCCCATCCGTTCAAAGCGTTTCCGCGTCAGCGAGTGGCCCATGGCCGAGGAGATGTCGGGCTCGTGCCCGAACAACTGACGGAAGATCGCATAGCGGTACTCCTGCAGTCCGTAGCCCTTGCCCAGCACGTCTGCATCAGCCTGGTATTCCTGGACTTCTACCAGATACCGTTCGGACAGCCAGAGAAATGGGTTGAACCAGAAGAGAGACTTGAGCACGCTCTGGAACAGTTTCTCAGTCGTGTGACGGTGAGCGATGTGACTTGCCTCGTGTACGATGACCATTGCCCGGTCTTCCGGAGCGATATCGGGACCGATATAGAGCGTCTTGCCAAACGAAAAGGGAGAGTGGATGGAGGCGTGCTCCGCCAAAGTGTAGCTTTCTGTCCGAGTAAGTTTAGAAGCCCTGCGCAGTGCACGGATTTTCAGGATGCGATAGACAATCAGTGTCAGCAGGACAAACGCCACTGACGCATACACGCCGATTACAATCCATTCGGTTAACGAGAAGCCGGTGCCGGAAGTAGTTCCCCCGTCGAGGGCAGCGGTGTCGGCCGTTGAACCTGGTGTCCCGGTTTCAAGCACGAGAGAGGTGGATTCCACCGTATTAATAAACGTGGCCGCTGGACTTCCGTACGGGAAAACAGGTAGCCTCAAAGCTGGAATGGCCACGGCGAGTACGGCAGAAGCGAGCAGCCAGATGCGGCAGAAGCGATACGAAACCTTACGGGCGAGCAGCAGCTGGTAGAAAGCCAGCAGCAGACCGCCGCAGAGGATGGACTCCAAAATATAGAGGATCAACTTCATCCTTTACGGTCGTGCTTGAGCATTTCCAAGATCTTGTCGGTCTCCTCCACGGAGATGGATTTGTTGGATGAGAAGAAGTTCACCAGCCGGCTCAGCGATCCGTCGAAAAAATTATTGAGCACACCGGTCATATAACGGCTGGTGTAGTCTTCTTTCGATACCAGCGGATAATACTCATAGGTCTTGCCATAGGCCTTGTGGCCCACGAAGCCTTTCTTCTCAAGTACGCGAACCAAAGTGGATACAGTGTTGTAAGCCGGTTTAGGTTCCGGCAAATTATCGAGGATATCGTGGACGAGCACCTTCTCTTTTTTCCATATGACTTGCATCAGTTCGAGTTCCGCTCGGGTTAGCTCCGATACACCTTTATTTACGGGTCTGGCCATAGTTAGTCGAAGTGTTTCGACAAAGTTATAACTATTATTTTAGTTTTACAACTATTTTTTATTTGGTTGTCGCCTTTCAGAAGGAAATTGGTGAACCTATGCCCTAAAAGAATCAACTGCCGACACCTTAAACGAGAAGACGGCAGTTTGCTGCGATAGGCTGTTATCTCGTTATTCCGCCGCCACGACCACGATTAATTCTGTCAATTCTCCAGTCGTACTCACCATCAGCGACTTTTTTGACCCCTCTTTCTGCCCGGTTGGAGCCTGGGAGGATCCAGCGTTCGGTGAGAGGGAGAGGGCATAATGTGTGAGTTGGCAGTATTCCTCTCCGGTCATCTGCTAAAGGAGCTTTTCAATGGGTCACTTCCCAAGCTCAAGTTATGGATTAGGTATATCTTAAAGGCTTCTCCAAGCGCCATTTTGCGATTTTTCCTCAAAAAATGAGGTTTCGAGTATACTTTTGCTCAAAAAATGGTACTCAGAATATGCAGGGCGTTCAAAAAGAGCATATGCAGTTAAACAAAAATCCCTCCCGGAAGCGGAAGAGATTCTCAGTAAATCTGCCAAGCAAATGCTTGCGTTATGAGCGAAAGAAAGGGATTACTTGAACAAATCCACGGGGTTAATGGAAAGAAAGTCTTCGGCCTTCATTCCACCTTCCCCAACAACCAAGGATAAATATGGCTTGAACATGCCATTGAATTCCGAAAGCCCGCGATTCCACTGATCAGCGTTACTCTTGACCTCAATGGCGATCAACTTGCCATTCTTCTCCAGGACATAATCCACCTCGCAGCTTTCGCCATTTCGCCAGTAGTACACCTTGTATTTCCCGGCATACGCATAACTCATGATGTGAGCGCCGATGGCTGACTCATACAAGCGTCCCCATAAGGTCCGGTCTAAGATGGCTTCCTCCAGCGTTTTCCCGCAATAAAGGGTTTTCAGGGCATTATTGTAAACCTGATGCTTGGGAACAGAGTTCTTCTTCCTGGCCAGGTCATTGGCGTATTTATTCAATCCCGCAACGAGTCCGGCTTGAGACAACAGATTAAGATACCCCGTAATCGTCGTAGTGTTCCCTGCGTCATTCATCTGCCCGATCATCTTCGTTAGCGACAGTTCCTGACCGGAATAAGCCGAGGAGAGTTCGACTGTCTGCCTTAGGAGCGCAGGCTTGGTAATCTTCTCGTTGACGAGGATATCCTTGTTAATAGTCGCATCCACTATAGCCCCGCTGATATAATCCATCCAGCGCTCGGGGTCATCGATCAACTCTGCAGCTCCCGGATAGGCACCATAATAGATAAACTGTTCGATTGTAAAACCAAATGCTTCCTTCATCTCCGCATAGGACCAGTGCGAGAGGATAATCCGTTCGAAACGTCCTTCAAGACTGTCGGCCAGCCCCTTGTCAAGCATAACACGCGATGAACCCAGAAGGATGACTTTCAAAGGAACATCATTGAAGGTATCGCTATCCCACTCCTTCTTGACGATTTCACTCCAGCCAATAATCTTCTGGATTTCATCAATGATCAGAATTAACTCCGGCAGATGCTCCACCTTCATCTTTGCACGGGCAGCATTCCAGCAGTCGCTGATCCAGGAAAGATTCGTAACAGGGACGGCGTCGGCCGTGTAAAACATATAGGGTATCTCCTGCGACTGGACAACCTGTTTCATCAAAGTGGACTTCCCCACCTGGCGCGGACCCATGATCACTTGTATGAAACGTCGTTTTTCAGCCATGCGCTTCGCAAGCGTATTATACTGAACTCTCTTATACATAATTGTTTATGCTTGTTTTTCTAATTTTACTCAATCGACTGAGCAAATTTACTCAATTAATTGACAATATCAAATCAATCCATTGAATTTCGTCATCGAGTCGGCCTTGATGGAGTCCACGATGTCAATGTAGGGCTTCATGGCCTTGTAATCTGAGTGGCCGGTCCATTTCATTACGATATTCGGCGGAATACCCAGGGAAAGGGCATTCACGACGAAGGAACGGCGACCGGTATGGGTTCCGACGAGTTCCCATTTAGGATGGATCTCGTCAATGCGGACGTTACCCTTATACGAAGTAATGCGGATAGGCTCATTGATCTCGGCCAGTTTGCACAGTTCCTTGAGGTCTCGGTTCATCGCTTGGTTGGTATAGTTCGGCAAAGCCTTATCGCCATTGAAGGAAATATCCTTGTATTTCTCCAGAATAGCTTTGGTTATGTCGTTCAGTTCAATGGATATACTGTCCGCCGTTTTGACGGTCGTAATCTCGATATGGTCGCCCTTGATGTCGCTGCGGCGGAGGTTGTTGACATCTGAATGCCGGAGGCCGGAGAAGCAGCAGAACAGGAATCGTCCGCACCGCTTAAAAAGCTGCCTTTTAAGGGCGGCTTTTTTTATGCGGTTCATCCATCGCAGCGCAAACACAGTCCCCAATCGCCAATAATGGGGATTTCCTTTTTTCAGGATTATTCCGAACTTTGCCGCAGAATAAAGCAAAGAAATGATGAATCCTGTATTTGCGGCCTTGTTGATTCCATTCCTGGGGACAGCCCTGGGATCGGCGTTCGTTTTCTTTTTAAAAAGGGATTTGCCGCCACTGGTGCAGAAAATCATGCTGGGATTTGCTTCGGGCGTCATGGTAGCGGCTTCTGTGTGGTCGCTGATCATCCCGGCTATCGAGATGGGAAGCGGAACATCGGCCATTGTACCGCCGACCATCGGTTTGCTGGCAGGCTTCGCATTCCTGCTGCTGATTGACTATATCACGCCGCACATTCATCCTGCGGGCGGACCGGAAGGACCGGAAAGCCGACTTTCCCGCACGACCAAACTGGCACTGGCGGTCACCATCCACAATTTTCCGGAGGGAATGGCCGTAGGTGTCGCCATCGCGGGCGCACTGACGGCCGATTTCAACATGGCCGGCGCATTGGCCTTGTCGCTGGGCATTGCCATCCAGAATGTGCCGGAAGGAGCCATCATCTCCATGCCGCTCCGGGTAGCAGGGAACTCACGCATGAAGGCCTTCGGAATCGGTACCTTGAGCGGCATTGTGGAACCCCTCGGCGGCGCGCTGGTTCTGCTGTTGGCCACCTCTGTCCTGGGCATCATGCCCTATATGCTGGCCTTCGCGGCCGGCGCCATGCTCTACGTCGTCGTCGAAGAACTGGTCCCGGAGTACTCCCAGGGCAAGCACTCCAACATCGGGACCGTCGGATTCGCCCTTGGGTTCGCCCTGATGATGGTGCTGGATGTCGTATTGGGGTAATGGCGTTTGGCCGTTTTGCAGTTTTTGATTATTTTTGTTGTCCAAGGTAATCATTAAAGAAGCAACCCATGAAGCAACTCCTTTCCATTCCAGCCATGGCCCTGCTGATCATGTTCACTGCAGGATGCGGATCACTGGGAAACATCGCCAACAACCTGGGCCTGGGCGCGCACTCTTACACCTTCAACAGCCTGCCCCAGAATCTCAATGAACTGAAAGCCCTTCCCGAAGCGAGCTTGACCGACCCGTATGCCGTTGCTGCCCTTACCCTCGCCGCGCTGACGCGCTACGGCACAAGCAGCAGCGACTGCTTCGAGATGCTCAATTACCTCAAGGGACCCGAACCGCTTTCGGGTTATGAGAAACAATTCATCCGCGAACGGCTTGAAGGCAAGACTTACAAACCTTTTTCCTATTTCAGGGGAGCAACGCCGCAGAACAACTACACACCCAGCCGGCCTTACAAGGTCACGATCGACAGCAACCAATACTCCTTTACCACCGACGGCTCCGGCCATCAGTGGTGCACGATGTGGGTCACTTCCGGTGGCGCCGACAACCCGCGTTCGATCAAACTTCGCAAGAAAGGGAGCACCGGCCAATGGTTCCTCAACGACATCCAGTGTCTGAGCGACATCCGGACGCCGGCCAGCCAGGACAAATGGTATTAGGATTACGCTTCTGACGGTTCCGGCTCCGGCCGGAAGAAACTGAAATGGACATTGCCGTACTTCTTCTCCTTCACGAAGGAGGGATGTGCGGCAAAGTTGTAATCGGCCGGATGCTCGAGGATCAGGTAGCCCCCGCCATGGACCAGGCCTCTTGAGAGAACCTTGTCTGGGATCGTATCGAGACCTTCCAGGGCATAAGGCGGATCGGCGAAAACGATGTCGAACCGTTTCGTGCAGAGCGGCAGGAAATCAAAGACGTTATGGCGGACCACCTGCACCGTCTGCGCCAATCCCAACGAGGCGGCTGTCTTCCGGATAAAAGCCGCATTGGTCGGATTCATCTCGACCGCAATCACGCTGCCGGCACCGCGGGAAGCAAACTCGAAGGAGATACCGCCCGTTCCGCCGAAAAGGTCGAGGACGGCGAGATCGTCGAACCAGTATTCACTGTCGAGCGTATTGAAGAGTCCTTCCCGGGCGAAATCGGTCGTCGGCCTGGCTTCGTAGCCTGCCGGCGGATTGATCGCCCGCCCGCGCAGTTTGCCCCCGATGATCCTCATAGCATCTCCACACTGGCGAAATGGCGGAACAGATCGCCTTTGATGGTGTCACCCGCCTCGCCGAAGAAATGGACGGTAGTCACCTGCGGGTTGATCTGGAATTGCTTCAGGGCGGCGAAAAGGAAATACTGGGCGGTCACTTCATCGACGGCAGGATAGGCGTTGCAGAGCAAGAGCCGGTCGCCGGCGGCAACCACGATTTCCACCGTCCCCTCGCCCAGATGCACCACCACTTTGTTATACCGGTCGAGTGCCGCGGCCGCTTCCACCATATCGGCGATGCGGCGGGCGTCGTCATCCGCCCCGGCATAAAGAAGAACTGCCTTGTAGCAAGGCAGTTCTAAACTTTTTACCGAATCGGATTTCTCGAGGATGACCACTTTGGAAAGCAGGTCCGCCGCAGTTTCCGGCGAGAAATACGCTTCCGGAATGAGGGTGAACTTCAGCACTACTCCCAGTTTCCGGCGTTGTTGTTGGCGTTGTCCACCGATCCGACCATGAAGCCGGGATAGCGGTCGGTATCCTCACGCTCTGCCACCAGGTTCACGATCTGCTGACGGTCCATGCCTTTGAGCAGCGACCAGAACGGCATCTTGGCTTCGAAAAGCGGCACATCCACACCGGACACCTGCTTGACGACGGTGCTCATGATCACCGTGTCACCCTCGGAGAAGGGGATGTAGCGAAGATTGTTCACATCGAACTTCGTACGGCCGGTGAAGAGCGTATCTTTCACAGCGGTCTGCTGCGGGATACGGACGATCAGGTGGTTGTCGCCGGCTTCGTAGAGTTCAAACAGTTTTTCCATGAGTTTCTCGCCCTTGAGGTTCTTCAGGCCTTTCTTGACAGCTTCCGTGTGGAGGACGGCTACGGAGTCATCCTCGGAACCGATCTGCCGCATGATGGTGATCCGGCCGTTGTTGTAGAAGTCGATCAGCGAGTCCATCACCGGTGCATAGTGACCGTAGGTGTCACGGTAGGTGACCTGCAGGGTACGGATGTCCTTCAACTGTTCGACAGCCACGTTCTGGCGCTGCTGCAGTTCTTTCTTGAACTTCACCGGTTCATTGATGCTCCGGAAAAGGAGAAAAGCCAGCCCGATGATCACAAGGGGGAAAATGAAATAGGTTAAAAGTTTTCTCATATTGTTGAATCTTTAATATTGTCTCACGTCAGTGCGCGGTCTGCCAAATTCGATTTGACTTACAAAAGTAAAAAATATATTTCAAGACTACAATATATTTTTAAATTTGCGTCAAGAAAAAACAGACCCGACCTACCTATGTCGATCGATACCGAACCTTTCGAAGTCTTCCTGTCTGAAGCCCGCGACATCGTGCTCATCGGCCATTTCAACCCCGACGGCGACGCCGTCGGCAGCGTCACGGCCGCCTGGCACTATCTCCGGTCCCGCGGCAAGCATCCCCATATCCTTCTGCCAAGCCCCTACCCCGAAAGCATGTCCTTCCTGGAGCCGAACGAACAGAAGATCCTGATCTGTGAACAGAATCTGGCGGAGGCTCGCCGTCTGGTAGCCCGGGCCGACCTGCTGATCTGCCTCGATCTCAACCGCCTGGCGCGCACGGAATACCTGGAAAGAGACATCCTCGAAACTCCGGCCAGGAAGGTGCTGATCGACCACCACATAGCCGCTGAACTGGACCGCTTCGACCTGGCCTTTTCCACCATCGACGTTTCTTCTACCTGCGAACTGCTTTACCAAATCCTGCTCGCAATGCCCGACATCGACGGCGACCCGGCCCGCATCCCCCTGCCCTGCGCGGAATCGCTTTACGTGGGCATGATGACCGATACCAACAACTTTTCCAATTCGGTCTTCCCGGGCACCTTCGACATGGCCGCCCGGCTGATTGCCCGCGGCGTGGACAAAGACGACTTGCAGGAAAAGGTACTCAGTTGCTACAGTGTCGCCCGCACCCGCCTGATGGGTCACATGGTAAAGGACAAAATGGTCATCCTGCCCCGGCACAAGGCGGCCTACATGCTGCTGAGCAACAAGGAGAAAGAACAATATCAATTCGTGCCTGGCGACAGCGAGGGATTCGTCAACCTGCCGCTGGCCATCGCCGATGTGGAAATCAGCGCCCTCTTTACCGAGAACGCCGCCGGCGAATACGTCCGCGTATCCCTCCGTTCGAAAAGTCGCATCAACGTGAACCGGCTTGCCGTCCGGTTTTTCAACGGCGGCGGACACCGCAACGCTTCGGGCGGACGGCTTTACCTGCCGCTGGAAGAAGTACCTGCCTACTTTGAAAAGGCATTGGATGCCTATCCCGACGAAGAAAAATTTTCATAAGGCACGACTTTTGAGTAAATTTGCAGGTTATTCAATCATTTCGACGATGAAGCTGCGCCTGATTCCTGTCCTGGCCCTTGCCCTCTTGCCCGTTCTCGCCTGCGAAAGCGAGGTGCGTGAGGCCAATGTCAACCAGGACAAGTATATCGACAGCTACATCAACGATAATTATGCGGAGAATACCGTGTACCACAACGGCGGATCGAGCCGGGTCGTGCTGATAGAAGGGCCGCAAGGCGCGCCCGTCATCGAAAAAGGCGACTCGGTTTATCTGTACTATGCCGGCTACACCTTCAGCCAGCGAGGCCCTGAAAACTGCTTTGTGATTGACAGCGGGATGGTGCGGATCGGCGCTGGCGACCTGATTCGGGGGCTGGAAGAAGGACTACCCGGTGCCCGGCAGGGCGAAGAGGCCCTGGTCCTATTCTCTGCGGACGACGGCTACGGCACCCAGTCCGTCGGGCTCGTGCCTGCCAACACGGCCCTGCTCTTCGACGTGGGCGTGGCCATGATCAAAAAGAACCATTGACGTATGCGTATCAGTAGAACATTCTTTGCAGCGATGCTTCTTTCCGGATTTCTGGCCGTCTCCTGTGCCGTCACGCCGGAAGAAGACACCAATTATTCGTCCGACCGTGTGATGAAGGCTTGGCTCAACATCCACTATCCCGGCGTAAGCACCTTCGAAGACACGGGTGCCTACGTGCTGGAGATGGAACCGGGCAACGGTCCCGCCATCGGTGACAGCGCCTACGTCTGGACCCACTACGTAAAACGGTCGCTCAACCAGACCATCACCTCGACCAACATCCAGCAGCTCGCCGAACAACTGGGAACCTATAGCGCCACCACCTATTACGGCAGTGACATCTGGCAGGTAGACAAAGGTTACCTGCCCGATGGTCTGGAAGCCGTGCTCAAGACCATGCGTGGCGGCGGACACGTAAAGATCGCCCTTCCCATCTCCGCATCCAATCACAGCAGCGCCATCTACTCGGCCTTCACCGGCACAAGCGAGTCGGAAAACCAGATCATCGACCTGACCGTCGATACTGTCGTAAACGATATCTACGACTATCAGGAGCGCACGATGCGAACCTGGTTCCAAGAACACTACGCCAGCACGGATACGATTTCCGAAGGACTGTATTTCAAGAAACTGATCAAGAAAGAGGCGGAAACCGACACCATTCCCGAAGGTAATTCCGTCAGCGTCCGCTACATCGGCCGCCTGCTCGACGGCACCGTCTTCGACACCAATATCGAGGACACTGCCAAATTCTACCGCATCTGGAAAAGCGGGGGCTCCTACACCGGCCTGACCATCAACTTCTACAAGACGGACGACACCAAGCGCAAATCGGAAAACAGCGTCGTGGATGGCTTCGCCGGTGCCGTGATGCACATGAATTACGGGGAAACCGCCGTCACGGTGTTCAATTCCAAACTGGGATACCAGGAAAAGGGCAGCAGGCCCTCCATTCCCGGATACTCGCCACTCTGCTTCTGGCTCTATACCGAGCCGAAAAACTGATTCTGATTACAGATTGGATACGACCTGCACGCCCGCCGGGATCACCTCGATCCGGACGGGCGTGATGCCGACCGGCTCGCCGTCCACCTCCATGTAAGAATAGGGAGCTGCCGATATCTCGACCTGCCGGCCGCGGGTATGTGTGACCTCCTTGTGCTTGAAGATGTCCCCTTTGAACAAGGACGGCACTTTCAGGAGGAATTTCCACTTGCTGAGTTTCCCGACCACAGTTACGTCGATCAGCCCGTCATCGGGAACGGCATCGGGCGTCTGCATCATGCCGCCGCCACAATACTTGCCGAGTCCCAGGGCCACGGAGAATGCAGGGCCGCGATAGAACTCCTCTCCGTCTACCGCCACACGGAAGCGAAGCGGCTTATAGGACAGGAACCCCGTCAGAAGCGATTTGAGATACTGCTTGTCACCGGCATGGCCGCGTTCCTTGGCCAGGTCGAAACGATGACATACTTCCGAATCGAAGCCCAGGCCGCCGATGTTGATCATATAACGGCAATAGGGCTTGCCGTCCATGCGCGTATGGACCCGGGCGACATCCTGCACCCGTGTATGGGCAGCTGCTCCGGCTATCAGTTCCACGGCCTTCTTGTAGTCATGGGGAATCTGGTGCAGGCGGGACCAGTCATTGCCCGAGCCTACAGGAATCAGTCCGAGGGTCACTTCGGACGGAGAAACCTCCGACTGGGAATAAAGGCCGTTGAGCACTTCGTGCATGGCACCGTCACCGCCGATCACCAGCAGTTTCCTATAACCGTCACGCACAGCCTCCTTGGCCAGTTCTATGGCATGATAGGCGTGGTCAGTGATATGCTCACTAAAGTCTATTCCTTTGTTATTTAATAATTTAGCGATATCCGGCCAGTCTTCGAGGGCTTTCCCGCCACCCGAGCGGCTGCTGACGATCACATTCCATGCAGACTGGATTGTCATGATTCAGGTGTTTAGCTACGCGAATTTAATAGTTTTTTTTCGTATTTTTGCAGGTTATGGGAAAGATCATCGCAATCGCCAACCAGAAAGGCGGTGTCGGCAAGACCACCACCGCCATCAACCTGGCCGCTTCGCTCGCGGTCCTGGAATACAAAACCCTTGTCATCGACGCAGATCCGCAGGCGAATACCACCTCCGGCCTCAACTTCAACCCGGACTCGAAAGAACACGACACGCTCTACGAAATCCTGATCGGCGAACGGGATGTGGACAGTGTCATCAAGCCGACCGATCTGGAAAGGCTCGACATCATTCCTTCCCATATCAACTTGGTCGGCGCCGAGATCGAGATGTTGGAAGTGCCTGGAAGAGAGAACGTGCTGCGCAACGCCCTTGCCGCCGTCCGGGACCGGTATGACTACATCGTGCTCGACTGCGCCCCGTCGCTGGGCCTGATCACCATCAACGCCCTGACTGCCGCCGACAGCGTGATCATTCCCGTCCAACCGGAGTATTTCCCGCTGGAGGGGCTGGGTAAACTGCTCAACACCATCAACATCGTCCGCACACGCCTCAATCCGCAGCTGACCATCGAAGGCTTCCTCTTCACGATGTACGACAGCCGTCTGCGCCTGCACAACCAGGTGGTGGAAGAGGTCAAGACCTACTATCCCGACATGGTTTTCAAAACCATGATCACCAAAAACGTCCGGCTGAGCGAAGCTCCTTCCTACGGCAAGCCGGCCATTCTCTACGACGCCCGCTCCGCCGGCGCTGACAATTATCTCAACCTGGCCCGGGAAATCATCAAGAAAAACGAATCATGGCAAAGAGAGCAGCTTTAGGAAGAGGTCTGGGCGCCCTTTTGGGCGATGCCGCACCGATCAAGGAAGTCCGTGAAATCCATCGGCTGGTAAACGGCAATCCTGCCGCCGTGGCCGATATTCCGATCGACCAGATTGTTCCCAACCCCTGGCAGCCCCGCGCCGATTTCGATCAGGAAGCCCTGGAAGAATTGGCCTCGTCCATTCGTTCCCTGGGTATCATCCAACCCCTGACCCTGCGGCAGACAGGGCCCGCCAGTTATCAGATCATCAGCGGGGAACGCCGCTACCGGGCTGCCAAGGCCGCCGGCCTTACCCAGGTACCCGCCTACATCCGGCAAGCCGACGACGCCGCCATGCTGGAAATGGCCATCGTGGAAAACATCCAGCGGGAAGACCTGGACCCCATCGAGACGGCACTCAGCTTTCAGCGGCTGATCGACGAATGCAATCTCACCCAGGAAGCCATGGCCCTGCGCGTGGGCAAGAAGCGGGCGACCGTCACCAACTACCTCCGCCTGTTGAAACTGCCTGATGAAATCCAGAAAGCTCTCCAGCTTGGCAAGATTTCTGTGGGACACGCCAAGGTTCTGCTGGGCGTTGAATCGTCCGGACAGCAGCGGAAGCTTTGCGAAGGCATCGTCCGGGGCGACTGGTCGGTGCGGCAACTCGAACAGAAAGTGCAGGCGCTTGCCCGGAACGGCCATCCCGTCCAACCCGCGGAAGAAGAACTGCCAGAACTGTTCTACAACCTGGCCGAACGGATCGGCCGGCACTTCGACAACAAAGTCTCGGTCCGCCGGACTCCCAAGGGAAGCGGAACCATTACCATCCATTTCGACAACGATCAACAAGTAGCCCGTCTCCTCGAAGACTTGAACCGATAAACCCCGTGCGCCGATTCTTACTCACCGTCCTGTTGCTTGCCTGCGTCTGCGGCAGCTTGCATGCCCAGTTCCGGAGCACGCGCAACGACGTATCGCGGATCAACAATGCCGGTACGGTCTCCGGTCCTCCGGGTTCCGAAACGAACAATGTTGCCGCAGCCGACACCACGGCTGCCGTCGATTCGGTGCAGGGTTTCTCCATCCGGAAACTGGTGCGCGGCTATGCAGGCCGGGACACGCTGACTCCGGGCTACATGCTGCTCGGAACGGCCATTCTCCCCGGTGCCGCCCAGATGTACAACCACGACTGGTGGAAAGTTCCCGTCATCTATGCCGGCATCGGCGCCGGCGTCTATGGAGGCATCTGGAGCAACCGGCAATGGCACCAGACCGGCGAAACGAAATACAAATATTACCGGACGGCAAGCTATCTGGCCGCAGGCCTCTTCTACTGGGGACAGATGCTCGACGGCGTGGCCTGTTTCAAGACCGATTTCCGTGCGCCCGTCCCGGCCAAGTCCACCATCTACTCCCTCCTCCTGCCCGGTCTGGGGCAAGCCAACAACGGAGACTGGTGGAAGATACCCATCTGGACCGGAGGCCTGGTCGCCTGCGGCTACTTCTACCATTTCAACGATATGCAATACCGCCGTTTCCGCTGGATCACCCAAGTGGCTGACAACAAAGAAAGCGGCTATGTCGGCGGCATCACGGCCAATCAGGCGGAGACCTACCGCGACACCTACCGGCGCTATCGCGATTACTCGATCCTGGCCACCATCCTGGTTTATGCGCTCAACGTCATCGATGCGAATGTATTCGCCTATATGGCGGATTTCGACGTGAGCGACAACATCGCATCGCTCGAGGTCCAGCCTACGCTCATCCAGCCGCTGACCCCGTTCTATTCCTGGTACGACACATCCTCCTCCCCCGCCGGCACACCGGCACTGGGGGTCAACCTGCAATTCACATTTTGATTTTTTATGAAACGTTTCTCCCTTTTCCTCCTGCTTGCCGCTTTTCTCCTCTCCCCTTGCCTAAGCCATGCCCAACGATTGAGCGAGAAAAAGCGGCAGAACCTGCTGATCGAAGAGCTGCAGCACCGCATCGACTCCCTGCAGATGGCTTTCGATTCGCTGTACAATGAGTACCAGATGCTTTCCGCGCCGGCCAACGACGAGGATGGTGACATCCTGGTGGACGATGACATCGAAAACCTTATCGAGTACAACTCCGACAACATCGACTCCCTGCTGAGCCTCTATTACATCCAGAAGCAGATCGACGTCAACGAGTTTGACGTCTCCACGCTGGAACTCGACTCCCTCACCAGCAACATCCCCGACCAGGTTTACATCGACCGGCTCCAGAAGATGAACTCCTTCATCCCGGTCCAGTTCAACAAGGCGGTCAAGAACGCCATCATCCGTTACACCGAACGGATGCCCATGGCCACCTCCCGGATCATCGGCCTGTCCACCTACTACATGCCGCTCTTCGAGGAGATCTTCGACGAATACGGACTTCCCCAGGAACTCAAGGCAATGGCGGTCATCGAGTCGGCCCTCAATCCCCGCGCCGTTTCCCGTGCCCGTGCCAAAGGCATGTGGCAGTTCATGTACAATACGGGCAAGATGTACGGTCTGGAAATGACCTCCTACGTCGATGAGCGCTACGATCCCCTTACCGCATGTCGTGCCGCGGCACGCCTGCTCAAAGACAGCTACATGATCTTCGGCGACTGGTCTCTGGCCATCGCTTCCTACAACTGCGGTGCCGGCAACGTGAGCAAGGCCATCCGCCGCAGCGGCGGCAAGACCGATTTCTGGGAGATCTACAACTACCTGCCCCGGGAGACCCGCGGTTACATCCCCGCCTTCATCGCCGCCCTCTACACACTCAACTATTACCCCGAGCACGGCATCGTCCCGGCCCAGATCAGCCTGCCGGCTCACGTGGATACTTTCCACGTGAACAAGAACCTGCATTTCGGACAGATTTCCGAGAACATCGGCATCCCGATGGAAACCCTGCGCGACCTCAACCCGCAGTACCTCCACGACATCATTCCGGGTACCGAACACACCTATATCCTCAACCTGCCCCACCAGTACACCCTGGCTTTCGTGGACCTGCAGGACAGCATCTACAACTACAAGGATTCCATCTTCTTCAGCCCGGTGGCCGTACAGAAAATCAAGGAGACCGGCGGCAGCGGCGAGCAGCGTGTGATCCACAAAGTCAAGAACGGCGAGACGCTTTCGAGCATCGCCAGCAAGCATCGCACCACCGTAGCCAACATCAAACGGTGGAACGGACTCAAGAGCAACACCATCCACGTGGGCCAGCGCCTCTACATCTATGGCTCGGCCGGCAAACACAACACCTCGACCACGACCGCGACTGCATCCAAGAACACCGGCACCACTTCAACGGCAGGCAAAAGCACCCAGTCCACGGCCACTTCGACCTATACCGTGAAGAAGGGCGACACCCTGAGCGGAATCGCCAAAAAGACCGGTGTCTCCCTCAATACCATCTACAAGCTTAACGGGCTCAACGCCAAGAGCAAGATCTATCCGGGGATGAAGATCCGCACAAAGTAGGCGGCATAGCCTTGCTGGAGTTTCACCCACATTTCAACCCTTCGCGTCGGGGCATACTTGGCTGTCAGGTATGCCCCGATGCCTTTTCCAGAGCAGGCCTCCACAGAAAAGCTCTGCGGCACGCCCCTTTCGTAGAAATAGATGCGGGAATCCCAGTCGTCCGTCTTCCAGATCGTCGCCCGGGCTGACAGATCCCATTTGCGGGAAGGCGACCAGCTGACGTCGGCATAGCCGGCCGCGCCGCCGCGGTTCGCGTCCGCCCGCAGAGATACCTGCCAGCCTGTGCCGAAAGGCACCGTCAGCCGCACCCTTCCTTTTAGGCGACTGCTCCATGCGAACTGGCACTCCGCCTCAGCGCCGCTCCGGAAAGTGCGAAGGACCTGGACCCGCGCCTTGAAGGAGGAAGAGCCGGCATCCTGCCGATAGCGTTTCCAGGGATGGTACGCATAGTCGGCATTCAGGCGGAACGTCCAGCGTCCGCTGAGGACCTGAAGGGCGTAAACGCCGCCGATCTGGTTGGAGACGCTGCTGAGTGACGACCAGGCGCCTGCATGCGTGGCGATGTAGGCCGGCGCGTAGCTGCGGAGCGTCAGGCTGGTTTCAAAGCCATATGAGGGGCTCCAAAGCACACCGGCGGTCACGGCGGGCGCCCGGTGTGCGTCAACGGCCGCTTCTCCGTATAGGCGCATGCTGCCCAGCGAACCGTACCAGTCGAAGCCCAGATTGCCCCAAAGACCGTCGTACTGCTGATAGCGGTTGTAGTCCTGGATCCGGCGGCCGTTGCGCTTGTCGTAGCGATACAGAGCACCGGTGACGCCCAGCCGCCAGCGCCCGAAGGCGTACGAAACGTTGGCGCCGGCCGCCAGTTCGTGCATCGCGTGCCGCTTGGCGCGGTCCGCTTCTGTGGCATGTAGGCCGCCGGTGACGATGGAGGTATAGCGCCCGTCGACAATCCTGGCGTCCAGTGCGTTATAGGAGACAAAGGCCGTGGCAGTCAGCCGGCCGGCCTGATGCACGTAGCCGGCGCCACGCAGGAAATTGGCCTCGTCGGTGGAGCGGTATTCCTGCAGACCGGCGCCCCGGCGGGCCACGCCGGACGGTGCCCCGAAAACATTCATCGGAAAAGCCTGCCACCACACCAGCCCCTGTCCGAAACGGGCGGTGAAATCGCCCAGATAAAGCCCTTTGTACCGCCCTGACACAGACACGAAATCCGGGAAACGCTCTTGCGGATCATTATCCACCACGGCGCCGACCGACCAGGCCGGTTTCTCACAGACAGCCTTTGTCGTCAGGGAAAACCCTTCCTGATGCCATTTCTTCCGGAACTTGGCCGTATAAGTCTGCGAGAGCACATTCCGGGGCGTGGGCTCCCCAAAGTCCAGAAAGGGCCGCAGTCCGGCCACACTTTCCGGCGAGAACCCTTCTATAAGCGTCAGTTCCATGGCAGAGCGGATTCCGCCGTACCGCTCCCGCCAGGCCATCAGGCTCTCCACCTGGAACAACGTCAGCAGCCTCGTCTCCTCCAGTTGTGCCCGTGTAGCGGCATTCAGATTGAGCGGGCTGCGCATCAGCCCTTCATAATAACGGACCAACGCCTCGGCATCGCTGCCCGCTTCGGCCAGCTGCTCGATCAGCGCGGTGACAGATTCCGGCAATTCCTGCGCCTGCACAGGTGCCGATACTTTGAAAATGAAAAGAATGGAAATGAGGGTCCCGTAAACCGACCCTCCGGATCTCCAGCACATATCGTTCGGTTTTTAGAGTTGACAAAGACAAAGATAATACGTAAATTCGCGAATTGAACCTTTTATTTTACTTATGAAACACAGGATTCTGGTCAAGGACCGGTATTTCGTGCCGTATATCCCTTACGAGCGGCTGGAGAAAGCCATCGATGATGTGGCGACACGCATCAACCACGATTTCAAACATTTCAACGGGACGCCCATCATCCTGTGCGTCCTAAACGGCTCGATCCTCTTCACGGGCGAACTGATGAAACGGCTCGACTTCCCATGTGAGTTCTCGAGCATCCGCCTCTCTTCCTACGAAGGCACGCTCTCCACGGGCGTCACCCGCAAGGTACTGGGCCTCACGTCCTCCATCAAAGGCCGCACTGTGATCGTGGTGGAAGACATCGTCGATACCGGCAAGACCATCACCGACCTCCATGCCCTTCTGCTCGACGCCGGCGCCGCCGACGTGAAGATCTGCACCATGCTTCTCAAGCCCGAAGTCTATAAGAAAGACCTCAAGCTCGACTACGTGGCCATGGAGATCGAAAACCGCTTCATCGTCGGCTTCGGTCTCGACTACGACCAGTTGGGCCGCAATTTCAAGGACATCTATATTCTCGATACGAATCCCCCCAAGACTATGCGCAAACATTTCCTGATCTTCGGTCCTCCGGGCGCCGGCAAGGGCACCCAGGCCGCCAAACTGATTGAGCGCTTCGGCCTCCGCCACGTTTCCACGGGCGACCTGCTGCGCCGCGAAATCGCCACGGGCACTCCGCTCGGACTGCAGGCGAAAACCCTCATCGACCAGGGGCTCCTCGTCCCCGACGAAGTGGTCGAAGGTATGATTGCCTCCGAACTGGACAAAAACCCCGACGTGAAAGGCTTCATCTTCGACGGCTTCCCGCGCACCACGGCCCAGGCCGAACATCTCGACAAACTCCTGGCCGACCGCGGCACGAAGGTCGACGCCGTGCTCTCGCTGGCCATCCCCGACGAGACGGTCTTCGAGCGTATCCGTCACCGCGCCGAAATCGAGAGCCGCGTGGACGATACCAAGCCTGAGATCATCCAGAACCGCATCGACACCTATCACGCCAAGACGGAACCGGTGATTGCCTACTACAAGGGCAAAGGCTGCTACCGGGAAATCGACGGGCTGGGCACCATCGACGAAGTGTTCGAGAAGCTCTGCGCCGTGATGGAAGAATTTGAATAAACAACCCGTACCATGAGTTTCGAAACCGGCACCAACTTCATCGACTACGTCCGCATCTTCTGCAAGAGCGGCGACGGCGGCAACGGGTCGATGCACCTCCACCGGGCCAAGTATGTGCCCAAAGGCGGACCCGACGGCGGCGACGGCGGCCGGGGCGGCCACATCATCCTGCGTGGCAACAAGCAGATGTGGACGCTGATCCACCTCAAATACAAGAAGCACATCAAGGCCGAGGATGGCGGCGCCGGAAGCGGCCAGCTGAAACACGGCAAGCAAGGGCAGGACATCATCCTGCAGGTGCCGCTGGGGACTGTGGCGCGCGACGGCGAGACGGGTGAGGTGCTTTTCGAAATTCTCGAAGACGGCGAAGAGAAGATCCTCTGCCGTGGAGGCCGAGGAGGCTTGGGCAACAACTTCTTCAAGAGTGCGACCAACCAGACGCCGCGCTTCGCCCAGCCGGGCGAGCCCGGCGTCGAAGGCTGGTTCGTGCTCGAACTCAAAGTGCTGGCCGACGTGGGACTGGTGGGTTTCCCCAATGCGGGAAAATCCACACTGCTCAGCGTGGTGTCTGCCGCCAAGCCCAAGATTGCGGATTACGCCTTCACGACGCTCGAGCCCCAGCTCGGCATCGTCAGCTACTACGATGACAAATCGTTCGTGATGGCTGACATTCCCGGCATCATCGAAGGGGCGCATGAAGGCAAAGGCTTGGGCCTGCGCTTCCTGCGCCACATCGAGCGCAACGCGACGCTGCTGTTCATGATTCCCGCCGACAGCAAGGACATCGCCGGAGAGTACCGGATTCTCCAGCGTGAACTCAAACTCTATAACCCGGAATTGCTCGACAAGGACCGCGTCGTGGCCATCACCAAGTGCGACATGCTCGACGACGAGCTCCGGAAGGAAGTCAAACGGCACCTTCCCCGCAAGGTCCCGTCCGTCATGATCTCCTCGCTGACCGGAGAAGGGATCCCTGAACTCAAGGACCTGCTCTGGAACATGCTCAACACGGAAAACTGATGTATCTGATCGTCGACACGACGACCGACCCGGCCTGGAACCTGGCCGTGGAGGAGTATTTGCTCACGCAGCGCGATGAGCCGTTTTTCCGTTTGTGGCGGAACGCAGACAGCGTGATCATCGGCCGGCATCAGAACGCTTACGCGGAGATTGACCTGGACTACGTAGAACGGGAGCACATCCCGGTGGTTCGGCGGATGACGGGCGGCGGGGCCGTATTCCACGACCTGGGCAATGTCAACTACTCGTTTTTCGGCCTGAAAGACCGCATCTTTACCGAGGTCATTCTGCACGCGCTCCACGGGCTCGGCGTGAACGGACGCTGCTCCGGCCGCAACGACCTGGTGCTCGAGGATGGCCGGAAGTTCTCCGGCACGGCCGTCTGCAAGCACGGGATTCGGGTACTGGAACACGGCACGCTGCTCTTCGACGCCTCGTTCGACCGGCTCGGCCGCGCCCTGAAGCCCAGGCCTGAGAAATTCCAGGGGAAGGCCGTGCAGTCGGTGCGGAGCCGGGTGGCCAATCTCACGGAACAACTGGCGGAACCACTGTCCGTCGAAGCGTTTATGGATTATCTGGCCGACAGCATCGGAACAACCCTCGAATGCATTCCCTATGCATTTACGGAAGCGGACAGGCTGGCTGTCCTGCGGCTCCGCGACGAGCGCTTCGGCAATCCTGACTGGAATTTCGGTGCGTCGCCGGCCTGCGCCCTGGCGAATGTCCGGAAATTTCCTGCCGGACTACTGGAGGCTCATTTTGACGTGCGCGGCGGCCGGATCCGGAATCTGAAAATTTTCGGCGACTATTTCTTTGAACGCCCTACCGAAGTGTTCTGCACCCTGCTGGAAGGATGTCCGTATGACCACAAAATGATTGCCGGCCGCCTCTTTGACGTGGCGACCGGCGAATACTTCTCGGGCATCAGCCCGGAGGAATTACTGACGTTGTTCTTCTGAACGTCATGCCCGGCAGGACCGGGTACCTTCCTATTTGAATCGTCTTTCCTTCTCGGAGACCAGCAGGTCTTTCAGCGTGGCGACACAATCGTTGACAGCACCTTCGAAGGTGTCGTTGTTACGCTCCACAACCAGTTCGTTCCCCGGGATGAAAACGTGAACCTTCACGTTCTTGTTCTGCGGATCGGCGAGCAGCGAGAGATCGACCTCCGTGCGCACGATGCCGTCGTAGAATTTCTCGATCTTGCCGACTTTCTTGTCGATGTAGTCAAGCAGTTTCTGGTCTGCGTCGAACTTGATGGACTGAACTTTAATTTCCATGTTTACCTCCGTTTTTTGCTCTGGGATGAGCGGTTAAATATGTCTTTTTCAACTGTTCGAACGAGTTGTGCGTATACACTTGCGTCGCCGCCAGCGAGGAGTGTCCGAGGATTTCCTTGATGCTGGTCAGGTCGGCGCCCCGATTGAGCAGGTGCGTCGCCAGCGAGTGCCGGAGCACGTGGGGCGACTTCCTGCCGGTGAAACCTTCCACGCCGGAGAGTTCGTGCCGGACTACGTTGTCCACGAAGGCCAGGTAGAGCGGGGCTCCCTTGTCGGTGAGAAAGAACCGTTTTTCAGGGTTGTCGGGATACGCTTCCCCCATTTTTTCCAAATATAGCAAAATCTCCTGACAAATCAAAGCGGGTACGGGGATTTCGCGTAATTTATGGCCTTTGCCGAGGACGCGGAAAACCTGCCGGCCTCTGTCGAAATCGGTCGTTTTCAGGCTGCAAAGTTCCGCCCGGCGCATCCCGGTGGCATAGAGGACCACCAGGATCATCCGATTGCGGAAACGGGGGAAATCGTCGGGATGTTCCTCGACTTGCCGGCGGCTTTCGTCGAAGTAGTTGTCGATGGCCTTCTCGGTATAGAACTGCGGCAGCTTCTTTTCCTGTTTCGGGCGGGGCACCTTGCTGACAGGATTGCTCTCCAGCAGCCCCTGCCGCAGCAACCAGCCGCACCAGGTACTCAGGGCGGAAAGCTTGAGGTTCATGGTCCGCGCGCCAAGTCCCCGGTCCAGTCCCTGCGCGATGAAACTGCGGATGTGCTGCGTGGTCATCAATTCGGGCGTGACGGTTTCCTCCTCCAGGAATGCATAGAATTCTGTCACAGCCTCTTCGTAGAGACGGACCGTCCTCGGAGAGTACCGCCGCTCGACTTGCAGGTACCGGATGAAATTTTCTTTCAACATTTTTACAAATGTAAGAAATTTTCTCTACCTTTGCCGTCCCTAAGAAAAAGGAGGTGTAAGCAAATGATTATCGTACAGGTCAAAGAAGGTGAGAACATCGAGCGTGCGCTGAAGAAATTCAAACGTAAATTCGAGAAGACGGGTGTCATCCGCGAGCTCCGCTCCCGCAAGACGTTCGAGAAACCGTCCGTGAAGAAACGCGAGATGATGAACAAGGCCATCTACGTACAGAAGCTGCAGCTCCAGGACGAGTAATCAGCCTATCGGCGTCATCATACACAGCTTGACTCCGACCTCCCTTCCGAGGCCGGAGTTTTTTTCTTATATTTGTCATCTACAAATGCCATCCCGATGAAAAAGACGTTCATCCTGTTTGTTACGCTGCTTTTGCTGGCCAGCAGTTCCTTTGCCCAACAATATGATGCGCTCGACCAGGTCAAGGCCGACTGGCGGAAGGCCGCCGGCATGGAAGGCCCGCACCGTTTCGATGCACCGGCTCCCACACCCGCCCCAAAAGGGTACAAACCTTTCTACATCAGCCACTATGGCCGCCATGGTTCGCGCTATGCCTGGAACGCCAAGACCTACTCGCTCATCCATGAAGTCCTGTCCGCCGCGCACGAGGCCGGTGTCCTGACGCCGCTGGGCGAACAGTTCTACCAGGACTTTGAACCGTTCTATGAAACGCCGCTGATCAACACGGGCGACCTGGTTCCGCTGGGCTGGGAACAGCACCAGAAGATTGCTGCCTGGATGTACGACACCTTCCCGAAGGTATTCAAGGGCTCGCGCCATGTCGATGCCATTGTCTCCACCTCGGCCCGCAGCATCATCAGCATGAATTCGTTCTGCTTGAGCCTCAAGGAAAAGAATCCCAAGCTCAGCTTCTACGAGAGTTCCACACACACCGGGCTGTCGGTTGTGACGCCGACCAGCGCGCCCGCCCCCATCCGGAAAAAGTACCAGGAAGATGATATTTCCCACGTGGAACCCGTCGCGCACTTCAATGCGCGTTTCATCGATTATGACGGTATCCTGGGGAGAATCTTTACCGATCCGGCCTTCCCCTCGAAATTCGAGGGAGGGCGTACCAATTTCCTCGATCAGCTCTACTCTCTGATTGGTGGCTATCACAACTACGAAGAGCGTCCCCTGTTCGACCAGATCCTCACGCCCGACCAATACGCCATGCTCTGGGAAGCGCTGAATTACTATTCCTGGCACATCGACCTGACCGCCCGCTACCAGAACATCCCGCTGCTGGAAGACATTATCGCCAAGGCAGAAGCCGCCTTCAATGACCCGAATCGGGCTGCGGACCTGCGCTTCGGGCACGACTACGTGTTCGAAGCCTTCATGTGCCTGATCAATGTGAACGGCAGCGGTACGGTTCCTGAGAAAGCTTCCGAAGTGAAATACTGGTTCCAGAGTTACAACGTGCCGATGGCTGCGACGATGCTTTTCGTTTTCTACCGTAACAACAAGGGAGACATCCTGTTCAAGGTCATGGAGAACGAAGCCGAAGCCACGCTCCCGCAACTGCAGCCCGTCACCGGCCCCTACTATCGCTGGACCGACTTCACCCGCTGGGCGGCATCCATGATGGCCGAACACCCGTTGATCGAACAATAAGTCAACTCATACCATGGAAAGTGCAAAAGTATTCTACACCGACTTCCGGACGGCTGCTTTCGGCGAAAGCATGCCCGCCAAGCTGAAACGGCTCGCCCGCCGGGCCGGCATCGCCGACATCGATATGGACGGCAAGTTCGTCGCCATCAAAATGCACTTCGGAGAGCTGGGCAACATCAGCTACCTCCGTCCCAATTATGCCAAAGCCGTGGCCGACCTGGTCAAGGAACTCGGCGGGAAACCATTCCTCACCGACTGCAACACCATGTATCCCGGCTTCCGCAAGAATGCCCTGGAGCACTTGGAGTGCGCGTGGGAAAACGGTTTCACGCCCCTCTCCGTCGGCTGCCCCGTCATTATCGGCGACGGCCTGAAAGGCACCGATGACATTGCCGTCCCGGTGGAAGGCGGAGAATACACGAAGGAAGCCCTGATCGGCCGCGCCATCATGGATGCCGACGTCTTCATCAGCCTCACCCACTTCAAGGGGCACGAGATGACCGGCTTCGGCGGCACCATCAAGAACATCGGCATGGGCTGCGGTTCGCGGGCCGGAAAGACGGACCAGCACGCATCCGGAAAGGCGATGATCTACGAAGAGAAATGCCGCGGCTGCCGCCGCTGTCAGCGCGAATGCGCCAACGGAGGCTTGGTGTTCGACGCCGAGAAGCGCAAGATGCACGTGGATGAAACCCACTGCGTGGGTTGCGGCCGCTGCCTCGGCGCCTGCAACTTCGATGCGATCGACTTCGTCCAGGACCAGGCCATTTCCATCCTCAACGCCAAGATGGCGGAGTACACCAAAGCGGTCGTCGACGGACGCGAATGTTTCCACATTTCGCTCGTCGTGGACGTTTCACCCTACTGCGACTGCCACCCCGAGAACGATGCGCCCATCCTGCCGGACCTCGGCATGTTCGTATCCCGCGACCCGGTCGCGCTCGACCAGGCCTGCGCCGACGCCTGCCTGGCGGCGGAGCCCCTGCGCAACTCCGTGCTGGGCGACCACCTGCACGACGAAAGCTTCCACCACCATCACCACGATCATTTCAAGAACACCACCCCGGAATCGGAGTGGGAGACCCAGCTGACGCACGGTGAGAAGATCGGGCTCGGAAGCCGTCAGTACGAACTGATCTTTGTGAAATAAAAGTTACTCTTTGAGTTTCTTGTACTTGAAGCGCTTGGGCTCGGCAGAGCCCAGGCGCATTTTGCGATTGGCCTCATACTCCGAGTACGTTCCTTCGAAGAAATAGACCTGGGAGTCGCCTTCGAAGGCGAGGATATGGGTGGCGATGCGGTCGAGGAACCAGCGGTCGTGGGAAACCACGACGGCGCAGCCCGCAAAGTTCTCGAGGCCTTCCTCCAGGGCGCGGATGGTGTTGACATCCACGTCGTTGGTCGGTTCGTCGAGCAGCAGCACGTTGGCGTTTTCCTTGAGCGTCAAGGCCAGATGGAGGCGGTTGCGCTCGCCGCCGGAGAGGACGCCGCAAAGTTTCTCCTGGTCGGCACCGGAGAAGTTGAAACGGGAGATGTAAGCGCGTGCGTTCACTTCGCGGTTGCCCAGTTTCACGTATTCGCTGTTTTCGGAAATCGTCTCATAGACCGTCAAGTCGGGGTCGATCTGTTTGTGCTGCTGGTCCACATAAGCGATCTTCACACTCTCGCCGACCTCGAACGTGCCCGCATCGGGCTGTTCGTAGCCCATGATCAGGCGGAAGAGCGTGGTCTTGCCCGCGCCGTTGGGGCCGATGACACCCACGATGCCGGCCGGCGGCAGCGAGAAGGTGAGGTTCTCGAAGAGGACCCGGTCGCCGTAGGCCTTGGTCACGCCCTTGCATTCGATGACCTTGTTGCCCAGACGCGGGCCGTTGGGGATATAGATTTCGAGTTTCTCTTCTTTCTGCTTGGTATCGGCGTTGAGCATCTTCTCGTAGGCGTTCAGACGGGCCTTGCCTTTGGCCTGGCGGGCTTTCGGGGCCATGCGCACCCATTCCAGCTCGCGCTCCAGGGTGCGGCGTCGTTTGCTTTCCTGCTTCTCTTCCAGGGCCAGGCGGGCGCTCTTCTGTTCCAGCCAGGAGGAGTAGTTGCCTTTCCAGGGGATGCCTTCGCCGCGGTCGAGTTCGAGGATCCAGCCCGCCACGTTGTCGAGGAAGTAGCGGTCGTGGGTCACGGCGATGACCGTTCCTTTATATTGCTGCAGGTGCGCTTCCAGCCATTGGATGGATTCCGTATCGAGGTGGTTGGTCGGCTCGTCGAGGAGCAGGACGTCCGGCTCGCGGAGGAGGAGGCGGCACAGGGCCACGCGGCGGCGCTCGCCGCCGCTGAGCGTGGCCACCGACGCGTCCGGATCGGGGCACTGGAGGGCGTCCATCGCCCGTTCCAGTTTTGCGTCGATATCCCATCCGCCCGCGTGGTCGATGGCTTCGGTCAGTTCGCCCTGGCGGACGATCAGGTCGTTCATCTGGTCGTCATCCATCGGTTCCATGAATTTCAGGTTCACTTCCTCGTACTCCTTGAGCAGGTCCATCACTTCCTGGACGCCTTCCTGCACGACTTCCAGCACGGTCTTGCTGTTGTCGAGCTGCGGCTCCTGCTCCAGGTAACCCACGGTATAGCCCGGCGCGAAGACCACTTCCCCGTGCGTGGGCGTCTCGATCCCCGCGATGATCTTCATCACGGTCGATTTACCCGCGCCGTTCAAGCCGATGATGCCGATTTTGGCGCCATAGAAGAACGACAGGTAGATGTCCTTGAGAATAACCTTATTGTTGTGCGGCAGGATCTTGCTCACACCGTTCATCGAGAAAATGATCTTTTCGTCGGCCATACTATAAGACTTTCTTTTTGGTTATGTCTGCTTCTTTTTCAAGACTACGGACCTCCGGTCCTATCCCTCCCATCGTTCCGATGGGCCCCTCCCACTCACGGCTGCGTGGGCGCAGACGGTCTTGAAAAAGAAACAGGCATAACCATTATAGTTATAAAAGATTACGTTGTTTCATATAATATTTGATCAGATCTACGACCTTGTCGATGTCGTCGTCGAGTTTGGAGGAGTCGATGCAGAGGTCGTAGCTGGAAGAGTCACCCCATTTCTTGAAGGTGTAGTAATTATAGTAGGCGGCGCGTTTGCGGTCGCCCTGTTCGACGTAGCGGCGGGCGTCTTCTTCGCAGAGGTGTTCGCCTGCCATGATGCGCTTGACGCGGCTGTCGAGGCTGGCGCTGATGAAGACGCTCATCAGCCGGGGCTCGTCGCGGAGGATGTAGTCGGCACAGCGGCCGACGATGATGCAGTCTTCCTTGGCGGCGATGTCGCGCATCACCTCGCTCTGGATCTGGAAGAGCTTGTCCTCGTTCATCACCGTGTCCGTGCCGGCACGGTTGTACATACCGAACATCGAGCGGAAGCCCTGCAGGGCGCCGAGCACGCCGCGCGACGATTTCTCGTCGCGTTTCTGGAAGCAACCCTCGTCGAGACCGCTTTCGCGGGCCACTTCGGTCAGCAGTTCCTTGTCATAAGTTTTCAGGCCGAATTCCTGCGACAGCAGCCGGGCCACGCCCAGGCCGCCTGCGCCGATCTGGCGTCCGATGGTAATGATCAGATGGGATTCCATATCGCGTTAGTTCGTTTCAGTTGATTCAACGATTCCAGCTTCGGGAACGGCGGCTTCCGCCTGCTGGTTTTCCATTTCTTTTCGGAAGCTTTTCTTGAGACGGGCCAGCATGATTTCGGTCACCACCAGGGCGGCCAGGTCGGAGGCCGGCATGCTGAACCAGACGCCGTCGGCGCCGAACCAAATCGGCAGGATGGCCAGGAAGGGCAACAGGAAGATCAACTGGCGCGAGAGCGACAGGAAGATGGCCTTGTTCGCCATGCCAATGCTCTGGAAGAAGTTGGTGATGACCATCTGGCGGCCGATAATGAAGAAAATCAGCACCGTGATGCGGAAGCCGCGCGCCGCCAGGCCGATCAGTTCCTCATCGTGCGTGAAGAGCGAGACCGCGGCCCGCGGGAAGAACATACCCACGATGAAGCAGGTGGCCGTCACCACGAGCGCGCACTTGATCGTCAGGTGCAGCACTTCCAGCACCCGGCCGTATTGCTTCGCGCCGTAGTTGTAGCCGGCGATCGGCTGCATGCCCTGGTTGAATCCCATCACGATCATCAGGAAGAGGAACACCAGGCGGTTGACGATGCCGTAGGCGCCGATGGCCAGGTCGCCGCCGTAGCGCTTGAACTGGTTGTTGATGAAAATCACCACGAAGCACGAGGCCACGTTCATCAGGAAGGGCGCCAGGCCGATCGCGAGCGAGCGCTTGGCGATGCCCCAGTCGAGGCCGAAGGTCTCGCGCGACAGGTGCAGGAACTCGCGCTTGTCGCAGATGATGCGCATGATCCACACAAAGGATACGAACTGAGAAATGACTGTGGCGATGGCCGCGCCCTGGATGCCCATCTTGAAGACGAAGATGAAGATCGGGTCGAGGATCGTATTGAGCGTCACCGTCAGGATGGTGGCGTACATCGCCTTCTGCGGATGGCCCGACACGCGGACGATGGAGTTCAGGCCGAAATAGAGATGCGTGATGACGTTGCCCAGCAGAATCGGGATCATATAGCTCCGCGCATAGGGCAGCGTGGCATCGCTGGCGCCGAAAAAGCGAAGAATCGGGTCGAGGAAAATCAGGGCGACCGTCGCGAAGATGACGCCGACCAGCACGTTCAGGATGAAGACGTTGCTGAGCACCTTCTTGGCCACCGGGTAGTTCTTCTGGCCCAGCAGCACCGAAATCAGAGTGGCGCCGCCAACGCCGACAAGCGTGCCGAAAGCGGCGGAGAGGTTCATCAGCGGGAATGTCAGCGCCAGGCCCGAAATGGCCATCGGTCCGCATCCCTGCCCGATGAAGATGCTGTCCACCATATTATAAAGAGAAGACGCCGTCATCGCAATGATCGCCGGCATCGCATACTGCTTCAGCAGTTTGCCGATCTTCTCGGTACCTAATTCAAGAGGAATGTTTTCTGCCATAGATGACAAAGATACGAATAAATTCGGATTTATGCGAGTGGCAACTATTGTCCTGACAATCAGCCACAACCTGAAAATCGGTTGCTCACTTTTACGCAAGCGATTATGAGTAATTCGCTGAAAAACAGTTTGTTATTTGCCACACTTTTTGTATCTTTAGGCTCGTTATGACCGGCATATCCCTTATTATCGCTTTTGTCGTGGCGATCGTCGCGATGATCCTGCTCATTTCGAGACTGAAGGTGCATCCTTTTCTGGCCATTCTGCTCATCTCGCTGGTGCTGGCGCTGCTGGCGGGGATTCCGCTGAAGCAGATTCCCGGGGTGATCGGCAGCGGGTTCGCATCGACATTTACCTCCATCGGTATCGTCATCATTCTGGGCGCTTTCATCGGGGCGGTGCTGGAGAAGACGGGTGCGGCGCTGAAGCTGGCCGACCTGGTCATCCGCCTGGTCGGGCAGAAACGGCCGGCGCTGGCGATGGAGTTGATGGGCTGGGTCGTTTCGATTCCCGTGTTCTGCGACAGCGGTTTCGTGATCCTCGATCCGATCCGCCGGGCGATGGTCCGCCGGACGGGCGCTTCGAGCGTCACGATGACGGTCTGCCTCTCGTGCGGCCTCTATGTGGCCCACGTGTTCATCCCGCCCACGCCGGGCCCGCTGGCCGCGGCCCAGGCGCTCGGCCTGGAGAACAACCTGCTGCTGGTCATCGGCATCGGCGTGCTCTGTTCCATCTTTCCGCTGATCGCCGGTTATTTCTTCGCCCGGCACATCGGCCGGAAAGTGCACAGCGAAGACGAACTGGCGCCGGACACCGATACGGTCAAGAGCTACGAAGAGCTCAAGGCCGGATTCGGCAAACTTCCCTCCGCGCTGAACGCCCTCGCTCCGCTCGTCGTGCCGATCCTCCTGATGGCGCTGTCATCGGTGGCGGCCATGGCCCATTGGACGGGCTGGGGCGCCGACCTCTGCCTCTTCCTGGGAACGCCGATTATGGCCCTGGCCGTCGGAGCCGGGCTGGCCATCCTTCAGTTGTTTACCACCCGCAAAGGCGATCTCTTCTACGGGCTGACCAACGATACGCTGAAAACGGTCGGGCCCATCCTTTTCGTCACCGCCGCCGGCGGCGTGCTGGGGAAGGTCATCGCATCGTCCGATATGGTGAACTATATCACGTCGCACGCCGACGCGTTCCGCAGCATCGGCATTTTCTTCCCGTTCCTGCTGGCAGCCATTCTCAAGACGGCGCAGGGCTCTTCCACCGTCGCCATTACCACCACGGCCGGCATCATCGCGCCGCTGATGGCCGCCCTCGGCTTCGTCACGCCGGTCGACGCCGCCCTGGTCGTCGTCGCCATCGGCGCCGGAGCGATGACCGTCTCCCACGCCAACGACTCCTACTTTTGGGTCGTCACCAGTTTCGGCAAACTTTTGGTCGGCGACGGCTACCGCACCCAGACCCTGATGACCCTGGTCATCGGCCTAGCCTCCATGCTGGAAGTCTTCCTGCTCAACCTGATTTTCTAAACTCCCTTTGCGATGGCGTCCTTCCGGGAATTGATGAAAGAGAAAAGCGAACGGCAGGCCCTCCTGATCCTGGTTTCTGCCTGTCTGGCATTGCTGGGCATTGTTGTTGTCGCCTGCGTTCCCCGAGTCCAGGGTTTTCTCCTTCAGATCCTCAGCGGAGGAATGGGGCTCGTCTACCTGCTGGCCGCCGGCGTACTACTCACCGGTTGGTTCCTGATCCTCGGTTTTCGCGGAAAAGCCCTGCGCTACGCATTGCTCATCCTGATCTTCACGATTCTCTGCATCTGGCTGGCCATCAACATAGACCTGGTCTGGAACTCGATGGTACACACCCTCGGACTCTGGCCCACCATCCTCATCGTCCTGCTGGGCGCCATCGGCCTCTGGGTTCTCATCTACTGGATATTTTAGCCGTTACTCCGAGGTCCACAACCTGCGGTAGAAGTCCGCTTTCCGTTCGAGGGCAAGCGGATAGGCGCGAGATGTGGAAGGCATGCGCCAGAACTGCAGGGTACGGGCATCGCCTGCCGGCGTGGAAGGACTTTGCCCGAGCGTGATCTCGACGCAGCCGCCGACCGAAGGCTCGGAGCAGCCGAAGGTTCCGACGATGACGTCGGTGGCCTTCTGGCCGGTCGTGACCAACGTCCGGCATTCCGGAATGCGGGCCAGCAGGGCCGGCAAGTCGGTCGGCGTCACCACTTCGAGGAATTTGTCGGAGGCGTTGTCCTTCAGGCGCCGGACTTCACAGGCCGTGTCGTAGAGCGCCATCCCTTGCTCCCGGCAAAAGGCCTCCACGCGGGTTTGGTCGAACCGTTTCTGCCCCGGGAGATTGAAGTGGTTCTTATCGTCGAAAAACAGCAAACCCATTACCCGCCAGAAATCGTTGTTCCAGTTCGGGTAATAGAACGGCATCGACCACCGCTTCGGCTGCGGCGGGAAACTGCCGAGAAAGAGAATGCGTGCATTCTCCGGCAGGAAGGGTTCAAAAGGATGTCTTTCAGTTTCCATCATCTGTCTTATCCGGCTTCGGCGGTATCGTATGCGGCGGCTGCGACCGCCGCTCCCGCCACCATCGAATCAGGAAACGGATGCCGGCCGAAAGCAGGCCCGGCCCCAGGCCGCAGTAAAACCAGGCGAAAAAAGAAGTCGGAATCCCAGGGATATGCTTCAGCGTGATGCCCAGTCCGATCATAAAGGCGATGATCAGATACCCTTTCAGACTGAAGGTCTTGAACACGGAGGTTCTCGCTTCCGGCATGGCCAGGATCCGCGCCGAATACTTGCCGACAACACCGGTAAACATCCAGTAGAATCCCGCAAACACCAGCAGCGATAGCGGCACTATCCAACCCAAAGCCGCCGTGCCATTCGACGCAACCGTTTCGCCCGCCGCTCCCAGCCGCATATAGCTGGCGACGCCCGTCACCAGAATTTTCGTCCCGATGGCCGTCCACAGCACCCCGTTCACCGCCAACAGTCCTTTTGTCGGTATCTTGCACATACTTCGTAAAGATACTCATTATTACGCACCCCGCCAAATTTTCCGCTGCAACGGACACAATTGACTGTCAGTCGATTACACAAGTTGATCCCCCTCAGAAATGAGGGGATCAACCTGTGCAAATCGCTGATTTACTGATGCGTACATTGCAGCGGATTTTTTCGTATTTTTGTCATTATGAAACGGAGAGACTTTATCAAGACTTCGGCGCTGCTGGCAGCGGCGGCCGGGTCGGGCGAGCTGATGAAGGTGGCTGCCATGCCGGCGGCGGATTCAAAATTGGCAAATCTGGCCGGAAATGATGGCCTGGAGGAAGAAGGCCTTGCGTCAGATGCCGTTCCGAACCCGGCGGAGCCGGAGGAGCCGGGCGAAGGCCCGCTCCTCGTGTCGGCGCCGATGCTGCAGAATTTTGCCGACACGTCTGCCGGCGTCGCCTTTGCCGTGAGCGCCCTGGCCAACGGCTATGTCCTGATCGGCGAAAAGCCGGACCTGTCGGACGCCCGGAAGTTCCTCTGCGGGGGCTATCGCGTCACGGACATCGACGACCGGGTCATCCGGGTCCGGATCACCGGCCTGAAACCTGCCACACGCTACTACTACCGGATCGGCGCCGACCGGATTCGATACGACGGCGGCTATCGGATGAAAATCCTCGGCAACGAAGAAGATTCCCATATCTACCGTTTCACCACGGCCGGCGCGAAGGCGAAGGCCCACTTCTGCGTCATCAACGACACCCACGCCCGCTGGGAGCCGTTCAGTCGGGTCATCGACAAAGTTGCAGAACTGGCGCCCGCCTGCGTCATCTGGAACGGCGACGCCAGCAATGTGGAAGAGACCGTCGAAGACCAGATCCGCATCTTCCTGAAACCGGAGATCGAAAGGAATGACTATGCCAGCCAGATCCCCTATCTCTTCGCGCCCGGCAACCACGACAGCCGGGGAATGGCCAACCGGCATCTCGAACGGGTCTGGATGTTCCGCCAGCCGGAAGAGCGGCTGCCCCGCGACTGGGATCTTGGCCGCAATTTCGCCGTCCGTCTCGGCGACATGGCCTTGATCGGCCTTGACACCGCGGAAGACAAACTCGACACCAACCCGATCTTCGCCGGCCTGTTCACGAGCGGGCCGTACCGCGAAGCGCAGACGGAGTGGCTGCGCGACGCCCTCGCCCGGGAGGAAATCCGCACGGCCCCCTATCTGGTGGCCTTCTGCCATATCCCGCTGTTCGACGATAATCCCACGCACAATCCCGGAGACGTGGCGCCGGCCGACAAAGACCCGCAGTACAGCGCAGACTTCGCCTATTGGCAGCGCACCTGCGCCCGGCTGTGGACCCCGCTGCTGGAAGAAGCCGGCTGCCAGCTGATCATCACAGCCCACCAGCACCGCTACCGCTACGACGCTCCGACGGCCGACCGTCCCTGGGCCCAGATTGTCGGCGGCGGGCCCGATCTGGGATTCACCGGTTCCGGAGACAACCGTAAGGAAGACCCCAGCAAGTTCCCCACCGTCGTCGAAGGCCTCGTCCGCCGCGGCCGCCTGGAAATCCGCGTCCACAACCTCGTCACCGGCACCATCCAGGACCGCTTCACCTTCCCGCCCCGCCGCTAGTGCAACCGTCCGGCCGGTCCTTCCTCTATTTGCGCTGCAACGGACACATTTGGCTGTCAGGTAATTACACAAGTTGATCCCCCCGAAAACCGAGGGGATCAACTTATGTAAGAGTCTGATTTACTGATGCGTACATTGCAGCGCAGGATGGGGCGGATGAGCGGAGGGCGGAAGATTATTTGCATTTGTAGCAAACCCTTGCGATCTTTGTCATAACAGGGGTTGCACGACGCGGCCCTGACAAACAATAAAAGCAGCGAACGATATGAGGGGAAGGAATAAACCGATTGTCAGGGCGAATGCCGTTCACCACGTCTATCAGAACACCCGAAACGGATATCTCATTTTCTATTCCGTCAAAGATTACCTGATTCTGTTTTCTGTCATTTCCGTATTCGCCCGCCGATATGGCATTCAAATCCTGGGCATCAGTCTGATGCCCGATCACATTCATCTTCTCGTGTACATCCGGGACCCTGTAAGTTTCCGGGCCTTCATGCGGGAGTACACAAAAGTATCCACCTACTTATGGAACCGCCATTATCGCCGGACCGGTCCTATGTTCAACACACCATTCGGCTGTGCGCCGAAATTGGCGCACAAAAGAATCCGGTCGAGCATTGCCTATGTCTACAACAATCCCGTAGAAGGACGCCTTGCCTCCCAGGTAGAAGAAGACCGTTGGAACTTTCTGGCCTATGCCAACAAAAAGTCTCCGTTCTCGGAAAAACTCCGCATCGACAGGACCCGATGGGAACTCCGGAAAGCGTTCAATACCGTAAAGGCTTGCAGAAAGGAGGGAAGATGGCTCGATTATACTGAAATCGACAAGACGACGAAAAACTTGTCAGTCCGGGAAATCCAGCAGTTCATCGACTACGTGATCCGGAAATACAACTGTATCGATTATCCCGCCGCGACGACCTACTACGAATCATACGGAAAGATGGTGATCGCCCTCAACGCCAATACCGGCAGTGAGTATGACATCGAGGAGGACACTTTCGGCAAAGACTACCGTTGCTACAAAACGATGATCCGGGAATTGTGCTTCGCCAAAGGCTACGACTCGATGGAACGGGTCCTAAACCTGCCGGAGGCCGACAGGAGGCGCCTGGGGCAAATGCTGATGAGGGAAACGGGGGCAAACGAGAAGGAAGTCGCCAAACTTCTCAGATTATGAAGCCGGCTATGAATAGTGCGGCAGCGCTTTCAGCAGGGCGCGGCAGCCCTTCAGGATATCGTCGTAGGCCGTTTCGAAATCGCGGGTATACCAAGGGTCGGCCACGTTGCGGTGTTCGCCGGCGTAGTCCAACAGGAGATGGATCTTGCCGGCCGGATCGTCGCCGGCGATGCGGCGGATGCCGCGGATGTTGGCCTCGTCCATCGCGATGATCAAATCATAGTATTGATAATCGGCCTTCTTCATCGGCCGGGCCGTGCGGACCGGGTCGTAGGGGATGCCGTGCCGGCGCAGGATGGCGGCGGCCGGCGGATAGATCGGATTCCCCCACTCTTCCTCGCTGACGGCGGCTGATGCGACCTCAAACTCATCGGAACGGCCGACCTCAGCGGCCAGATGGCTGAACATCGCCTCAGCCATCGGGCTGCGACAGATGTTCCCCAAACAAATGAACAGGATCTTAGTCATACGGCAAAGATACGCAAAAACTGCCATTTTTTCCGCCGCAACGGATGCAATTGAAAGTCAGCAGATTACGACAGTTGATCCCCCCGAAAAACGAGGGGATCAACTTTCATAAGTTACTGATCTTCTGATGTGTACATTGCAGCGGAAAAACAGGAAAGATAGGGAGGGGGATCAAGGGCCGGTAAATGCCGCCCAGGCAGGAGCGGGGTCATAGCTCCGCGATGAGGCGGATGAGGGTGTTGAGCAGATGGAGGAGCCAGGTGAGGACGGCGGAGGTGGCGGAGGAAAGCCAGGAGGCGCCGGAGATGAGGGACGAGAGGGCGGCGGAGGCGACGGAGGCGGCGATGGCGTACATCACGGCGGTGGCCAGGGGGATGGCCAGGAGGGTGGTGAGCAGGAAGTAGCGGGGGAAGGTGCCGAAGTAGAGCCAGGCCAGGACGCCGCAGGTGGCCTGGCAGCAGAGGCTGACGCTGAGGAGTTCCCAGATGCGGGTCAGCAGTCGGGAGCGGGTCTGGAGCAGCCGGCTGAGGCGGGGATGGAGCAGCAGGATCGACAGGACGGCGGTATACGAGAGTTGGAAACCGATGTCGCGGGGCGCTTCGGGACGGAAAAGGGTCAGCAGGAGGGCGCTGCCGGCGAGAGCCGACAGGCCGTCGCGGTCGCCGGAGATCAGGCCGGAAAGTTCGTAGAAGGTAATCATCAGGACGGCGCGGCTGATCGAGGCGCTCAGGCCGGTGATCAGGGCATAGGTCCAGAGGAAGACGAGGATGAGGCCGCTGCGGAACAGCCGGGCCGGCCGGTGGCCGCCCAGCGGCCGCAGCAGCCAGGCCAGCAAGGCGTAGATCAAGCCGACGTGCAGGCCGCTCAGGGCCAGCAGATGCATCGCGCCGCTGGCGCGGTAAGCCGCCTTGAGGTCGCGCGTCAGCGCGACGCGGTCGCCGATGGCGAGCGCGCGGAAGACGGCCTGTTCGTCGCCGGCGGGCACGAGCGTGCCCAGCCAGGCCGAAAAGGCCTCCTTCCGGCCGGCCGCCCAGACGGCCGGCGCCGTCGGCCCCGGCAGCGGGGGCATCCGCCCCAGCTGCAGCGCCGCCGCCCCCAGCAGGACAAAACAGGCCAGCACCCCCGCCCACCCGGGCCGACGAACCGAAACGCAGGCGAAAACCAGCGAAAGAAACAGAAACACCCACGGCGGGAACGACAGAAAATCGCCCAAGATATTGCCGGCCAGAAAAGCCAGCGTACACGCCACAAGTTCCCTACCTTGCCACATCCCGCTCAATTTTTCTGCAAGGTACGATTATTTTTCCTAAATTTGTAGGATAAGTTGCAAATCCAAAACCCCAAAAGAATGATTATCCTTGTCCTCAACTGCGGAAGCTCCTCGCTGAAATATCAGCTGCTCGATATGCGGAGCGCCGAAGACTATACCCTGATGAAGAAGGGTCTCGTAGAACGCATCGGCGACGTGGTCCCCGACCACGCGGCCGGCATCAAGCTCGTGCTCGACGCCCTGGTAAGCCCGGAAGAAGGCGTCATCGACTCGCTCGACCGCATCGATGCCGTCGGCCACCGCGTGGCCCACGGCGGCGAATTCTTCGACCGCAGCGTCCGGGTGACGCCCGACGTGATGGACAAGATCGAACGCTGCTGCGAGCTGGCGC
>JAEEGI010003022.1_pt1 | contig 40467 bp, 34 predicted proteins | sample 8958751 | NCBI WGS metagenome assembly JAEEGI01 (sample SAMN16246545, study PRJNA631951) | gut metagenome | biome: gut microbiome; feature: rumen; material: KS-attached | host: Bos | place: Iran: Karaj | collected 2018-10 | reverse complement strand
GAGAGCCGGAACTCCGGCGTCACAGTTTCCGCTGCGGCAAACGGCACAAGGCAAAGCAGCATCGTCACGGCTAGCAGCATTGCAAACAATCGTTTTTTCATAAAAAGTCATCCTTTCTCAATGAAGGTTTGTTGCGCTGAAGCAGGGCCTACCGCACGATGCGGAAGAACGAGAAGATCGCGCTGAACAGGTTGATAAACTGCAGGGCGATTGACGCGAGCGGCAAAAACGGATGGCCGAACGGGAAGCCGTGATTGGCGGCGTCTTTGATTTCTTCGGGCGTCATGCTTGTCAAAAACGGATCGGGCCGATAGGAGAAGAAAGCGGAAAACGCACGTTTGACAACCTTCGGATACATGTCCTTCGACGCGATCACGGTGATCGTGCGGTGCATCACCTCGCTGTCGCCCTGCTTCAGCGAAAGCTCGAGCGTGCCGGTCTTTGTTGCCGGGATGTCGCAATAGTGGTATTCGCCGTCGGCCGCCGGAAAGTCATAGACGGCTTCGCCGTTGCAATAGAGCGTTGCGGGCGCAGTGTCCTGAAAATGGACCGAAAGCACGTCGCCGACCGCGATCTCGTTTTCGTCGTCCGCCATCACATAGCCGTAGCGCAGCAGACGGCTGTCAAGATGCAGCCACAGTTCACGTTCTGCAGTGTCCGCCGCCAGAGCGAACGGGACAAGGGAAAGCAATAAAACCAGGGAAAGTGCCAGAGCCAGGATTCGTTTTTTCATAGGGATTCTCCTTCCGTATTTTTCTTAATTTAATTTTAACATATTATTCACGAAATGTCAATTCTGCGGCGCCGCCGTTCCGGCTCCGGCCGCCCTTGACAAAACGGCTGTTTCATGGTAGAGTAGATATGTTAATCTGAAATAAGGATAGGTGAAACTATGTCCGGACATTCCAAATGGAGCACCATCAAGCGCAAGAAGGAAAAGACCGACAACGCGCGCGCCAAGGTCTTCACCAAAATCGGCCGCGAGATCGCCATTGCCGTGCGTGAAGGCGGGCCCGACCCGGCGTCCAATTCCAAGCTCAAAGACGTGATTGCCAAGGCCAAGGCCAACAACGTGCCCAACGATAACATTGACCGCATCATCAAAAAAGCCTCGGGCGAAGGCAACAGCGCCCATTATGAAGAGATCGTCTATGAAGGCTACGGTCCCTCCGGCATCGCCGTGATCGTGGAAACGCTGACCGACAACCGCAACCGCACCGCCGGCGAAATGCGCCACTATTTCGACAAGAACAAGGGCAACATGGGCCAGAGCGGCTGCGTGTCGTTCCTGTTCACCCGCTACGGCGAGATCGTGATCGACGCCGAAGACATGGACGAAGACAAGCTGATGGAAGACGCGCTGGAAGCCGGTGCCGTCGATTTCATCAACGACGAGGACGTGTTCATCATCCGCACCGAGCCCAACGATCTGGGCGGCGTACGCGACGATCTGAGTGCCAAGGGCTATAAATTCGTCTCGGCCGAGGTGGAATACGTTCCCTCCACCACGGTGAAGCTCACCGACGAGGAAGACCTCAAAATGATGGGCCGCCTGCTCGAAATGATGGAAGACAACGACGACGTGCAGGGCGTCTGGCACAATCTGGAGAACACCGACGACCTGCCCTGATCTCTGATAAGCATACCCATGCCGCCTGCGGGCGGCATTTTCCTTTTCTTAACATTTCCTTACAATCTTCTGACAATATAATGAAGCGCGTTGACAGAAATCAACGCTTCTGCTACACTGAACGCAGAACCATCACGGGGAGGGATTTTCATGCAAAAAGTCCTGCGCTTTTTCTTCCTTGCCGCGGGCGGCGCGCTGCTGCTCAACGGCGTCCACGTCTGTCTTATTTCCAACCTCAACTTCGGCACGCTGCTGGTGTTCGCGCTCGGTGCGGTTCTGCTGCTGTGCGGACTGCTGTATGCGCGGCTTTGGAAGTGGCTGCGCGTGGTTGTGCTCTGCGGCACGGCGGCGCTGGTGCTGCTCACGGCGGGGCTCTCGGCCTACGGCGGCCGGGATCGCGCGGCGGACGAAACAGACGCGCTGGTCGTTCTCGGCTGCGGCGTGCGCGGCGACCGCGTTTCCGTCGGCCTGGCCCGGCGGCTGGACAAGGCGCGCGCCTGGTATGACGAACACCCCGGCGTGCTGATTGTCGTTTCCGGCGGACAGGGCCCGCAGGAAACCGTCACCGAGGCCGAGGCCATGCGGCGCTATCTTGTCTCCTGCGGCGTGGCGGAAGACCATATCGTCAAGGAGGAACGCGCGACCTCCACGCTGGAAAACCTGCAGTTTTCCGACGCCCTTTTGCGCGAGCGGTTCCCAAACGGCTGCCGCGCCGCGCTGGTGACGAGCAGCTTCCACGTTTTTCGCGCCGAACGGATCGCCCGCAAGCTCGGCCTGGACTGGGGCCATCTCGGCGCGCCGAGCAAGTGGTACGCCGTGCCGATGAACAATCTGCGCGAGCTGTGCGCCATCGTGAACGAATGGCGCCGCGGCACGATCTGACAAGCAAAACAAAACGAACGCAGCGGGCGATCGCCGGGCTGCGTTCGTTTTTTGTCTGCATCAGCGCTTGAACAGGGCAAGGATGCTGTGGAAGAATTTGATCAGCCAGCCGAACGGGCCGGTGTGGATCTGGTGGCAGTATTTGCAGCGCTGGGACGCCTTGAGGTCGGCGCCGCAGTCGCGGCAGTAACCGCTGCCATTGTCGGTGTGCGCTTTTTTGGCAACGGGCAGGGTCTCCTTGTGGCTGCCGTCGCGGGTGCAGGTGCGGGTCTGTACGCCCTCCTGCGTGCAGGTCGGCTGCTTTGTGACGACCCAGCCGCCCCAGGCGTGGCCGAGGGCCGCGACCGGTTCGGTCTTTGTTTCGGTGCAGTTGGCGCAGGCGTAGGTCTTCACGCCCGCCGCCGTGCAGGTCGGCTGCGTGGTGACGGTGCCGCTGTTCCAGCTGTGGCCGGATGCCGGAACGCTTTCGGTCTTCGTTGCCGGGCAGTTCTTGCAGGTGAACGTCTTTACGCCCGCCGCGGTGCAGGTCGGCTCGGTGGTGACGGCGCCGTCGTTCCATTGGTGCGCGGCTTTTTCCGTTGTCTTTGCCACGCGGCTGAGCTCAAAGCCGCAGGCGGCGCAGCGGATCACTTCGTCATAGCTGCCCGCAGCGGTGCAGGTGGCATTTACCACGTTTTCCTGCGTGGCTGCGCCCGCCGTATGCGGCAAGGTGACGGTTTCGCCGCAAAGGGTGCAGACGGCGCTGTGGCTGTCGGCGTCCACGGGCGTGTAGCTGTCAAAGCTGTGGGTGCAGCCGGTCACGGGGTCGAGCTTGCGGCTCTCCTGCGCGCCGCAGGTCGCACAGGTGCGGATCTGCAGGCCGTTGTGGGTCGCGTCGGGCTCCACCTCGGTGTTCCAACTGCCGAACCGGTGCATGGCTTCGTCGGTGGTCCAGGCCTCGCTCAGCGCGTTGCCGAGCAGCACGCGGGCGTTGACAAAGTCCATGGCGTAATGGCCGACCCATTCATAGTTGCCGCCGTCCGGCCAGGCGCTTTTTTCACAGGAGAAGATGTACTTTTTGCCCTTGGAGGTGTAATACTGGAACACCTTGTTGAGCGCCTTGGTATAGGGCGAATCCGCGCCGGTGCCGAAGGCTTCCTTGGCCAGCTCCAGATAGTCGTAATCGTCCTGCGCGTCGTTGATGTGCTTCAGGCGCAGCGAGGCGATCGGCGTGGCCGGGTCAAGGCCGAGCGACTTGCTTTCATAAACGATGATCGCTTCGCCGTTGATCCCGGCGCCGCCCATCTTCGGATAGATCGATTCCGTGCCCCAGATGTCATAGGGCTGGCCGTTGCTCTGATAGGGCACAAAGCCGATGTTCCAGTTCAGAAGGCCGTCGGAATCGAGTACCTCCGCCTGCCAGAACGGGGCGCGCAGGCAGACGCCCATCGGGGTCTTGTCCCAGCGCAGCGAAGCGATGCAGCCGGTGTGGTCGTTGCAAAGGTAGCGCCAGGTGCGGTGCCATGAGCCGTCGGTGAAGTCGTCATACACATCCTGGTGGCCGTTCAGCATGACCTGATTCGGGCAGAAAATATCGGTCAGTTCCCGGATTTTCGGTCCCTGATAGTCATAGAGCTTCGTCTGATTGATCGGGATCACCATGTGGGCGTTGGGCCAAAGCGCCTTGATGTTATTCACGAGTGCGGTCGTGTTTGCCGCGTCTTCATCGCTCGCCCAGCCCGGTTCGTCCGCCGGATAGAAGTACATCTTATCGGCAAGATAGTCGCTGTCGCCCACCAGCGCCTGATACTGCGCAATCACCGATTGCCCCCTGGCGGTGACGTTTGGGCCGGAGCGGAACAGCGGAACCGCCACGGCCTTGCGGCGCGGGTCGGCAGCCGTGAGCTTTGCTTCTTTCGCGTCGTTGTCGATCAGAAAGCGCGGCATTTCATAGCAGGTGACGCCGTGGTCCAGCAGGAATTCCTGCCAGCCTTCGAGGATGCGCTCGGCTTCTGCCTTGTCTTCTTCCACGATCTCATTGCCGATGAAGCGGATGCCGCTCATTTGCAAAAAGCCCTTGGTCGTGCCGTAGCCGGAGTTGGAATTATACAGGCCGCCGATCATCGTGCTGTAATGCGCTTCGGGGATTGCGAAGTTCCAGACCGTGGCGGTCACGTCCACGGCGCGGATCACGTCGTCGCCGTCATAGAGCGTGTAGGTCGCGTTGTAGACGCCGGGAGTCTGATCCTTGGCCGCGCGCAGCTCCACATAGAAGGTGGCGCAGGTTTCCGGATCGACGTGAACGATCTCGCCGCCGTAGGGCACCAGCGCTTCGGCGACCGGCTTATCCCAGACGTTGGTAATGGTGAAAAAGCGTTCGTTGAAGATTTCGTGCGCCAGCACGTCGCCCGCGTCGTTGACGTAGGGCGTCACCTCCAGCCGCAGGTCGCGGCCGTCGCCCTTTTCATAGAAATAGACCTGACAGGCCTCCTTCTCGTTGCGGGCCAGATACACATTTGTGAGATTCGGATAGGCGGTCAGATTCGGTGCATAGCGCCATTGCAGCTGTTCGCTGCTCTGGAACGACAGCATATCGGGAATCATCAGCTTGAGGTTGTAGTCCTCTCCCGCCAGTTCGTCGTTGGCCGCCAACGCCGGCAGCACCGACGCGCCGGACGCGACGCACGAAAGCAACAGGATCGCCGCCAGCAGAATCGACAGAAGACGTTTGGTTGTTTTCATAGGTATCTCCCTTTCTGAATAAGCTTTGGCTGTTTGCCGGGCTCAGTATAGCACAGGCCGGAAGCATTGAAGCTGTTTTTTCGTGAATGATGCATTTCCGGGTGTGAAAAGCCATCTTATTTCCGAATAAGAAACAAAACAAAGAAAACACAGCCGGATCCCCCGCTGCGGAGCATCCGGCTGTGTTGTTTGGTTGTCTGCCCGCCCTGCGCGAAATGCACGCTTCGTTTCGCGCGGGAGTCGCCCGCGTCCCGCCCGTCAGCGGAACGCGGCGTAGCAGTAGACGCGGTTCGTTTCGTTCAGCGAGCGGATCGATCCGTCGAACGGGATCGTATCCGGCTGGGTGACGCGAAAGCCCGTCTGCAAAAGCGTGATCGTGCTGTCCGTCATATTCGCCGCCGCTGCCGCCGCGCGCCAGAGCAGCGTGTTGTGGGTTGAATCGAGCGCGGCAAAGGCGGCGTCCTGCGGAAAGATCAGCACGAGGCGCGGCGCGAACGAGAGCGGCACCGTCACCGGGTTATAGGCCCCGAGGCCCACGTAGCTGCCCGTGACGAACGGTTCGTTCAGCTTTTCGCGTTCGGAAACGGTCAGATGCACCGAGCCGTCGAGCACGTGCGTCTTGCAGAAGAAATCGGCAAACGGCAGAATCACCGAGCCCGAAATCTGAAACGCCGGGCACTGCTCAAAGCGGAAGAACATGCTGCACGGCACCTTCAGCGCCTTGAGGTAATCGTCCAGCGCCGCCGAACCGATCTCGTAGCCCTGCATGATGCCGGAATAGTGCTCGTTCACCTTGTCCAGCACCGCCTCCGCCTGCGAGGCGATCTCAATGGCGTTTTCGCCCGGCGGGGCATAGCAGTTCATCGAGATGGTCAGCTGCGTCAGCTGGCAGGCGTTCTGGGTGCTGTCTTCCAGCAGCGACACCTTGTCCTGCCCGATCAGAAAGGCAAAATAGATCTTGTCCACGGGCTGGGGCACGGTGCGGTCGTCAAACGACAGCACCGCCTCCACGTCGTCGGTGCTTTGCAGCACCTGCTCGTTGATCAGCCGCACGATCTCGCGCACCAGATTCGATGTGGTCATGCCTGCACCCTCCAATCGTTGTTCTGGTGAACCACCGCCCAGTAATACAGCGGCGTTTCGCCGAAGAAGACCTTTTCGCAGTGATCCACGCAAAACGTATCGCCGTCGGCCTCCAGCCTCGTGCGCGTGCCGTCCACGGCGGGAATATTGACCGACACCGGACAGATCAGCACAAACTTGCGCAGCGTGTCATAGCCGATTTCGGTCAGCGTACCGCCGAGATACATCTTGTTCTTGTAGCGCAGCGGCTGCAGGAACGCCTTGAAGGGCGTGCTGCCGCCCGGGGTCTCCAGCGTCATGGCGCGCCCGAATTTTGCAAAGAACGGGGCTGTGATGTTTCTATTGAGCCGCAAAGAAAAAACCTCCGTCCCGAAGCAGCGGCGCGGCCGCGGCCAGCGCCTCGTCGCGCAGCGCCCGCTCCGTTTCATATTCCGCCCTGAGGTCGCGGCTGACCGTGATGTCCCCCGCCTTGAAGGAGGCGAACCGTTCGCCGTTTTCCGTCAGCTCCGAAAACAGCCGGAACCGCGCCAGCGCCGCCGCGGTGATTGCCACGCGCGGGTCGCTTTCGTCGGCGTCGGGACGCATCCTTTCTTTCACTTCGCCCAGAGCGCGGACGGCGGCGCGCAGCAGCACGTCCTCGTCCGTTTCGTCAAACAGCCGGTTGTCGCGCAGAACCGCAAGCACCTGTGTGGCGTCCATCGCGTCCGCCTCAGATCGACAGCGCCTTGGACGCGCCGGTATAGATCTTGGCAAAGCCGGTGATGCTGGTCACGGCGGCGCGCTCGAGCTGGCGGTCGATCAGCTTGTCGAACTCGGTCAGAATGCCGCCAGCCTGCACCTGTTCCAGCGCGCAGGTGTTGTCCAAACCGATCAGCTTGCCGCTTGCCACGGCGCTGCTCTTCATCAGCTGCGCGCCGAACGGCGTGACCAGATTGCCCGAGGCGTGGAAGTTGAGCCCGGCGGTGCCGTCGCGCATCTCGCTGAGCTTCAGGATCTGCGCCATGGCCGCGGGCGAGGCGACGATCGCGTTCAGCGTGTAGGGGTCGAAGCTGTTCCAGAAATCCACGAGGTCGGCATAGGTCAGCGTGCCGGACGAAGCCGTGTTCGTTTCGGTGATCGCGTTGTCGTTGCCGGTGCCGTCGCCGTTCATCAGCACGTCCACGGCGTCCTGCAGCTGGCGGCGCGCGATATAGGCGCCGATCTGGCGCAGCGCCACCGTGAACAGGTCCAGACGCTGGAAGCGGATCGCTTCATAGGAGGCGACCAGCATGCGGCCGCGCTTCTTGAGGCGCACCAGATGTTCGGTGGTGGTGATGTTGGTGGTCGGAATCTCGTCGCCTTCGTCAAGGGCGTGCGGAGCGTTTTCGTCTTCGTCCGAAAGCGCAGACGCCAGCGTGCGATAATCGAGGCCCTCGATATCGGTCACGGTTGCCACAAGGTTGGGCAGCAGGTTGTTCTCTTCCACGCCCGCCCAGACGGCGCGGCTCACGTATTCGGGGAAGAGCGCCGCGGAATCGGACGTCTGGAAGAACTTTTCCACCCGGTCGCTGCCGCGGCCGCTGACGCGGATGCCGAAGCGCTTCAGCTGACGCTGATAGGCGTCCAGACCCTCCAGCGGGGTGCCGATATAGGCGTCGGACGGGTCGAGCTCTTCGAGCGCTTTGGTAAAGGATTTGCCGGTCGCGTAAAGACCTTTTTCGAGTTTGATGTTTTCATAAATTGCCATCGTATTCCTCCGTTCAGATACAAAATGCGTGGTTGTCTTCGGTCGGTTTTGCCGTTGCGCCGCCCAGCTGCGGACGGTCGGGCAGCATGGCTTTCGCCTGCTTTTTGAGCGACTGCGCCAGCGTCTTCAGCGCATGGATGTCCATGCTGCTGCAGCCTTCGACGAACAGGCTCTTGTTGATCTGCGGCAGCGCGACCAGCACGCTGCGGCCGATGATGTCGAGCAGTTGTTCGCGGTAGGCCAGAGCGTCCGCGCCTGCCTGCTCCAGTTCGCCGATCTTTTTTTGCAGCGAAAGAAGCTGCGCCTTTGTCAGCTTCAGTTCGCCGTCGGCGGCTTTCACGGTTTCCAGAATCGGTTCTGTCATGGGTTCCTCCTTCAAGAATGCTTTGGTTACGCCGGCTTCCCGTTGTGCGGGCACGGCGACGAACGACCATTCATAGGCGTCGATCGCGTGCGAGAGCACGTCGTGGCACAGCCGGCCGTGATAGGTGCGGCCCTTTTCGTGGGCGCAGCCTTCGGCCCTGCGCTCGGCGCCGCAGACCGAGCAGCAAAGGCTGCCCATGGCGCAGCCCACGCTGACCTCTTTTTTGATGCCGCCTTCGATCTCCGCAATCAGCCCCTCGTTCTCCTTGGTGCGCACCATGTAGGCGCGCGCCTTCAGGCAGGTGTAGGGCTCGCCGCAGGACGTGAGGCGGGTCCTGTCGCTTTCCACCCAGCAGCAAAACAGCCGCGCCGACTGCTGCTCGCTCTTGCAGCTGTGGTCAAACAGTCCCGTTTTGCCGGGGAACAGCGCGGCGAGCTCCTGCAGCGCTTCGGGCGTGAAGCGTTCCAGGTCGCGGTCCACCTCGTTGTCGCACAGCGTCAGCGTGAACCGGTAAACGTCGTCTTCCGTCAGCGTTTTGCGGGTGTAGCGGTTGATGAGCTCCAGCTCTTTTGCGGTGTCAAATGTCATCCTGTGTCTCTCCGATCTCTTTGCGTAGTTGTTCGGTGCGCGCGTCCAGCAGCGCGGCCTGCGACAGCGCTGTGATGTCCTGCAGCGTCAGCGGTTCCCATTCCACCTGCACGGGGCAGTCGTAGCCCTCCAGGCGCAAAAAGGTGTTGCAGATGCGCAGCACGATCGGCTCCAGCTCGCGGCGGTAGGCGTCGATCTCACTCGTGAGAATGTCGGCCTGCTGGCTGCTCATGCGTTCGGTGGACGACCAGCTCAGGCCCAGAAGGAACGGCGGAATGCCGAGCTTTGCCACGATCTGCTCCAGCAGCTGGCGCACCGGGATTTCGCTGGACAGCACCTGATTGTCGCTGCCGATGGCTTTGACCTCCACGTCGCCCACGGCGATAAAGTCGCGCACGGCGCCCGTGTCGCGCATCGCCTTGCTCCATTCCTGTGCAATCTGCTGCGCCCGTTCGGCGGCGTAGGCCTTGTCGAGCGCATCGTTCTGGGGCTTGTAGGTCACGGCGAAGCGCACGTTGCCCAGCCGGTCCCAGTTGACGCCGGTCGTCTGAAAGATGGTCAGCAGAATGTCGCTGACAAACGGCAGTCCGCGCAGCACCGAGGTGCCGTAGACCCTGCCGGGCTCCGGATCGTGCACGCTTTTCAGCACCAGCTCGGGGAACGGCACGGGCAAAAACTGTCCGCTTTCGTTCTGGGCGCTGACCACAACGTCCAGCGGCGACCGGCCGAACGAGAGCGCCACCCGGCGCAGGTCGGCGTTGTAAAGATCGCTGAGGCGCCCGTCGGTCACGACCATTTCGCCCACCGCCGTGCCGTAGGTCAGAAGCTGCTCGAAATAGGTGGACAGGAAGGCGTCAACGCCGTATCGCAGCGACCCGACCGGCACGGTCTTCAAAAAGTGCCTGAGCGCGTCCTCGGCCGCTTTGTCGCTGCAAAAGACGTTGAATGAGCCGAGCAGCCGCACGGTCTTCATCAGCGCCGCGTCAATGATCGGCACCGTTTCGCGCAGCATGCGGTAGAGCGCCAGATCGCCCCTGCGGGTCGGCGAAGACAGGCCCGGCAGCGCGAAGAGGCGCTGCTGTCTGCCGGTCTGCGGCGCGGCAACGGCCTGCACCGCGGATGGGAGCGGTTCTTTCTTTTTCTTAGCCAAGAAATCTCTCCTTTCAATGGGGTCAGCCGTTCTTCCGGTCCACTGCAATGGCGATCGGCGCGTCGTCCTGCGGACGGCAAAGAACCGTGGAAACGAAATAGCGGATATCGTCCATGGCGTGGTCGTTCGCCTTGATGACGGCGTCCTTCGCTTCGTTCCGGTCCCAGCGGTAGAGCGAAAACTCCCGCAGGGCAGCCTTGCACGCGGGGGAAATGAACAGCTGTTGTTGCCGGAACGCTTCGTGCACCCGGCGGATGCCGGGCAGCACCTCGTTCACGGCGGGGAGGACCGTAAAACGGCCGTGGCTTCGCAGGCAGGCCAGAAACGACGCCGCCGACGGATCCACCGTGACGCAGTCGATCCGTCTGCCCGCGGTGAGCGCGCAAAGATCGTCGTAGTATTCCTCGTCGGTCTTCTGGCGGCCCTCGGCTTTGGAATCGAAGTAGACCTCTTCCACGCGGTACCACGCGCCGCCGAATTTGCCCCACAGGCCCATCGACATCGGGTTGACCGTGCCGTAATCGCACGAAACGCACCAGCGCTCGGCCGCGGTCTGCGGCGGCTCCCGGGTGAACGCGCCGGCCGCCGCCTCGGGATACACGAGCCCTTCCGCCGCCACCCAGAGGCCGCGCACGAACCGGTCATAGAACGCGCCGCTGTAGAGCGACTCATAGCGCCGGATCGTCTGCTCGCTGAGCGAGGGATTGTCGCGCATCGTGAAATGGAGATACAGACAATTCCGTTGCTCCGCCTTGCAGATCCACTCCCGGTAGAACCAGTGCTGCGGATGCTCGGGGTTGCAGTTGAACCAGAACTTCGCGCCCTCCGCCGAGCAGCGGGCCAGCGCCTGCTCCACGAACGAGCGGGGCATCAGCGCCGCTTCGTCGAACAGCACGCCGCAGAGCGTCATGCCCTGAATCAGCGCCGCCGAGCTTTCGTCGCGCCCGCCGAAGAGCCAGAACCGGTTTTGCTTCCCGCCGAACGACAGCGTCAGCTTGTTCTGCGACACTTTTTCTTCCGCCGAAAAGCCGAGCTGCAAAAGCAGCGGCAGCAGCGGTTCCAACAGGTTGCGCCGCAGCGACTGGATCGTTTTGCCGCACAGGGCAAACGCGCCGCCGTCGAACCCGTGGAACGTCCAGAGCACGAACGAGAGCGCCATGCAGGTGGTCTTGCCGCTGCGCACCGCGCCGTCGCAGATGATCGCGTCGCGGTCGCCGAAGGGCGAAAGCGGGTGCCACCAGCTCAGAACAATCTTTTGCTTTTTGGAAAACGAACGGAGCGCGGGGGTCATCGGGTCTCCTCCCGCAGCGCGCTTGCGCCCTGCCCGATCGCGCGGAACAGTTCTCTGGCCGTGTCGCTTTCGCGGCTTTCGGTCAGCGCCTCCAGCTTTTCCAGCGCCTTGAGGCGGTCGAAAAACTTGATCTCCACACCGTTTTTGCCGCGCTTGATCTCGGACACCGAAAACAGATCCATCTCCTCCAGATTGGCATTTTCGGGCTCCGGCAACAGCGCGAGCGTCACGGCGTCGCTGACACAGCCGAACGCCAGGCGGGCGTAACCGGCGGCAACATCGCTCCGTGTCCGGGCGTCGGCGCGGTCCAGCTGTTCGATCTGCGCGCGAATCTCTGATCGGCGCAGCAGTCTTGCCGCGGTCCGCCCGGCAAAGCGATAGCCGCATTTTGCCGCCGCCTCCCGTCCGTTCCTCGTCTGCGCATAATAGGCGCAGAACAGCGTTTGTTTGGGTGAAAGTGATTGACTCAAAGAAATGCTCCTTTCCAAAATGAACGTGCGTCTGACCGGCGGGACAATGCCGCAACCGCCGCGTGCAAAAGGACGTGTATTTCTTTTGGTCCTTTCCCGGATTCGGCGGTTCGGATTTTGTCACCTGAAAAAAGTCCTCCCATACTAAGGCCCGACAGCGGGGTTTTGTCGCGTGTTTTCTGCAACAAATCCGCAATTTTGCGAAAAAAAGGGTTTGAAAAAAAGAAAAGTCCGCAAAAGCGGACCCAAAATTTCTGAATTGGAATTATTCTTCGCGCACGCCGGCAACGCCCTCCGAAGAAAAACGGCATAAAAAAAGAGCGGGAAAACCCGCGCAAAAAGCAGATCAAAAACAAGTCGGGTAATACGATTCATTTTTCAGTCTTAAGTCTTCAGTATTCATTCAAAAAATCCTGTCGCTGACGAATGAAGAATGAAGACTGAAAACTGAAGAATGAAGAATACAAAGCAAAAATCCCGCCGCTGACGCGACAGGATTTTCGCTTTGGTGGGCAGGGGTGGATTCGAACCACCGAAGTCACTGACGGCAGATTTACAGTCTGCTCCCTTTGGCCACTCGGGAACCTACCCATATTCGGTTTTGCGCCGGCGGAGCTGGAGCTGGTGGACGGACTCGAACCCCCGACCTGCTGATTACAAATCAGCTGCTCTACCAACTGAGCTACACCAGCATGTCTCTCAACGCTCGATTACTATACCACAGTTTTATTTTTTCGTCAAGCCTTTTTTTCAAGTTTTTCATTTTTTCCCGCAGGCTTTTTGAAAGGGGCTTGATAATTGCGCGCAAGTGTGATAAGATAGGATCAATGAATGGATCCCATTCAAAAACGAAGAAAGAAGGCGACCTGCATGAAGACAGTCGGCGACGCGATGAATTTTGTGAAATGGCTGATCGATTTCGTTCAGATGATTTTCGGCTGGTTCACCAAAAAGGAAGAAGAGCAGCCGGCCGAATAAGCCGCACCGTTTTTCCGAAAAGAATATCCTCCGTCGGGGAACGCCTCAGCGGAGGATGTTTTTTTTATTCTGCCTTTGCCGCGGCGGCCTCGCTGCCGTTCACCAGCAGCGTATAGGTCCGTCCCCGCTGCAGCATATTGCCGGCCAGCGCCAGATGGGCCGCGGGCTTTTCCAGCCGGACGGCATAGACCTCGCCGCCGCTTTCGTCCTGCACGGTCAGCGTGTCGCCGGCCGCGAGGGTCAGCCTTGCCTCCAGCCTGCCGCTGGTTCCGTCGGAGGCGCCCTGCGCCATGCCGGCGGCGCCGAGCGCGCACAGCGAACCGCCCGTCACGGTGCAGCTGCCCGCGTAATCGAGCGCGCCGTTGCCGTCGTTCGTGGGACCGAAGACGAGCACGGTGCCGCCGCTGACGGCGATGCTGCCGTTGGAATCGATCCCGTCGCCGGCCGCGTTCACCTTGAGCACGCCGCCGGAGATCAGAACCGCGCAGCTTTCGTCCGCCTGATCGGGACCGCCCTTGCCGCCGCCCTGCCGCCAGAAGCCGAAGCCGTCCGGCGGCGCTTCGCCGGGCTGCTGTCCGTTTTGGGGCGGTTCGCCCACGGGCGGCTGCGGTCTGCCGCTGTCATCGGTCGGCGGTTCCATGCCGTCCGGCGCGCCGGCAAAGAGCGCCATGTCGTTCTGGTCGCCCGGAGCCGCGGCGTTGACGCCGTCATCCTGCGCGGTGACGTCCAGCGCGCCGCCGGAAACGGCGACCTGCCGGCCTTCCAGACCCTCATAGGACGCTTCGATGATCCATTCGCCGCCCGAAACGGCAACGGTTTCATCGGCGTGAACCGCGTCGTCGTTGGTGCTGATGCGGAACATGCCGCCGGAAACGGCGATGCTCCCGTCGGCGTGGAGCGCGTCGTCCAGACAGTCGAGCAAAAACGTGCCGCCGCTGACGGCAAGGTTCTTTTCGGCCTTGATCCCCTTGGCGGAGACCGTGTCGCCCTCCGTTTTGCCGGTCTGCACGCCGCCGAAGAAGCCGCCGCCCCGCTTCTGCGTCTGCAGCGATTCCCGGTAGCCCCCGCCGCTTTGCAGGCGGAAGCTGCCGCCGGAAACGGCGATGTTGCCCACGGCCTGCAGACAGTCGCCCGTGCTCTCCACGGTGATGTCGCCGCCGGAAACGGAAAGGTCGCCCTTGTTTTCGTTGCTCGTGCGGATGCCGTCGCCGCCGCACTTGATCTTGACGGTGCCGCCGGAGATTTCCACGCTGTCCTTGCCGCGGATGCCGTCGTCCTTCGCCGTAATTGTCAGCGCGCCGCCCTTCAGCCGGAGGTCGTCGCGCGAGAAGACGCCCTTGTTGAAATTCGCCTCAACCGTCAGCGCGCCTTCGCCGCCGATCTGCAGATCGTCCTTGCTGTAGATGACCGCCGTGGCAAAGTCGTTGTCGTTCGCCTGCGCTTCGGTCATCGTGCGGCCGGCGTTGTCGCTGAGCCGGTTTTCGCTCCCCTTTGCCAAAATGATCTGGGTTTCCTTTTTGGCCTGCGCCACGTAGAGCGGGGCGCTGTCGGCGCAGTAGATCTTCACGCCGTCGAGATACAGCTTCACTTTTGCGTTGTCGTCCGTATCCACACAGATCTGACCGTCGGTCAGCGTGCCCTTGACGGAATAGACGCCCGCTTTGAAAATCGTCAGTCGGCCGCTTTGAAAGGACGCGCCTTCGCCGTTGATGGCGGTGGCGTCGTCGTTGAGGATCACGAACGTGTCGATCTGCAGATCCTCTTCCTCAGCGTCGCCGGCGCTGTCGGGGTCGGTCTGCGCCACCTCGTCGGACAGCGGGGCCGTGGTCGCCAGCACGTCGTCCGGGTCGGCCGGCGTTTCCGGCGCGCCGCAGCCGCACAGCAGGGCCGCAACGAGCAGCAAAACAGCCGCCGGCGCAAAGAATCTGCGCCATTGCCGTTTCATACGCGCACTTCCTTTCAGAGATTGAGCTGGTTTTCCGCCAGACGGGCGCACTGGATCTCCAGATTGCCGTTGCGGGTCCGCAGCGCGTCGAGGAATTCCTTTTCCTGCGCCGGATCCTTCAGGCGGATCTCGTAGCTCAGCTTGAACAGGCTGCCCATGTTGGTCGTTTTGACCGACACCAGCTCGCAGTCTGTGGTATAGCGTTCAAACAGATCGCTGAACACCTCGGTGTAGTTGATCGTTTCCGGGATCACGACGACCAGACTCTTCTTGCCCCGCGCCGCCTTATCGCCGAGGCCGAGACCGGCATAGATCAGCGCCAGCAGCGCCATGACCAGCACGAAGACCGCCGCGAACGCCAGATACCCCATGCCGGTGGCAAGACCTGCCGCCACCGCCACGAAGATCATGCAGATCTCGCGCGCCGTGCCCGGAATGGAACGGAAGCGGACCAGCGAAAACGCGCCGGCCACCGCCACGCCCGCGCCGAGGTTGCCGTTGACCAGCATGATGACGATCTGCACCACGGCGGGCAGCAGCGCGATGGTGGTCACAAAGCCGCCGTTGTGCTTTTTGCAGATCTTCATATAGCACAGCGCGATGAGAAGGCCCAGCAGAACCGAAGCCCCCGTGCAGAGCAAAAACGTCTTCGGCGTCAGCGTGGTTGTCAGAATCGATTGAAAAATACTGTCCATCAGAGCGTCCTCCGTTTCATAGATGAGCCGTTGCTGCCGCGTCCTGCGGCTGCAGCATCGTCTGATAGGCGATGCCGTATTTGGAAAAGGTGGCGGGAAAAATCGCAAGCGTGCTGAGCGCTTCGCTGAGCCACAGCGGAAACACAACGTCGCACTTGATTTCCATCACGATCCTGCCGCCGTCGATCCGCCGGCAGCCGCCGTCGCCCAGCGACAGATCCAGCCGGTGCGTGCGGAAGCGGATGTTGCTGTCGAAGGTCAGGCGCAGCGTTTCGTCCTCGCGGCCCACATAGGCTTCGCGGTCATAGAAGAGCGAAACCTTGGGCTGCAGCGCGCCGTAGCAGCTGCGGCAGTATTCGATCTCCCGCGGGATCTGGCCCTGCAGCGCCGGCGGCCTGCCCCGGCACAGCCAGTCGACCGCCTCGTCATAGCGCAGACTGACGCGCCGCTTATAGACGATGCCCTTGTATTTGCGCTTGATTTCCACAAAGGCCGCGGAATCCGCCCGCGGAATGTTATAGACCCGCAGGCGCAGCTTTTCCTTGAACACCGGCTTTTCCAGCGACTGGCGGATCAGCCGGAAGTCGGGCGTATCGAAATAGATATTGCAGACGGTGCTTTTGCCGTAATCGTCCTCGCGCAGCCGATCGCCGATCATCAGCATCAGCAGATGATACTGCCGCGGGGTGATGACGTATTTTTTTTCATAACGCGAAAAGATCGTTTTATACGTCTTCACCGTCCTGCATCTCCTTTGGGTTCTCGTTTGTCAAAGCTGGATCCGGAACAGGATCGACCGGCCGTCCGCGGAGGAGGCGCCGATTTTGCCCTTGTGCCGTTCCACAATCGCCTTTGCAATGGAAAGGCCGATTCCGTAGCCGCCCGTTTCGCGCGCGCGGGAATTGTCGACGCGGTAGAAGCGGTCGAACAGGTGGGGCAGCTTGTCTTTTTCTATGCTCTCGCAGGTATTGTATGCGTCGAGGCACAGCGACTTGCCGCTCTTATAAAGCGACAGCCGGATCTCGCCGCCGTCGTTCGTATATTTCAGCGCGTTGTCGCACAGCAGCGACACCAGCTGGCGGATCTCGCCCTCGCTGCCCTTCAGCGTCAGGTCGGGCGTCACGTCCAGCGAAAAGCGCAGGTCCCTGGATTTTGCCAGCGGCTCAAAGTTGAGCGCGGTGTCCAGCACCGCTTCGCTGACGTTGAACTCGATATGCTCGCTTTCGTTGGCCGTTTCGTCCAGCTTGGAAAGCGACACGAGGTTGCGCACCAGCGTGTCCATCCGCGCGGTCTGGCTCTTGATGGAGCTGACCCATTCGTTTTCGCCCCCGCACAGCTCCAGCACGTCCGCGTCGGCCGAGATGATGGCCAGCGGGGTCTTCAGCTCGTGCGAGGCGTCGGTGATGAACTGCTTTTGCTGCTCTATGCTGCGCCTGACCGGCGCCAGCGCCGACCGGGTCAGCAGATAGACCGGGAACGAAAGCAGCAGAATGAAGATGACGCCCACGAGGAACGAGACCGTGGCCAGCGCGAAGGTGGCCTCCAGCTCGCGTTCGAAGTCAAGAAAGACCATGATCGAATTGCCGGTCGCGTCGTCTCTGGCATAGTAGTAGCGGTAGATATCCAGAAAGCCGTAGCCGGGCTCCTCGCCGTAGACCTTGGCGGCGTATTCAAACGCCGTGCGGTCGCTGACCGAGGCAATGTTCCGCGTGGAGATGTCCGTCACGGTATTGTCGTGGAGCTTGACCACGAAATAGCGCGTGGAATAGGGCGTTTCCACGGTGATCTGCGTGCGCGAAAACGGATTCCAGCCGGACGTAAACGCATCGGTCACCGTGGTATTCGGCAGCACGCCGTCGTTTTGCGCAATCAGATAGAGAATGCTTTTGGAATCGCTGTCGCGCTGATAGACGTTGACCACGTTGACCGAAAACAGCTCCACGAACACGATCGTGACCAGCGCCAGAATCGCAATGGCGACAAACTTGCGCTGCAGTCGTTTCAGCATTTGATCTCCTCCAGCGTATAGCCCACGCCGCGGGTGGCTTTGATTTCAACGTTCGCCTCCAGCGTAGCGAGCTTTTTGCGGATATAGGAGATATAGACCCAGACCACGTTGATCTCGGCTTCGGTCTCATAGCCCCAGATGCGCTCCATGAACTGTTCGGTGGAAATCAGCCGGCCGGGGTTGTCCATCAGCAGCTCGATCATCTGGAATTCCTTGTTCCCCAGCCGGATGGAGCCCTTGTCGGTGGAAAGCTCAAAGGTTTCGCGGTTGAGCGACAGATTGCCCAGCGTGAGCAGGTTCGGCGTGAATTCCGATTTGCGGCGCGTCATGGCGCGGATGCGCGCCAGCAGCTCGCCCGTGGAAAAGGGCTTGGTCAGATAGTCGTCGGCGCCCTTGTCGAGCCCGAGGATCTTGTCTTCGGTCTCGGCCTTCGCCGTCAGGATCAGCACGGGGGTGGAAACGCCCGCCTTGCGCAGCGCCTCCAGCACCTCAAGTCCGTTCTTTTTGGGCATCATGAGATCGAGGATGATGCAGTCGTAGTTCTCATCCATGCCGTAATCCAGCGCGTCCTGGCCGTCATAGACCGGGTCCACCGAATAGTTGTTGTGCTTCAGAATCGCGCACAGCGCTTTGGATAATTCCTTTTCGTCCTCCGCCAAAAGAAGTCTCATGCTTCCGCCTCCTCAAAGGGTGTTCGGCCGCGCAGCCGGGTCGGGGCGGCACTGTATATGATGATAGCATACTGCAAAAACTTAAAAAATACAATAAAATGTGAAATATTTGTGAAAAAAAGGAAAACAACACCCGCCGTCAGCGCGTGTTGCTTCCTCAAAATGAAAGGAGAGGGGTGTGCAACGGGGCGAAGGGGAGAGAAGAAGAATCGGAAAAAGCTTCCGGTGTTCCCCATTGCACGGCTACAGTATACCCGCCGCACCTAAAACCAACTTTAAAGTTGCTTTTGCACGTTAAAGCGCGAAATCCTCCTCTGCCGCCGCGGCCACAACCCGCCACGCGTCGCACAGCCGCGCAAAGGACCACTGCGCGTTGGCCGGGCTGGTGGAGGGCAGGCAGACGGCTTCGCGCCCCGTCTGCGGCAGCTGAAGCTGCCGGTAGAGCCGGTCGGCGGTCTTGCCGTTGGTGAAGACCGTCCGCACGTCTCCCGTCTGCAAAAGCGGCGAAAGATCGGTCGGCACGGCGTTTTTGATCGTGCTGTCGGCGCTGCCCTCGATCTCGCACGCGCCGATCACGTCCCAGAGCGCCACGCGGTGCCGCAAAAGAAAAGCGGTTTTTTCCGCCGGGGTCTCCCCTGCTTCTTCGCCGAACAAGGCGGAGAGCACCCGCCAGAAGCGGTTTTGCGGATGGCCGTAAAAGAACTGTGCTTCGCGCGATTTGACCGAGGGGAACGAGCCGAGGATCAGCACGCGGCTGTTGGCGTCATAGACGGGCGGGATGGGATGGACGGGCATGGGGCACCTCCTCCGGAATTGAGAATTGAGAATGGAGAATGGAGAAATGCGGTCGCGGCAATCTAAGTCAAGCAGGCTTTCTTGTCCATTATAAAAATGGCAGCCACCCTTGTCAAGTAGCTGCACACATTTAGAAAGCAGAGAAATAATCGGTCAGGACACTTTTTCAAGAACATCAAAATACACTTTATCTTTCAGCATCAGGAACGGGTGATCTGCACCGTCATAATTCAGGAACAGAACATCACCCTCCGCTCTATATGTCCCCGTGTGATCTTTTTCATCACTCTGCGACCCGTTCATGGTTCGGATGCAGTCGCGCAGCCGGAACGTACCATCATCCTTCAGTTCAAGGATCAGGACATTCCAAATCGAATCGCTGATGGAATCATAGTATGCACTGAACCACTGATTTGAACGTCCGTTTTCATCAAGCTGAAGCGGCAGGCCATAATCCTCATCCGTTTCAAACGCACAAATCAGATTTGTTCGATAATAATACTGATCCTTCTTGGCAAAGACCTCTTCTTCCGACGATTTGTTTCGCGTCAAGACAAATCCGCCGTCCTTGCTTGCTTTGTAAGTTCCCTTGGCGCCGGATGGAGTCTTGTCATAAGTTGAGTTCTCATGCAAGTTATACTTGTTCTCCAGAAACGCGCTGACATTCTTATAGGTTCCAATAACGGTATTCTGCTGATTGTTATCTGTCCTTCCTCCGCCTGAACAGGCACACAGTACCAAACATGCGACTGCAACGAGAAGTAATGCAAGTGTCTTTTTCATTGTGAATCCTTCCTTTTTTATACTTCGTGTGCTCAAACAAAATAAAAAGTGTGTGCAAACCGAAGTCATGCACACACGAAAAACACAAACTTCGTTTTGCTACCACACAAAAATCTCACACGCTGTCCACAAAAGAAGAAGCAGGAAATTGAGAAGCTCGTGTTTTTACCAAAAGATAAAAACACCGCTTCTTCCGTTGCGGTTCAACGCCTGTATGAAACTTTTGTGTGGTAAATTTACTTTATCACAAATGAATTTCGAATGCAAGTCTTTTTCAAAAAACGCCAGCAAAAAGCCGCCTCGCGTGGGTTGGGCCACCTCACCCGTCACGCGCTTTCTGTGCTTCGGACTTACTACAAGGCTTTGGGGCGCGTGACACCCTCCCCGCCAGCGGGGAGGGCAAGGCCGAAACTTTTTATGTTTTCATTATCCATGAGGCGCGTCTTAGCTTTACATCAAGAATCAATAGTTCATGTTTTTTGGACAAACGTAAGAGATAACGGCCCTGCCTTCCCCGCTGGCGGGGAAGGTGGCATCGCGCGCTGGCCATTATGCCCTGTCAAAAGCTAGTGAGCGCGATGACGGATGAGGTGGCCAAGCTGCCGCTGCGGCACATCTCTCTCCCGCGTACCCGGGCAAGCAAAGAAAAAAACCGCCGCGGCACCGGTATCGGCAGCCGCGGCAGCGTAATTATCAATTATCCATTTTCGTTTTTCAATAATCAATCAGTCCTCTTCCGGCTCTTCCAGCAGCTTTTCCACCGCGGCGATCTTGACGCACAGGCACAAAAGCTTGGTCGCCGTCAAAAGCTCATCCACCGGCGGATAGGACGGCGCGATGCGCAGGTTCTTGTCTTCGGGGTCGATGCCGTAGGGATAGGTCGCGCCGGCGTTTGTCAGCGTGACGCCCGCGTCGCGGCAAAGCTCCCACACGCGCTTCGCCGTGCCGGGCAGCACGTCGAGGTTGATGAAGTAGCCGCCCTTGGGGTTGGACCAGCGGGCAATGTTGTAGCCGCCGAGCTTATGCTCAAACTCATAGAGCACGATCTTGAACTTCGGGCTCAGAATGTTGCGGTGCAGCCGCATATAGTTCTTGAGGCCGTCCACATTCTTATAGAACTTCACGTGGCGGTACTGGTTCAGCTTGTCATAGCCGATGGTCTGATATTTCAGGCGGTTCTTGATGATCGCGATGTTGCGGTCGGAGGCGGCCAGCGCCGCGACGCCCGCGCCCGGAAAACTGATCTTTGACGTGGAGGTGAACTCGATCACCATGTCGTCATGGCCGTAGCGGTGCAGCGATTCAAAGATATTGTCGAGCACGTCGCCCTTGCTCGTCAGGTCGTGGACGATGTAGGCGTTGTCCCAGATGATGCGGAAGTCCTTGGCCGCCGGTTCCATGGCCGCAATGCGCTCCACGGTTTCGTGGGAATAGGTCACGCCCGTGGGGTTGGAATACTTCGGCACGCAGAACATGCCCTTCACAAGGGGGTCCTTGATCAGCGTTTCCACGGCGTCCATGTCGGGGCCTTCGTCGGTCATCGCCACGGGGATCATTTTGATGCCGTAGTATTCGCAGATGGCAAAATGACGGTCGTAGCCCGGCGAGGGACAGATGAACTTGATCTCGCCCTGATCCTTCCACGGCGTGCCGTCGGAGCCGGTGAGCATGCACTGGGTGATATAGTCGAACATCTGGTTGAGGCTCGAATTGCCGCAGACGATCACGTTGTCCATCGGCACGTCCAGCAGCGCGGCAAAGATTTCCTTGCATTCGTCGATGCCGGTCAAAAGGCCGTAGTTGAGGTAACGCAGGGAGTGGTTGTTGTCGTCGTCCCAGTCGCGCGAGGTGATCGCGTCCAAAAGACCGTTGGACACCGAAAGCTGGTCGGTGCCGGGCTTGCCGCGCGACATGTCGAGCGTGAGGCCCATGGCCTGATAGTTGCGGTAAGCTTCCAGCAGCTCCTTCTGCTCCTGCAGAAGCTCTTCTTTGGAAAGCGCTTTGTAATCCGGCATGGCGGGTTGCTCCTTTTTCTGAGTGAATTAAAAATCGGCCGAACCGGTCGTGCGCGGGAAGGGCAGCACGTCGCGGATGTTGGAAATGCCGGTCAGGTACATCACGAGGCGTTCAAAGCCGAGGCCGAAGCCCGCGTGCTTCGTGCCGCCGTATTTGCGCAGGTCAAGGTACCACCAGTAGTCCTCTTCCCTGAGGCCGAGTTCTTTGATGCGCTCCACGAGCACGTCGTAGCGTTCCTCTCTCTGGCTGCCGCCGATGATTTCGCCGATGCCCATCACCAGGCAGTCGCAGGCGGCCACGGTCTTGCCGTCGTCGTTGAGGCGCATATAGAACGCCTTGATCTCCTTCGGATAATCGGTGACAAACACCGGACGCTTGAAGATCTGCTCGGTGAGGAAACGCTCGTGCTCGGTCTGCAGATCGCAGCCCCACGAGACCTTGTATTCAAACTGATCGTTGTGCTGCTCCAAAAGGGCCACCGCGTCGGTATAGGTGATGCGGCCGAACTCGCTGTTCGCCACGGCCTCGAGCCGCTCGATCAGGCCCTTATCCACGAACTGGTTGAGGAAGGCCATGTCCTGCGGGCAGGCGTCCATCACGTAGCGGATGACGTATTTGATCATTGCCTCGGCCAGCTCCATGTCGTCGTTCAAGTCGGCGAACGCGATCTCGGGTTCGATCATCCAGAACTCGGCGGCGTGGCGCTGGGTATAGCTCTTTTCGGCGCGGAAGGTGGGGCCGAAGGTATAGATCTTGCCGAAGGCCTGCGCCATGATCTCGCCCTGCAGCTGGCCGGAAACGGTCAGATAGGCGCTCTTGCCGAAGAAGTCCCGGCTGTAATCCACAGCGCCGTCTTCGGTGCGCGGCGGGTTTTCCATGTCGAGCGTGGTCACGCGGAACATTTCGCCCGCGCCCTCGCAGTCGGAGCAGGAGATCAGCGGCGTGTGCGCATAGACGAAGCCGTTTTCGTTGAAGAAGCGGTGCAGCGCAAAGGCCGCCGCCGAACGGATGCGGAACGCCGCGGAATAAAGGTTCGTGCGCGGGCGCAGGTGCGCGATGGTGCGCAGATATTCCACGGAATGGCGCTTTTTCTGCAGCGGGTAATCGGGCGTGGAGGCGCCCTCCACGGTGACCGTATCGGCGTTGATCTCAAACGGCTGCTTGGCTTCCGGGGTCAGGATCAGGTCGCCCGTGACGATGACGGCGGTGCCCACGTTGAGCCTGGCCACGGCGGCAAAATCGGCCACCTTGTCGGCCTGGAACACGACCTGCACGCCCTTGAAGCAGCTGCCGTCGTTGACGTCCATAAAGCCGAGCGTCTTGCTGTCGCGGTTGGTGCGGATCCACCCGCAGACGGTGACCGGCGCGCCGACAAAGGCCTCCGGCGACGCATAGAGCTTTGCGATCTCGGTACGTTTCATAGAAAAACCCCCAACTCTCCACAATCATAGTTATGCATCATTATAGCACACTTTGTTCAAAAATCAAGCGTTCCCGGGAAGTTTGGCGGAAGCGACAATTCCGCGTTTTCCGTGTGGAAAAAATTATGCAAAAAAGTCGCCTGCGGGGAACAGGCGACTTTTCAGACTGTCGGTATCCGCTGTCTGCGCGGATTACAGCACCATCAGCAGCGTGCCTGCGCCGATGAGCGCGCAGCCGACCGCCGACTTGACGGTGAATTCCTCATGCAGGAACACAAAGGCCAGCAGCAGGGTGATGACCACGCTCAGCTTGTCGATCGGCACCACTTTGGAAACGTCGCCCATCTGCAGCGCCTTGTAATAGCACAGCCAGGACGCGCCTGTTGCTAGGCCGGACAGGATCAGAAACAGCCAGCTTTTCTGGCTGATCTCCCCCAGCCCTTTCTGTGCGTTGGTCAAAAAGACCATACCCCACGACAGAACCAGCACAACTGCCGTGCGGATCGCCGTTGCAAGGTTGGCGTTGACGTCTTCGATCCCCACCTTGGCAAGGATCGACGTCAGCGCGGCAAAAACGGAAGACAAAACGGCAAACAGCCACCACATATTCAGCCCTTCTTTATTCCCGATTGGTTTTGTTCTCACGGCTTTTGCGCCGCCACGCTTCACAAAGCGCGATTGCCGGAACGCCCCGCGCCCGGTCGAACGTGACGAGCAGGCCCGCGGTCTGCACGGGCCGCGCAAAGCGCACGATCTTCTTGCGCCCGATCGTGGTGCCTTCGGCAACGCGCCGCACCCGGTCGCCGCCGCAAAGCGCCCAGACGGTGAACGCCTCCACCCGCTGGCTGAACGCCGTGTCTTCCGCCAGCACGAGCGCCGACACGCGCGCCGGCTGCGGAAACGACAAGAGCAGCGAGGCGTCGTCGGGCTTTGTGACCGTTGCGGCAAGGCGCACGCCGAACGGCGCGTCGATCAGCTTTTTCATACGCCGCAGCGTGTGCTGCTCGCGCTTTGAAATTACGCCCTGTTTGTTCGGCGGCACGTTCAAAAGCAGCGTCGCGTTGCCGCCCGCGGTGTGGAAGAAGATGTTCGCCAGCTGCCTTGCGGTGCGCTTTTTGCGCAGCAGATAATACCACCGGTTATGATAGAACCACCCGGTCGTCACCGATACGTCGGCCTCCGCGGGGCTCCAGATCAGGTCGGTTTCTCCCCGCAGCGCGTCGCGGCTGCCGAGGTCCTCCTCGCGGCGGTCAAAGCTGAGGTCGGTTTCGCTCGTCTGCGACTGCGCCGCCACTTTTTCGGCCAGCACCGCCGGCGCGGCGACGACGCTCCATTCGCTTTTGCGCACGCGGCCGCCCTCGTTGCCGATCCAGCGCACGTCCGGCCCGCTGACGGCGATCACGGCGTTCGGCTGCAGGGCGCGGATCACGGCATAGTAGCGCTGCCAGTCGTAGCGCTGCTTTCTGCCGTTTTTGCCCTCGCCGCACGCGCCGTCAAACCAGACCTCAAAGAGGTCGCCGTAGCCGGTGCAAAGCTCTGTCAGCTGGGCGACGAAGAAGTCGTTGTAGCTTTCGGTGCCATAGCAGGCGGCGTTGCGGTCCCAGGGAGAGAGATAGACGCCGAGCTTCAGCTCATATTTGTCGCAGCTTGCTCTGAGCTGCGCGAGGACGTCCTTGCTGTAGGGCGACTGCATCACACTGTGGGTCGTTGTTTTCGTGTTCCAAAGGCAAAAGCCGTCGTGGTGCTTCGCGGTCAGAATCACGCCGCGGCTGCCGCTGGCTTTGAGCACCCGGCACCACTGGTCGGTATCGACCGCCGGCGGATCAAAGAGCGCTTCCGGCTCCTGCCCCGTGCCCCATTCGCGGTTCGTCACGGTGTTCATGCCGAAATGGATGAAGCTGTAATACTCCAGCTTTTCGTGCGCCTTCTGGCGCTCCGACGGCACAACGGCCAGCAGCCGATCCAGAAGCGCCTGTTCCTCCGGCGTTTCGCCGCCGAGCTTCGCCTTGCCGAGCACGGCGGAAAGCGGCAGAACGGATTGTTTCATCGGTTGTGTCTCCTTTACATTCTTGCGCCGCAGGCATTCATATCGCCGCGAAGACGATGCGGCAATCACACGCGTTCGGCGATATATCACACGTTGTGTGATGCGATCTGTTTGCTGCGCGCAACAAGGTTTCTTGTGTCGTAAAAATACACATAGAGGCCGCCGCAGACGCAGCAGCCTCCTTTGTTTCATTGGCTCAGAACGGGAAGTAGACGTCCAGCGCGTTGACCGAGAAGGTCAGGTTCTTCGGATGAACGCCCTCCTGATACTTGACCTGCGTGAAGCCGGCGTCCAGCAGCGACTGGGTAAAGGCTTCCAGCATCTCATAGTCCTTCATCGTCACGCGGTAATTGGCGCGCAGCTCCGGATAGGTCGGGTTGGTCAGGCCTTCGTTGGCGCTGATCGCCTCCAGCGGATTGGTGAAGCGGATCCAGCCCAGGGTGAAGCCGGTGCACCACCAGTAGGTGCCGTAGGGACGGTAGAACTCGTGGCGCCATTCGCCCGTGCCGTCTTCGTTGAAGTAATAGCGCTCAAAGTCCATGGACATCTGCAGACGGTCGGCGTCCTGCGCGCAGTCGTAGTGGTCGGCGTCGCGCTCGGTGTATTTCTTGTAGACGCCCAGCTCCGCGCCGTAAAGCACCGCGCCGTACTGACCCTTCCACGGCTGGATCATCCAGTCGGAATTCTGATAGGTGAAATAGAAGCGCGTGGTGTCGTACTGGATCCAGACCAGCTGCGAGGCAAGGTCATAGAGCTTGTTGAAGCCGAAGTTGCGCTGCCACGGGTCGTCGGAGGTGTAGAACACGTTTTCCTTCGGGTCATAGAGATAACCCGCAAGGCCGGTCTGCTTGAACGCGTCGGTGTAGTTGGTCTCCGGCTCCGGCTCGTAGGTATAGTTGAACGAGATGGCGGGGCCGTATTCGCCGTAGGTCAGACGGCCCGCGTTGGAAACCGCCGCCGCCACGCGGTACTGATAGGTGCCGCTTTCGGTCAGGAATTTGTCGGCGTAATAGACGCGCGTTTTGCCGTCCTTGGCCTTGTAGCTGTGGTAATCCATCAGATCGACGTCGTCGACCCATTTGCCGTTCTTGTTGTAATACTGGATATGGTAGCCGTCGGCGCCGGGCACGGCGGGCCAGTCGATCACGATGGCGTGGTCAGACGCGGCCGCAGCCTTGGCCTTTTCGGGCTTGCCGGGTACGGAATGGACTTCGATCACGTCGGTATAGGGAGAATAGGCCGTCTCGTCGCCTTCCGTCACGAAGGCGCGCACGCGGTAAAGATAGGTCTTGCCCTGCGCCAGCTTGCCGCCGCTCTCTTTTTCCGAAATGTTGAACATCGTGGTCTTGCTTTCGCCCAGCTTGGTCCAGTCGTCGCCGGTCTTCTTTTCCACCTCATAGCCGGTGGCGCCGTCCAGCGCGTTCCACGACAGCACGGCCGTGTTGTTGGAGTTGAGCACGACGGTGGCATTCTTCACCGTGCCGAAGCTGGTTCTGGCGGTCAGCACGGGGCTGAACGCGGTCTTGGTTTCCAGTCCCTCATAGTTGGCAAAGGCGCGGACGTGGAAGGTATAGCTCGTTGCGGGCTCCAGATCCCTGACCACATAGGTCAGCTGATCCGTGACGCCGATCTCGGTCAGCTCGCCGGAGATATACTGATAGACGTGGTATTCCGGCGCGCCGTCGGCCTTGTTCCACTGGAGCGTCAGGGAGTTGTGGCCGGCCTTTTTGAGCGTCAGCGAGGTGACGGGCTTCGGCATCAGGGAAATCTTCACCGGGGCGCTGACCGCCGCCTGCGTGGTTCTGCCCTTCACCGTGGCGCTTGCCTGCACGCTGAACTGCACCGTGCGCGGCGAGGCCGGATACTTCACCTCATAGGTGTTGGTCTTCACGACAGCCGTCTTCACAAAGTCGTCGCCCGTGCCGACGTCCTTGCGCCAGATCACGTATTCCGACGCGCCGGCGGCCTTGGGCCATTTGAGCGTGGCGCTGGCGCCGCCGATGTTGGTCGCGGTCAGGCTTTCCACCTTGGCGGGTTTGGCGCTGACCTTGGCGACCGGGCTGAACTTCGCCGCATATTGGGTCGTCTTGCCGCTCTTTGCGAAGGCGCGGACCTTATAGCAGACCGTACCGGGGGCGCCCGGATAGGTCACGGTCCAGGTGCGGGCCTTGGTGGAGCCGGCCTTTTTGTAGCTGCCGTCGCCGAAGCTGGCATAGATCACGTAGCCGTCGGCGCCTGCTGCGGCGCCCCAGGTCAGCTTGACCTTCACGGACTTGGAAATCTTCGCGGTCAGCTTCTGCACGCGTTCGGGCTTGGTGAGCGCCGAAGCCTTGGGCGAATCCTTGCCGAACGTGCGGCTCGTGCCGTTCTTCACAAACGCGGCAACCTTATAGGTATACTTCGTGCCGGGGGCAAGTCCCTTGTCGGTGAACGTGGTTTCGGTGGTATAGGTTTCGGCCAGCCAGGCGTCCTTCTTCGCGTCATAGGAATAGACGCAGTAGCCGTCGGCCTTTTTGACCTTGCTCCATTTGAGCCGGATCTGGCTTTGCGAAACCGTGGTGGCTTTCAGCGTTTCCACCCTGCCCACGGCCGCAGCCGCCGAGGCAAGCTGCACGGCGCCCATGCTCAGAAGCATCAGCACGGAAAGCAGCACGCAGAAAAAGCGTTTGGTCATCTGTTTCATGATTGATCTCCTCCGTCAATAAAGAATCAATAGAGCTGAACGCCGCCGGCCGGGCGGATGTTCAGGACGTAGCATGCGTCGTCTCCGAACAGCGCGCGCATGTGTTTGCTGTAGGTATCCAGCATGTCGAGCGGCACGAACGCCTGAATGGTGCCCGCGAAGCCGCCGCCGTGCACCCGCCATGCGCCCTTGCCCCTGAGCACCTCTTCGCTGATCTTCAGCGCCAGCGAGAGCGGCTGGTTCGTGGGGCGTTTGGATGTGAACACGTTCTGGTTATACATGTAGGACGAGCGGCCGCTTTCGATCACGAGCGCCTTGAACGCCTCAAAGTCGCCCCGTTCCAGCGCGGCGGTCTCGGCGTCCACGCGGTCGTTTTCGCCGAAGAAATGCAGCGCGCGCAGCACGGCGCGTTCGCCGCACTGCTTTGCAACGGCGGCGGCGTTGTCCAGCACGTCCTGCTTTGTGATCTCGCGCAGCACCTTCTTGCCGAAGAAGCCGGCCACGGCCTCCATCTCGGTGCGGATGGCGGCGTAATCGTCGGTCAGGTCGGAGTGGCTGCCCTTGGTGTCCACAATGCAGAGCGCGTGGCCGCAGGAGGCGAAGTCGAAATCCACCTTGCGGATCACGGGCGTCGCCGGATCGGCAAAGTCGATGGCAACGAAGCCGCCGACCGAGCAGGCCATCTGGTCCAGCAGGCCGCAGGGCTTTTTGAAATGGACGTTTTCGGCGTATTGGGCGATCTTGGCAATCTCCACCGGCGACACCTTGCCGTCGTTATAGAGCTCGTTGATCAGCGTGCCGATCAGCACCTCGAACGCCGCTGAAGACGACAGGCCCGAGCCCGAAAGCACCTGCGAGGCCGTGGCGGCGTCGAAGCCGCCGATTTTGTAGCCCAGCTGTACGAACCGGTCCAGCATGCCGCGCACCAGCGAACGGCTGCGGCCGGCGTCGGAATCGCGCACCGCAAGGTCGCAGCAGGAAACGGCGTCCATCGGATAGCCGGCGGATTTGATCCGCACCACGCCCTCGTTGTTTTTGGCGGCCGCCGCCACAACGTCCAGGCTGATGGACGCGGCAAGCACCTTGCCGTGGTTGTGGTCGGTGTGGTTGCCGCCCACTTCGGAGCGGCCGGGCGCCGAAAACAGCCGGACGTCGCGTTCGCCTGCGGCGTCAAACCGGGCGCGGAATTCTTCCAGCACGCCGTCGAACCGCTGATACTGGGTTTCAAACTGCGCGGGTATATACACGCGGGAAAACGCCTCGTCGAGCCCTCGGGCGGCGATCAGCGTTTTCAGCTGTTGATAGTCAGACATGGAGCATCAACCTTTCGTCCTTTTTGATGAAATCTATCTCTGCGGCCGCCGGGGCGGCGGCCCTCAGCTCTGGCCGAGTTCCCCCTTGGAAAGGCTGATGACGCCGTTGAGCGCCAGCAGCACCAGCCCGGAGAACAAAAACAGCAAAATGAACGGCACCAGAAAGCTCGCCGACATCGGATCATAAACGTTGCGGCCGATGATCGTATAGGAGAAGAGCTTATAGGAAAAGCCGAGCACCGACACGATCAGGTATTTCCAGTAGCCCATGTCGCTGGTGCCGTACAGCTGGCTGACCGAATTGATCGGGATGCAGGGAAACAGCCGCAGGAAGAACAGCACCACGGCCGAGCCGAGCTGGCTGCGTTCCACCAGCTGCACGGCCTTTTCGTTTTTTGCAAGCAGCTTTTCGGCGTTGCCGCCGCCGTAGCGCCTGCCCCAGAAGTATTTGATGGTGAACAGCAGCGCCGCGCCCAAAGCGTTGATCGGAATGGAAAGCCAGGCGGGAAACAACACGCCGCAGGCCACGCAGATGCACGAGATCGGGAACCACGGAATGACGGCCTTGAGCATGAAGTTGGCAAGAATAATCAGCACGGAATACCAGGTGGCGCCGTTTTGCTGAATCCACTGTTCAAACGAGGTCAGCGCGTCGGTATATTTCCCGTACCACTCCAGCGCGCTGGGCATTTGCGAGAGCCGCAGAATGATGATCATCGTAAGCGAGAGCAGGAAGCAGATGAACGCGGCAAAATTCATAACGCTGCTTCGGCTTCTTTTTCCGGTCAAACGCCACCCTCCCGTTTACAGACAATGATACATAGTATTATTCTACTATGAACCCTGCAATCGGTCAACGGTTTTTCTTAAAATTTCAAAATGTTTTCACAGATTTTTTTTCCTCGCCAAAAGTTTGGCAAATTTCAAAACCTGTGCTATAATAAGAAAAAAAGACCGAAAGGATGAGACGGATGAAACTTGTGATTCTGGACGGCTACGCCGAAAACCCGGGCGATCTTTCGTGGGACTGGCTGGGCAGTCTGGTGGACGATTACGAGGTCTACGACTACACCCCGCCCGAGCTGACGCAGGCGCGCAGCCGCGGCGCGGATATTCTGGTTACCAACAAAACCGTGCTGCCCGCCGCAGTCATCAACGCGCTGCCCGATCTCAAATGCATCCTCGTGCTGGCCACGGGGTTCAACGTGGTGGACGGCAAGGCCGCGCGCGCACGCGGCATCCCGCTTTGCAATATCCCGGCTTATTCCACCGACGGCGTGGCCCAGCTGGTGTTCGCCCTGCTGCTGGAGCTGACGACCCACGTCGGGCTCCACAACGACAGCGTCAAGGCCGGCGACTGGACGCGCTCCAGACATTTCTGCTATTGGAAGACGCCCCTGCGCGAGCTGCACGGCAAAACCTTCGGCATCATCGGCTTCGGCAGGATCGGCAAGGCCGTGGCGCAGATTGCCAACGCGATGGGCATGCGGACGCTGGCCGTGTCGCCCCGCACCCGCTTCTACGACGGCTTCGGCAGCGTGACGTTCACCGATCTCGACACCCTGCTGCGGGAAAGCGACGTCGTTTCGCTCCACTGTCCGCTGACGCCGGAAACGACCGGCCTTGTGAACGCGGACTTTCTTGCCAAAATGAAAAAGACCGCCTTTCTCATCAACACGTCGCGCGGCCCCGTGATCGACGAGGCGGCGCTGGCCGCGGCGCTGAAGGAAGGCGAAATTGCCGGCGCGGGCGTGGACGTGCTTTCCACCGAGCCGCCGAAAGCGGACAACCCCCTGCTCGGCTGCGAAAACTGCATCATCACGCCGCACATCGCCTGGGCCAGCTTTGAAGCGCGCACCCGGCTGATGCAGATCTTCCGTGGCAACGTGGAGGCCTTTTTGTGCGGCGCCCCGACGAATGTGGTGAACTGACGCAAAAGCGTCAGTTCACAGTGCACAATGCGCAGGTCGGATTGTCGTTTCTTTTTCGTTTGTTTTTCAACCTGCTTGACTTTCCATGCGTTTTGCTGTATATTGCAGCTGAAGAGATGAGTTGTCTTGTTGTGAGTCGGAGTCGTGCTCTCCGTCGCTCTCGACAAACTGTTCATCTCTTCTTTTAATCTTTTAAGGAAACACACATGCACCCTTCGGAAAACCGCACCCTTGTAACGGTCAAACCACGTTTCGGGTCTGGAGACAGGTTCGGCTTTTGTCGCGTAGGGGTCGCCCTGCGTGGCGACCCGTGCAGCCTTGCCGTAACCAAACGTTAATTGCAAAGCACCGCGACAAGCCATGTCAACAAACCGCAAATGATTTGTATTGGGATCGTTCCCGGGCCGCCACGCAGGGCGACCCCTACGCGACATAAACCATAGGTTTCTTTTCATTCCCAACGCTTTCGTTCGCTGCACCGTTCCTCTTTTGGCACAAACCGAGCCAGTGCCGCCGTTCCCCGCGTCCCTGCGCACTGCGCACGAAAAAAGCGCCCCCGAAGGGGTGTACTCCGCAAGGAAGAGCCGCCCGCTCAGCGACTCTTTTCCGCGATAACTGCTTTAAAAATCCGCCCAAGGCGTCAGCCTTGCGCGGATTTTGTGCATTGTTCTCACGAAAAATAGTTCGCTGATCGGGTGCAAAGCAGTTTTTGAAGAACAAAAATGTTCCATAAGGCAAAGCCGAAAGCCGCAGGAAACCTGCCGGTTTTCAAGGCTTGAGGCGCAGCATTTGGGCATTTTTGTCTTCAAAAACCGACGCTTCCTTGCGGCGTACACCCCAAGGGCGCTTTTTTCATTTCAGCCATTCAATCATCTTTTCGGGATAGTTGCCGATCAGCGCGTCCACGCCCCAGGCGGCAAGCTGCCTGGCGTCCTCTTCGGTGTTGACCGTCCAGGTGTTGATCTCGCAGCCGGCGCCGTGCATCTCCTGCACCGTCTTTTCGGTCAGCATGCGCAGCGGCGGATGGCAGCACTCGATGCCGTGGGCGGCAGTGTAGGCGCCGTAGCCCCAGGGCCAGTTTTCGGTCAGGAAGCCGCACTTGATGTCGGGCGCCAGCTGTTTGCAGCGCTCTACCGTGGTGTGGTTGAACGACGAAAAGATGATGCGGTCCTCCAGATGATAGGCGCGGATCATGTCGATCGCGGCCTGCTCGATGCCCGGGTATTCCCACACGCCGGTCTTCAGCTCAATGTTGGTGACCAGCGGCAGATCCTTGACCAGGTCGAAGTATTCCTCCAGCGTCGGGATGGGGCAAAAACCGTATTTGCCGGCAAACGAGGCCGAAAAGTCATACTGCCGCAGCTCTTCGAGCGTCATGTCGCGCACGGTGCCGCTGCCGTTCGAGGTGCGGTCGATCGTCTCGTCGTGAATGATGACCATGCGGTTGTCCTTTGTCAGGTGCAGGTCGAACTCCATGCCGTCCACGCCGGCTTCCACCGCCTTGCGAAACGAGAGCATGGTGTTTTCGGGATAAGTCCCGCTGCAGCCTCTGTGGCCGAATACTTTAGACATGGCAATGCCTCTCTTTCATGATTGAATCCAACTGAGGATTATACTCAGATTTTTGCAGGAATCAAGCCCTTTGGCCGATTTTTCGGTTTTTCGGCGTTTTTCTCAGATTGCGTGCGCGCCGCTTCGCCTTTTTGTGCAAGATGAGCGCGGCAGCCCCGCGGAAGCCGCCGGTTCCTTCGGCGCGCGCGGCCGGGGCCTATCCGATATAGTGCATCGGATTGACCTTGACGCCGTTTTTCATCACCTCAAAATGCAGATGCGGGCCGGTCACGTTGCCCGTGGAGCCGATGCGGCCGAGCTGCTGCCCCTGCGAGACCTGCTGTCCCACCCGCACGGTAATGGAGCCGGGCTGCATGTGGGCGTAGCGGGTGGAAAGGCCGTTTCCGTGGTCGATCACCACCGTGTGGCCGTAGCCGCGGTAGCCGTTGTGGGCTTCCACCACCCGGCCGGCCGCCGCCGCAATCACCGGCGCGCCGGTGGAATGGCCGCCGGGCTTCACGATGTCCACGCCGCCGTGGAAGCTGTGGCCCGAGATGCGCCTGCTGCGGTAACCGAAGCCGGAGGAGGTGGCGTAGGCGCCCACCGCCGGCCAGAGCCAGCCGGTGCGGGCGGATCCGCCGTCCGCGTCGCCGAGGCTCCCGTAGGGCGAGCCGGTGCCGACCAGCAGAATCTGCTGCACCGGCGCCTTGGTCTGCTGCACCGACACGACGGCCGTGCCGATCTGCCTGCCGTCCAGATACGTGATTACCGCGGTGGTCAGCTTGCGGCCGTTTTCGCCCTGCTGCACCAGCTTCGTGGTGCCCGCACGCAGGGTTTCGCTTTCGCGGCGAACCGTTTCAAACGGTACGACGCCGCCGTAGGTGTAGTATTCCAGCTCCTTGATATGCACGTGATCGGTCTGCGCCGCCGTCAGCAGCGTTTGCCCGGCGGTCAGCGCCTGCGCGTTCATGCCGGGGTTCAGCGCGCGCAGGGTCGCTTCGTCGATCTTTTCTTTTTTGCAGATCTTTTTCACCGTGTCGCCGGCGCGGACGGTATAATGCCGCGCCTCGCTCTTCGGCGCGCGCAGCACGCGCTTGAGCTCCACCGGATCCCAGAGCGTTTCGGGGTCGTCGGGATAGAGCCCCTGCACATAGGTGATTTCTTCTACAAAGGCGACCGTCCGCCCTTTGGCGGCTTTTTCGCGCACGGGGGCGATCAGACCGGCAAAGGCCGCCACGGCGTCACTCTCGTTGCGCACCGCGCAGAGAAAGCTGCCGTCGATGAAGATGCCGCAGGCGTGAACCAGCGGCGCTTTTGCCCGCGCAAGCAGCGCTTCGCAGAGTCTGGCGCTGCCGGAAAGAGCCGACAGCGGCACCCGCCTGACCCGGTAGGTCGGGCTGCCGCCCAGCACGGCGGCCGGTGCGCCCCGGTTCTGAGGCAGAATCTCCCGCAGCTCGTCCATGGCCCGGCGGGCCGCCCGTTCGTCGGCGGCATAGCCGACCACGTCGTTCCCCAGCCGCACCTCCAGCGCGGGAGTCGTGGTGTGCAGACGCGCGCCGAGCACCGCCAGCACAACCGCACTGAGAAGCGGCAGCGCGGCGTTGCGGATGCCCTGCCAGAACCGCCTGCGTTCGCGGAAAGAGCGGCGAAAATAGGTGCGGCAGGCGCGGCGCAGGGCCTTGCCGCGGTTTTGTTCGTTGAGCTTCGCCCCGGCACGCAGCATCAGAAGGTCGCGGCGGATGCCTCCGGCGTCGGCAGAGAGCGCCCGCAGGTCGCCTTTGACCGAAGCGCCCAGCCGCCGCAGCAGATAGCGCACGGCCTTGAGGCAAACGACAGCGCCGGCAAAGCCGTAGCGCCACACGAGCGACGCAGCCCAAAGCACGGCCGAAACGACCCGGTCGCCGAGCCGCTCCACGTAAAAGAAGGGAGACCTCCGCTGCGCGTGCGCCACCACGACCGCGCCCGTATCGGCGGGCTGCAGCACAAGAGCCGCCTCCCGGCCGTCAAAGGCGGCGTAGCGTTCGTTTGCCATCGGGGTCCCTCCCTTCAGAGATTCAGACTGTCAGCGCACCGAGCTCGGTGCAGAGGTATTCATACAGCTTGTCCGTTTCGCAAAAGCCCAGCTTCTCATACATCCGCCGCGGCGTGTCGTCCGCGTCGGCGTGCAAAAAGAGCAGCTTGCCTTCGTTTTGCTTTGCCAGACGGCGCAGCAGCGTTGTGGCAACGCCCTGCCCGCGGCAGGTTTCATCCGTCAGAAGGCCGTCGAGACAAACACAGCCCTCGTGTTCAAACGTATAGCACATGCCGGCGAGCCTGCCGTCGAGATACGCGCCGTGGTAGGTCAGCGCGCCGAACAGCCGCCGGAGGTTGCAGCGCGTGAAGTCTTCGCCGTAGACGGGACCGTAGTGTCTGACCTCCAGCGCCTCCGCTTCCGGAAGCGTCGGCGTGCCGAACGTGACGCGCGGGTTTTGCCGCCAGCCGTCGCAGGCGGAACGCAGCGTCATGGTCAGCGTGACGCTTTCTTCCAACCCGAAGCTGTTTTGCAGCGGCGCGTCGCTTTCCAGTTTCAAAAACGGCGCACCGCGGTCCCGCTGATACGCCAAAGCTGCGGCAAACTCCTCTTTTTCCGGCTGACCGTTGCAGAAAAAGCAGTTGTGGTCGTATTTGTCCGGCAGGAGCGGATCCTCCCACTTGGTCAGATGCGCCGAGAACGGACGCTCCGACGAGAACAGCAGCGCCTGCGCCCGTTCGGCCGCGCGGGTGCGGCGCGTCATTTCCTGCGGCGTCATTTTGTCGGGTACGCGAGGTCGGCCGGCGTCCAGTCTTTCAGCACGGCGCACATGGCGGCGGCTTCTTTTTTCGCGCCGGCAAGATCATGGTCGCGCCAGTTGCCGCATTCCCTTGCGCTCACGCCGGGCACGTCGCCCTCGAAGGCGGCGCAGAACGCCAGCGCGTCGCGCACGAGATCGATCGCCTGCTGCGGCGTCACGGCGTCGCGCACGATGAAATAAAAGCCCGTGCGGCAGCCCATGGGGCCGAAATAGACCACGCTGTCGGAAAAGGCGCTGTTGCGCGCAAAGGTGGCGAACAGGTGCTCGATCGTGTGGATCGCGCCGGTCTCCATCACCGGCTCCCGGTTCGGCAGGCGCGTGCGGATGTCGTAGGTCACGCAGTCGCCGTCGACCCGCGAGGTATAGAGCCCTTTCGGCAGAATCGTATGGTCAATGGTAAAGGATGCGATCTTTTTCATAGAGACTCTCGCTTTCTTTATAGATAGGATCAGTTCAGCGACGCCGCGCCGGTCTGGCGGAACAGGCGCGCGATGGCGTCTTTGAGGTCGCCGTTTTGTTCTTTTTGCAGCAGCGGGTCGTCCGCGATCACGCGCTGCGACGCCTCCTTCGCTTCGCGCAGGGTATCCATATCCTGCAAAAGGTCGGCGATATGCAGCTGGGGCAGACCGTGCTGCCGCGCGCCGAAGAAATCGCCCGGGCCGCGCAGACGCAGGTCGGCGTCCGCCACGGCAAAGCCGTCGTTGGTTTTGCAAAGCGCCTCCAGCCGCTGCTTTGCGCTGTCGCCCCCGGCGTCGCTCAGCAGCACGCAATAGGACTTCGCCCTGCCGCGCCCCACGCGCCCGCGCAGCTGGTGCAGCTGCGAAAGGCCGAAGCGTTCGGCGTTTTCCACCACCATCAGCGTGGCGTTGGGCACGTCGACGCCCACCTCGATCACCGTGGTGGCCACGAGCAGCTGAATGTCGCCCGCGGCAAAGTCCGCCATGATCTTCTGCTTTTCCTTCGGCTTCATCTTGCCGTGCAGCAGGCCCACGCGATAGGCGGAGAACACCTGCTCGGAAAGCGCCTTCGCCTGGGTCACGGCGGCGGCAATCTCGGTCTCCCCCTCCTCCACGGCGGGGCAGACCAGATAGGCCTGATGACCGGCGTCGAGTTCTTTTTTCACAAAGGCATAGATCCGTTCGCGGTAGCTGCCGTCCACGGCATAGGTGGCGATTTTCTGCCGCCCGGCGGGCAGCTCGTCGATCACCGACACGTCCAGATCGCCGTAGATGATCAGCGACAGCGTGCGCGGAATCGGCGTGGCCGACATGACCAGCACGTGGGGCGCGTCGCCCTTTTCGCCGAGCAGGCTGCGCTGGCGCACGCCGAAGCGGTGCTGCTCGTCGGTGACCACAAGGCCGAGCCGCCGGAACGTCACGTCCTCGGTCAGCAGCGCGTGCGTGCCGACCACGACCTGCGCCGTGCCGTCGGCAATGTGCTGCTTGGCAATCCGCTTTTGTCTGGCGGTGAGTCCGCCGGTCAGCAGCGTCACCTGCAGCGCTTCGCCGAAGAGCTCCTGCAGCGTCTGCGCGTGCTGTCTGGCCAGTATTTCGGTGGGCGCCATCATCGCGCCCTGAAAGCCGCTTTGGGCGGTGACCCAGAGCGCCGCCGCGGCCACGGCGGTCTTGCCCGAGCCGACGTCGCCCTGCACCAGCCGGTTCATCGCTTCGCCCGAAGAAAGGTCGCGCATACAGTCGCCGATCGCGCGGCGCTGGGCGTTCGTCGGGGTGAAGGGCAGCGACTGCAAAAACGCGTCCAGCCCGTCGGGGTTGACCCGGATCTGCGTTTTCAGCCGGTTTTTGCGGTTCAAAAGCGCCATGCCGCACTGCAGCACGAACAGCTCTTCAAAGATCAGGCGGCGTTTTGCCGTCTCCATGTCATGCATGCTTTCCGGCGCGTGGATGTTTTTGAGCGCGTAGAGCGCGTGCGAAAGCCGGTAATCGTGCCGGATATCGGCGGGGATCAGATCGCCCGTTTCCTCTCTGGCCCAAAGGGTCAGCGCGTTCTGGATAATGGCCGAAAGCTGGCGGCCCGTCAGCCCCGCGGTCAGCGGATAGACCGGCAGAAAGGCCTGCGCGCCGTCGGGCTCCACCAGGGGATTGCTCATTTCAAAGGCGCCGAACGCCCGCGTCACCTTGCCGTAAAACAGGAAGGTTTCGCCCTCCTGCAGGCGGTCGGCCAAATATTTGTTGTTGAAGACCGTCAGGTGCATCACGTCGCTGCCGTCGGTCACCACGGTCTTGTAGATCGTCATGCCCTGGCGGATCCTGGCGGACGAAACCGGGCAGCCCACCACGGCGCGCACACAGGCCGTTTCGCCCGGCTGCAGCCGCGCGATGGGTGTGCAGACCGAAAAGTCCAGATAGGCCCGCGGATAATAGTGCACCGCGTCCCAGACCGTTTCGATGCCGAGCTTTGCAAGAAGCCGGGCGCGTTTTTCGCCCACGCCCTTGATATACTGCGCGTTCATGTCGCGCGTGCGCATCCGGCGTTCCTCCCTTCCGACGGCCGATTGCCGTTTATGATTCGATATAGGACCAGGCGTAGAGATTGGCATACAGGTCGTTTTCGTTCACGTCGCCCTCGATCTGCAGCTCCTTGGCGCAATAGAGCCGTCCGCTGCGGAAGCACAGCGGCACCAGCGGCTGATCCTGCAAAAAGACCTGCGCAAAGGTGGAGGTGTCCACGGCGCCCGCGCGCCACGAAAAGAACGTCTGGGCGGCGGCCGAAGCCGGGTCGAGTCCGTAGCCGGCCTTGCCCTCCGCGCCGAAGAACAGCGACAGATCCATGTCGGCGGTCAGCTTCACTTCGCCCACATACAGGTCCCATAGGCCGGATTCCAGCCGGATCAGATAGCTGTCGTAATCGAGCACCGACAGGTTGACCGTGAAGCCGCAGTCGCGCAGCTGGTCGGCGATCAGCTTGGCGCAGCTGAGGCGCATCGGGTTTTCGCTGTTGCAGACCAGCTCCAGCTTGACGCTCTGGCCGCCCTTGGCGCGCTTGGCCGAGGAGGAAAGCGTATAGCCCAGCAGGTCGAACGCCCGCGGCGCCGCCAGCGGGTCATAGCCGACCGTTTCCTCCGGCGATTCCTCCCAGAGCGGGTGGAACGGCAGATCGGCGGCCGAGGCGTGCGCGTCATAGGCGGCGGCGCAGATGGTCGGCTTGTCGATGGCAAAGGCCAGCGCGCGGCGGAACGCGGGGTCGCTCAGGTGCTCGCGGCCGCTGTTGAGTCCCAGATAGACAAAGTTGAGCAGCGGGACGGCCTGTTCGTTGGCAAAGATCTTTTGAGTCGGCGCCGCGCCGTCCACGTAAAAGGCGCTCAGCTCGCCGATCTGCAAAAGCTGCAGCTCGTTTTCGCGCGTGCTGATATCAAGGAGCTTGATGGTCTGCAGCTCCATTTCCTCCATGGCGCTGCTTTCCTCGTTGGCCTTCAGATAAAGGTCGCCGCTGCGCCGCACGGGGCGGTAGCGTCCGCAGCCGACCGGCAGCTCCCGGTCGCCCGTGCCGAAGCGCACCACCGGGAAGTCCAGACAGCTTGCGGCCCGCGCGTTCTCTTCAAGCAGCGTGAAGACCACGGCGGTTTCGCCCTCCTGACTGCAGGAAAAGAAGGTCTGCAGCCGCGCTTCAAAGCAGGGGCTCTCCTTGGCGCACTGGAACGAATAGACCACGTCGCGCGGGTGCAGCAGCTCGCCCGAGGTGAAGCGCACGTCCTCGCGCAGCGTGACGGTAATCGTCAGACCGTTCTGCGTCACGTCCGCCGCCAGCGACGGCACCGGGGCAAAGTTTTCATCCAGCCGCACCAGAGAATCATACAGCAGCGTGTCGATATCGCGGTTCATCGTGCTTTTGGTCTGGAACGGGTTCAGCGCGTCCGCCGCCGTATAGGGCAGCGTGATCATGCGCCGGGCGGCCTTGTCGGCCGAAACCGGCTCGGTCGTTTCGTCGGTCGTTTCGGTCGGCGCGGTCGGGTCGTCCTCCGGCTGTTTGCCGCAGGCGGCAAGGCCGCAAAGCAAGACCAGACAAAGCAGCAGCGAAAGCAATCGTTTCATGGCGTTCTCCTTCAGGTCAGTCGCAGGCGCTGCGCCGAACGGCAGCGGCCGGTTGTTTCGTCAATGTCGAACAGGCAGCCCTCCAGCGCGCAGGGGCCGGCTTCCGCGGTGTCGAAGCGGGCGGGCAGAGCCGTGCGGAACTTTTCGATCACGATCTCCTTCTGCACGCCGAGCACGCTGTCAACGGCGCCGCACATGCCGAGGTCGGTGATATAGCCCGTGCCGCCGGGCAGCACGGTCTCGTCGCTGGTCTGCACGTGGGTGTGCGTGCCGCAGACGGCGGACACGCGTCCGTCGAGGAAGAAGCCCATGGCCTTTTTTTCGCTCGTGGCCTCGGCGTGAAAATCCACCAGTACCACGCGGCAGTCGGAAAGCGCCCGCAGCGCCTCTTCCGCGGCGTCGAAGGGGTTCCCCAGCGGCTCCAGAAACATGGTGCCCATCAGGTTCACCACGCCCACGCGCACGCGGCCCAGATCGATGACGCAGACGCCCCGGCCGGGCGCGCCCGCGGGGTAGTTGCAGGGCCGCACGATGAACGGGTTTTCGTCAAAGAAGTCGTAGCATTCGCGGCGGCGGAAGGCGTGGTTGCCGGTCGTCAGGCAGTCGACGCCGCTCGAAAGCAGAAACTCCGCCGACTGGGGCGTGACGCCGTTGCCCTTTGCGCTGTTTTCCGCGTTGCAGACGCACAGATCAACGCCGGCAAAGCGTTTATAGGCAGGCAGCTTTTTGCGCAGAAAGTCGCAGCCGATCTGCGACACCACGTCGCCGAGCATGAGAACGTTCAAAGTTGACACCTTCTTTGAGGAGGGATTGAGGGATTGAGGGATTGAGGGATTGAGGGGGTA
>JAEEGI010003021.1_pt1 | contig 40476 bp, 34 predicted proteins | sample 8958751 | NCBI WGS metagenome assembly JAEEGI01 (sample SAMN16246545, study PRJNA631951) | gut metagenome | biome: gut microbiome; feature: rumen; material: KS-attached | host: Bos | place: Iran: Karaj | collected 2018-10 | reverse complement strand
GAATCACGCAGCAGACCAATGGGCAGCAGAAGCAGGCAAACCGCCGACACCGAAAGAAAGCATCGAGAAAGAATCCTCCAAAACCAACGCCGCCATCCGGCACGGAGCAAGACAAAGCTCTGGGATTTCAAAATCAGTCTGGCAGCCGGAATCCCGCCGGCACAGTCTCCAAGCAGGAGCAGCAGAAGATACAGCAGCAGCCGGAAATAGCCGACAGACGCCACGTCATAGGGCAATCCGCCAAGTAAAGAAAAACTTCCGTTCATTGTTTCACCCCGCCTTGGAAAGATCTTCCCGCTGGAGGCGTATTGCGGAGAGAAGACCGAGAATGCAGATCTGTAGCACAAAAAATAAAACGATATAAACGATCCAGGCGGTATCCAACGGTTTTTGGTTTATATCCATCAGGCTCATTGGAGAAAGCCTCGTAAAGTCTTTTTGTGTCGTCAGCGCAAGCTCTTTCACAACGCGGCGCAGCACCCAAAAGCTCACCGTGATCATGCAGCCGTAGCTGCGGCGGGTCCAGAGATTGAACGCCAGTGACCACAGCGCCATGGCCCAGAGCAGAAGGAGCTGAAACAGGAACAGCCAGCCGAAACGGACATAGGGGCTGGTTCCCTCGAAGAGATATGTAGTCGGCGCGTCTGCGAGCCCCATTCCAACAGTCTCCATAGCGCCGGGCGAACGGGCAAGGGCCTTCAGAAAGATGCTCCACTGGTTTTGAAAACTGATATGGCCCCAAAACACCAGAAGCGTACAGGCCAGCAGAAATAACAGCCACAGGACGGCTGCCCCCATGGCGGCAAAAACCTGGGCCGCCAGCCACTTCCGTCTGGAGCTGCGGATCGCCGTGATCTCCATACCGGGATAGAGAAACGGGATATCTCCAACCAGCAGCAGAAAGGATATCAGCAGAAGGATCTGCGGGAAGAAGCTCGGAAGCAGGATCAAAAAGGGCTCTGCCGCCTGGACCTGATACCCGCGCTCGGCGAGATAGGGGGGCACCTTGAAGAAGACGATCAGAACACAGCCCAGCGCCAGCAGAAGAGAAACCCAGAAGCGGGGGCGAAACAGCAGCCTGCGCAGACTGCTCCGGGACATAGCAAGGATCTCAGCCATGACTCAGCCTCCTTTTCAAGCGCAGGAAAAAGCCTCCTCCCGCCACGAGCGCAATGACGGCCACATAGATCGCCAGGTGAATCAGACCGCCGTCCCGGGTTTGCGTCATGACGCCGCCAGGTGTACACTGACCCGGATCGAGGGCGTAACATACAAGCCGGGCTTCTTCCGGGGCATACCGGGCAGCTGTCTGGGCCAGAACGGAGGCCACGATCCAAAACGCAAAGCCGGACGCCGCACAGATATACTGGTTAGAGCTCAGGCCGGAAACCCCATAGGCAATGATCGCGTACATTCCGGCATTGACGGCATAAACGCCGATCCTCAGCAGATAGCCCGCCTGATTGGACATAAGAGAGTAGAAGTAAATCCCGTCAAAAAGCGAATACGCATAGGAAACGGGACCTTTCAAGAAAAGGACTACGTACAAATGGAACAGCCCAGCGCTAAGCAGCATGACCAGCGCGCCGGACAGAAAGGCCGCAGCCAGTCCAGCGAGGGTATAGCGGCGCGGTGTGATGTGCAGCAGCGGGAACTGCCATGCGCCTCCTTTTCGCAGCGCCTGCCGGAGAAAGGAGATCGGCAGCACCGCCGCCACCGGCATGAAATATGTCGATAAGCCGAAGGCATAAGCGTAATCAAACAGATAGGCCGGCTGCGCGGTGGCTTCCGAATTAAGACTCAAAACCATCGACAGGAACAGGAGCGCCGCACTGATGTATGTCGCCGGGCAGACGACGATTTTTCTGAAATAATATCGGAACATGGTCACCTCATCCTTTGCACTTTCCCGGAGATAGCGTCGATCAGCATCTCAACAGGCGTCATTTTCCCGGTATCATAATCGTATCCGGTCCCGGTGAGGCTCCAGCCGGGGCGGATCGTCATTTCATCTGAATCAAGATAATAGATCAGATTGCATTCCGTCAGCTCCATTACCATGGGCAGGCTAGACACCCAGCCTGTCTCTGCCGTTTTTCGGAGCTCGTCCACGCTCATGCAGCTTTGCAGATCATAGCTTTCCTGCGCAGCGCCAGGGAGGATCGGAAGCTGCAAACTGATCGTCCCGTCAGGCTGCGCGAAGACGCTGCTCACTGGGGCCGGCGAGTCCGTCTTCACGTCCAGAGGGACCCCGTCGATTACAATCCCAAAGCTCAGCCATTGGTCTTCCGGGACCGGGCCGGTCCATGGACGCAGGGCAAAGCCCAGCTTCCGCTCCAGGAAACCGCTGATATCAGCCAATGCTGTTTGCGCCTGCTCCCGGGGCAGCCCTTCGAGATAGATCGAGGCGGCGTTGATCTGAACGGAGAAGCTCTGCGTCCCGTTTTCGTATTCCAGAATGCTGCTTCCGTCTTTTTTCGTTTCTGCGTGTTGGATTGCCTCCGGGAAGACGGCCTCCCGCAGCTCCGACCACAGTGCGGCGCAGTCCAGTCTGCTATAGGAGCGCACAGACACGGTTCCTTCGGGCTGAAACTCCGCCGGGATTCGCCAGAGGATGCCGGAGGATCTGCTCTCGATGGCCTGGCGCAGCTCTGGGTCAAGATCCAGTTCATCCCAGTCGTTTGCCGTGGGCCGGGTTGGCTGTGTGATGGGGTTCCCGTCAGAATCTACGATCTCACAACCGACAAAGCAGAGCAACAGCGCCAAAAGCAGCAGTAGGACGATAGTTTTTCTTACGACCAAATCAAGCGCCTCCCATGTCATATCTACGCCCTGTTTCGGCATCGAAAACATATTCAAAGGGCGTCCCTTTCCCGGTTTCCAGATCAAAGTTTACGCCCTTGACCCACCAGACGGGAATCAGCAGCTCCTTCTCCTCATGGATCAGATAGCAGAGCCGGCTGGAACGATAGACTTTCACCAAGGGTTCACTGGGATTGAAATACGCTTCAAGGGTCAGGCGGAGTTCCTCCTGTGAGAAATCGCCGTCAAGCCGGACGGTTCCGGCTTCCTCACCGACAGAGATCGGACTAACAAACTCAACAGATCCTGAGGGCGCCAGAAAAACGCCGTAAGTCCCTTGGAGTTTGCCGTTGATCGGAAGGATGGACGCCGCGCCGATCTGCAAACCATCCACTTGGCCGGTATAGTATGCGATGGCGTCTGTGCGCGCCGTATCAAAGTCCGTCCATTCGCACATTTCCACGCCGGTTTTTTGGGAAAGCCATCCCACAGCCTTTGGCAAGACAGTCTCGCCCAGATCACCCGGCAGCCGATAGAGATTGATGAAACGTCCACTAACTTCTGAAACGCAGCGCAGCGTGTTCTGGCCTTGTTTTAACTCGATCACGGTGGCACCAAGCGATTCTTCACGGTTCTCTACCGGTGCATTCGGAAACAACTCATCCAGCATTTCTTCAAAAAAGCCGTTGCAGTCCACCAAGGTATAGTGCCAAATCTTAGCCTCTTTCCGTTCCTCCACGAAGCAATCCTCAGCCCAGATCAGCGTAGGCTTTTTTTCTGCCAAGGCCGCTTGGATTTCAGCAGCAAGAGGATCGTCCTCCTCCAAGATATACGGCGGCTCCGTGTAAATCTGCCCGTCCTCAAAACCGTCGTGATCGGACGCTGTGTTCTTTTGCGCTTCCGCGTTGGTATCATGGATGTTTGTCCCGATGGGACCGTTGCTTGTGTCAGTATTTGCAGAGTGTTCGTCACTGCCGCAGCTTGCCAACAGCAGCAGGCAAGCCGCTCCAAGAAGTATCATAAGAATCCATCGTTTCACGTGCATCATTGAGTTCCTTCTTTCTGTTTCGTTCAATTCATCAATACCGCGTCAGTATCTTCAACGGGAATCAGCCCGGTCATGATCGTTACAAGCTCCTCGACGGGGAACCGTTCCGGGCCAACGGAGCAGAGCGTATAATCCGCGCCGTCGAGCTGCCAGAGGAGCTGCGACGCCCATTCGCTCTCGAAGCAAAGGATTGGACTTCCGTTCACATCTCGTTCCGTTTTTTCGTAGCTTCGGTTCAGAGTTTCCCAATCCTTTTTGATCCAGTTGTTTCTGCCTTCCATCGAGATGCTCAGTTCCAGAACGGTGGGCTGGTGGGGGCCCTCCTTCAGCCACAGGAACAGATACTCGCCGTTTCCGTCCCTGCTGCCGCAGGACTGCTCATATCCCTGCGGAATCGTTTCCGGAAACAGGATACGGTCCAATATCAAACTTGGCCGGGGCTCCGGCGAAGAAGTGGCCTGTTCTTCGGTCACGACGTATTTCGTCGCGTCGCTGACCGGCTGGATGCTCTTTAGAATCTCCGCGAGTCTGGCGTCTTCCATGGAGTAATTGACCTCCATGGAGAAGAGATAGAAGCCGTCCGACCAGTAGAGCTTTTGCAGACCGGGATGTTCGGCGTGGACGCCGTTCTCGTCCTTCTCAGAGGGCTCGACCATGAGCCGCTGCACAGTATAGCCGCCCAACTCCGTCTGCGTGATGGAATAGCCGGCGTCAAAGCCGGTGCTGACGGTATCAAAGGTCTGCCCCTTTGCATAATCAGGCCACGCGACCTGCCGGAACAAGACGTATTCTCCGTCTTCGTTCTGCCATTGGAGCAGGCTGTCCGTGCGGAAGTTGATTACAGCGCCTTTCATCACCGTCAGCGGAATCGGCTCCATTTGCTCCGCGGGAAGCATCGGCACGTAACAGGTCAGAAGCCTGGAAGGCGCATCTTTCGACATCTGAACGTCCAGGGAAATATTCAGGGAGCTTTCGCGGACGTCGATGGGTTGACCCTTCTCAACAAAGATTCCGGATATGCGGTATTGCTCCGCTGTTACCCCGAACAACGCGTTCCAGATCGCGGGGGCAGCGAAGGCCGTAAAGGACAGCAGTGCGATGATGGCTGCGGCCATCAGGATTCTTATCTTGACCCGATGCTTCCCGGAGGCCAGCCGCTCGCTGTGCTCCAGATCCTCATCGCTGGCCGCGCCGATGGCGGCAATGAGATCCAGCTTCGTCATGGCAGGTAGCCCTCCTTTCGCAGATGCTCTTTCAGCTTTTTCCTGGTACGGGACAGCAAATTGAGTACGTTGCTCTCCCGCATGGCGTAACGTGCCGCGATTTCTTCCGTGCTTTCAAAGAAAAAGTAGCGCCGCAGGAAAACGTCCCGCTGGGTCTTTGTACAATCGGAGAGGAATTTTCGGATCGTTTCCTCCAGCTCCTTCCTCTCGACTTCCCCTTGGGGCTCGTCTCCTTTGCTGACCAGATCAGGAAGCTCTTCCAGCGCCAGCGTCATTCCTGCGCCTCGTTTTTCCGCTGTGTTTCGATGCCACCGGTTAATGGCAAGATTTCGCGTGAGCCTTGCGAAAAACGGACGGAGCTTCGGCGGCTTCTTCGGCGGCATAGCGTTCCAGGCGTGCAGCCAGGTATCGTCCAGGGTTTCCTGCGTATCCTCGTGATTCGCAAGCACCCGCTGGGCAATTCCATAGCAGTAAGCGCCGTATTTTCTCTCCGATTCGGCAATCGCCGCTTCCTCCCGCGCCCAGTACAGCGCCACAATTTTTGCGTCCTCCATCCGCTCACCTCCAATCACTCTCTACTATTATATACACAAAATGAAGGCCATTTCTATCACATAAAAACAAAATAACAGCAGCGGTTCAGTGTACCGTTGCTGTTTCTCTTCATGCAGCGGCTTTTTCCGCATGATTTCCTTCAATCGTACTGCAGCTGAAGCACATTCAGTTACTCTCACAGGAATGTGTTCATTGGGCAATTCTTTGGGCACGATACCTGTAATCGAAACACTTTTCTCTTGGGTATATCATTCCACAAAACGTCTTGACATGCAATTTGTTTCTTCCGGGATTTCAGCAAAACCCGCAAAATAGCAAGCGCAAATGACAATTTTTGCTGTACCGTCAGATTTCGACGGCCTTTTTGTTTCAGTTTACATATAATCGAAAGCAAGGGAGAAACCACAGGCAAAACATCATATTTTAAAATAAAATGTAAAAGCCGGGGTGTGTGAATATCACTTGCTCCCGGTGCGTGCATGCCCCGCAGGAGGTATGCACATGTACAAATCGAATATTGATCCTGCCGAGAAGCTTCGTGCGGAATTCACATCCTGGCTCGCGACATTGATGCGGCGAGCCAGGATTGATTATTTCCGAAGCAAAGAAAGAGAGGTAAAAACAATATCGCTGGATGAAGTAAGTGAGACCGACTTTGCGGTCCAGGATAAGTACACCATTTTGGAGTCATCATTTCAGTTTGAGGAGGAACGCCTTGCCCGGGCGTTCTTTTCTTTACCCCTGCAGCGGCAGCAAATTCTCACGATGCTGTATGTCGATGAACTGCCGCCGGAAGAAATCGCCAGGATCCTGCACTGCTCTGTAGACAACATCTACAAAATCAAGCGCCGGACGCTGAACTCGCTTAGAAAACTGCTGAATGAATTGGAGGGAACAAAATGAATCTATCAGCTGAAGAATTCCAGAGGATCCTGGAAGGCGCCGTTGCCGGCAGGCATTCAGATCTCGAAACAATTCTGGAGCTATACCTGCCGCTGATCAATCGGTTTTCTATGGTCGATGGAGAGATAGACGAAGATCTCCGTCAATATCTGATGATACATATTGCGCTGAACATCTCAAAATTCGTTCTGTGATGATTGCCTGTGGAAAAGACAAAATATTTTCCCCACGGTGTCCAATTTACTGGAAATCTGATCGTGGTTATCAGTAGAGGCATCCCCATGCGACTCTTTGCTGCGTAATTGCAGTGATGCACCTTGACAATTTCAAACGCCTGATCTTTCCCTGGAGGCCGAGCGGCTATCTCTCCTGTCGCCAGCAGGAGCAAGAGCACTCATGTGCAGATGGCAACCGCGCAACGCGACGACGCTTCCGAGGGGTACAATGATACTTCCGCCCAACGCGGCCCGGTCGGAGTAGACGGGGAGATGAGATTTCTATGTGTCCATTCGCCAGGCATCAGGCGTATTTCAAATAATACTCTCTTAAGGAGGCTACCATGACAAAAACAAGCAAGGAACCAAACGACTTCCCCCTGGTGCTCAAGGTGGAGGAATTGATGTCGATTCTTTCCATCGGAAGAAACACGGCCTATGAGTTAGTGCGATCCGGACAGATTTCCAGCATCCGGATTGGGCGTATCTATCGTATTCCGAGAGCCTCTCTGGAAGAATATCTGCAAAAAATGTCGGAATAAGTTGTAAAACAACCACGCTGCCGGTATAATATAAGATAGAAGCAGTACCTGCTGTGTGGTTGGAAAGGAGGGCTTTATGCCATGCAGCAAGAAAAAACGGACCGCTGCCGGAAACGGCACGATTCGTAAGAAAACAGTCATGAGGAAGGGAAAGCAGTATACTTACTGGGAAGCCAGGTATACAACCGGGTACGATCCCGGGACAGGCAAGCAAATACAGAAGTCTGTTACTGGTGCTACGCAAAAGGAAGTCGCGGCAAAACTCCGGCAGATCACGATGGAGCTGGACCTGGGTACTTACCACGAAAAATCCAAACTCACACTGGCAGAATGGCTTGACCAGTGGACTTCTGATTATCTGTGTCGTTTGAAGCCGCTTTCCCAAAAGACTTACATGGACCAGGTCAACAACCATATCAAGCCGGCGCTGGGTGCTGTAAAACTTGAGGAACTGACGACACACATGATTCAAAAGTTTTATAACAATCTTCAAAACGGCAAGCTGGCGAAGTTGTCGGCAAAGTCCATTAAAAACATCCATGGAGTATTGCACAAGGCACTGCAGCAGGCAGTTGCAACAAACCAGCTAGCTCAAAATCCAGCGGATGCCTGCTGCCTCCCGAGAGTTGTAAAGCCGGAAATCTCTGTGCTTGAGCCGGAACAAATCGCTCTTGTACTGAAAGAAGCTGAAAAGGACGACTATCACAATCTGTTTTTAGTTGCAATGTTTACAGGAATGCGCCAAGGAGAACTCCTGGGACTTGCTTGGGAGGCTGTGGATTTCAAAACTGGATGCATTACGGTTAAACAGCAGCTCCAGAGAAAAGATGGAGAGTATTATCTGCTGACTCCTAAAAGTGGAAAACCGCGGAAAATCTTTCCTGCTCCGGTCGTGATGGATGCACTGCGCAGAGAGCAGCAGCAACAAGCATTGCGGCAAGCTCAGGCAGGGGAGCTATGGAATAATCCATTCCATTTGGTCTTTACGGATGAGTCCGGAAAGAATCTTGTGAGGCGTACTGTTGTGAAGCATTTCAAGTCTGTTGCAGCGCGAGCGGGGGTCTCGGAATCTCGTTTTCATGATCTTCGGCACAGTTTTGCTGTGACCTCGCTTCAGGCAGGAGACGACGTGAAGACCGTTCAGGAGAATCTTGGACACGCAACAGCGGCGTTTACATTGGATGTTTACGGACATGTGACCGCTAAAATGAAGCAGGAAAGCGCGGCAAGAATGCAGAAGTTTTTTGAAAACCTTTCGGCGTAGAAAAAAGCTCTAAAGGGAAAACTAAAGGGAAAACTGTTTTCGGGATATGGTTTTCAAAACGCGAAACAGCCAAAAACGTGAGAAAAACAAAGAAAATCGCAGGTATTTGAAGTAAATACCTACGATTTCTCTGGCAGGGGCACAAGGACTTGAACCCTGAGCCTACGGTTTTGGAGACCGCCGCTCTACCAATTGAGCTATACCCCTATATGGTGGGCCTTCGGGGACTCGAACCCAGGACCAACCGGTTATGAGCCGGGAGCTCTAACCAACTGAGCTAAAGGCCCGAATGAGGAATCGGTCTTGCCGACCACGCGTGTATTATACAGCATCGACCTGCAAAAATCAAGCCTTTTTTTCATGGTGGGCCTGATTTGTTTCGCAGGGGAATTTCCAACAGGTCATCCGCCGTGGATTTGTCTTTGGAAATTCCCCTGTTTGGTATACGGGGCAGGGGAGACGCCCGGTCTGTTTGTCCGCTTGCGCGCGGTGATTTGGGCGAACGGTCTATCCGGTCAGGCGTAAAGACGGATCAGCGAGTCCAGCGAATCCGCGTCCAGCCGGAAGCAGGCGACACCCGGCAGGCGGGCGGTCTGCTCGTACCAGCTCCAGAGCCGGTTGATATTCGGCATGGGAAGTCCGGCCAGGGCGCCGACGTCGCGGATGATTTTCAGGCCAAAGGGGAAATCGGCGGTGAAGTACCGTGAGCCGAAATCCGGGATCCAGCCGGCTGCGGTCTGCTTCATCGGGCTCGTAATATCGCGGAAGGCGCGGATGCTCTGGATTTTGGCGGTCAACTGCGCGGCTGTCTCGGATTCATAGTGTACGCGCAGGGAGCGGACCTCCCGCAGGTCGAGGGGCAGAAGCTCGCACAGCGCCTGCAGCTCGGCGTCGCAGGCCAGCATGATTTCGCTTGCCTCGTCCGTCCACTCCACGTAGAAGCGGATGTTGTGGTCCCAGACCATGCCCGGGGCGTAGTCGCGGAACATGGAATACAGCCGGGAAGTATGGAGGATCGGATTGGAAGGCGTCAGCGTGACGGAGAGGTAGTTGGGCAGCGGCTCGCAGGGAATGGCAAGCAGGCGCTCGATCTCCTCCGCGCAGCGCGGAGCTTCGCCTGCGGGGATCGCGCCGAGGGCAAGAGACGGCTTTCTGCCCAGCGCGTAAACGCTTTCGCCCTTCTGCTTCAGCCGGGCGATGCAGTGGACCCGCTGCAGGCCGCAGAGGATCACGCCCTTTTCCAGCAGCGGACGAAAGGCGAATTCCGCGCCGCCGCTGCCGGGGATGACCAGAAGCATCTGCCCGGCACGAACGTGGGGAAGGAGCTGCGCTGCAAGCGATTCAAACAGAAAGGCCGGATGCGTGATCCAGATCTGGGCCGCGCCGGAAACGGCCTCGGCAAGCTCGTCCGTCGGCTTCACGCCGTCGGTTTTCAGCAGCAGCTTCTCGTCGGCGTCGTAAACGCTGATGGTTTTCGACCAGGCTTCCGGGCGGGAGGTGTACATGGCGACCTTGCATCCGCCGGCCGCCAGCTCCGCGGCGCAAAGCGTGCCGATGTTGCCGCCGCCGATGACGCAAATCTTCATGTTGCAAGCTCCTTTCGCAGGGCTGCCAGCAGGCAGTCGTTGTCCTCGGTGCTGCGCACGGCAAAGCGGAGATACTCCCCGCCCGTTTTTCCGGTCAGCTCCTTGACCAGCAGATTATACTTCGAGAGCAGGACGGCCAGGAGGTCCTTCGCCTTCAGCCCCGGCTTTGTCAGCTCGACCATCATATAGTTTGCCTGGGAGGGGATCACCCGAAGACCGGGAAGCTCCGCCAGCTTTGCGGCGAAGCGGGCGCGTTCGGCACGGAAGCGGGCCATGCCGCTGCGGTAATCGGACTGATATTTTTCCTCGATTTGCAGGTAGAACTCCGCAAAGGAGTTGATGTTCCAGATGGAGACGTCCTTTTTCAGTGCTGCGATCGTGCTGCTGTCTCCGGACGCCAGGACGCCGAGACGCAGGCCGGGTACGCCGTAGGACTTGGAGATGCTCTTGATGACGAACAGATGCGGGTTCCGGTCGAGCAGATCCTGATCGAGCAGACTGTTATCCAACTCGTCTGCAAAATCCGCAAAGCTCTCATCCACCAGAAGGGTGGTTTTCCGCTCCCTGGCCCAGTCAACCAGGCGCAGAAGGCCGGCCTTCGGGATATAGTTTCCGCTTGGGTTGTCCGGATTGATCAGAATCAGATTTTGCACCGGATGCGCGGAGAAGAACGCCATCACGTCCTCCGCGGTATAGGAGAAATCCGGGTTTTCCGGGCGGAACTCGACCTGATCCGCATAACGGTGACCGTATTCCTCAAAGCTCGGGCGGATGATCCCGACCTTGCCGGAAAGACGCTCCATGAAGGCCTTAATCAGCTCCGCGGCCCCGTTGCCGACCAGAATGCTCCGCTCCGACAGGCCGAAGTTCTTGGCCGCCAGCAGGGAATTGATGTGCATCCCGGAGGGATACTGCGTCAGCAGCGTCTCAAAGCTGGCCTTGATCTCGTCGCTCATCCGCTTGGGCGGGAAGTAGGGGTTGACCAGATAGCAGAAGTCCAGCATGCCCGGATAGCGCCAATAGCCGCCGTAGCGGGACTGGAGCTTTGCCGCGCGATCCGATACACTGTCGGTGAAGATGGATTCCGCAATGTCAAGATCCTGCACGTCGTCGATCTCGTACCACCGCTGACCCGTCAGCCGCTTGGCCCGGATCGAGGTGTGGTTGAGCATCGTGATGACGCGCAGCACCTGCTCGTAGTATTCGTTTTCTCCCAGTGCCTTGACGTAAGCCTCCAGGAAGGGAACGTACTGGTTTTGGGAAAACTCCCAGCTGAACCGGTAGATATTGACAGTCTTGTAGTAGCTTGCGATCTCGTCGTAGCGAAAGCTCTGCTTGGGAACGAAGGCAGCGATCCCGTCGTTCTCGTCGAGCAGGGCGCAGGTCCCGTCCATCCAGCTCTCATACTTGTCTACCAGGGCCAGATTCGGCCTGGGGTCGTCCAGCAGAAGATCCAGCACGGAATCCTCAAAGATCAGATCCGATTCGAGCAGAATCGTGTCCTCGGCGCAGAGGTTTTCTTTCGCCAGCGCCAGAGAATAGATGTTGTTGGTCCGGTCGAAGACCGGATTGTCAATGAATTCGACGGGGGTGGAGATGGGCAGACTGCGGACGTGAGCCTTGAGCTTTTCGCGCTCATAGCCGACCACTAAAACGATTCGTGACAGTCCGTGCCGGTCAAGCTGGGCGAGCATCCGGTCGATCATCGGAACGCCGTTGACCTTGACCATGCATTTGGTGTTGTTAGCCGTCAGATGCTTCAGCCGCTTGCCCATGCCGGCTGCGAGAATGACTGCTTGCATATCTTTCTCCTATCGTGTGAAAAGATGATTCCACGTACGTACCTCCCAATTATACCACGCCAGTGCACCGGATTCAACCGGAAAAACCAAATCGGCGAAGGAAACCTGACCCTTGCGGCGCAAATCTTTTCTTGACAAGTAAGGCCTTCTAATATATTATATTAAATTGGTTTATACCGCTTAAATTGGTTTATACCGCAATCTCCGTTCCCGGAAGACATAAAGGAAGATAAGCATGAGTTTTGGATCTGCGCTCTACCGGCTGCTGATTGGGCCGCTGGAGCTGATGTTTGAAGTGATTTTCGCGATTGCGGACCGTCTGGTCGGCAACCACGGGATTGCGATCATCTTTTTGAGCCTGGCGATCAATTTTCTGGTGCTGCCGCTCTACCGCCGCGCCGACGCGCTCCAGCGCGAGCAGCGGGACAAGGCGGCAAGGATGCAGGCAGGCGTTGCCCATATCAAAAAGACCTTCCAGGGCAACGAGCGCTTTATGATGCTCCAGACCTTCTACCGCCAGCACGACTATAAGCAGACGGACGTGTTCAAGGGCTCGATCTCGCTGCTCCTGCAGGTTCCCTTCTTCACCGCCGCATACCGCTTCCTGTCCGGTCTCCAGCTTCTGCGGGGCACGGCCTTCGGACCGATCCGCGATATGGGCGCGCCGGACGGGCTGCTGACGATCTTCGGCGTGACGCTGAATCTGCTGCCGATCCTGATGACGGCCATCAACTATATCTCGGCCTCGATCTACATGAAGGGCTTCCCGCTCAGGAGCAAGCTGCAAACCTACGGACTGGCGCTGGTGTTTCTGGTTTTGCTGTACAATTCCCCGGCGGGTCTGGTCTTCTACTGGACGCTGAACAATCTGTTCTCGCTGCTGAAAAACGTGTTCTATAAGATGAAGCGGCCCGGTCTGGTGCTGGGAGCTATCTTCTCGGCGATCAGCGTTTTCGGCGCGGTGTACTTCCTGTTCTTCTATTCCGTGGAGACGCTTCGGATGAAGCTGTTCCTGGGTCTGATCCTGGCGGCCCTCCAGCTGCCGCTGATCCTGGCGCTGTTCGCCGGGAAGCGGGCGGCGCTCCCGCCGGTCCGGGTCGGGAAGCAGGAGCGGCTGGGCTTTTTGCTGGGCTGCGTACTGCTCACGATCCTCACGGGTCTGCTGATCCCGTCCGGGGTGATCGGGGATTCGACCTCCGAATTTGTGGACGTGATCGCGCCGCACTCGCCGCTGAACTATCTGCTCTCCTCCGTGCTGATCGCCGCAGGGACCTTCCTGATCTGGTTTGAGATCTTCTACCACCTGGCAGACGGCAGAGGCAAGCGCGTGCTTGGCCTGGCAATCAGCATTCTGGCCGTTGGCGCTGCGGTGGATTATCTTTTCTTCGGCACCGGCTATGGCAATCTGTCCGAGCAGCTTCGGTTCGACGTTCATCCTCAGAGCTCGTATCCGCAGATGTTCCTGAATGCCGGCGTTTTGCTGGCGTTGGCCGGACTGATTTGGCTGATCTGGAAGAAGAAGCAGTCCATGCTCCGGCTTTTTGTCGGCGCACTTTGCTTTGCCGCTTTCTGTATGTCTCTGGTCAACACGTTTGCGATTCAGAAGGAATACGTTGAGATCCGTACCCAGGTGGAAAAATCGGACGAACAGCTTCGGATCCGTCTGAGCAAAAACGGGAAAAACGTGGTGGTATTCATGCTCGACCGTGCCGTGACCTGCATGGTGCCCTATATGATGAACGAATGCCCCGACCTGGTCAGGGCCTTCGACGGCTTCACCTACTATCCCAACGCCATGAGCCACGGCGTATGCACCAACTTCGGCTCGCCCGGCCTCTTTGGCGGCTACGAATACGTGCCGGAGGAGATGAACCGCCGCACCGACCAACTGCTTCAGGAGAAGCACGACGAGGCGCTTCGGCTGATGCCCGACCTCTTTTATCACGCGGGCTATCAGGTCACGGTCTGCGACGTGCCCTATGCGGGCTATAAAACGCCCTCCGATTACAGCATCTATGACGACTATCCCGGCATCCACACCTATTTCGCAAAGAACGGCAGCTTTAACCGGCCGCTTTCGCAGGAGGATACGGATTTCCTGCGCAACCGGAATTTCTTCTGCTACAGCCTGTTCAAGGCTGCGCCGCTGGTTTTGCAAAAGACGATCTACGACCGGGGAAACTACAACCGCGCAGACGCCGCCGCAATGGAGGATGTGCAGACTACCAGCCAGACGATGCACACCGGCACCACCGCCTCCGGCTATGATCGGGGCTTCCTGAATAATTACAACGTGCTCAAGAGCCTGCCCGACGTCACGCAGATCGAAGCCTCCGGCAACACCTTCTTTATGATCGATAATGAGCTCCCCCATAGACCGATGCTCCTGCAGGAGCCGGCCTATGAACCGGCCCCATTTGTAGACGACACGGAATACGAGGCGGCCCACAACCCGCGGGTCGCTGCGGACGGAAGCCAACTTTATCTGAGCAACGAGATGCAAATGACGCACTATCACGCCAATATGGCTTCCTTCCTTATGCTCGCCAAGTGGTTTGACTATCTTCGGAAGAACGACCTGTATGACAATACCCGCATCATTCTGGTTTCGGATCATGGCTGGCATCTGGGCTTTTACCCCGACCTGGTTAAAACCGCCGGGAATTCAGAGTCGGATATGATGATACTTCAGTGTCTGATGATGGTCAAGGACTTTGACAGCAAGGGCTTTACGGTGGACCAGCGCTTTATGACCAACGCGGACACTCCGACTTTGGCAATGGACGGCTTGATCGAAAACCCGGTGAATCCCTTTACCGGAAACCCGATTACGGACGAGATGAAATATGCGGGCGAACAGCACGCGACCTACTCCTTTGATTTCAGCGTTGCGAAAAACAACGGATATGCCTTCATTCCCTGCAAATGGTTCTCCGTCCATGACGACGTTCGTGACCCCGACAACTGGGAGTATATCGGTTACCGTTAATCTGAGGTCAATCCCTTCACGGGCAAGGCGCTGACGAACGAATCCAAATATGACGGTCCGCAGCACGTCATCTACTCCAGAAAATGGGACGTGCGGGAGAACAACGGCTATACATTCCAATCAGACCAATGGTTTGCCGTAGACGGCAACGTCCAGGACGGCAGCAGTTGGTTCTATCTCGGAGAATACTAAGGAGGCGGCGAAATGCTGAACTATCTCTATATTGATCCCGGCACAGGAAGCATGCTCTTTACCGTCCTTTTGGGCGTGTTCGGCGCAGGCATCTACGCCGTGCGTGCCCTTTGGATGAAGCTCCGCTTCCGCGCGTCCGGCGGCAAGGCCAAGGGGGAGCAGACGGCTCCGCTTACGATCTTTTCGGACGATAAGCGCTACTGGAATATCTTCGCGCCGATCTGCAAAGAGCTGGACGCCAGAGGTCAGGACGTTTCCTATCTGACTGCCTCGGAGGACGATCCCGCGCTGAAATCGAACCTTCCCCACGTGCACGCGGAGTTCATCGGCAAGGGCGACAAGGCCTTTGCCGCCCTGAACGTCCTGCACACCGACGTGCTGCTCTCCACCACGCCCGGTCTGGACGTCTACCAGTGGAAGCGCTCCCGCGACGTGCGCTGGTACGTTCATATCCTCCATGCCGCCGGAAACCTGGCCGGTTACCGGATGTTCGGCGTTGATTACTACGACGCCCTGCTCCTGTCCGGCAAGTTCCAGGAGGACCAGCTTCGGGAGCTGGAAGCCCAGCGCAATCTCCCGGCCAAGGAGGTCGTCTACGTCGGCATCCCCTATCTGGACGTGATGCGCAAGCGTCTGGCGGAGGCTCCCGCCCTGCCGGCGCATGAATTCACGGTTCTGCTTGCGCCGTCCTGGGGCAAGAGCGCCCTCTTGAGCCTCTACGGCGAGCGCATTTTGCAGGCCCTGATCAACACCGGCTACCGCATCGTGGTCCGTCCCCATCCGCAGTCCTTCCAGTCCGAGACGGAGATGCTGGAGCGGCTGATGAAGCAGTTCCCCGATACCGACCGATTCTCCTGGAACCGGGATACCGACAATTTTGACGTACTGCGCGGCTCAGACGTGATGATCTCCGACTTCTCAGGCGTCATCTTCGACTACGCGTTGGTATTTGACAAGCCCGTGATCTATCACAACGCCAAGTTTGACAAGGCCCCCTACGATTCCTACTGGCTCAAGGACGAGCTTTGGACCCTGGAGACCCTGCCGCGCATCGGCAAGTGCCTGGATGAGGAAATGCTCGACCACGTCAAGGACGCCATCGACGCCCTGCGCGACGATCCCGCCTATCGGCAGGCCCGCGACCGGGCCCGCGCGGAGGTTTGGATGTATCCCGGCGAGGGTGCGGTCCGCGCCGCCGACTATTTGACGCAGAAGCTCGAGGAGCTGCGTGCGGAGCAGTCGGATGAACAGAAATAAAAGCCGGAAAAGAGGCGACCGAAATGGTGCTCTCCCGTTACGAATTTGATCTGCTGGCCTATATCGCCGAAAACGGCCCCGGCCGCTACCCGTGGCGCAGCCTGACCGACGCCCTCTCTCTGTCCGGCTCCGCTGTGAACCGGGTCCGCGCCGCGCTGACGGAGCGCGGTCTGCTGGAGGCAGTCGGCGATGAAATGCGGGTCACGCCCGCCGGTCTGGAGGCCCTGGAGCCATACCGGGTGGAGCGGGCCGTGATTTTCGCTGCGGGCTTCGGCTCGCGGATGGCTCCGGTCACGCTTGATACGCCGAAGCCTCTGGTTCAGGTGAACGGCGTGCGGATCATCGACCGCCTGCTGGACGCGCTGATCGCCCGCGATATAACCGACGTGACCATCGTCCGCGGCTATCGCAAGGCGGATTTTGACGCCCTGCTCGAAAAATATCCCTTCCTGCAGTTCCGGGATAACGACGCCTACGAGACCGAAAACAACATCTCCTCGGCCCTGGCGGCAGGGGAGAAGATCGACAACTGCTATATCTGCGCCGGGGATCTGCTGGTGACGAATCCCGCCGTCATTCACAAGTACCACTACCGGACGAATTATCTGGCCTCCTACGCCGAGGAGACCGACGATTGGTGCTTCACCTTTGAAAACGGCTTCACCGGCCGCTATCAGAAGGGCGGAGTCTACTGCTTCAATCAGTACGAGATCGCCTACTGGGACCGGGAAGACAGCGCAAAGCTCCGCGCGGACTTCCGCCGCGCCTATGAAACCGAGCCGGAAGGGAAGGACCTGTTCTGGGAATTCATTCCGCTGGTTCTCTACCGGGACCGCTACCGCGTGGAGATCCGCCCCTGCGCCAAGTCGGACATCATGGAGATCGATAACTTCTACGAGCTTGTGGAGCTCGACCCGTCCTATCAAAACTACCGCCCCAGGCAACCGGAGGTAAGGAAATGAAATGCTATCACGGCGACGTCCTTTCCGTCAACGCTGCGAACGATACCTTTCATTGGCTGGTCGAGGACGAGGGCAAGATCGTCTTCGTCGGAAACGACCTGCCCGAGCGCTTTCAGAACGCCCAGCGGGTGGAGCTGGGCGAAAAAGCTCTCTGCCCCAGCTTCGTCGATACCCACCAGCATCTGGCCTCCTTTTCGACCTTCCACGCCGGACTGAACGTGATGGATGCGGCCTCCAACCGCGAGATCTCGGACCTCATCCGGGACTTCGTGCGCCGCTCCTCCGCCAAGACCCTGATCGCCTTCGGCGCCTCTCCCTATTCGGTGGCGGAGGGCCGTCTGATCTCCCGCGCCGAGCTGGACGCCGTCTGCCCGGACCGGGAGATGATGGTCGTCAAGTACGACGGCCACGCCTGCATCGTCAATACCCCGCTCCTGCGGAAGCTGGAAGCGAAGCTCTCGCCCCTGCGCGGCTATCACCCCGATACCGGCGAGATGAACCAGGAGGCTTTTTTCAAGGTCTCCGACTACATCACGGGCTCCCTTTCGATGATCGACCTTGTCAAGAACCTGCAAAACGCCGTGGATTTTGAGGCCTCGCGGGGGATCGGCATGGTCCACACGGTCAGCGGCGTCGGCTTCGTCGCAAACCTGGATATCACGATGGAACAGCTCTTTGCCCGCTCCCTCAAAAACGGCTTCCAGATCCGCGTCTTCCCGCAGTCTCTGGACGTTCGCGCCGCCGTGCGCCGAAAGCTGCCCAGGATCGGCGGCTGCTTTGCCTGCGCGCTGGACGGATGCTTCGGCTCCCATGACGCGGCGATGAACGAGCCCTATGCGGACGACGGGACGGACGGCGTGCTCTACTACGCGGACGAGAGGGTTTTCGAGTTCTGCAAAAAGGCCAACCGCGCCGGTCTGCAGATTGAGATGCACGCCATCGGCGACCGGGCCTTCGATCAGGCAGCGCGCGCCATCCGCGCGGCGCTGGACGATTTCCCGCGCGCCGACCACCGCCACGGTATCATCCATGCCTGCCTGCCTACCGAGACCGGCCTGCGAATCTGCCGCGATTACGGGATCCAGCTTCCGGTCCAGAGCGCCTTCATCAACTGGAAGCAGGAGCCGGACGAATATCTGGAGCAGATCCTCGGCAAGGACCGCGCTTCGGCCCTCAATCCGCTGCGCACCTTCTGGGATCTGGGGCTCTGCGTCTCCGCGGGCTCCGACGCCCCCTGTACCGCCCCGAACCCGATCGACTGGATCGACAAGGCCGTCAACCACGCCAATCCCGCCCAGGCCCTGAGCGTACAGGAGGCCCTGCGCATGTGTACGATCAACGGCTGCCGCGCGACCTTTGATGAGACCGAGCGGGGCAGTCTGGAGGTCGGCAAGCTGGCGGACATGGTCGTCCTCTCCGAAAACCCCTGCAAGATGGACCCGCGCCGTCTGCGCGAGCTCCGTGTGGAGCAGCTCCTTCTGGGCGGACAGCCCTACCGGAGCTGCCGCGCCGGGGTAGCGGGGAGCATGCTGCGCGGCCTGTTTTCGCGGGCCAAGGCGTGAGGGCGTGCCGATGAAGACCGTGCTGACACCGGAAACCTTCGCCCTGCTCAACGCCTTCTATGACGAATCGAGGGGCAGAGCGCCGACCTTCTCGGACGTAGAGCTGAACCGCGTGAGCGAGCGGCCGGAGGTCCTGAAGGCCCTGATCGACGCGGGCTTTGTGGAGTCTCAGTTCCGGCGCATCACCTCCGCCGGTGTGGCTGCGCTTGCCCCATATCGCGTGCAGCGGGCCGTGATTCTGGCTGCAGGGCCGTCCACGCGCTGCATTCCGCTCTCGCTCGAGCAGCCCAAGGGTCTGTTCCGCGTCAAGGGCGAATGTCTGATCGACCGGCTGATCGCCCAACTGCACGAGGCCGGGATCGAGGACGTCACCGTCGTGGTCGGCTATAAGCAGGAGATGTTCTCCTATCTGGCGGACCTGCCCGGCGTGCGGCTGATCTCTAATCCCGACTATCTGACCTGCAACAATATCCGCAGCCTTCGCTGCGCCGGGACGGCGCTGGCGGACTGCTACGTCTGCCCCTGCGACGACTACTTTGCCGAAAACCCCTTCCACAGCTTTGAATACCGCAGCTTCTACGCGGGCGTCCGCGTGGACGGCGAGAGTCCGGAGATGTTTGCGGATACCGACGCCGAAGGAAGGATCGTCCGAATGGAGAAAAACCGCTCCGGCGGTCAGGTCCTTCTGGGACACAGCTTCTGGACGCGGGATTTTGCCGAGGCGTTTTTGCAGATCAGCGGCGAAAACCCCGCGCTGGAGCGGGAGGACTCCTATTGGGAGTGGCTGGTCCAGGCCAATCTGGATCGCCTGCCCCCGATGTACTATAAGCGCTATGCAGCCCGCGCCATCGTGGAATTCGACTATTTTGACGACCTCCGCCGGTTTGACAGCGCCTACGTCAAGCATACGCACAGCCGCATCGTCGGTAATATCATCTCCGTCTTTCACTGCGACGAGGCCGAGATCCACTCCTTCCGCAAGATCAGCGAGGGCCTGACCAACACCTCCTTCATCTTCCGCTACGGAGACGAGGACTATATCTACCGCCATCCCGGCGCGGGAACAGAGCTGCTGGTCAGCCGCGTTCACGAGAAGCAGTCTCTGGAGCTTGCAAAGCAATGGGGCTTCGACCCCACCTTCGTCTATATGGACGAGAATGAGGGCTGGAAAATCTCGCGCTTCGTGCCGGCCTTCCGCGAGCCGGATTATCGCAGCGAGGCGGACTCCGAGCGGGTCTTGAAGGTTCTGCGCGAGCTCCACCGTCTGCCGATCCGGACGGATTACGGTCTCCGGCCCTGGCAGGAAGCGGAGCGGATCGAAGCCGCGCTGGAGGAAAAAGACCCCGGCTGCTTCGCCCCGTATCTCGATTTGAAGGCCGGCGTTGAGATTTTGTGCAAAAAGACCGCGGAAGACGGCGTTGCGCCGTGCTTCTGCCACGGCGACACCTACAGCCACAACTGGATGCTTTTGCCCGACGGCGGTACGATCCTGATCGACTGGGAATACGCCGGCTTTTCCGACCCCGGGATTGACGTCGGCTACTACGTTGTGGACGCCGCCTATGAACCGGACGAGGCCCGCCGCTTCATCGACGCCTATCTGGGCGAAACGGCGGACGAGACCCGGCGCTTTCACTTTATGGCTTACGTTGCCATCATCGCCTACTACTGGTTCGTCTGGGCTCTCTACCGGGAGGCCAGCGGAACCCCGATGCCGGAGGCCCGCGACCTCTGGCACGCCATGGCCGAGCGCTACGCAAAGTACCTCCTGGGCTGAGACGTGAAACGACCCCGGGCTGCTGCCCGGGGTCGTTTCATGCTTGGGTTTTGTCAGAGCTGGACTTGCTCAGAAGTTGATGACGCCGTCAAACTTCTCTGCGGCCAGGGAAGCGCCGCCGATCAGACCGCCGTCGATCTCGGGCTGGGCCATCAGATCGTGGGCGTTTTTGGCGTTCATGGAGCCGCCGTAGAGAATGCGGACGCGGTCGGCGGCCTCACCGAAGACCTCGCGGATGGCGGCGCGGATGGCGCCGATCGTGGCGTTGGCCTCCTCCGGGGTGGCGGTCAGGCCGGTGCCGATGGCCCAGACGGGCTCATAGGCGATGACGACGTTGTCGATGTTTGAGCCGACGTTCAGAAGCGCGATCTTGGTCTGCATGCAGACCACCTCGTTCGTGACGCCCTGCTGCTTCTGCGTCAGGCTCTCGCCGACACAGACGATGGGCTTCAGGCCGGCTTCCAGGGCCTTGAGCGTCCGCTGATTCACGGTCTCGTCCGTCTCGGCAAAGTACTGCCGCCGCTCGGAGTGGCCGATGATGACGTACTCAACGCCCAGCTCCTTCAGGGAGGCGGCGTTGCATTCGCCGGTGTAGGCGCCGCTTTCGGCAAAGTGGACGTTCTGCGCGCCGAGATGGATCTCGCTGCCCTTCAAAGCCTCGGCAGCGGCGGTCAGGCTGACCGTCATCGGGCAGACGACGACTTCCGCGCCGCTGCGGTTTTCGAGCTTCCTGAGATCCTCGATCAGAGCCTTGGTCTCTGCGGGGGTCTTGTTCATCTTCCAGTTGCCTGCGATCATGGGCTTTCTCATCTTGATATTCTCCTTTTTCGATTGGATTGAGGGTTTACTTTGCGGCAGCTCTTGCGCCTTCGATGATCTTCTTGCCGGCCGATGCGCCCAGGCGGGATGCACCGGCCTCGATCATCGCCACGGCGTCCTCGTAGGTACGCACGCCGCCGGAGGCCTTCACGCCCATCTCCGGGCCGACGGTCTGCCGCATCAGACGCACGTCCTCGACCTTTGCGCCGCCGGTGGAAAAGCCGGTCGAGGTCTTGACGAAGGCTGCGCCCGCCAGCTTTGCGGCGGCGCAGGCCTTGACCTTCTCCTCGTCGGTCAGCAGGCAGGTCTCAATGATGACCTTGACCTGGGCCTCTCCGGCCACGGCGTCCACAACGGCCTCGATGTCGCGGCGTACCAGCTTCCAGTCGCCGGACTTGGCTGCGCCGACGTTGATGACCATGTCCACCTCGCGCGCGCCGTCCATCACAGCGCCCTCGGCTTCAAAGGCCTTGACGTCGGGGGTGGTTGCGCCGAGCGGGAAGCCGATCACGCAGCAGGGCGTGACGTCCGTGCCGCGCAGTTCCTCCGCCACCAGACGGATATAGCTCGGGTTGACGCAGACGGAGGCGGTCCCCATCTCGCGGGCCTCCGCGCAGATGCGGCGAATGTCGTCCACCGTGGCCTCAGGCTTCAGATAGGTGTGGTCGATATACTTTGCCATCGTATCGGGGTTCAGCGCGGGAACCGGAGCGGGATAAACGCCAAGCTCGGCGGTTTCGTCCTCGATCTCGCGGATCAGGGCTTCGATTTCATGCTTTTCCATCACAGTTGGTTCCTTTCGTCAGAATCTGGGTTCTCCTTCCATCTTATCACAATTCCCAGAGCTTGTACAGAACAAATTCCGGGAATTGCAAGATTTCTTCAGCTGCGCAGGACCTTTTCCAGCTTGTAGCCGGCTTCGTGGATCGCCGACTTCAACGCCGCGTCCTCGGCCCGGCCCGCGACCTCCACCGTCCCGGTCTCAAAATTTGCCGCAGCGCCTGTGATCCCGGGCAGGGCGAGCAGGGCCTTCTGCACGTGATCCTCGCAGTGGTGGCACATCATGCCCTTGACCTTGAGCCGGAAATCGAACGCGGGGGCGGAGGACTCGGCCCGTCCGGGGATTTGCAGACCGGTCAGATCGACCGGATGTTTCATCTGCCGATCGTGCCGCGTGTCGCGGAGCTTCACCAGATTCAGCCGCAGAGCGTTGGTCACCACGCAGAAGCTCGAAAGGCTCATGGCCGCCGCGCCGAACATCGGGCTCAGGCTCCAGCCGAACAGCCCGGTGTAGACGCCTGCCGCCAGCGGAATGCCGATCAGGTTGTAGAAGAAGGCCCAGAACAGGTTTTGCTTGACGTTCCGCAGGGTCGCGCGGCTCAGGCGGACCGCTGCCGAAACGTCGGTCAGGCGGCTCTTCATCACCACGACGTCTGCTGCGTCGATCGCAACGTCGGTTCCCGCGCCGATGGCAACGCCCATATCGGCCTGCGTCAGAGCGGGGGCGTCGTTGATGCCGTCGCCCACCATCAGAACCTTGCCGCGGCTCTGCAGGGCGCGGATCGCGCTCTGCTTGCCGTCGGGCAGGACGCCCGCGATCACCTGATCCACGCCGGACTCCCTGCCGATGGCTGCCGCGGTCCGCTCGTTGTCGCCGGTCAGCATCACGACCTTCAAGCCCATGCGCTGCAGCTCCCGGACGGCCTGCGGGCTGTCGGGCTTGACTGCGTCCGCCACGGCGATCATGCCGAGCAGTCCGTCTTCATTCGCAAAGAGAATGGGCGTCTTGCCGTCCGCCGCCAGAGCGTCCGCCTTTGCCAGCATATCATCCGAAACGGCGGTCCGTCCGGAGAGGTACTTGACGCTTCCGCCATAGAGCGCCTTTCCGTCCAGCTTCGCCTCCAGACCGTTGCCGGGCAGGGCGCGGAAGTCCGTGACCTCCGGCGCCTGGAGCGCCAGATCCCCGGCGTGCGCGGTCACGGCCTTGGCCAGCGGATGCTCGCTCTTGTTTTCCAGCGCGGCGGCTGCGGACAGCAGCGCCTGCTCCGTCACACCGGGGGCGGGGAGGACGTCCGTGACGCGCGGCTCGCCGCTTGTGATCGTCCCGGTTTTGTCCAGGGCGACGATCTGCGCCTTGCCGGTCTGCTCCAGACTGACGGCGGTCTTGAACAGGATCCCGTTCTTTGCGCCGACGCCGTTGCCGACCATGATGGCCACCGGGGTCGCCAGACCCAGGGCGCAGGGGCAGGAAATGACCAGCACCGAGATCCCGCGCTCCAGCGCGTAGGCGAACGGCCGCCCGATCAGGAGCCAGACCGCCGTGGTGATCACGGCAATGGCGATCACGGTCGGAACGAAGATGCCGGAGACCTTGTCCGCCAGCTTGGCGATCGGGGCCTTGGTCGCGGCGGCGTCAGAGACCATCCGGATGATCCGGCTCAGCGTCGTGTCCTGGCCCACGCGGGTCGCACGGGCGCGGAGATAGCCGGACTGGTTCACCGTCGCGGCGGAGATCGGATCGCCCACGGTCTTGTCCACGGGGATGGATTCTCCGGTCAGGCTGGCCTCGTTGACCGCAGAGCTGCCCTCCAAAACCACGCCGTCCACCGGGACGTTCTCGCCCGGCCGGACCACGAAGACGTCGCCCGTCTGGACCTGCTCGATGGGAACCGTGATCTCCTGCCCGTCCCGGAGCAGGACGGCGGTCTCGGCCTTGAGCTTCATCAGACTCTTGAGGGCGTCCGTCGTCCGGCCCTTGGAGCGGGCCTCCAGCAGCTTGCCGACCGTGATCAGGGTCACGATCATGGCAGCCGATTCAAAATAAAACTGTCCGGCGTAGGCGTGCAGGGCCGCAAGATCTCCGTCAGCCTGAGCCCGCGTCATGCGAAAGAGAACGTAGACCGACCAGACGAAGGAGGCGGCGGAGCCGAGACTGACCAGGGTGTCCATATTCGGCGCCCGGTGAAGCAGCGACTTCGTGCCGGAGATAAAGAACTTCTGGTTGATAATCATTACAATGGCGGCCAGCAGAAGCTGAACCAGCCCGACGGCAATGTGATTTCCGTCAAAGAAGGCGGGCAGGGGCCAGCTCCACATGTGATGCCCCATCGAGACGTACATCAGAATCAGCAGGAAGCCCAGCGACCAGAGCAGGCGGCGCAGGAGCTTCGGGCTCTCGCGGTCTGCCAGAGAATCCTCGGGCGGGACGGATGCTCCCGATTTCGCCCCGCGGAGCGAGGCTCCGTAGCCCGCCTCAGTGACGGCGGCTACGATTGCTTCCGGACTTGCGCTGCCCTCCACGCCCATCGAGTTGGTCAGCAAACTGACCGCGCAGGACGTGACGCCCGGCACCTTTTTCACGGCGTTTTCCACGCGGGCGGAGCAGGCCGCGCAGCTCATGCCGGTTACGTTATACTGTTCCATCCTTCATGCCTCATTTCATCAGCTTCCGCAGAGTATCCGCCAGCTCGTCCACCACGGCGTCGTCGCCCTCGCGGATGCGGTCCACGACGCAGGTGTGCAGGTGGTTGGACAGCAGCTCGCGCTCAAATGCCTGCAGGGCGGCGTTGACTGCCGTACACTGGATCAGAACGTCCGTGCAGTAGACGCTCGATTCCAGCATCCCGCGGATGCCGCGGATCTGCCCCTCGATCCGGCTGAGCCGGTTGAGCAGAGATTTGAGCTCCTCCGGCTCGCGGTGCTTCACGCGCGCGCAGCCGCAGCAGCTTCCGCCCGTCTGTTCGATCTGTTCGTCTTCCATGGTTTTTTGCCTCCTGTATGAGTTCTGTTCGGCTGTATTATATACCCCATAGGGGTATTTGTCAAGGCAGTTTTCGGCCCGCAGCGCGGGCTGCCGTTCGCACCGGAGCCGGCAGACGATTTTTTGGAAAAAAACTGAAAATTCTTCTTGCATTTTTGGATTGCCTGTGCTAAAATACACAGGTCTGCAAATGGAGTGGTCCTCTGACACACGTCGGCGCGCGAGCGCAGCGACATTCCCTGTGTTCACGAACACCCAAATAACAAGGAGGACAATTTTATGGATCTCATGAAGGCTCTTACCAGCCAGTACATGAAAGAGGAGCTGCCCCAGTTCAACGTTGGTGACACCGTCCGCGTTCATGTCAAGATCAAGGAAGGCTCCCGCGAGAGAGTCCAGGTTTTTGAAGGCACCGTTATCGCCAGAAAGCACGGCGGCATCGAGGAAACCTTCACCGTCCGCCGTCTGAGCTACGGCGTCGGCTGCGAGAAGGTGTTCCCCCTGCACGCGCCCAACATCGTCAAGGTCGAGACCGTCCGCAAGGGCAAGGTCCGCAGAGCCAAGCTCTACTACCTCCGCGACCGTCTGGGCAAGGCTGCCAAGGTCAAGGAAAAGGTGTAATTCAAAATCCGCGTCGAAGACGGTTCCATGCAATGCATGGAACCGTCTTCGTTGTGCAGTCGTCTAAACGCCCGGAGAATTGTAAACATTTTCTGCCGATTTCATCATTGCATTTGACAAGCGGTGGTATAATAGTGTATAGTATACTCTGATAAATTGGGTTCATACGGAACCTTGAGTCAGGACCATCCGCCTCTGTTTTTGGGAGGAAACGATATGCACGAACGCAACAGTCTGAAACGGAAAAACGTCCGGGATCCGCACCAGCGGACCGTCACCGGACGGATCATTCACGTCGTCTGGCTTTTCGTCGCGGCAGCCATGCTGATCTCTGCTACCCTGGGCATCGGCGGCGGCGTGGCGGCCTATAAGCTGCTGAACCGGACGAAGCAATATCTGGATGAGGATATCGAGCCGCAGGCGCATTACTCTCTGGAGGGCCAGAAGCTGAATCAGACCTCCTTCATCTACGCAAAAAACCCAAAGACCGGCGAGTATGAGGAGCTGCGTCAGCTCCTTGCCGTGGAGAACCGAATCTGGGTCGCCTATGACGAGATCCCTGCCGACCTGGTCAACGCCGCCGTCGCCATCGAGGATAAGCGCTTCTGGGAGCATGACGGCGTGGACTGGATGCGAACGCTCGCGGCCTCGGCCAATATGTTCATCGGCGGCTCCACTTACGGCGGCTCCACGATCACGCAGCAGCTCATCAAGAACCTGAGCCAGGACAAGGAGGTCACGGTCCGCCGCAAGCTGATGGAGATCTATCGCGCCCTGGATTTTGAAAAGCATTACACCAAGGAAGAGATCCTGGAATGGTATCTCAATACGATCTTCCTGGGCGAGGGCGCCTACGGCGTCAAGAGCGCCGCGAACATCTACTTCGGCAAGGAGCTCGATGAGCTCACGCCCAAGGAATGCGCCTGCATCATCGGCATCACCAACAACCCCTCGCTCTACGATCCTTATATCTACCCGAAGAACAACGAAAAGCGCACGCTGACCATCCTTCAGCAGATGCACGAGCAGGGCTATATCGAGGACGAGGACTATGACGCCGTCTGCGACCAGAAGCTGGAGTTCAAGAGCCTGGTTCTGCCCAACCAGACCTTCGTCTGCACCGAATGCGATTTTGAGGGTGAGATCGACGAGTATACTGAGGACGGCGACTACTACGTCTGCCCGGTCTGCGATCACAAGAACCAGTTCAACGTCGAGGAGCCCGACTACTACACCTACTTCGAGGATCAGGTCATCCGTGACGTGACGCGGGATCTTGCGGCAAAGCTGGAGCTCAGCACCGAGGCTGCCAGCCAGATGGTCACGACCGGCGGCTTCATCATCTATTCCACCATCGACCTGGAGGCCCAGGCCAAGGTGGACGCAATCTACTCCGATCCGGCTAACGTCCCGGCCACTTACTCCTCTCAGCAGATGCAGTCCGCCATTATCGTCATCGATAACGAGACCGGCGACATCGTCGCCATGGCCGGCGGCGTGGGGGAGAAGAAGGGCAACCTGACCCTGAACCGCGCCACGCAAAGCCGCCTGTCTCCGGGCTCCTCCATCAAGCCGCTCACGGTCTACGGCCCGGCCCTTGCCATGGGCATCATCACCCCGGGCTCGGCCTATGAGGATTCCCCCTATACGAAGATCGACGGCAGGGACTGGCCTCAGAACGAGACCCGCCGCTACTCCGGCTGGATGATCGTCAACTACGGCGTTGCCCAGTCTCTGAACACCATCGCGGTCAAGGTCCTTGCGGACGTGACCCCGGAAAAGAGCTTCGCCTTTGCCAAGGAGCACTTCATGCTCAACGGGCTGGTGGAGACCGAGGAGATCAACGGCACCACCTTCACCGACGTTTCCCTGGCCCCGCTCGGCATGGGCCAGTTGACCCACGGTCTGACCGTGCGGGAGATGGCCTCTGCCTACGCCACCTTCCCGAACGGCGGCGTCTACCGCCAGGGCAGAACCTATACCAAGGTCGTGGACAGCGAGGGCCGCGTGGTTCTGGACAACACCCAGAAGACCAACTCCGCCATGGATCCCCACGCCGCCTGGTATATGGTCAGCATGCTGCAGTACGCCTGTCAGTACGGCACCGGCACGCCCGCCCAGGTGCCCGGCGTGCCCTGTGCGGGCAAGACGGGTACCACCTCCAGCAACCGCGACCGCTGGTTCTGCGGCTTTACGCCCAGGTATACGGCCTCTGTCTGGTGCGGCTTCGACGATCCCGAGGAGGTCCGCCCGGTCATCAACCTCAATCCCTCGTCTCTGATGTGGAAGGCCGTCATGACATCCCTCTACGAGGACGTCCCGAAGGACGAGATCGGGACCTTTGAAATGCCGACGGATGAGAAATACGTGTACTGCACGGTCTGCAACCAGACCGGCCTGCTCGCCGGCCCGCTCTGCAAGGGCAAGTCGATCCAGCTCTTTGAATCCGACGCGCCGAAGGTCACCTGCGCAAACCACGCCGGCTTCGACGTCAAGCTCTGCTATCCCGACGGCAAGAGCGGCACCGCCTACTGCTGCGGAACCTACTGCGCGGCTTACCACAACCTTGTGACCAGCCCCGAGTTCCAGACCCTTGCCGAAAAGTACCCGGCGCTCCGGCAGTTCGCGGTCAACGAGTTGGAGGATCAGAAGATCGTCGTCTATAAGGACGGCGACACCGATAACAGCGCGAATCTGGAAACCGCCCTCAAGGAGAATCATCTGACCTACTGCACGGTTCATACCCTCGAACAGTTCGAGGCGCTTGGAAACGCGATCGCGGAGGCGCGCGCAGCGGAGCAGACCCCGGAACCGCCCACGGAACCGTCGGACGAACCGGACGACCCGGACGATCCGGACGATCCGGACGAACCCGATCCCTGGCCGTAACGGGCGGATACAGAAGAAACGGAGAAAGCTATGTGGATTTCCGACCAATGGAAGGATTATGAGGTGCTCGACGCCTCTGACGGCGAGAAGCTGGAGCGCTGGGGCAGTTACTACCTTGTGCGCCCGGATCCCCAGGTGATTTGGAGCACGCCGCGGACTGACCCGCACTGGAAAACCTGCGACGCCCGCTATGCCCGCTCCAGCACCGGCGGCGGTCACTGGTCCGATCACCGCCTGCCCGACCACTGGGCCATGCACTATGGCGACCTGACCTTTCTGGTCAAGCCCATGAACTTTAAGCACACGGGAATCTTCCCGGAGCAGGCGGTCAACTGGGACTTTATCACATCCACGATCCGCGCTGCCGGCCGGCCCATCCAGGCTCTGAACCTCTTTGCCTATACCGGCGGGGCGACGCTGGCCTGCGCTGCGGGCGGGGCGAGCGTCTGCCACGTGGACGCGGCTAAGGGGATGGTCCAGATGGGAAAGGACAACGCCCGCGCCTCCGGTCTGGAAAACGCCCCGATCCGCTGGATCGTGGACGACTGCGGCAAGTTCGTGGAGCGTGAGATCCGCCGCGGCCGCCGCTACGACGTTATCATCATGGACCCGCCCTCCTACGGACGCGGCCCATCCGGGGAGGTCTGGAAGCTGGAAACCAGCCTCTACCCCTTTGTGGAGCTGGTCAGCCGGGTCCTGTCCGACCGCCCGCTCTTCGTCCTCGTCAATTCCTATACGACGGGGCTGGCTCCGTCTGTTGTCGGTTATCTGCTGGACAGCATCCTCTCCCGCCGCTTCGGCGGCCACACCGAGAGCCGGGAGCTCGGCCTGCCGGTCAGGGCCTCCGGGCTGAACCTGCCCTGCGGGGCCACGGGCCGCTGGCTCTCGCCGGAGGCCGAACGACTGATGAACCGTTAAAGGAGCTCCTATGGCTGAACCGATCATTGTCACCGAGAATCTCGGCTTTACTTATCCGCCCAACGGCGATAAGCTCGCGTTTCCGGTGTTTGAAAACCTGAGCGTGACCATTGACCGCGGCAGCTTTACCGCCGTCATCGGCCCGAACGGCTGCGGCAAATCCACCCTGGCCAAGCATTTCAACGGCATTCTCCTGCCCTCCGGCGGCAGGGTCCTGGTTTCCGGCATGGATACGAGCGACGAAAACCTCCTGCTGGAGATCCGCCGGACCGTCGGCATGGTCTTCCAGAATCCGGATAACCAGATCGTCTCCAACGTGGTTGAGGAGGACGTGGCCTTCGCCCCGGAAAACCTCGGCGTGCCGACGGCTGAGATCCGCAGCCGGGTGGACGACGCGCTCAAGACGGTCGGCATGTACGAATACCGGGAGCACGCGCCGCATCTGCTTTCCGGCGGTCAGAAGCAGCGGATCGCCATCGCAGGCGTACTTGCCATGCAGCCGACCTGCATCGTCCTGGACGAGCCCACGGCCATGCTCGACCCGCGGGGCAGGGAGGAGGTCATCGAGACCGTCTCCCGTCTCAACCGCGAGCGCGGCATCACGGTCGTCCTGATCACCCACCATATGTCCGAGGCCGTGAACGCGGACCGCGTGATCGTCATGCACCAGGGCGGCATCCTGCTCGACGGCTCGCCCAGGGAGGTCTTTACGCAGGTTCAGACCCTCCGCGAGGCCGGCCTGGACGTGCCGCAGACCACAGAGCTGCTTTACGAGCTGAAAAACCTGGGCTGGGACGTCCCGCTCGACGCTCTTTCGGAGGCGGAATGCGCCGCGGCCATTCTGAAGGTCCTGCGCCGCCCCGAATAAGCCCTTCGTGATTCTTTCCAAATTGGAGGATACTGCATTGCCCCCGATCATTTCCGTCAACGACCTGACGCATATCTACAGTGCCGGTACCCCGTTTGAGCACGTCGCCGTCGATCACGTCAACTTTTCCGCCGAGCCCGGCGAGCTGATCGGCGTCATCGGTCATACCGGATCGGGCAAATCCACCCTGATCCAGCATCTGAACGCCCTGCTGAAGCCGACCTCCGGCTCCGTGACCTTCCGCGGAGAGGACGTCTGGAAGGATAAAAAGACCACCCATGCCATCCGCGGCAAGGTCGGTCTCGTCTTTCAGTACCCGGAATACCAGCTTTTTGAGGAAAGCTGCTTCAAGGATATCGCTTTCGGCCCGAAGAACCAGGGCGTGACCGGCGCCGAGCTCGAGCGCCGCGTCTATCGCGCGGCGAGCTTCGTGGGACTGGAGCGGGAGCTGCTGGAAAAATCACCCTTCGACCTCTCCGGCGGTCAGAAGCGCCGCGTTGCCATCGCGGGCGTGATCGCCATGGAGCCGGAGGTCCTGATCCTCGACGAGCCGACGGCCGGCCTGGACGCAGCCGGCCGTGAGGCGATCCTGAAGAATATCCGCGACTACCGCGACGCCCAGAACGCCACCGTCCTTATGGTTTCCCACTCCATGGAGGAGGTCGCCCGTACCTGCGACCGTCTGGTCGTCATGCACCGGGGGCATATCGCGATGGACGGGACCCCGGCGGAGATCTTCCCCCGCGCTGCAGAGCTCAAGGCGATCGGCCTGGACGTTCCCCAGGTGACTGAGGTCTTCACCCTCCTGCGTGAGGCCGGGATTTCGCTCCCGGACGACGTCTATACGGTCCGCCAGGCCATCGCAGCCCTGACCGCACGGAAGGGAGGGAGCGAAGCATGCTGAAGGACATCACCTTAGGCCAGTATTTCCCCGGCAATACCCCCGTCCACCGGCTGGACCCCCGCACGAAGCTCCTTCTGCTCGTGCTCTACATGGTCGCCCTGTTCTGCGCCAAATGGTTCGTCTCGTACGCCCTGATGCTGGTCTTTCTGATCACGGTGACCGCATTGGGCCGGATCCCGCTCCGCTCGATGACGCGGGGCCTCAAGCCGATGCTGATCTTCATCATTCTGACGGCTGTATTGAACCTTTTCTACACCCGGGAGGGAAAGCTGCTGTTTGAGTGGAAGTTCATCCACGTCTACTCCAAGGGCGTCGAGACGGCCTTCTTCATGGTCCTGCGGATCATGATGCTGATCTGCGGCACCTTCCTTTTGACCTATACCACCTCGCCCATTGCCCTGACCGACGGCTTGGAAAGTCTGCTCAGTCCGCTCAAAAAGCTCAAGGTCCCCGTCCATGAGCTTGCCATGATGATGAGCATTGCCCTGCGCTTCATCCCCACCCTGATCGAGGAGACCGACAAGATCATGTCGGCCCAGAAGGCCAGAGGCGCGGACTTCGAGACCGGCAGCCTGATCCGCCGTGCAAAGGCTCTGATCCCGATCCTCGTTCCCCTGTTTGTCAGCGCCTTCCGGCGGGCGGACGAGTTGGCTACGGCAATGGAATGCCGCTGTTACCACGGCGGCGAGGGCCGCACCCGGCTCAAGGTCCTGCGCTTTGCCCCCGCGGACTACGCCGCCCTTGCCATCGGCGTTCTGCTGGTCGCCGCTGTCATCGTCCTGCGCCATTTCGGACTGTAAGCCCATGAGAAACATCGTTCTGATCCTGAAATATGAGGGCTCGGCCTATCACGGCTGGCAGGTGCAGAAAAACGCCGTCAGCGTGGCCGCGACCCTGGAAAAGGCCGTCGCAATGGTCGTCGGCCACCCTGCCCACGTCACCGGCTGCGGCAGGACGGACGCGGGCGTCCACGCCAGACGCTACGTGGCCAATTTCCGCACGGAATCCCGGATCCCGGTCGATCGTCTGCCCTATGCGCTCAATACCCATCTTCCGGAGGATATCGTCGTCAGCGAGGCATTCGAGACCCATCCGGATTTCAACGCGATCGGCTCGTGCGTGCGGAAGGAATACACCTATCTGATCTATAACTCCCACATCCGCGACCCGTTTTATGTCAACCGCGCATGGTTCTACCCCAAGCATCTGGACGAGACTGTGATGCAGCGCGCAGCCGACTGCTTTGTCGGGACCCACGATTTTGCGGCGGTCCGCTCGGTGGGAACGGACGTGAGATCCACGGTCCGCACAGTCTACCACTTTCAGGTCGAGCGGGACGGGGATCTGATCGCTTGCCGGATCTGCGCCAACGGCTTTCTCTACAACATGGCGCGCGCAATGGTCGGCACGGCGGTCTATGCAGCGGAGGGCAAGTTCCCCCCGGAGGCCGTCACCGACATTCTGGAGGGCAGAAACCGCACTGCCGCCGGCCCGACCGCTCCTGCGGGCGGGCTGTACATGACGCGGCTTTGGTATGACGACGGAAAGGCGGTGTTTCAAGTTGAATGAATCCCAAGCCCGGGAGCGAACGCCGGGGAAAAGCGGCGCGCTTCGCACCGTCAAAGCCGTTGTGATCGTCACGGTCGTCCTGGCCGTGGTGATCCTTGCGGCTGCCCTGCTCTTTCCCAAGCTGTTCAATACCGACAGTTTTGTCCGCTTTTTCCGCTATATGGGTCTCAAGGATCGAAAGAATTACGGAGAAATCAGCTTTGACGCCGGCTCCGCCAACGGCTATGCGGCCTTTGGCGGCGGGATCCTGGTTTCCGGCGAGGGCGGTCTGATCCTCTATGATCTGGAGGGAGATCAAAAGGCCTTTGTTCAGGCGCACTTCCCGTCGCCGGTGCTTGCCGCAGGGGAGACCGTGAGCTTCTGCTTCAGCCCCGGCAGCAGCTACGTTTCCGCTGTGGACGAGAGCGGCAAGATCTGTCTGGACGAGGCTCTGACCGGCGAGGTGCTGGATGCGGACGTCTCGAACGACGGCTATACGGCCTATATCCTCACGGAGACGGGCTACAAATCCGTTGCGACGGTCCGCAACCGCGACATGAACCCCACCTTCCGCTTTTCCTCCCGGACCCGCTATCTGAACGCCTGCGCGGTCAGCGAGGGGGGCGATTATCTGGCCCTTGCCACCCTGGGGGAGGAGAACAGCGTCTATCGTTCCAGCGTGCGGATCCTCCGCACGGACGAGACGCTGAACGATCTCGACGAGGACGGAAGCTCCGCCGTTCAGGTGGACCTCGGCAACCAGATCATTTTTGACCTTGATTTCCTGGATCGGACGCATCTGTGCGCCATCGGACAGGACAACGTGACCTTCTTTGACGTTGAAGGCAATATCACCACGCGCGTCGCGCTTTCCGGACAGACCGTCCTGGACTACGAGTTCAGCGCGGACGGCTTCATGGCGCTGGCCCTTGAGCAGAACGTTGCCGGCAGCGGCAAGCGCATTCAGATCCTGGACCGGACCGGGGAGCTTCTGGGTGAGACGACGCCGGAGGGCGCCCTGCGCGACGTCTCGGTCAAGGACGAATACGTGGCCGTGCTGACCGACCGCGACCTGCAAATCTGCAATCGGCGGCTGAAGCTCTTCTACCGCACCGAGGAGCTGCACGATGCGACCGGCGTTCTGGTCCGTGACGACGGGACGGCCCTTCTGCTCAGCAACAGCTCCGCACATCTATATATCCCTTAGCCGGACGGACGGGGGAAAGGAGAACCTATGAAACCTACCCTTTGCAGCCGCTGCAAGAAAAACGTAGCGGTCATCTTCATAACGAAAATCGAAAACGGCGTCTCCACCAACGAGGGCCTCTGTCTGAAATGCGCCAAGGAGCTCGGCATCAAGCAGGTGGACGACATGGTCAAGCAGATGGGGATCTCCGACGAGGACATTGAGAATATGTCCGGCGAGATGATGTCTCTGATGGGCGGCAATCCGGATGAGGACGGCGGCGAGGACGACGAGCTCGACAGCCAGACCGCGACCTTTCCCTTCCTGAACAAGCTGTTCGGCGGCCTGACCGGGCGGAACAACCCGAATAACCAGCCTGCACAGCAGGAGCCGCCGAAGTCTGAGCCCGGCGCGCCGACCAAGCCCGCCAAAAAGAAGCATAAGTTCCTGGATACCTATTGTCTGAATCTGACGGAGCGGGCCAGAGCGGGTCAGCTCGACCGGATCGTCGGCCGTGAGGTCGAAACGGATCGCGTGATTCAGATCCTCAACCGCCGCCAGAAGAACAATCCCTGCCTGATCGGCGAGCCGGGCGTCGGCAAGACTGCCATCGCCGAGGGCCTTGCGCAGAAGATCGCGGCGGGGGAGGTCCCCTTCAAGCTCCTGGATAAAGAGGTCTTTCTGCTCGATATGACGGCCATGGTCGCCGGGACCCAGTTCCGGGGCCAGTTCGAAAGCCGCATGAAGAATTTGATCGGGGAGATCAAGGCCTGCGGCAATATCATCCTGGTCATCGACGAGGTCCATAATCTTGTCGGCGCGGGCGACGCGGAGGGCTCCATGAACGCGGCCAATATCCTCAAGCCCGCCCTCTCTCGCGGCGAGGTTCAGGTGATCGGCGCGACGACCTTCAAGGAGTACCGAAAATATATCGAAAAGGATTCCGCTCTGGAGCGCCGTTTCCAGCCGGTCATCGTCAACGAGCCGACCGTTGAGGAGTCCGTCGCCATCCTGCGCGGCGTCGCCCCGTACTACGAGCGCTTCCACGGAGTAGAGGTCACGCCGGAGATCGCCCGCCAGACCGTCCTGCTCTCCGAGCGCTATATCACCGACCGCTTCCTGCCCGACAAGGCCATTGACCTGCTGGACGAGGCCTGCTCGGACGAAAACCTCCGCAACCCGATCATCAACCGTCTGGCAGCTGCCTCCAAGGAGCTGGCCGACGTTGAACTGGAGCTGAAAATGCTTTCGGAACAGACCGAGGAGAAGACTCCGGCGGACTATGAGCGGATTGCGACCTTGAAATCCAGGGCCTGCCAGCTCGGGGAGGAGGTCACGGATCTGGAATCCAAGCCCAAGCCCCGCCTGACGATGGAGAGTCTGGCCCGGATCATTGAGCTCTGGACCAAGATCCCCGCCTCCAAGATCCAGGCCCAGGAGTACGAACAGCTCCGCCATCTGGAGGACAGTCTGAAAAAGCACGTCGTGGGTCAGGACGAGGCCATCTCCGCCATCGCCTCCGCCATCCGCCGCAGCCGCGCCGGCATCTCGGTCAAAAAGCGTCCGGTGTCCTTCATCTTTGTCGGCGCCACCGGCGTGGGCAAGACCGAGCTGGTCAAGCGCCTTGCCGACGAGCTCTTTGAATCCGTGGAATCCCTGATCCGTCTGGATATGTCGGAGTATATGGAGAAGCATTCCGTCTCCAAGATGATCGGCTCGCCTCCGGGCTACGTCGGCTATGACGAGGCCGGACAGCTCACCGAAAAGATCCGCCGCAAGCCATACTCCGTCATTCTGTTTGACGAGATCGAAAAGGCCCACCCCGACGTGATGAACATCCTCCTCCAGATCCTGGATGAGGGCAGGATCACCGACGCGCAGGGAAGACTGGTCAACTTTGAGAACACGATCATCGTGATGACCTCCAACGCCGGCTCCGACCGCAAGGACGGCAGCGTGGGCTTCGGTAAGAGCGTCACCGAGCAAAGCAAGGAGAAGGCGCTCAAGGCTCTGGGTGAGTTCCTGCGGCCGGAATTCATCAACCGCGTGGACGAGATCATCTGCTTCAACAAGCTGACGGAGGCCAACTTCCGCGACATTGCCGTCATCATGCTCGGTGAGCTCCGCGAGGGCCTTTCCAACCACGGCGTTGCGCTCACCTGGGACGATACCGTTCTGGATTATCTGACCGAGAAATCCTTCTCCGTTCAGTACGGCGCGCGCAACCTGCGCCGTACCATCGAAAAAGAGATCGAGAATCCCGTGGCGGAACGGATCATCGACAGTTACCGCGAGCCCATCCACGCCATTGCGCTCTCCGCAGCGGAAGGTCAGCTCCGGTTCGAGACCCGGTGAAATCGCGCGACGTTGCCCTGGGCGGCGTGCTCGCCGCCCTTGCCGTGGTGTTCCTCGTTCTGGGCGGAGCGATCGGCATCGGAACCTTTGCAGGTCCGATGCTGGCCTCCCTGCTGCTGATCCCCCTGCTGGACCGTCTGCCGCTCAGCGGCTGCGTCGGCTGGTACGCAGTCGCCGCGCTATTGGGCAGCCTGCTCTGCCCGGATCGGGAGACGGCGGCCATCTTCGTGTTCCTCGGCTGGTATCCGATCGGCAAGCGGCGCTTTGACCGTTTGCCGCGCCTGCCGCGCCTGCTTGTCAAGCTCGCGGTCTTCCACGCAGCCATTGCCGCAGCCTATGCGGTGCTGATCCTCCTGTTCCGGCTGGAGAGCCTGGTCCGGGAGCTGCGGGAGACCGCCCCGGCCTGGCTGGTCGGCCTCCTTCTGCTTGGAAACGCCGCCTTTTTCTTCTATGACCTCGTTCTGACCAGACTGTCAACGGCCTGGCATCTCCGCTTCGGCAGGAAAGGTCCGCCGTCTGCGAAAGGAGCGTGAATTCCGTGGATGAACCCAAAGCGCATCCGCATTACCATGACCCGGATGAAAAAAAGCGTCAGCTCAACCGGCTGGCGCGCATCATCGGACATCTTCAATTTGTGAAAAAACAGATCGAGAGCGACGAGGACTGCGCCGACGTACTGCGCCAGATCTCGGCGGCCCGTTCGGCCTTGAACGGTCTGGGCAAGGAGATCATCCAGGAGCATATGTCTCACTGCATCTTCCATGCGCTGGCAGACGGCGACACGCAGAAGCTCGAGGATTTCCAAAAGGCGATCCAGGAATATCTGTAGCATCCACGGTATCGTTCAGACACGAACGAAAAACGACCCCGGAAGCGATTGCTTCCGGGGTCATGCTTATCTGATTCAGTTCTTGCGCAGCTTGCGGACGGAGAGAACCACGCCGGTCACGGCGATCACAGCGATCAGCACCAGCCAGGTGGTGGGCAGACCGGTGTTCGGGGATTCCTTGCCGTCGTCCTTGGGGGGAGGCGTCGGGTTCTTGCCCTGATACTTGACGTGGATGACCAGGTCGCCGGTCGGCGTGATGATGTACTTGTCGCCATCCTGTGTGACGGTGTAGCTGCCGCTGATCTCAATGTGATCGAAGATGTACTTGGGATCCTGCTCCTTCGGAATGAATACGTAGCTGTCGCCAGGCACAACCAGAACCTGACCGTCATAAACGATGGTGTCGAGATCGTAGTAGATATCGATTTTGTACTTCGGTTGTTCGGTGGGGCTGAGAATCTCCTCCGTCTCCGACCCGGCGTCCGAGTTCGCGAAGACAGGCATGGCAATGGCGACCATCATCAAAACGGCCAGGAGCATTGCGAAAAGTCTTTTCATTCTGAATCCTCCTCATTTTTTGCTGAGAATATGATTACGCAATCGTATTCATCATGATTAACATCTGTATTATACCACAGAATTTCAATTTGTAAATAGGAAAACGAAAAAAATTCTTGAGTATTGATGCAAATGATCCCCTCAGATCACCATTTCAAACGGGCCGATGTCAGCTGCCGACAGATAATCCCGCAGCCGGTCCGGGGCGTAGACGCCGAGATCCGTGACCACGCCGGTGATCAGCTCCGGCGGGGTCAGATCGAAGGACGGATACCATCCGCGCACCCCCGGTGCGGCGGTCCGCTGTCCCATAGCACGGAGGACGTAATCCGGGTTCCGGGTCTCGATTTTCACGCTGCTGCCCGTGGGATGCTCCTGATCGGGCACACCCGTCACGTAGAAGGGAACGCCGAGATACTTTGCGCAGATCGCGATCTGGAAGGTGCCGACCTTGTTGACCACGGAGCCGTCCAGACAGATTGCGTCCGCGGCGCAGGTAAACACGTCCACGCCGCGGGTCTGCATCAGGCAGGCGGGCATATTGTCCGTGATCACCGTCGTCTCAAAACCCATCTCGCTGCAAACCGTGGCGGTCAGCCGCGCACCTTGGAAATAGGGCCTGGTCTCGGCGCAGAAGAGCTTCAGATCCTTCCCCCGGCTCCGGGCCTCGCGGAGCATCATGCCCACGATGGTTTCACCGAAGCACTGGGTCAGCACCCGGCCGCCGTCGGGGATCCGGTCCACCAGATGCGACGCCATCTGCGCCACCTTGCCGTAGCGCTTGTTGTTGGAGGCCAGCAGATGTGCCATGATCGCGTCCGGCACGCTTTTTCCTTCGGCCCAGGCGCGCTCCGCAGCGGCCAGACAGCCTCCTGTGATGCGCTGCATCCGGCTGACGGTCGTCGGCCTGGCGTGGGAAATCGTCTCCGCCGCCTGCGAAAGAGCTGCTCGCTGCGCGGCCTCCGTCTCGTTTCGGCATTCCCATGCCGCCAGCGCCATCCCGGCTGCCGCCGCAGTGAAGGGGCCGCAGCTCTGGGTCACCATGTCGGTAATGGCCTGCGCGACCTCGGTATGGGTCCGGCAGGACACGAATTCCACGCGCTGCGGGTAGACGCGGCGATCCAGGATCCGAACGATCCCGTCTTCAAACCATGCGATGTTTTCGTATTTCAGCAGGAAGGGCAGACCCCAGTCCGCGCGTTGTTCAGCTTCCATCCTGCCTGCCCTCATTCGTAGAGCTCGCGCAGGAGCCGGCGCGCGTCGGCGCGGATGCGGTCTGCGTCAAGCGTCTTGAATTCGCCGTTTTCATAGAGGATCTTTCCGTCCACCATCGTCATGCAAACGTCGCTTGCCTGGGCGGCGTAGACCAGCATGGCGGGGTAATCAAAGGCCGGAATCAAATGCGGACGGTCAAAATCGACGGCGATGAGATCCGCCTTTTTGCCCACCGCCAGCTCGCCGGTATCGTCCCGGCCCTGCAGACGCGCGCCGTTGCGCGTCGCCATCTTCAGCAGGGCGGCGGGGCTGACCACCGTCGGGTCGCCGGTAAAGCCGTTGTGGATCACGGCAGCCAGATGCAGCTCCTCAAGCATGTTCAGATTGTTGTTCGAGGCAGCGCCGTCGGTGCCGATGCAGACGTTGATCCCCTTGTCAAGCATCCGCTGAATCGGGGCGAAGCCGGAGCCGAGCTTCATGTTGCTGGTCGGGCAGTGGACCGGATTGACGCCGTTGGCCTTCAGAATGTCCATGTCGTCCTCCGTGACCCAGACGCAGTGGGCAGCCGTGGTCCGGTTGCGGAAGGTGCCGAGCTTTTCAAATAACGCCGAGGGCGTCATGCCGAATTTCCGAACGCAGGCCTCATGCTCGGAGCGGGTCTCCGAAAGATGAACGTGCATCCCCGCGCCCTTTTCAAAGGCGACGGCGCTGTAGGCCTCGATGGTCTCCGGCGTGCTGGTGTATTCGGCGTGGATGCAAAGGTCGATCCGGATTTTTCCGCCGTTGTAGTTGTGGTATCGGTCAAAGAGCGCAAGGCCCTCGCGGCAGTCCGCGTTCTGTGCAAAGGGCAGATCCGGCCGCCCCTGCGTGGAGCGGCAGATATTCGCCTTCATCCCGGCCTCGCAGAGGGCTTCTATGGTCTGGTCGCAGCGGTAGTACATATCCGAGAAGGAGGTGACGCCGCTTGCGAGCATCTCCAGGATCGCCAGCTCGCTGGCTGCGCGAACGCCACGGTCCGTCCACCTGGCCTCGGTGGGGAAGATATGGTTCCAGAGCCAGTCCTGCAGGTTGAGATCGGAGCCGATCCCGCGCAGAAAGACCATCGGGCTGTGGCAGTGGCAGTTGATCAGACCGGGCAGAAGCAGCTTGCCGCGCAGGTCCTTCTCCTCGTCGTATGCTTCGGTCGGGCGCTCTTTGGAAAGCCAGCAGATCGTGTCGCCGTCGATCCCGAGCCAGGCGTCGGACAGGGTGCGCCAGACTTCGCCCTCCAGCGTCAGAACGTCGGCGTGCTTGAGCAGAAGTTTCAGAATAATCGCCTCCCCGCAGG
>JAEEGI010003018.1_pt1 | contig 40531 bp, 28 predicted proteins | sample 8958751 | NCBI WGS metagenome assembly JAEEGI01 (sample SAMN16246545, study PRJNA631951) | gut metagenome | biome: gut microbiome; feature: rumen; material: KS-attached | host: Bos | place: Iran: Karaj | collected 2018-10 | reverse complement strand
GGAAGAACGGCATCTTGCCCGCATAGAACATGCAGATCGCCGTTGCGAACGCGCCGATCAGCACCTGTCCCTCGGCGCCGATGTTCCAGAACCGCATCTTGAACGCGGGCGTGACCGCAAGGGAAATGCCGAGCAGGATCACGAGACGGTAGACGGTGACCCATATGCGTCTCTGCGTGCCGAGCGTTCCCTCGAACATGGTCTTGAACACGGTGATCGGGTTCAGCTTGGTCACGACCATCGTGACGATCGCGCAGACGACGAGCGCAAGCAGGATCGCCGCGCCGCGGATCAGCCATGCCTTCCATGCGGGGAGTCCCGACCGCTTTGAAATATGCAGCATCTTATTCACCTCCCCCGACCTTGGTCATCATAAGACCGATCTGTTCCTTGGTGACGGAACGACCGTCCACGATGCCGGACACCTTGCCGCCGCAAAGCACCAGAATGCGGTCGCAAAGCTCCAGAAGAACGTCCAGATCCTCGCCGACGTAGATGACGGCGACGCCTTTCATCTTTTGCTCGGTCAAAAGGTTATAGATCGTGTAGGACGTGTTGATGTCCAGCCCGCGCACCGCGTAGGCGGTCATCAGCACCGTCGGATTCTGCTCGATCTCGCGTCCGACCAGCACCTTCTGCACGTTGCCGCCGGAAAGACGGCGCAGCGGGATCTGATCCACGTTCGGCGTGACGACCTCGAGATCGTTGACGATCTTGTTCGCAAGGGCTTTCGGGAACTTGCGGTCGAGGAACGGATTGTGCTTTCCCCGCCGGTAGCTTCGCAGCATGACGTTGTCCGCGATGCTCATGCTGCCGACCAGACCCATGCCGAAGCGGTCCTCCGGAACGAACGACAAAAGCACGCCGGAGCGGATGATCTTCAGCGGATCCATGCCGACAAGGTCCTGCTCCCGATCGTTCTCCGGATCGATGTACGAGATCCTGCTGCCCGGCTCCACGGTCTGCATGCCCGCGATCGATTCCAGAAGCTCGCGCTGCCCGCTCCCCGCGATGCCCGCAATGCCGAGGATCTCGCCGGAATTCGCCGTGAAGTTGATGTCGTCAAGCCGCTTCACGCCCTCGATGTCCTTGACCGTCAGGTGTTCGACGATCAGCCGCGGCTTGATCTCCTGCGCGCGCGGGCGGTCGATGTTCAGGCTCACGGCGCGGCCGACCATCATGTCGGTCAGGCTTTGCTGGTTTGCGTCCTTGGTCAGCACGTCGCCGATATACTCGCCCTTTCTCAGGATCGCGACGCGGTCGGAGACCTCTAAAACCTCATGCAGCTTGTGCGTGATGATGATCAGCGACTTGCCGTCCTTCTGCATGTTGCGCATGACCGTAAAGAGCTTGTCCGTTTCCTGCGGCGTCAGAACCGCCGTCGGCTCGTCCAGAATCAGAATATCGGCACCGCGATACAGGACCTTGATGATCTCAACGGTCTGCTTCTGCGATACCGACATATTGTACACCTTTTGATTCGGGTCGATCTCGAACCCGTAGCGGTCGCTGATCTCCTTGATCCTTTTTGCGGCACGCTTGAGGTTCAGCATGCCCTCTTCCTTGAGCCCGAGGATGATATTTTCCGTCGCGGTAAAGACGTCCACCAGCTTGAAATGCTGATGGATCATGCCGATCCCGTTCTCAAACGCGTCCTTCGGCGACCGGATCGTCACCGGTTTTTCATGGATATAGATCTGTCCCTCGTCCGGATAATAAATGCCGGAGAGCATGTTCATCAGCGTGGTCTTTCCGCTGCCGTTCTCGCCGAGCAGCGAAAGGATCTCGCCTTCATGCAGTTCGAGATGAATATCCCGGTTGGCGATCACGCTGCCGAAATGCTTGGTGATGCCTTCCATCCTGATGGCATTTTTGACTGCTTCCAAGTCCCCCATCCTTTCTGCAGAAGCAAATACCTCTGCCGATAATATAGTATTGTATCATATAAGATTTCATTTGTAAATGAAAACCGATCCCGCAGGCGAAAAAAAAGCAGGCAGTCAAATGACTGCCTGCAAGGGGTTCTGATGCGACTTAATAGCTCTCGTTCAGCAGGGTGATGCCGTCGATGCGCAGATCGAAGTACGGCGCGCTGCGGAACTCAGACTCATGGAAGTAACCGTCCTTGATGACCTCGGTGTCCGGGGTGTATGCAGGATCGGTGTCAACGTCAGCCATATAGCTCGTAAGCTTTTCGCCGCCGACGGTGAACGCATCGGTGTTGAAGACGTGGAGCGTGCCCGCGATCATCGCAGCCTTCGCTTCGTCGATCTTCGCCTGCGTGCCGTCTGCCGCAACCGCGCTGTTCAGCTCGAAGAGCTCAACGGAGCCGGTCTCGATCGTACCGGTCCAGTCTGCCGGGATCGCTTCGCCTGCCGCCGCAGCCTTGATCGCGTACTCATAGTACGGCTCCCAGTTGATGCGGGAAGAAACGATGTAGGTGTTCGGGCCGACCTTGACGGTGCTGCCGTTGTAGGAGACGTTCGGAACGCCCATGCTCTCGCAAGCGGACGGTGCGCCCATGGAGTCAGCATGCTGCGAAATGAGCACGCAGCCGTTGTTGATCAGCTTCATAGCGCCTTCTTTTTCGGCGGTCTCGTCATACCAGGAACCAGTGAAGGTAACTTCCATGGTGACCTCCGGAACGATGGAGCGGACGCCCAGGAAGAAGGAGGTGTAGCCGGAAACGACCTCTGCATAGGTGAACGCGCCGACGTAGCCGATCTTGAGCTGGTCATTGGTGATCTTGCCCTCATCAAGCATCTGCTGGAGCTTCATGCCCGCCGCGATACCCGCGAGGTAACGGCCCTCGTAGATCGCCGCGAATGCGTTGTGGTAGTTCGGGAGATTCTCGGTGTGCGCCTTGGTGCCGGTTGCGTGGCAGAACTGGACATTCGGGAATTCCTTTGCCGCCTGGATCATGTAGTCCTCATGACCGAAGCTGTCCGCAAAGATGATCTTGCAGCCGGAAGCCGCCATGTCCGCTGCGGTCTCGTAGCATTCCTGACCCTCGGGGATGTTCGTCTTGATGATGTAGTCCGTGATGCCGAGCGTCGCGCATGCGCCTTTCGCCGCGTTGATGAAGTTCAGGTCGTAGGTGGAGTTCTCATCATGCAGGCAGATGAAGCCGACTTTGATGTTCTGTCCCTCTGCGGGCTTTTCTTCTTTCTTCTCGCCGCCGCAGGCAACCAGAGCGGCAACCATCAGCAGACAAAGAACGATTGCTAAAAACTTCTTCATGTTTCCCTCCATAGCACTTGACTTTTTTGCTGTATATAAACACATTTCTGTGTTTCAGCCGTTCGTGTCTTTATTCCCCAAAAACCTTTTCCAAGGTAATTTTAACTGATAAAAGCCGCAAAGTCAAGCGATTCGTCGCACCGAATCGTCAGTTTTACACAAACTATACAAAGAATCTCGCCGCTTCGCGACCGGCGGGCGGCGAACACGGATCGGCACTTGCGCTTTCGGCGTGTTTGTGGCATAATAAGGAGGTTGAAGCGCGGATCACGCTATCATCAGATTTTGAAGGAAGCAAGGGGTTTTCCTTGCGGAAAGGCGACACCATGTTGAGACGTACGCAGACAAAACGGTGCCTCAGCGCCGTTCTTGCTTTGCTCTTTCTGCTGATCCCTGCGGCGGCGTATGCCGACGGGCATATGAACGGCAGCTGCGAGATTGAGGTTCATGCGCAGGACGTCAATATGAAAAACCTCACGGACTACACCTACTCAACGACCGTTCACTTTGAAGCAAACGACTGGTTCACCGTCAAATGGACGGACGAGAAGCCCGTCGCCGCGGTCTACTGGGAATGGCGCACGATCCCCGCGCGCGCAAAGGTCGAAATGCTCAGCGACGCGGGTGAAGTCGTCTCCTCCCGCGAATACGCAAACAAAATCCGGTTCCTAACGGTTTTCCCGGAGGAAGGCGTCCGCGAGGTCCGTATGACCGTGCTGAAGGGCAAGGGCGACATGGCAGAGCTGTTCACCTACAATCAGCGGAACATTCCCTCGAAGGCGGTCGCCTGGGAGGAACCGCTTGACAAAGCCGACATCCTGCTTGTGGAGACGCACGGGAACGACGACGCGCTGATCTTCGGCGCGGTCATCCCGACCTATACGGACCGCGGCTATCAGATCCAGGTCGCGGATCTCGCCTGCGATACGATCGGCCGTCAGCGCGAAAGCTCCGGCGGTTCCTATCATATGGGGCTTCGGCATTTCAAAACCTTCTTCGGGTTTGCCGGATATCATACCGTCAAATATGAGACCTTTGTAGACGACTGGCTTTCCAAAAGCCCCGACCCATATGAGCTGCTCACTGCCGAGATTCGCCGCGTCCGTCCGGAGGTCGTGATCACGCATGACATCGAAAACGGCGACAGCGGAGACGGTTCGCACAAGCTGACCGCCGAGATCGTGCAGAAGTGCGTAGAAGTCGCCGCGGATCCTTCGCAGTATCCGAAATCCGCCGAGCAGTACGGCGCTTGGCAGGTCAAGAAACTGTATTTCCACAGCTATCCCGAAAACCGCATCACGATCGACATCGACACCCCGCTTGCATCGTTTGACGGCAAGACCGCATACGAGCTTGCCTTGGAGGGGATCAAGCTCTGGCACGGCGGCGACGACACCGTCTCGATCAGCCGGGTCAGAAACCGCTCGTACGCGCCGTCGGATTACGGTCTTGCCTTCAGCACCGTCGGCGAAGATGTGCAGAAGAACGATTTCCTGGAAAACATCCCGCCGGAATCGCTGAGCAATTACGTCCCCCCGACGCCGGAACCCACCGAAGAGCCCACGCCGGAGCCGACGCCCACCGAGGAGCCGACCGCGGAACCGACGCCGGAACCGACGGACGTGCCGATCTCCGAAGCAGAAGTCAGCGATCCCCCGACAGCCGTTCCGGAACCGGATGCGGCGCCGGAAGCGGTCAAACCCGCGGATCCTGCCGAAAAAGGCAAGCTTCCGACGATGCTTCTGGTCCTGATCGCCGCAAGCGCCGTCCTGCTGATCCTCTGCACGGTATCCTGGATCCTCGTCCGGAAACGCCGGCAGCGCCGCTGACAGAGAAAGATACAGCCCTCCCACGCTCGGGAGAGGGCTTTTTGATGCAGAAATAAGGTCAGACGGTCGTCGGGTCCGCAGGCTTTGCGCGCCGGTCGCCGCACGCCTTCAGACCTTCGATCTCTTCCTCGGATAGATAGCGCCATTCGCCGGGGCGGAGGCTGCCGAGCTGCAGATTGCCGTACGCCTCGCGCTTCAGCCGCAGCGTGCGGTGCCCGATCGCTTCGAGCATGCGGCGGATCTGCCGGTTTCTGCCCTCGTGGATCGTGATCGAAAACGCCGTGCCGCCGGTCGTGGAGCGGCGGATGTTCGTGACGCGCGCCGGCGCGGTCAGCCCGTCTTCAAGCATAACGCCGTTCGTGAGCGCCGCGATCTCCGACGCCGACAGCGTGCCGTCGCACACGACCCGATACGTCTTGTGTACGCCGTAACGCGGGTGCATCAGATGGTTTGCGAGCTCGCCGTCGTTCGTCAGAAGCAGCAGCCCCTCGGAATTGAGGTCGAGCCGTCCGACGTTGTACAGCCGGTACGGAAGCTCTGAGACGAACGCCTGCACGGTCTTTCGTCCCGCCTCGTCGCTGGAGGTCGAAACCACGCCGCGCGGCTTATAGAGCATCAGCACGACGCGCTTCGCCTGCGGTTTGATCGGCTTTCCGTCGAGCCGCACGTCTTCCCCTTCCTCCACAGACATGCCGAGGACGGCGGGAATGCCGTTGACCGTGACCCGTCCGTCCGAAATGATCTGTTCGCAGGCGCGCCGTGACGCCACGCCGCAGTCCGCCATGTATTTTTGTAAACGCATACGCCCCGCCCGCGGTTCAGCCGAGAAAGGACAGAACCGCCTTTTTGAGATAGTACGGAAACCCGACCGCATCGGCCGTTTCCCTTGCGACAATCGGCACCGTTTTCACCGCCGTGCCGTTTCGCAAAAGCTTCGCCATGCCGACCTGCTGTCCCGCCCGGATCGGCGCCGCGCACGCATCGAACGACGTTTCCACCGTGTAAACCTCTTCGCCGTCGGCTTCCGTCGGATACAGTATAGCAAGGATCGGCGCCGCAGACAATGTTTTTTTCACGCCGTTTTCGACCGGAACCGAAAAAAACGTCTCGCGGGACAGGAACATCTTTACGCGATAGTCCCGAAACCCCGCGTCCAGCATGCTTTTTGCCGTGTTCCACATCGTCGGACAGTTCAGCAGCGCGCCGACCAGCTTCATTTCGCCGCGCTCCGCCGCAAACACGAGGCACTTTCCCGCCGCCTTCGTGTAGCCGGTCTTGACGCCGATGCCGCCCTCGTACTCCCATAAAAGCCGATTTTTGTTCTTCAGCGTATGCGGATTCGAGCCCTCGGTTTTTCGGTACTGCGTTGAAACGATCTCCGCAAAGAACGGGTTTTCGAGCGCCGCCGCGCCGAGCCGCGCAAGGTCCTTTGCCGTCGTATAGTGATCCGGATCGTGCAGTCCGTTCGGCGTCACAAAATGCGTATCGGAAAGTCCCAGCTTCGCCGCGCGCGCGTTCATGCGCGCCGCAAACGCCTCTGTGCTTCCGTCTAAAAAGCATGCGATCGCAACCGCCGCGTCGTTGCCGCTCGTCAGCATCAGTCCGTAGACAAGATCGATCAGCGGAATCGTTTCCCCCGCCTTCAGATACATCGACGAGCCCTCCGTGCCCACGGCATCGTCCGGTACCGTGACGGTTTCGGTCAGCCTGCCGGATTCCGCCGCCAGAAGCGCCGTCATGATCTTGGTCGTGCTCGCCATCGGCAGCCGCATATTTTCATTCTTTGCATACAGCACGCGGCCGGAGTTCGCCTCGATCAGATATGCCGCCTGCGCGGGGACCTTTTCCGTCTTGCCCTCCGCGAGCGCCGTATTGGGCAGCAGCAGCGCTGCGCAGAGCAGAACCGCAAGGAACCGTTTCACGGCTCCTGCTCCGTCTGCGGCGCCGGCTTCGGCGCGGGATCCGGAAACGATTCGTCCTTCTGCGCGCGGATCTCCGTGATCGCGTCGCGGATCTCGGTCATTGCCGTCGGAATCAGCTGCACGAGCCGGTCGAGCGTGCTGTCGCAGTCAGCATGCAGCAGCGTCACTTCTTTTCCCTGCATATACAGGAACGCCTTCGGGCTGATGGATACGCCGACGACGCTTGCGCCCAAAAACGGATACGTTCCGGCGTCGAAGTCCGGCGCGCCCTTCTTTGCGACCGCCTGCGTGGGAAAGTCCCCGCCGCCCGCAAAGAAGCCGAGGCAGACCTTGCTCACCGGGATGACGACTGCGCCGCCCTCTCCGTAGATCGGATTTCCTACGATGGTATTCACGTCGACGATGTTCTTCAGCTCGCGCATCGTCGTCTGCAGGATCGTTTCAACAGGATGCATATGTTGTCCTCTTTTCATTCGTTTTGCGCATAGTCTTTGCCGCTTTGCGCCGCTTTATGCGTCCGCTCAGGATCCCCGCGGCAAGCTCCGCAGGTTGCACGAGCGCTCTCAGCTTGACCGCAATCCGCACAAGCGAGCATTCGGACAGCGCTGCCTGTGCCGAACCGCTTTCCGCGGCGCGCGTCGTCAGCATTGAAAAAAGGACTGCAAGCGACCCCGCCAACAACACCGACACGGCGGGCTCGCCCTCAACGCCGACCGTCGTTCTGGTATCGAGCTGCAGAAGTCTGACGCCGGCGAGACGTATCCGCTTCGGTTTTCGCCGTTTTTGCAGCAAATGAATGTGTTTTTTGCCGATTCTGAGCGTAAAATACGGAGAAGAGAGCAGATGCAGCCGCAGCCGGACCGGGATCGGAATCAGCCCGAGCACATAGATCTTTGCATGCACGACCGCGCCGCGCACGCCGATCCGTCCCCTCGCCTCCACGATCAGCGGCATGGACAGAAGCAGCAAAAGAAACAACAATACAAAAAGAACGATCAGGATACCCATATGCATAGCATATCCGTTTTGATTCTGCGCATACAAAAAGGACCGTCCGGAAACGGTCCTTGTGTGTTGAATCGCGATTACCGCATGCCCTTGTCGTACGGAATGCCTTCCGCCTTCGGCGCGCGGGAGCGTTTGCTCGAAAGTGCAAGAACGATCAGCGAAACGATGTACGGCAACATGTTATAAACGCTCTTCGGAATATTCAGACTGTTGAGGAAGCCGAAGCCCGTATAGACGCTGCCAAGCGCCCGGAACAGACCGAACAGCAGTGCGGCGAGCACGATACGTACCGGTTTCCACTGACCGAAGATCATAACAGCCAGGGACAGGAAGCCGAAGCCCGCGACGCCGACGTCGAAGGACCACTGCGACACGCCCGCCGTGATGTACACGATGCCGCCGAGACCGCCGAGCGCGCCGGAGATCATGACGCCCGCATAGCGCATTTTCATGACATTGATGCCGACGGACGCCGCCGCCTGCGGGTGTTCGCCGCAAGCCTGCAGACGAAGACCGAACTTGGTCTTATAGAGCACGATGTATGAAGCGATCAGCAGAAGCAGCGCGAAGACGAGGAACCAGCTGTACTCGGTGCCGGACGCCATCAGAAGCTTATCCTTGACGCCGCTGTACACGACCTTCGGAGAGTTGTTCGCGCCCATGGATTCCGCGATGTTGATGGACTTGACCGCAACCGTCGCAGCCGCCACACCGAGCATGTTCATCGCAGTGCCGACCAGCGTCTGGTCCGCTTTGAACGTGATGCTCGCAACGCCGAGCAGCAGTGAATAGATGACGCCCGCCGCGATCGCTACACCGACCGTTGCCAGCACGACCCAGATCGCCGGCGTCGTCGCGCTCATATACTTCAGCACCAGCGAGCCGCCGAGCGCGCCGATGACCATGATGCCTTCCAGACCGATGTTGATGACGCCCGAATGCTCCGAGAAGCATCCGCCGAGCGCAACCAGCGTCAAAACGGAGGTAAATACCAGCGTATACTGTATCAAAAGATCCATTATTGTTTACCCCCTTCCTTGTTTGCCTCTGCCGCCTTCTGCTTCTGAATCTTACGCTCCTCCGATCGGTCGACCATACGGTTCAGCATCGTCTTAAAGAACAGCACGAAGCCGCAAAGGTAGATGATGATCGAGGAGATCAGGTCCGCGATCTGCGGCGGATAGCTCTGCGTATTGAGGTTCAGCGCGCCGCCGTCCGTAATATGCTGGATGAAGAATGAGGAGAAGATCGAGCCGATCGGATTCAGTCCGCCGAGGAACGCACCGGCAATGCCGTTGAAGCCCATGCCGGGAACCGCCGCCTGGTTGATGTCCCACTCTTTGAAACCGGAGAGGAAATAGAGACCCGCCGCCGCACCGGACAGCGCGCCCGCGATCAGCATCGTCAGGATGATGTTGCGTTTTTCCTTCATGCCGCAGTATTTCGCCGCGTTCTTGTTGAGACCGGTTGCGCGAAGCTCATAGCCGAGCTTGGTCTTTTCAAGCAGGATCCAGATGAGGATCGCCAGAATGACCGTGATCGGCAGCGCGATCGTGACCTTGGTATTGCCGTTGAACAGCTTGTCAAGCCCGAGCCGCGGAAGCAGCGCGCCGGGGTTCAGCGTTGCGATTTCATAGGTGTCCTTCTTTCCGGAAGGCGCAAAAGGCGAAAGCAGCGTGTTGACCGCATACAGACTGATCCAGTTCAGCATGATGCAGGAAATGACCTCGTTGACATTGAGATACGCTTTCAAAACGCCGGAGATTGCCGCCAGCAGCGCGCCCGCCACAACTGCCGCGAGCAGGCAGATATACCACGGAAGACCGAGTCCCAGCGCACAGTAGAGGCATGCGCCGGCGCCGACCACGTACTGCCCTGCCGCGCCAATGTTAAAGAGACCGACCTTATACGCAAACAGCACCGACAGACTGCAGAGAATCAGCGGCATCGTCTTGACGAGCGTGTTGCCGAGTTCCTTTAAGCGAAGAGCAGTGCTTTTACGCGCAAAGAAGTTTTTCAAAACGCCTGTGATCGCCGCATTCGCGCCTTTCGGCTCAATCACCAGCAGCACGAGATATCCGACCATCACGCCGACGATGATGCACACCAATGCCGACAGGATCGACTGCAGTGCTTTGTTCTTCAGGATCTTTTTCATTTTAAGACCACCTCATCTCTCTTCGCGCCCGCCATGTACAGACCGAGCTCCTCCTGTGTCGTCTGTTTCGGATCCAGTTCGCCGACGATTTCGCCCTCGTACATAACCAGAATGCGATCCGATACGTCCATGACCTCGTCAAGTTCCAGCGAAACGAGCAGAACCGCCTTGCCTGCATCGCGATGTGCGACAAGATGTTTGTGAACGCCTTCGATTGCGCCGACGTCCAGACCGCGGGTCGGCTGTACCGCAACCAAAAGCTCGGGATTCTTGTCCATTTCGCGTGCGACGATCGCCTTCTGCTGGTTGCCGCCGGACATCGAACGTGCCGTTGTGATCGCGCCCTGACCGGAACGGATGTCAAATTTCTCGATCAGACGGTCCGTATACTTCCGGATGTTCTTGCGCCGCAAAAAGCCCGCCTTATTGGTAAACTCCGGCTCAAAATACCGTTCGAGCACCATGTTGTACTCAAGGGAATAGTCGAGCACGAGACCGTGCTTATGACGATCCTCCGGAATATGTCCCATGCCGGAGATGTTGCGCTTGCGGATCGGCATCTTGGTGATATCCTTGCCGCACATGGTAATCTTGCCGGAAACGAGCGGCTCAAGTCCCGTGAGACCGTACACAAACTCGGACTGACCGTTTCCGTCGATGCCCGCGATGCAGACGATCTCGCCTGCGTGCACATTCAGGCTGACGTTTTTGACCGCATTGTTCTTGTGGACCTTGGACGCGACCGTCATGTTTTCGATTCTCAGAATCTCCTCGCCGATATGCGCCTCGCCCTTCTCAACATGAAAGTTGACGTTGCGGCCCACCATCATGCGGGATAATTCCTCGATGGTCGTGTTCGCAATGTCGACCGTGCCGATATACTTGCCCTTGCGGAGAACGGTGCAGCGGTCCGCGACCTCCATGATCTCGTTGAGCTTATGGGAAATGAACAGGATGCTCTTCCCCTCCGCCTTGAGATTTTTCATGATCTGCATCAGCTCCTTGATCTCCTGCGGCGTCAGAACAGCCGTCGGCTCGTCGAAGATCAGGATCTCGTTGTCGCGATAGAGCATCTTGAGGATCTCGGTACGCTGCTGCATGCCGACCGTAATGTCCTCGATCTTGGCGTCCGGATCAACCTGCAGACCGTATTTTTCGGACAGCTCCAGAACCTTCTTGCGCGCTTCCTTCTTTTGCAGGAAACCGAGTGTGTTCGGCTCGACGCCCATGATGATATTGTCCAGAACAGAGAATACCTCAACCAGCTTGAAATGCTGATGCACCATGCCGATGCCGAGATCGTTCGCGTCATTCGGGTCGTTGATCTTGACGATCTTTCCGTCCTTCTTGATGACGCCTTCTTCGGGCTGATACAGACCGAACAGAACGCTCATCAGCGTGGATTTGCCCGCGCCGTTTTCACCCAGGAGCGCGTGAATCTCGCCTTTTTTCAACTGTAGCGTGATGTTGTCATTTGCGATAATGCCCGGAAAGCGCTTGGTGATATTGAGCATCTCAATGGTATACTCAGATTGCGCGCCGTTTTGTACGGGAACGTTCGCAGCGGGTTTTGTTTCCAATCTCACTACCTCCATCCTCTATTCTTGCATTTGTATGCAATTTATGAATTATATTTTAACATATTATATATGTCTTTTCAAGAGCGGAGTTCCGACTTTTACCGGATTTTTTTGCAGCAAAAAAGGACTCGGAGTTCCGAGTCCTTTGACGTCTTGGGGATTAGCCCTTGATGTTGTCATACGCGTTGACGGTGATTTCGGTTGCGGGCATTGCACTGATATCGTTGGAAACAGTGATCTCGCCGGCAAACATCTTCGCAACGAGTTCCTTGTAGTTGTCCTGCGTGAAGGAGTCGGACCACTGCGTGCTCTCCATCGGGATCTGGACGAAGTTCGCTGTGGGATCCTCGCCGGAAACGAGACCGAGGTTTGCAACCTTGCCGGAGTATGCAGCCCAGTTGCCGTTCAGAATGACGTCGCCGAGCGTCGCCTTAACGGTCGCTGCCAGACCCTTCATAGCGGAAGTAACGGTCATGCCTTCGCCGCCGAGACCTGCGATGATCGCAGCCTGGTCGACGTCAACGCCGATGACCTTCGCGCCTTCGACCTTCTTTGCAGCTTCAACCGCGGAGGTGTAGATGCCGCCGCCGCAAGCAAAGACAACTTCAACGCCCTTGGTCTGATACCAGGTGTCCATGTAAGCGGTGATATCCGCATCGCCGAAGAACTGGTTGCCGTAGACGTACTCAACGGTCACTTCGCCCGCAATGCCGAGCTCAACAGCCGCCGCGTTTGCGCCCTGGACGAAGCCGTAGCCGTAACGAACAACTGCCGGAACTGCCATGCCGCCGAGGAAGCCGAGGTGCTTATAGCCGAGCTTGACTGCCGCAACGCCCGCCATGTAGCCGCAAAGCTCTTCCTGGTAGACTGCGCAGTAGGTGTTCGCCGCAACGTGGGGCTGGTTCGCTTCGTCGATCAAGGTCGTCCAGTTGCCCTGGTCGTCATGATTGTAGAAGCAGTCGGTGATGTCGTACTCGGAAACGTCCAGACCGATGAACTTGACTTCCGGATACTTGTCCTGAACCTCATAGATGGTGCCTGCAAATGCGAAGCCCGGCATAACGATTACGTTGTAGCCTTCGTCGATCGCTGCTTCAACTGCGGAAACACGCTCTGCGGTGCTGTCGCCGGACGGCTTCTTGTAGGTGAACTCTACGTTGTTTGCTTCGCAGAATTCCTTGCAGCCTTCGTAGGTCGCCTGGTTGAAGCTCTCGTCAGTGATATCGCCGTAGTCGGTGACCATCGCGACTTTGTACTCAACTTTCGTTTCGGTCGGCTGCTGTTCGCCCTGCTGCTCGGTTTTCTGACCGCAGGCAACCAGCGCGAAGACCATTGCGAGAACCATCAGCAATGCAATGATTTTCTTCATAGTTTGTTTTTCCTCCTGATTTGTTTTTCCTGTATTAGTGCAGGATAAATTTGCACGCCATACGTACGAGTGCATTATAACAGATACTGTTCAAGAATGGAAGAGAAATCTTTCAAATTTTTCATAATTTTTTCATAATATACGTCCATTTGCATGTCATGTTGTATATAATGTCCATATATACACGTCCATTCGTCCGTCGTTGCGTGCCTTTCCGTTTTCCGTGCACGACAAAAGCCGACCGCATCCGCGATCGGCTTTGTGTTTTTGACGCTTACTCCTCGTCCGGCTTGTAGTTTGCAAACAGGCTTGCGAGCGACGTGGTGGTCTGGGTGACCGGCGGAAGCTCGTAATCGCCGTCCTCGGAGTTGCGGCGGCGGCGATCCGGACGGGATTCGCGGCGCTCGCCGTTGTCCTGCGCGCGGCGCGCATTGCGCTCCTCGCGTTCCTTGTTCTGCTGCTCACGCTGTGCCTCGCGCTGCGCCTTGCGCTCCGCGTTCACGCGTTCACGCTCTGCCTTCTCCGCCGCGAGCTGCTCCGCGATCTCGGGGTTCTCCTCGATCAGAGCGTCCTTGCGGGAGAGGCTGATGCGCTTTGCTTCGACGTTGACGTCGAGCACCTTGCAGCGAACGATGTCGCCGACCTTGATCTCGTCTTCGACCTTCTCGATGCGGTGGATGCCGACCTGAGAAATGTGGATGAGACCGTCGATCGTCGGCTCAAGCGCGACGAACGCGCCGAACGGAACGATGCGGACGACCTTGCCCTCGACGATGCTGCCGATCGGGTACTTCTCCGCCGCCTTGGTCCAGGGCTTCGGCTGGAGCTGCTTGTAGCCCAGACCGATCTGTTCCTTTTCGCGGTCGACGCGGAGGATCAGCACTTCGATCTCCTGACCGATGGACAGCGCATCGCTCGGATGCTTGACTCTGCCCCATGCGCAGTCGGTGACGTGTACGAGACCGTCAAGACCGCCGATGTCGACGAACGCGCCGAAATCGGTGATGCGGCGAACGACGCCGTGGACCTTCTCGCCGACGACGAGCGCGTCCCACTTGGCCGCCTTCGCTGCCTTTGCTTCCTCGATGAGGACCTGCTTGATGGAAGCGACGATGCGCTTCTTTGCCTTGTCCGCTTCGAGAACCTTGACCTTCACGGTCTTGCCGACGTAATCGTTGAGATTCTCAACGTATTTGGTGGAAACGTGCGAAGCCGGAATGAAAGCGCGTACGCCGTTGATGTCGGCGATCAGACCGCCCTTGACGACTTCCTTGACCACTGCCTCAAAGGTCTTGCCTTCGACATCCTCTGCGAACATTTCGTCCATCAGCTTTCTGCCTTCGACATTCTTGCGGGAAAGGCGGACATTGCCTTCGCCGTCGTTGACCATCAGGACCTCTACGTCGATGCTGTCACCCTCTTTGACAACGTCTTCCGCACGGACTTCGGGATCCGCGGAGAATTCTCCCTTCGGAATCACGCCGTCGGCCTTGTAACCGATATTGACAAATACTTCGCCGTCCACAACCTGGAGCACGGTGCCCGTGATCATCTGGCCCGGACGAATCCGCTTCACGGTCTTTTCAAAGGCCTGTTCAAAAGTCTCCGGCTCGGCTTCCTCCTCCGCCTCGACAGCAACGGGTGCCGCTGCTTCTTCCGCAGCCTCGGCTGCTTCTTCCACGACTGCCTCAGCCGCTTCTTCGACGGCTGCCGGTGCTTCTTCAACGGCCTCCTTCACTTCTTCGACCGCTTCTGTTGCTTCCGCTGCCGTTTCCGCAACTGCCTGCTCTGCTTTCGCAACGACTTCTTCAGTGGTTTCGGCGACAACCTCAGCGGGAGCTTCCGCTTCGATGGTTTCAACTGTCGTCTTTTCGAGTTCGCTCATTACTTGTTTAACCTCCCTAATCATCGCTGTTGGCGTCGATGCGCCTGCGATAATCCCTATTATATCATCGTCTTTTATTTTTGCAAGAGGAATTTTACCGATATTGTCGATGATTTCAACATTTTTGCAACTTTTTTTGCACAAATCACGCAGCGCGCAGGTATTTGCGCTGATTTCCGAGCCGAGAACGAGGATCCGCGTGCACCGTTTTGCGAGCATTTCCGCCTCGGTCTGCCGCTGCCGCGTGGTGTCGCAGATCGTGCAGTACGCTTTGAGATCCGGAATCCGCTCCGAAAGCACGGACAGCACCGCGTCATAGTCCTTCGCCTTCGCCGTCGTCTGCGATACAAGCGTCAGCGGTCCCGCGCAGTCAAGCGCTTCCGCGTCCGCAGCTCCCGTCAGCACAACGGCGTCCTCCCCCGCCCGGCTCCTGATCCCGATCACCTCGGGATGCGTGGGCTTGCCGAGGATCGCCACGCGTTCGCCGTTTGCCGCCGCGCGTTCCGCGATCTTATGGATCCGTTTCACGAACGGACAGGTCGCATCGACAACGCGGACGCCCTTCTCCGCACACGCCGCAAACACCTCCGGCGGCGCGCCGTGCGCCCGGATGACGAGCGTATCGCCCGCCGAAAGGGGCTCAACAGAATCGACGGCAAAGATCCCGCGGTCCTCCAGCTCCTTTACGACGCCTTCGTTATGGATGATCTTGCCGTAGGTGAAGACGCGCGCGTTTCCTTCCGCGGCGCGGTTCACCAGTTCGATCGCCCGGGAAACGCCGAAGCAGAATCCGCTGTGTTTGGCAAGCAGTACCTGCATCAGAGCGCCTCCGCGATCGATTTCAGCGTGATCATCGAATCGGTGATCGCCGCGTTCACGGCGTCGACCGGCTTCTTGCCCGGGCAGAGCGCTTTGACCTCAGCGGGATAGATCGGGTCGCCCACCGCAACCTTCAGCTTTTGTCCGAACTTCCTGCCGTGATGCACGATGTACAGCGGCACGATCGGCGCGTCGGCGCGAAGCGCAATGAATGCACAGCCCTTGTCGAACGCGTCCATATCGCTGCCCGTCGCCGAGCGGTGCCCTTCCGGGAATACGCCGAACGCCTTGCCCTTTTCAAGCAGCTCGCAGGCATGCCGGATGGACTTCGTGTCCGCGGTGCGCTGATTGACCGGGAAGCACAAAAGCAGGCGGAAGATCCCTGTCATGAACTTCGACGAAAACAGCGTGGATTTCGCCATGAAGTGGATGCATCGCCACACGATCGCCGCGATCCAGATCGGATCGCTCATCTTGACATGATTGGAGACGTAGATCACCTTGCCCTTGCTTTTCAGCGCAGCGGCGTTGTGGATCTTCGGTCTGCCGTACAGCCACAGGATCGGCTTCAGGATGATGCATCCGATGATATAGAGCATATCACACCTCCGAAAGAATTGCGTTGACTGCCTCTTCGATCGTCATATCGGTCGTGTCGATGCGTTTCGTATCCTCCCCGCAGTACAGCGGCTTATAGGCGCGTTCGCTGTCCTGCTTGTCGCGGCGGAGGATATCGTGATAGATCGTGTCGTAATCCGCCTCCTGCCCGTTTTCCAGAAGCTGCTTATACCGGCGGTTTGCGCGTTCCTCCGCGGAAGCCGTCACAAAGAACTTGTACGGCGTATCCGGAAGAACGTTCGTGCAGATGTCCCTCCCGTCCATGACCACGCGCTGCTCGTGCGCCACCTCGCGCTGGAGCTCCGTCATCCGGTCGCGCACGGCGGGTACGCGGCTGACCAGCGACGCGCCCTGACTGATCTCCTCCGTACGAAGCTCGCCGGTAACGTCCTCGCCGTCGACCAGGATATGCTGTTCACCGGTCTCCGTATAGCGTACGCGAAGATCGATCGCTCCGACCAGTTTTGCCACCGCTTCCTCGTCGGTGAACGGGACGCCGTTCCGCTTCGCCGCGACCGCAACGCCGCGGTACATCGCGCCCGTATCGAGGTACGGGATGTTCAGGATCTTTGCGATGCGCTTTGCGACCGTGCTCTTGCCCGCGCCTGCGGGTCCGTCGATGCCGATGCTCTGTTTCATATTGCCGCCTTTCTTCATTCCTTCATTTCTTCATTTCTTCATTTCTGTATGCTGCTGCCCGCAAGCGCGCCCGTCGACCAGGCGATCTGCAGATTGAATCCGCCCGTAAAGGCGTCTGTGTCAAGGATCTCTCCCGCAAAATACAGGTTTGCGACCTTTTTGGACTCCATCGTAGAGGGATTGACCTCCTTTACGGAAACGCCGCCGCGGGTGACGATCGCCTCCGCGATCGGGCGCGTACCGGTGACATGCAGCTTCAGTCCCTTCAACGTTTCCACGAGCGTTCTTCTCTGTGCCTTCGTGCAGTTGCCCGCCTGCGCCGCGCCGTCGATCCCCGCGGTTTCGAGCACCACGCCGAGGAGCTTCTGCGGCAGCAGTCCGTACAGCGCACCGGAAAACGTCTTTTTCGCGTTCGCCGCAATATCCCTTAATAGCCTTGCGTCAAGCTGTTCCTCCGAAAGTCCGGGCTTCAGGTCGATCGAAAGGAGCGTTCCCTCCGGTTCCTCGGCAACGAGCGCCGACGCGGAAAGCACCAGCGGTCCGCTGACGCCGAAATGCGTGAACAGCATCTCGCCGAGCTCGGAATAGACTTCCTTTCCTTTTTTGTTATAGACCGTCAGCGTGACGTTTTTGAGCGTCAGTCCGGAAAGCCCGGCGCACCACGCTTCTTCCGTTTCAAACGGCACAAGCGAGCCCACAGGCGGAACGACCGTATGCCCGAGCTGCTGCGCAAAGCGGTAACCGTCGCCGGTGCTGCCGGTGGACGGATAGCTTAGACCGCCGGTTGCAAGGATCACCGCGTCGAACGGCTCGACCGTCTCGCCGACGCGTACGCCGGACACCGTGCCGCCGTTTGTCAGAATTGCGGAAACGCGGGTGCGCAGCCGTACGTTGATCCCTCTTTCGCGCACCGTTTTTTCAAGCGCCTTCAGTATATCGCTCGAATGGTCGGACGCTGGGAACACGCGCTGTCCGCGTTCGACCTTCAGCGGCACGCCTGCCGCCTCGATCAGCGCCATGATCGCCGCGCTGTCGAAATGCGCGTATGCGCTGTATAAAAAGCGCGGATTTCTGACCACATGCCGGAAAAAGCCTTCCCGGTCCGCTGCGTTCGTAACGTTGCAGCGTCCCTTGCCGGTGATGAACAGCTTTTTGCCGAGCTTCTCGTTCTGCTCGAAGATCGTCACCGCATGTCCGTTCTCCGCCGCCTTGATCGCCGCAAGCTGTCCCGCCGCGCCGCCGCCGATGACTGCAACTCTCATGCTTCCCCTCCGAACGCATCCGAAAGATCAACCGCATCCAGTCTTTCGCTGTGAAATCCCATCGGCGTGACCGTGACGTATCCCTTTTTCATCCAGGCATAGTCGGTGTCCTCATCCGGATCGCAAGGCAGCTTTCCGCGCGGGACCCAGTAGCAGGGACGTCCGAGCGGATCCTCGTACCGGAGATAGACGCCGTTGTAATGCACCATCGCAAGTCCCGTGACCCGATAGCCTTTGATTTCCTCGGGCGGCAGGTCGGGCACATTGACGTTATAAAACATGCCGAACGGCAGCGGATGCCGCTTGACGATTTCGATCATGCGCTTCGTCACGGCGCATGCCGTTTCAAAATGCACGGGATCGCGGTGATCCAAAGACATCGCGATCGCCTGTACGCCGAGGACCGCCGCCTGCTGCGCAGCGCCGCAGGTGCCGGAATACAGCATGTCGCTGCCGAGGTTCGGACCGTGATTGATCCCCGAAATGACAAGATCCGGCGTTTCCGGCACAAGGTTGCCGAGCCCGAGCCGTGCGCAGTCTACCGGCGTGCCGTCGATCGCGTGCGCAAGCGCAGCGCCTTCGATCTGCCGCGGCACGGCGCGAAGCGGCAGATCCAGCGTCATGGACATGCTTGCAGCGCTGCGCTGCCGGTCCGGCGCCGCGATCCACACCGTATGTTCCCCGGAAAGTCCCTTGATGAGACTGCGGATGCCGACCGCATCGATGCCGTCGTCATTGGTCAAAAGGATCTTCATTCCAAATGCCCCCAGTATGTGATACTTGATTATACCAAATCCCGTCCCGTTTCGCAAGGTGTTCATATACGAAAAAGCCCCGCGTGTTTGCGGGGCTTTGTGTTTGGGTTTGTTATTTCACCTTGCAGCTCAGTACGTTCGACCACTCGCCGAAATAGGTCATGCCCTCGAACTCATGGTAGGAACGGATGCACACATAGTAGGTCGTGTTTGACTGCAGGCTCTTGATCGTCGTCCAGTACGTCGTCGGATCGCCGATCTTGATCGCTTTGACGTTCTTCGTGAAGTTCGCGTCCGTCGCGTACTTGATCTGATAGCCCGTAAAGTTCTTGGACGCTTCCCACTTGACCGTCATTTGCTTGCTGCCCGGACGGACCTGAACCAGCTTGCGCGTCGTGATGCGAACGGTCGTCTTCAGCGGTCCGACCTCACCGAGGTTGAAGTTATCCCCCACATTGCCGCCGATCGTTGCGCCGGAGACCGGGTCGGTGCGCCGCGCAAAGTATGCCTTGACGCCGTACTGATAGCGCGATCCGGCGTATACCTTATGGCTGTCATCCGAACCGTCGATCCACGACGTTCCGGTCACGTTGTACCACCGCACAAAGTCCGTCCAGCCGTTGGTCGTGCTGCTCCACGCGCGGCGATAGATGACGTAGCCCGCCGCGCCTTCGACCGGATCCCATTTGATCTGAATGCCATTGCTGACGTTCTCCACGTAGGTATTCGTCGTCGCGGGCAGATAGATCTTGAACCAGCCCTGACATTCGCCCGTATAATCGCCCTTGAACGTGACGATCACATAGCCCGTGCCGGGGGCGGCGTTCTCAACATATTCGTAATCGTAGTTTTCAGGATCCACGACGCTGCCGTCCGCGCTGTTTTTCACAGTAAACCGCGGCGTCTGCGCGCTGCCGTTGCAGATCACATACGGCGTAGCGCCTTTGAACTGCACGTCCTCCGCGTTCCATTCGACTGCAGGCGTAAATGCAGGCGTCAAATAATGCCACGCTGCATTCTTCAGCTCATTCGACAATACCGTAAGCTGCGCTTCGCATTCCGCTTTGGTTCCTTCATAATAGACGTCTGTCAAACCCGTACAATTCGTGAAAGCTGTAGACCATACATACGTTACATTCTTTGAAATCGTAATCTGTTTCAACGCCGAGCAATCCCGGAATGCCCAGTCCGGGATCTGCGTTACGCCCTTTCCAATCGTGACAGTTTCCAAGCTTTTACAAAAACCGAACGCATTTTCATTAATGTTTTTTACACCGTCCGGAATCGTGATCTCTTTCAGCGCAGCGCAATCATGGAATGCGGCGTATCCAATGCTTGTCACGCTGTCCGGAATCGTGATCTCCGTCAAAGAGGAGCATTCGCTGAACAACCCCTGAGGAATATAGGTAAGATTGTTGCTCAACGTGACCGACTGCAAGTTTTTGCATCCGTTGAACGCGTCAACGCCAATGGTGGTTACACTATCGGGAATTGTGATATTACCCCGCAATCCCTCGCACCAGCAAAATGCATTTTCACCGATACCGGTGACTTTCTCAGGGATCGTTATGCCGCTTAAACAAACAAGATCTGCAAACGCGCACGATCCGATGTGCGTCAGCTCATCCGGAAGCAAAACGTACCCGATCATAGGATCCCCGAGATCATTGACAGCCATCCATGGTGCCGGCGACTGGAAACTGTAACCCCACATATCTCCGCTGCCTGTGATCGTCAGCGTGCCGCTATCCCTGTCAAAGGACCAGTAGAGCGTATCGCCGCACTGACCGGAAGCAGTCTGTTCGGAGAAGCTGACCGTAACCTCCATACCGTATTCGAATTGATATACAAAGCTGTCCGGTTTCTCTGTGAAGGTGATAATGCCGGTGTTTGCATCAAAGCTGTTTACGGGATCCGTAATCGCAATATCCGCAACATACGAAAGCGGCATGATGCTCGTCAGATCATAGACATAGAGACCCCCGTCCTTTTCGATCTGCTGATCCGGGATCGTTTGCGGTGAAACGTAGTATTCACAATACACATCCGATTCGTCCGGATCGTCCCGCATGTTCTCTGCAGCGGCTTCCCCTTCCAGCCATGCTACGATCTCCCGATCCAGATATGCCAAATGATTGTTCTGACAATCCAAATACCAAGGTCTTGCATCGCCGAAGATAATGGAAGAGAGCGCATTGTTACTGCACACCAGATAGTACAAACCGGTGCAGCTGCTCAAATCCAATGTCGTCAGCTGATTGTTATTGCACATCAGCCAGCCCAAATTGCAATTGCTCAAATTCAATGTTGTCAGTTGATTGTCTTGACAGTACAGTTCATCCAACCTTAGATTCGCGGACAAATCCAATGTCGTCAGCTGATTGTTATTGCACCTCAGCCAGTAAAGTTCCGATAGATTGCTGACGTCAAGTTCTATCAAAAGATTGTTATCACAATACAGCTCTTCCAGGCCTGTAATGTGACCGAGATTTAATGTCTTCAGCATATTTTCACGGCAGTAAAAGTATTCAAGTGCAGAATTCCTGCTGACGTCCAGCTCCGTCAGTTGGTTGTTGCTGCAACTCAGCCACGAAAGCGCAGTATTATTGCTTACGTCCAGCTCTGTCATGAGGTTGTCGTCGCAAGAAAGTTCTTCTAACGCAGTATTCTTGCTGACGTCCAACTCCGTCAGTTGGTTACTGCCACAGCTAAGTACTTCAAGCGCGGTATTCTTGCTGATATCCAGCTCAGTCAGTTGGTTACTGTTGCAGCTAAGAACTTCAAGCGCAGTATTCTCGCTCACGTCCAGTTCCGTCAGTTGGTTGCTGTAGCAATTAAGGTATTCAAGAGCAGTATTCTTGCTGACGTCCAACTCCGTCAATTGGTTTCTGGGGCAAGCAAGCTTTACCAGAACAGTGTTCTTCCTGACGTCCAGCTCCGTCAGTTGGTTGGCTTCGCAGCTGAGATCTGTCAAGGCAGTATTCTTGCTGACGTCCAACGCTGTCAGCTTGTTTCCTTCGCAACGGAGTTCTGTCAGGGCAGTATTCTTGCTCACGTCCAGCTCCGTCAGTTGGTTGCTGTAGCAAATAAGGTGTTCAAGGTCAGAATTCTTGCTCACGTCCAACTCTGTCAGTCTACTATAGCCACAGTTAAGATACTGGAGCGCAGGATTCTTGCTGACGTCCAATGACTCCAGTCTCATATTATTGCAAACAAGCTTCGAAAGCGAAGGAAAATACTCGATCCCGGCTAAAGATTGTATCTGTGTTTTGACGACGTCCAATAATTCTACACATTCCGCCTGCTCCTTCGTCATGTAATAACCGGTCTCTTTGTCACCGGAATGATTCAGATTCTTTATGATCCATTTTCGAAAATTCGCATCGGGGAAATTCGTCTCGTTGATCTCGAGATAGCGGTCGCCGGTAAACAGTACGGTAACCTCCATTGGCCGATATTGATACACAAAGCTGTCGACACGTCCGGGAAACGTTACAATACCGGTTGTCTTATTTAAAGTATACGATGCATCCGATAATTCAACCTTCTGAACATCTTCAAGCGACATAATGCTTGTCAGGTCATAGGTAAAACAATCCCCCTCCTGCACGATCCGTTGATTTGGAATCGTTTGCGGAGATACTTCGCCGTCAAAGTCGCCGTATTGCTGAATCATATTGTTGATGACGTCCTGATCGATCATGGCAAGATGATTATGATCGCAATATAGATACTCGGGCAAAACACTCCCAAGGGTCAGGTCTGTCAGTTCATTATTGCTGCAACGAATGTATTTGAGCGCAGTATTATTGCTTAAATCCAGCGTCGTTATCTTATTATATGAGCAGTCAAACCAATCAAGCTCTCTGTTGTTGCTCACATCCAATTCCGTCAACAGATTGCTTCCGCAAAGAAGATCTGAAAGCTCAGTATTGTTGCTCACATCCAATTCTGTCAACAGATTGCCGAAGCAATTAAGAGTTGAAAGCTCAGTATTGCTGCTGACATCCAGCACAAAAAGTCTATCATTATAACAGCTGAGATACGAAAGCCCCGTGTTATGGCTCACATCCAATTCGTATAAAGGATTATCGGAACATCCTAAGCTATGTAATTGAACCAGATCCTGTATATTTAGTGTCTCAATATGATTCCCGCCGCAATCCAGCGAAACAAGCGCAGCATTCTTACTGACGTCCAGTTCAGTTAACCCGTTGCTTCCACAATGCAAATATTCAAGCGCATTATTGTTGCTCACATTTAGTTCGGATAACAAATTCGTACTGCAGTTCAGTTCTTGAAGTGCAGTATTCTTACTGACATCCAGATCCGTCAGTTGGTTTTCATAACAGCTCAGCTCAACAAGTGCGGTATTCCTACTGACGTCCAGTTCAGATATCTGGTTGTCTCCGCAAATCAAATGTTCAAACGCAGAATTGTTGCATACATTCAGTTCGGATATCTGATTCAGATTGCAGTACAGAATCTGAAGCGCGGTATTGGTGCTGACGTCCAACGTCGTCAGCTGATTCCCGATACAGCGCAGCTCAGTAAGAGCAGTATTCCCGCTTACATCCAGCGCCGTCAACTGATTCGTACCGCAGTATAGCGTTTGCAGCGCAGTATGATCGCTCACGTCCAACGCAGTCAGTTGGTTGAAGTCGCAGAACAGCGTAATAAGATCCGGATTATGGCTGACGTCCAACACAGTCAACTGGTTACTATCACAAGAGAAATACTGCAGCTCCGGACAATGACTGACGTCCAATGACGTCAATTGATTGCCGCTGCACCAAAGCTTTTGCAGTTCAGTATTCTTGCTGATATTCAATTCAGTAAGTTGATTGCCGTCACACCAAAGAACCTGAAGTGCCGTATTGCCGCTTAAGTCCAACGTCGTTAAACTGTCATTGACGCAAGAGAGTTCTTTAAGCATCTTGAAATTCTCAATTCCTTCAAGAGACTTAATCTCCCGTATGAATTCGCACTCCATTCTTACAACGCTTTGCACATCCTCCTCGGTCATATAATAACCAGTTTCAGCATCTCCTCTGACATCGTAATTGTCAATGATCCAATTTCGAAAGCCATCATCGGGGAAATTTGTCTCGTTGATTTCCAGATAGCGGTCGTCTGCTGCTGCAAATCCGTAGTGCAACGGCAACAGTGCAGTCACCATCAATGCGCATAGAACGATTGCCAACAGCTTTTTCATTCTTTTATCCTCCCTGAAATCATCCTATAAAGTCCTGAAAACCGTTGTATATAGTATACCAATCATTCGCGCGATTTGCAACCACAATTCAATCGAAACTTCGGTATTTTCGTATGTGAAGGCAAATGAAAAAGGGAGGAATTCCTCCTCCCGATCAAAGATGCATCATCCTCGTTGTTCTTAGGATGACCTTTTTCCCATCCCGTTTCGCAAAGTGTTCGCGCACGAAAAAAGCCCGCTTTGCAGCGGGCGGAGTACGTTCCTTTTCAGCTCAGCTTCAGGCAGAAGAGGCGAGGCTGTTCTTTGGTGCCGGTGGTGGCGACGACGATGTAATTGCCGTATGCGACGGGCGTGGCGTCGACGCGTTCGCCGAGATCGAGGGCAAAGAGCGCGTTCTCGCCGGGACGCGAAGCGTCGTAGAGGCGCATGCCGCCGCTGCGGTCGCAGGCGATGAGGTATGCGTCGCCGCGCGCGTTATAGACGACGAGCGGTGAGGAGACATAGTCCGCGCCGCCGGTCTGTGTGATCTCCCAGCGCACCGCGCCGTTTTTGCGGTCGAACGCAACAATCTTGCCGCCGAAGGTATAGGTCGGATTGCCGTCCGCATCCTGCGTCTGCACGGTCAGTCCGTAGAACGAACAGATCAGAAGATCGCCGATCGTGCCGTGACCGATGTGCGGCGTCGCCTTGCCGCCGCCCTTCATGCTCCTGCCGGTGGTCGGATCGAGGATCTGCACGAACTGCTTGTTTTCCCAGACGATCGCGCCGGTCTTGGCATTGATCTTGCGCACATAGCAGTAGCCGTAACCGTTCTGGAGCGAGCTGTCCTGCTGATCCGTCTGGGAGACCGTGTATACATAGACCGTACCGCTGCCGCCGTCCTCCTCGAGCACGGGCGTTGCGTCGGAATCGCCGCCGACGTCGGTCACGAACTGCAGCTTCAGCGTGTTGAGATCGACGCACTGCAGGTATCCGCCGTTATCGCAGAGATACAGATAATTGCGGAACGCGGCGACCGAGGATTCAAAGCCAAACGCACGCTTGCCCGCCTGCGTCGAGCCGGAATAGCCCGTGCCGGAATAGCGGTACTTGATCTTGTCGCCGGGACTGATCGAAAGCGTTCCGGTCTCGGCGTCGTAGCGCGTGTTGAGCTCAATGATGTATAAAACGCCGTTTTCACTCGGCCAGATCAGCGTATCGTCGATAATGAGCGGGCTGGAATCGAACGCAGACCAGTCGTTGCGGCGCGCCGTATAGTCCTTGCCGGAAACGATCGTTTCATAGGTGTTGCTGCACAGATTCACCGCAAATGCCGCGGATTTGTTGCTGTTCGGCTCCGAGAGCGTGCCCTGCCCGATATACAGCATCGGAATGCCCCTCGGATCCAGCGTCGGCGTGCCGAACAGCGGCACGTTCACCGCGATCGGTTCCCGTGTGCGGCTGCCGGTCTCCAGTTCATAAAAGTAGATATTGCCGTCCGCGCCGCAGAGAATGACCTCGTTGAGGCTGTCCTTTGCCTTGAACTCCTCGCGGACACCGAGCGTTTTCAGCGTCTGCCCTTCCCACGTTACGACCAGCGGCTGACCGGTCCACATGGCGCCTGCATAGCCGTTCGCGGATCCGATCGAGTATGCCCAGACCTGTTCGAGCGTCTGCATCGTCACCCGTGCCGTGCCGTAGGAAAAGCCGCTGCGGTAATTGTTGCCCGCAAACGTCGTAATGCCCTTCACGCCGGTGTAGTCCTGTCCTCTCCCGAAGGAGAACGTATTCTCGTTCGGATTCGAGGAATAGCTGTCGTCTCGGTTGTTCTTGCGGATCTCGTAGGTGAAGCCGAAGTTCGAGGGCTTCGCGTTCTCATCCGGAACCACGTCGAATGAATCTGTCGCCGGATATGCCTGCGGATCGGGAATCACGGAGGCTTCGGTCGGCGATTCGGTCGCCTGTGACTGCGGTCTTTCGGTCGATTCGGCGGATCCCGTGTCGATCTCCGTTGCAAACGAAAGCGCGTCCTGCGATCTGCCGCAGCCCGAGCCGCCCTTTCTCGGCGTCGAATCTCTGAGTCCGACGGCGAATATCAAAATCACGACGGCGATCACAAGGATGAACACCGACGCGCAAAACATGATAAATTTCGGACTGATGGTCCGTTCCCGCTTTCTTGCCATGTCTTGATGATACCATATTCCCCCACGGTTCGCAACGCCGAAAATGCAAACTATTTTCGACATTTCCGTTAATTAAACGCAGAAACCCCCTCCGCAAAGATGCGGAAGGGGCAATTGCTTTTTACCGGATCACGAGAGTCCGAAGCTCAATCACCGCACCGATCCGTCAAACGCAGCGACCTGTGCGATACATTTGACACCTTGCGGTGCAGCCCGCCCGGAAACCTCGCCAGGATCAGAATCATGACGAAACTACGAGAGGCGGATGCCGAAGATCTTCTGACCGCCGCGGCAGCCGACCACGAGCATGTTGCCGAACACCACCGGCGACGCCTCGAAGACGGTCTCCGTCGGGCGCAGCGCGCCGAGCTGCTGACCCGTTGCGGCGTCGATCAGATAGAGATATCCCTTGGAATCTGCCTGGATGATATAGCCTCTGTTCTCCGAGTCGTAAATGACGACAGGGCTCGACCATGCATAGGCGTCCATCTCGAACTCCCAGCCGATCCCGTCGTGAATCGTCATGGTCTCCTTGTCGAGCGCGACCAGCACGCCCGCATCCTTGGTCCCGTACCGCGCGAACGGTACGATCACGAGGTTTTCGATGTTGCTGCCCGCTCTTCCGACCACCGCCGTTGCCTGGATGCCGCCGGATACGCCCGAAACGGTGAACACCGTCAGCGCGTATTTCTTGACCTCGCCGGTCATTGCGTCGATTCTGAAAAACGGCGCAAGGCCCGTGTTGTTCTTGTCCTTGTTGAAATGCAGGGACGTGCCGACATACAGGTATGCTTCCTCGTCGGAGATCACGTCGAGCACGGGACTGGCGTTCGTATCATCCTCGGTGTTCGCGATCCAGACGACGCGCATCGTATTGAGATCAATGCACTGGAACATGCCGTCGTTGCTCGACAGATACAGGAAGCCGTTCCATGCGACGGCGCTGCCCTCGTAGCCCTGCCACTTATGCGTGGCGTCCGCCTTGTCGATCTCGTCGTAGATGTTGTTGCAGTCGTAGCGGAACTTGACGATGTCCGAAGGATTGACCGAAACAGAGCCGAGCTCCGGATCAAAGACCGTGTTGAGCTTCATCGTATAGAGGATGCCGTTTTCGCCCGGATAGATCAGCGTATCGGTCTTGGCGTCGATGAGCGGCGCGGAGTCGTACGCGTACCATCTGCGTCTTGCAAAGGGGTCGGTTCCCTGCTTGCCGAACTCGTACAGCACCTTGCCGTTGATCAGCGAGATGATATACGCGCGCGATTTCTGGCTGTCGTTCTCGTACTGATCGCCGGAGCCGCAGTACAGCAGCGGTATCCCTCTCGGATCGATGCTGCCGGTGCCCTTGAACGGAACGTTCATGACGATCTTGTCGCGCGTTTCCTCGCCGGTTTCAAGGTCGAGGAAGTAGATATTGCCATCCTCGGTAGGGTAAATGACCTCGACGAGGTTTTCCTTCTGTTTTGCCCACTCATGGAGATTCATGATCTTCCGCGTTTCCGCCGGCCACTGCACGATCAGCGGCTGACCCGTCCATCCGCAGCCGGACCAGCTGCCGCTGCCGCCGCCCTTCGTGAGCGACGAAATGCCCTTGTCCCAGACCTGCGTGAGCTTGAACTCGGTTAAGTTCACCGGATCCGTGCTCGACATGTTTCTCCAGTTGTTGCCGCGGAAGGTCAAAACGCCCTTGATATCCTCCGCATTGTACGCGTCCGCAGGCGGGAATTCGATCGTCTCCGTCCGGACGAAGCTGTTGGCGATGGTCTCCTCCCCGTCGATCTCAAGATGCGGAACGAAGCCGAAATGATCCGGGTTGGAATCCGCGACCATGTACGGCGTGGGACGCGGCGTCGGCGTCGGCGTGGGGATCGGCGTCGGGACCGGCGGGATCGTCGCGCCGTTGACGTAATCCTCGTAGGTGATCGTCGGTCGGGCGACGTTTGCGTAACCGTCCGGATTCTCCTGCACCTGCGCGTTGTATTCCGCCTGCAGCCGCTCCTCCTCGATCAGGAACTGGTTGTGCCGTTCCTGCTCCTCGCGGCGTTCCTGTATGCAGCTGATCGCCGTCCATGCGATCAAGGCGATCAGCACGAGGACCAGCAGCGCGAAAATCGAGACGATCACATAAAAGCGCGGCTGCACTCTTCTCCTTTTTTTCTTCCTATGTGTCTGCGTCATAGCTCCTCCCGGGTTTACGTCCGCATGCATGCTGCGGATATCGGATCATGTCCGGAATCGCGGGACCGTTCCCGCATGGAATTTTCCGGGCAAGCGAATCAATCTGTTTTGTACGCGTCATCTTTTGGCGCGAAAATTTTACCGCATTTTTTCACGATCTGACGCGAAACGGATCAAAACCACCGTGCTTTGGACCGTATCTTGCGAACAATCGGCCGTTTTTTCGCTACATCTTGCGCCGCAAGAGGCTGTTTTCTTCCAAAAACGCCGATGTTATTCTTATCCATCGTATTGATCATAACACGGTGTTTTGAACAAACTGCGTTATCTTTGTGAACAGTTTTAGCCGAAACTGTTTCAATTTTGTGTCAATCTGCGGTAAAACGCCGAAATCAGATCATTTCCCCGCAGAAGCGCAAAAAAGCCGCCCCGGAGGGCAGCTTTTGTAGCCGTTTTGCTTATGCGATATGTCCCTTTGCCTTGATGACCTCGATCACGGAATCGACGTATTTCTCGCAGATCTCGTTCGTGCCCGCCTCGACCATAACGCGGATGACCGGCTCGGTGCCGGATTCGCGCACGAGGATGCGTCCGGTATCGCCGAGCTCGTCGGCGACCTTCTGCACCGCCGCCTTCACGTCGGGATCGTTCTGCGCGTCCGGCTTGGACTTCACGCGCACGTTTTTCAGCACCTGCGGATAGAACACGACCGGCGCGGCAAGCTCGCTCATCGGCTTGTTCTTCGCCAGCATGACTTCCATGAGCTTCAGGCTCGTCAGAATACCGTCGCCGGTGGTCTCGTACTTCAGGAAGATCGTGTGACCGCTCTGCTCGCCGCCGATGCGGTTGCCGGTCTTGACCATGTTTTCGTATACATATTTGTCGCCGACCTTGGTCTTTTCGTATTCGATGCCTACCTTGTCAAGCGCCTTATACAGTCCGAAGTTGGACATGACCGTCGTGACGACCTTGTTGTTCAGCAGCTTTCCGCGCTCCTTCATATAGAGACCGTAGATGTAAAGCGTATGGTCGCCGGTGACGACGTTGCCCTTCTCATCCACGCAGAGGCAGCGGTCCGCGTCGCCGTCGAAGGCGAAGCCGACGTCCAGATGATTGTCCGTGACGAATCTCTGCAGATGCTCGATGTGCGTCGATCCGCAGTCTGTGTTGATGTTGTAGCCGTCCGGTTCGTCGTTGATCACATAGACCTTCGCGCCGAGCGCTTCGTATACGCCCTTTGCGATCTGCCAAGCGGCGCCGTTCGCGACGTCCAGACCGACCCTCTTGCCCTTGAAGCTGTACTTGCTTAGGGAAATGAGAAAGCCGATGTAGCGGTTTCTGCCCGCAACGTAGTCGACCGTTCTGCCGATCTCGTGGCGGTCCGCCAGCGGGACCTCGATCTCGCCGTCGATGTACTCCTCGACCTTCAAGATCGTTTCCTCGTCCATCTTCTCACCGTAGCCGTTCAAAAGCTTGATGCCGTTGTCATAGAACGGATTGTGCGAAGCGGAGATCATGATGCCGCAGTCGAAATCGTCGACGCGTGTGATATACGCGACCGACGGCGTGGTGGTGACGTGCATGATATACGCATCCGCACCGGACGCCATAAGTCCCGTGCAGAGCGCATACTCGAACATGTAGCTGCTTCTGCGCGTGTCCTTGCCGATCACTACCTTTGCCTTTTTATCGAGCCTTGCGCCGTAATACCAGCCGAGAAAACGACCGATCTTGACCGCATGCTCATAGGTGAGCGTCTTGTTGGCTTCGCCGCGGAAGCCGTCTGTTCCGAAATACTTGCCCATTACCGTTCCTCCTTCGTCGCTACCGTTCCGTTGTCCTTCCAGATGCTGTACGCCGGCACCACGCCGCGCACGCAGGAGGTCGGATAAACGTTGCTGTGCCGCCCGATCACCGTGCCGGGATTGCAGACCGCGTTGCAGCCGACCTCGACGTAATCGCCGAGCATCGCGCCGAACTTCTTGATGCCGGTCTCGATCTGCTCCGCACCGTTGTGCACGATCACGAGCCGTTTGTCGCTCTTGACGTTCGATGTGATGCTGCCCGCGCCCATGTGGCTCTTGTAGCCTAAGATGCTGTCGCCGACGTAGTTATAGTGCGGCGTCTGCACGTTGTCGAACAGAATGACGTTTTTAAGCTCCACGGAGTTGCCGACGACACAGTTTGCGCCGACCAGCGCGGATCCGCGGATGAACGCGCAGTGCCGGACCTCGGTCTCGGGTCCGATGATGCACGGCGCGCCGAGGTATGCGGACGGGAAGACTTTCGCGGTCTTGTGCACCCAGACGTGCTCGGAGACCTCGATATAGTCCTCGCCGAGCGTCGGACCGAGCGCCAGGATAAACTCCTTGATGCCCTTCAGCGCTTCCCACGGATAGGTGAATTGAGAGAGATAGTCCTTCGCCAGCGTGTGGTCCAGGTCGAATAAATCATTGATCGTATACATCTTACAGTCTCTCGTTTCTCTCGATATCGAGGAAGTATTTGTAGGTATCGACGGTCAGCTCGCCGCAGGCGGCTTCGTCGCAGGCGATGATCGCGCCGTTGTGCATCTGCAGCGCGGAGCAGGTCCATTTGTGGCTGACGTTGCCCTCGACGGTCGCCGCAAGCGCGCGCGCCTTGTTGTGCCCGTTGATGAGGATCAGCACTTCCTTGCTGTCCGTGACCGTGCCGACGCCGACGGAAAGCGCCTGAGAGGGTACCTTCTCGGGGTCGTTTCCGAAGAAGCGGGAGTTGACGATGCGCGTGTCGGTCGTGAGGTTCCGGACGCCCGTGCGCGAGCAGAGCGAGGTGAACGGCTCGTTGAACGCAATGTGTCCGTCGACGCCGATGCCGCCCATAAAGAGGTCGATGCCGCCGTAGGACTTGATCTTTTCTTCATAGCGCGCGCATTCGCCCTCGGGATCCGAAGTCATGCCGTTCAGAATATTGATATTCTCGGGCTTCATATCGACCAGATGATCGAAGAAGTTGTCGTGCATGAAGTACCAGTAGCTCTGGTCATGCTCATGCGGAAGTCCGAGATACTCGTCCATGTTAAACGTAACGACGTTAGCGAAGGAGACCTCCCCCGCCTTGTTCATGCGGGCAAGCTCCTTGTAAACGCCGATCGGGCTCGAACCCGTCGGAAGACCGAGCACGAACGGACGCGCTTCCTTGTGCGCGTTGATCTTGCCCGCGATATAGTGTGCAGCCCAAAGGCTCATTTTCTCGTAATTGTCCTGAATAACGACTCTCATGTTTTTCTCCTTCTTGATAATGACGGACGGCGCGCTTCATCCTATGCGCGTTCCGTGCTTCGTACGACGTCCGGGATCGTTCTGTTGCGGTTTTGATTCCGTTTTTTGTCGTTCCCTTTTCGACCCGCCGCAAAAGCCGTGGCAGCATCCGCCGAATCTTTCGATCACTGCCATCCCTCGTCACCCTTCCGGGCCCGGCGCTGACGGTCCTTCTGACCTCCTCATCGAAGCGGCCGTTTTATGATGTTACGTTCCGTAACAGATGTATTATATACGAAATATTGTATCCTGTCAACAAAAACCCCCTGTGGCTTGTGCGCCGATGAAAAAGCCCCCTTGCGGGGGCTTCACGCTCGATTCGGTTATACGCCAGCGGAAAATTCGTCGATCAGCCCGACCACAAGGCGCAAGATCAGCGCCGCGTCTTCCGCCGTGATCTCCAGATCGCCGTCCGCATCCGCCTGCATCGCACCGCGCGGGGTGAGCTCCGACAGTCCGACGATCGCGCGGAGGGCCAGCGCCGCATCCGCCGCCGTCACAACGCCATCGCAGTTCGCGTCACCGATGACCGGCGTTTCAAGCAGCAGGCTGCCGTTCTCCGTGCCGACCTCGATCTCCCTGACCGTGCCGTCTTCGACGTACGACAGCGCGCTTCCGCTGCCAAGCTCGTTCTTCGTGAACGCGATCGGCAGCGCCGTATCCGGCGCGTCTCCGATCTTCTTAAACCAAAGCGTCAGCACGATCTCGTCATCGGCGATCGTTGTCGCCGTTTCGGACGCCCACGCTGCCGAAAGCAGATCGTTCCCGTCGTTGACGACCCATTCGACCGGACCTTCGCATAGCGCAAGCTCCAGAACGGCATGATCGAATGTCACAAAGATCTGCATGCTGTTGACGGCAAGCGCGCCGTTTTCAAGGTTCTTCACACGGATATCATACCGGTACAGATACGCGCCGTTCTTCGCCGTGCACATATCGAGCCCAACCGTATCCGTACCGTAGAACGTGGTGACAAGCTTCGGGATCGGCTCCGTCCACCAGATCGAGTGGAGATGCGGGTCCGTAAACGTCGCGGTGTACTTGCAGAGCCCTTCTTCGTGCAGCGTCGGCGGGGTCACGACCTCGTAAACCGCGTCGACGGTCTCCGAGATCTGATGGCTGTAATCATACAGGCAGCGGACGGTCGCCGTGACCTGATAGCCGGTCTCGGTCTTGGTGCGCTCCAGATCCGGCTCGCTCCACCAGTGTCCGTGCGCCGGGATCACGACCTCCAGCTTGTCCTCGTGATACTGTCCGTCCGGGCTTTCAAACTCGTTCAGGAACGCGACGTAGTGTTCGCAGCCGTCCTCCGTGCAGGTCGCGGGATCCGTCGCCATGCCGCCGACCGGATTAACCGAAAGCGTATGGCTTTCCACGCGCGCGCAATGGAACTGCGCCAGCGCGTAGTAGACGCCCTGCGCGTTCTTCTGCCAGACAAACGCGTCGAACACCCATTCGTGTCCGCGCGGCGCGATCTCCCTGTTCTTGTTGTTATAGTACGTCTTGTCGAGGAAGGTCACCGACGCGGTGTAGGTCACGATGCCCGGGTTCTCGCAGTCCGGCTCGACCGTCGTCATATGGAAGATCTCGTCCGCCGGAAGCAGTTGGGTATACAGGGTTTCGCCGTCCGTTCCGGTGAACGTCGCTTCCGCGGATTCATAGCCGGTCCATGTCCATTCCGGTTCGCCGTAAACGATCTCCCGCTGGGTGTAGATCGCCGTGTAGGTCATTTCACCGTTGACCGCGGGCAGATCGTCCGTCAGTCCGTATTCGATCCCGTTTTCATCCTTCCATCCCGCGAAGGCATAGGACTGCGTCACCGTCGCGGGTTTCTTCGGCTCCTCGCCGGTGTAAGCGGGCGTTTCGCCGACCGCGACCGCGCCGCTTTGCAGCTCCGTGCCGTCCTCGTTGACGAACGTGATCGTGTATCCGACGCCGATCTTTACCTCGTAGGCGTTTGCATCGCCCAAAAGGAACGCCTCGTCATTGTTCAGGATGATGCCGTCAGACGTATCAATCGCTTTTTTACCGTTTGCCTTGGCATGGACCGTGCCGCCGTTGACCGTCATGCACTCATTTACGAAGATGGCTTCGCACCCTTCGTAGGAATTCTCGACGTCCAGCGCGCCGTCCTCGACGGTAAGATTGCCGTCGACAGAAAGTGCCGCGCCGGTCACACACTGTGCGCGCAGGGTAAAGTCCCCGTTCAGCGTCAGATTGCCCTTGTTTATAAAAATCGCAGATGCGGCCGCACCGGTCACGCCGATCCCGGCGCTGCCGACAACCGTAAGGTCGATCCTGTTTGCATAGATGCCGTTGCCGTTATAATTCTCGAGCTTATAATCGTTCAGCGTCAGGACGTTCTTGCCGTCGACGATCTCGAACACGACCTTGCCGTCAAAGTAGCTGCCGTTCTGCGACAGATCGATTGCTGTGCCGCCGACTTTAAGGGATCCTTCGTCCGCCTTTGCCGCGCCGACCGGCAGCAGCACAAGGACCATGATAAGCGCCAAAAGCGCCGCATAAAGCCGCCTCGTTCCGTTCCGTTTCATATGCAAAAACCCCCTTAAAGATTTCCTTTTCCGGTTAAGTATTGTATCACTTTCTGTACGCGCGCGCAAGGAAAAAGATTGCCGCTGCACGGGCGATTTGCGGGCATGATGCCGCTCTGGTTGACACCTCATCACCGCCTTCGGCGGAGCTTCTCCTCAAGGAGAAGCCTCAAGAAGAGCCTTCCCCTTCGAGAGGAAGGTGCCGTCAGGCGGATGAGGCGGACACGCGGAAAAGCGGAACGCTTTTCACGGATGAATTGCGGCAGGGTCGCATAAAAAAAGACCCCGAAGGGTCTTAAAGATCGTCCATGTCCTGGACGGGCTGCGCGCCGTCCTTCGGAACGCCGGTGAAGCTTCCGAGCACATCGGACGGGATCGTTACCGTCCTTTTCGGAACGTAGCGGATCTTGTCCCGCTTCTCTCTGTGTCTCTCAGTATTCATCCGTACCGAAAAGATCATTATCGCTGCGGTTGCGCTGGCTGTCGCCGTCGCGGTTCGAGTCCGCGTGCTTGCGCTCGTTCGGGTTGCTTCTGCGATTGCGTTCTTCGTTGCTTCGCTGCTTGTCATTTTTCATTGTCATGGGAGTCCCTCCGTTTACAAATTACCGTTTGTCCGGCAAAGCTATTGTGCGCATTCTTTTGCCGCTTATGTAAAGATCGCGAAAAAAACGCAAATCCCGTCTTGTGCATCGCGCGCGTCCGCGTTATAATAAGATATTATTTCGGAAAACCCGATCGGAGACGCCTCCGAGGAAAGGACGCAATATGGAAGAACGGAGCAAAAACTTCATCGAAGAATTTGTCGAAGAAGACCTCAAAAAGCTGAACAGACCTGTCAAAACGCGATTCCCGCCCGAGCCGAACGGCTATCTGCACATCGGTCACGCAAAGGCGCTGACCGTCGATTTCGGCATTGCGGAAGAATACGGCGGCACCTGCAACCTGCGCTTTGACGACACGAATCCCACCAAGGAGGACGTTGAGTACGTCGAGGCCATCCAGGAGGATATCCACTGGCTGGGCTTTGATTGGGATCAGCTCCGTTTCGGCTCGTCCTATTTCGATCAGTGCTACGAACTCGCCGTGAAGCTCATCAAGGACGGCAAGGCGTACGTCGACGATCTTTCTAAGGATCAGATGCGCGAATACCGCGGCACGCTGACCGAGCCGGGCACAAACAGCCCGTGGCGCGACCGCTCCGTCGAGGAGAACCTTGACCTCTTCGAGCGCATGAAAAACGGCGAGTTCCCGGACGGCGCAAAGACGCTCCGCGCAAAGATCGACATGGCGAGCCCGAACATCAACATGCGCGATCCCGCCATGTACCGTATCCTGCACACCTCGCACCATCAGACCGGTGACAAGTGGTGCATCTACCCGATGTACGACTTTGCGCATCCGATCCAGGACGCGATCGAGGGCGTGACGCACTCGCTGTGCTCGCTCGAATATGAAGCGCACCGCCCGCTCTACGACTGGGTCGTGAATGCCTGCGGGTTCGAGCAGAAACCGCGGCAGATCGAGTTTGCGCGGCTGAACCTCACCAACACGATCATGTCGAAGCGCTACCTCCGCCGGCTCGTTGAGGAGCATTTCGTTTCCGGCTGGGACGATCCCAGAATGCCGACGCTCTGCGCCATGCGCCGCCGCGGCTACCCCGCCGCCGCCGTGCGCGACTTCCTTGCCAGGATCGGCGTTGCAAAGGCGGATTCCGTCGTGGACACCGCGATCCTCGAGCACTGCGTGCGCGAGAACCTGAACGCGAACGCGCTGCGCCGCATGGCGGTCACCGAACCTTTAAAGCTCATCATCGACAACTGGGAGCCCGACCGCTTCGAGTCCGTCGAGATCGAGAACAATCCGAACGATCCGGAAGCCGGCACGCACACGGTGCGCTTCGGCAGAGAGCTCTGGATCGAACAGAGCGATTTCATGGCGGAGCCGGTGAAGAAGTTCTTCCGGCTGAAGCCGGACGGCGAGGTGCGGCTGAAAGGCGCGTACATCGTTAAGTGCGTTTCGTGGAAGACGGATGAAACCGGCGCGGTCACCGAGGTCCATGTGACCTACGATCCCGAAACCAGGAGCGGCGCGTGCGAGCGCAAGGTCAAGGGCACGCTGCACTGGGTCCCGGTCGCGGACGCGATCCCCGCGGAGCTGCGGCTTTACGGTCCGCTGATGCGCGAGACCGAAGAAGGCGAAGAGGTCGACGACTTCACGAAGCTTTTGGATCCGGATTCGCTTGAAGTCAAGCAAGGCTTCATCGAGCCTGCGCTTAAGGACGCAGCCGTCGGCGAAGCGTTCCAGTTCATCCGCATGGGCTATTTTGCAAAGGATCCCGATTCGACCGAAGAGCATCCGGTGTTCAACCGTGTCGTGGGACTCAAGGATTCGTTCAAGATCCAGTAAGGAGAAAACCAATGGAAGTTCGTACCAGATTTGCCCCGTCCCCGACGGGCTATATGCACCTCGGAAACCTCCGCAGCGCTTTGTACACCTATCTGTTTGCAAAGGCGAACGGCGGAAAGTTCATCCTGCGCATCGAGGACACCGACCAGGCGCGCTTCGTGCCCGGTGCGGTCGACGTGATCTACCGGACGCTCAAGAGCATCGGCATGCAGTGGGACGAAGGTCCCGACATCGGCGGCGACTACGGTCCCTATGTGCAGAGCGAGCGAAAGAACATGTACCTGCCCTACGCCGAGCAGCTCGTGAAAGCCGGCAAGGCGTATTACTGCTTCTGCACCGAGGAGGAGCTTGCCGCGCGCCGCGAGGAAGCTGCAAAGCGCGGCGAGACCTTTAAGTACGACAAGCATTGTCTGCACCTTTCCCCGGAGGAAGTGCAGCGCCGCATTGCCGCGGGCGAGCCGTACGTCATCCGCCAGAACGTGCCGGAGCACGGCGAAGCGTCGTTTGACGACGTGCTCTACGGGCACATCGCGGTCGACTGCGCCGATCTCGACGACATGATCCTGATCAAGGCGGACGGCATGCCGACCTACAATTTCGCGAACGTCATCGACGACCACACGATGGGCATCACGCACGTCATGCGCGGCAACGAATACCTTTCGAGCACGCCGAAGTATAATCTTCTGTACGAGGCGTTCGGCTGGGAAAAGCCGGTCTACATCCACATGACGCCGATCATGCGCGACGCGACGCATAAGCTTTCGAAGCGCGACGGCGATGCGTACTTTGAGGACTACCTCAACAAGGGCTATCTCAAGGAAGCGATCGTCAACTACGTTGCGCTGCTCGGCTGGAACCCCGGCGACGAGCGCGAGTTTTTCACGATGGACGAGCTGATCAAAGCGTTTTCCGTGGACGGGATGAGCAAATCCCCCGCCATCTTCGACGTCAACAAGCTGACGTGGATGAACGCGGAGTACGTCCGCCGTCTCACGCCGGAGCAGTTCACCGAATACGCTCTGCCGTATTACGAAAAGGCGGGCGTTTCCGCCGAGCACGCGGACCTTCTTGCACGGATCTTGCAGCAGCGCACCGAGGTCTTTACGCAGATCCCGGAGATGCTCGATTTTATCCCGCAGCTTCCGGACTACGACGCCGAGCTGTTCACCAACAAGAAGAGCAAGACGAACCCGGAGATTGCAAAGCATGTGCTGGAGATCGCAATCGAAGCGCTTGACGCGCTTCCCGCGTGGGAGGAGCAGCCGATCCACGATACGCTTTTAGGGCTTGCCGAAAAGGAAGGCATGAAGAACGGAACGATGCTCTGGCCGGTGCGCATCGCGCTTGCGGGCAAGCAGGTCACGCCGGGCGGTGCGATCGAGATCGCGATCCTTTTGGGTCGCGAGGAATCCATGCGCCGTCTGAAGATCGGTCTTGAAAAGCTTTCATAAGGAGGAACGGAAATGAAACTGGGCGTCATCGGACTGCCGAACGTCGGCAAATCCACACTGTTCAACGCCATCACCCGCGCCGGCGCGCAGGCGGCGAACTATCCGTTCTGCACGATCGAACCGAACGTGGGCGTCGTGTCCGTGCCGGATCACCGGCTGGACGTACTCGCCGAGATGCATCATCCCGAAAAGTACACGCCCGCGGTCATCGAGTTCGTCGACATCGCGGGACTCGTGCGCGGCGCGTCCCGCGGCGAGGGCTTGGGCAACAAGTTCCTGTCGCACATCCGCGAGGTCGACGCCGTGGTGCACGTCGTCCGCTGCTTTGACGATGACAACGTGGTCCATGTGGACGGCAGCGTGAACCCCGCGCGCGACGCGGAGACGATCAACCTCGAGCTGATCTTCGCCGACATGGAGACCGTTGAAAAGCGGATCGACCGGCAGCAGAAGATGGCAAAGAGCGGCGACAAGAAGTTATTGGTCGAGATCGACCTCTTAAAACGCATCTACGCGCATCTCGAAAGCGGCAAACCCGTCCGCACGTTTGAAGCGGACAAGGACGAGCAGGAAGCGATCAAAGGGCTGTTTCTGCTGACCTCGAAGCCGGTGATCTACGTTGCAAACGTCTCTGAGGACGACCTTTCCGGCGAACCGAACGACTACGTCAAGACGCTCTACGCGATCGCAAAGAGCGAAGGCGCCGAGGCGATGACCGTCTGCGCGAAGCTCGAAGAGGAGGTCGCGGAGCTCGATCCGGACGAAAAGCAGGCGTTCCTCGAGGAGATGGGCGTGCACGAATCCGGTCTCGATCAGCTCGTCAAAGCGTGCTACCGGCTCCTGGGCTTAATCAGCTTTCTGACCGCGGGACCGAAGGAGGTCCGCGCATGGACGATCCAGAAAGGCACGAAAGCGCCGCAGGCGGCGGGCAAGATCCACAGCGATTTCGAGCGCGGCTTCATCCGCGCCGCCGTCGTGCCGTACGAAACGCTCGTCGAGCACGGCTCGATCGCGGCGTGCAAGGAAAAGGGGCTTGTTCGTTCCGAAGGCAAGGAATACGTCATGCAGGACGGCGACGTCGTCGAGTTCTTCTTCAACGTCTGATGCGCGTCAGCGCAATGTATCGGGAGGTCGAGGTCGACCTCCCCTGTTTTTTTCGTACATGCATGACCGTTCGGTCAATGCGTGTTTCCCGAAGGAGAAGGCTTTTGGTTTCGCATATTCTGCAGGAGCGGGCATTGCCCGTCCGCCGAAGAAACGGACGATCGGTGATCGTCCCTACGGTCGCATGGTTCTGATCGCATGTCCCGTCCGCATCGATGTTTTGACGGGTTGCCGGGAGCGCGGAGCCGAGCGCCCGCTGTGCGGAAACAATCCCCCCAGTCAGCCTGCGGCTGCCAGCCCCCTTTACACAAGGGGGCCAAGACACGAGGCGGAAGCGCGGGTCGAACAGGGAGCCATGCCTTGCATGTAATGTCATTGTAGGGGGCGACGTCCCCGGCGCCCCGAAAAGCGACTTCGTTACTTAGGCGGGTCGCGCATTCGCAATCTTCTGCTTTGCTTTGTTGCTGAGGTTAAATGCGCGTTATCATCTCTCCCTCCGTCTGCCTTACGGCAGCCACCTCCCCCATCAGGTGGAGGTCAATGCCCCTCCGCATCATGACGCGTCTATGCAAAGGGCATTCACCCTCCCTTGTGAGAGAGGGTGGCGGACAAGGTCCGACGGGAGGGTCGTTTTTCATCCTCGACAGGCTTTTTTGAACCGCTCGTCAAACGTAAAATTCTGTTTACAGCAAAAACCGCCCGAGCGCTCGGACGGTTTTCCTGTTTGGGTTCAGTTTTGTTTTTGTAAGGTTCCGATAAAGTGCCGTAAGATCGCTTTTCGTGTGACGATGCCGATGAACATGCCGCGGTCGTCGACCACCGGAACGAAGTTCTGCTCCATCGCGCGCTGCAGAAGGTCCTCGATCGAAGCAAACGCGCTCACCGGCGGGTTGAAATCCTTTCGGATGATGTTCATAAGCCTGACGTGCTCCCAGTCCTTCTGCGTATCCTCCTTGAGCACCGCCCGCAGAAGATCGCCCTCGGACGCCGTTCCGCAATAATGTCCCTCGCCGTCGATCACCGGGATCGCGCTGCGTCCCGACGAATTGAGCTTTTCCACCGCCTGCCGGAGCG
>JAEEGI010003015.1_pt1 | contig 40548 bp, 39 predicted proteins | sample 8958751 | NCBI WGS metagenome assembly JAEEGI01 (sample SAMN16246545, study PRJNA631951) | gut metagenome | biome: gut microbiome; feature: rumen; material: KS-attached | host: Bos | place: Iran: Karaj | collected 2018-10 | reverse complement strand
CAGGTAATCGAATACGGAACCATATCCTAGGAACATCAATCCAGCTTCCGCGATGCACACCAATCCAAGGATGAACAGGATCGGCCAGCAGTTCAGAAGCTTTCCGAAGAACTTGACTATGGCCTCGGCGAACCTGCAGAGCCCGTAGATGAACGCACCTGCGACGAAGGCTATACCTATGCGGATCCACCCTTGTGAAAGCGGGGTCAGGTCTATCTGGTCGTACAGAACCATTCCCTCGAAGCTTCCGAGCCAGATGAAGACGAAGGCCATTATCATCATCGCCGCTATGATGGAGAAATTGACGTTACGGAACGGACGGATTATCAGCGTGAAGGCCGTCAGAGCGATCAGGATCGAAGTGACAGAGCGCCAGGTGGTGTACATCGTCAGAGACTCGTACAGCATGGCTACACCGAACAACAATCCGAGAAACATCAGGGCCTTGTATTTCCCGCCGTCCTTGTCCTTGGCGTAAGCCACGGCTATGCAGACTGCCAGAAGGCCTCCGATCAGCAGAATGGTCTGCGGCAGGTTATCGCGGACCCAATCCAGAATCTGTTCAATTTCCATCGGTCTGTAATCGACGGACTGCGTTAATAAGGTTGTCAGAAAGGAGCGACGACAGCCCGGAAAGGAGCCTTCATGGATTCTCGCGACGTCCCGAATCACCAGGCGATCATCGTCGGCCGCTGTTTGGGCCGATACCCATGTAATGAGACATTACGTATGTATTATCTAATTTAATAACCTTATAATCAATATATTTTATTTATATTCTCTACTATTTTTTAACATATGATGAACGACGAATTCGACAAAAAGGAATCGCCTGTCCAAGACATCTCATTCAGATATCTGGACGAGGCTGTGTGGAACAAACAGCACGTGAGCTACACCGGCCTGGAAGGGACCCACACCGATGACGGCAGCTACAGCAACTTCGCCCTGATGCTGTCGGACGAATGCCCCTGGAGGACGGAGGTCCTGACCGGAGAAGGCAACATGCTGATACTGGACGGCCCGATCATAAAGCAGTATTATGACGCGCTGGAAGTCCTGAACTGCCTGAACGGAACCCTTCCCGGCAAGAAGTACATGGTGGAGAAGTATCCGTCCAAGATCATCAGGGAAGCGCTGGTGAACGCGTTCGTCCACCGCGACTACTCCAACGACAGGCCCATAACCATCAGCGCAGGGTCCGAGACCATGGAGATATCCTCTCCAGGTGGGATCTGGGTCCCGGAGATCTGCACCCACGAAGACCTCTACAACATCAGGAACACCGAGGTGGCCAGGTTCTTCCGCTCCATGGAAGGCTTCAGGTTCCGCGGCAACGGCATAACCACGATCAAGCAGTACTACAAGCTCACCCCGCAGGTTCCGACGGTAAGCTTCGACGACACCTCGTTCACCATGCGCCTCCCGGCGATAAGCGCGATCTCCAACAAGTACGAGGTCAGGAGAGACAAGGTCGCCAGCATCATCAGGACCTTCCGCGGCGCCTCGGTCAGGACGATAGCGGACAACACCATGTTCTCCGCCCAGTACGTGAGACGCCTGCTGAAGCGCATGGAGGGGGACGGGATCGTGTTCAGCACGGGATGCGGGAAGAAGAACATCTACTACCTCTACGACTACGGCGACTGCTCTGGCTCGAAACAGAAGACGCTTTTCGACTGAGCATCCATGGATAACAGTTTAAACGCAACCCCCCATTATGAGCCGATATCATGCGTTCCGAATATTCGAGAATTCACAGAAGCACGGAGGTGCAGCTTTGAGCAACGTTAGAGTAGGACTTCTCGGAGCCTGCGGAAGGATGGGGAACCTCATCATCCGCCGCGTGCTGGCGACCGAAGGCATGGAGCTCTCCGCCGCCTTCGATATAGTGAACATCGGCAAGGACATCGGAGAGGTCGTCGGCGTCGGGGCCCTCGGCGTCCCCGTCTCCGACTCCAAGAACCTCGTGGAGGTCCTGAAGTCCTCCAAGACCGATGTCCTCATCGACTTCACCATCGCGGCCGCCACCGCCGTCAACGCCCCTGCAGCGGCATCCGCCGGCGTCAACCTCATCATAGGCACCACCGGACTCTCCGCAGAACAGAAGACCAACATCACCGACGCGGTCATCAAGAACAACGTCGCAGCGGTCATCTCCTCCAACTACTCCATCGGAGTAGGAGTCTTCTTCAAGCTGATCAAGAACGCCGCCGAGTACCTCGGAAACGACTACGACGTCGAGATCATAGAGGCTCACCACAACCAGAAGAAGGACGCCCCCAGCGGAACCGCCGTCACCGCGGCCGAGATCATCAGCAAGGCCATGGGCGGAAAGGAGACCGTCTGCGGAAGGGAGGGCGTCTGCCCCCGCGGAAAGGAGATCGGGATCCACTCCATCAGGGGAGGGGACATCGTCGGAGACCACACCGTCATGTTCATCGGCAACTCCGAGCGCATCGAGATCCGCCACCAGGCGCACTCCAGAGAGATCTTCGTCGGCGGAGCCGTCATGGCCGCCAAGTGGGTCGTCTCCCAGAAGAAGGGCGTCGTCTACGAGATGTCCGACGTCCTCAGCTGAAACCATGGGGGTAACCCCCCCTCTTTTCACACTTCTCCATCTATAGCCTGCGTTGGCTCCGATGGTCTCTTTTTTCAAAGAATGGATTTTTGATTCATCCAGGCCCAGACACCTACATTATGGATAAATCCTCTTTCGAAATACCTGGTACCATGTCTGGCGATGACGAATCTGTAGGGGAGATCATAGCTTCGCTCGCCGCAGACATGCTATGCCTGGACATGCGCTTCCTGGCATCCGTGGTGCTGCCTCTGGACATCGTGGTCGATCCAGGAGACGGCGATCCGTCGTGCGATGGCGAGACGATGAGATTCCATGAGGAGAGGATATCCTCCGACTACTCGTCATGCCACAACTTGCCCACCAGACAGCTGGCCCACTGCGCCCTTCACCTTATGCTGGGACACTGCGGCGCCCCTGTCTCCGACTCCCGGTCCCTGGCCGAGGACATGGTGGTGGAATACGTCCTGGACTCCATGGACACGCCCCACACGTCGATTCCCGGAAGAGACGACAGGATGTACGCCTGCGAGAGGATCTTCAAGCTGGCGGGCTCTCCGATACCCAAGCTGATGGAGGAGCACATCGTCTCGATGGCCGACTGGAAGCGCACCACGCACGAGAGCATGTTCAGAAGGGACGACCACCGTGTCCGCGCCCCGGAGGACCTGGGGAAATGGTCGGAGATGGCCCAGCAGGCCATGACTGAGATGGAAGGGTTCATCAGGAAGAGCGGAGACGGCTCAGAGGCCCTCCTGTCCGTCCTGAGGATAAGGAACAGGAGGAGGTACGACTACCGCGCGTTCCTGAGGAAGTTCATGTCCCGCAGAGGCTCCATAAAGGAGAATCCGGACGAGTTCGATCCGATATACTACTCCTACGGCCTGGCCACCTACGGGAACATCCCGCTGGTGGATTCGCTGGAATCGTCGGAGCGCCCGATGCTGGACGAGTTCGTAATAGCCATAGACACGTCCGGTTCCACAATGAGGGGGCCGGTCATAAGATTCCTGGAAGAGGCATTCTCGGCTCTGCGCCAGTCCGGAAGCGGGGAGAGGGGCAACATCCATGTCATCCAGTGCGACGAGTTCGTGCGCAGGGACGATGTAGTTCGTTCCGAAGCGGACATGAACAGGCTCACAAACGATTTCAAGCTCGAAGGAGGGGGAGGAACGGATTTCCGTCCGGTGTTCTACTACGTGGACGACCTCGTCAACAACGGAGACCTCCGCAACCTGAAAGGACTGATGTATTTCACAGATGGGATAGGAAAATACCCTGAGAAGCGTCCGAAATACGACACCGTGTTCGTGTTCTGCGACGACCGCTGCAGGGAACGCGAGATCCCTCCTTGGGCCATGAGGCTCGACATCGAGACCAAGGATCTCAGAGAGGAAGAGGCACGATCATGAACATACAGGAAGCGAAAGACTGCGTGAGGGACGCTGTTTCATCGTACCTCAGCAAAGACCGCAGCGGAAGATACGTCATACCCAGAGAGAAGCAGAGGCCGTTGGTCATCATGGGCCCTCCCGGGCTCGGAAAGACAGCGATCATGTCGCAGGTGGCTTCCGAGCTGGGCATAGGGTACGTCGGATACGCTATGACGCACCACACCCGCCAATCGGCAATCGGGCTGCCTATGATAGAGAAGGCGAGCTTCGGCGGAACGGAGATGTCGGTAACCCGCTACACCATGAGCGAGATCGTCGCATCGGTGTACGACGAGATGGAAAGGAGCGGCAAGAAGGAAGGAATCCTCTTCGTCGACGAGATAAACTGCGTGTCCGAGACCCTGTCGGCCGCCATGCTCGACCTGCTGCAGAACAAGAAGCTCGGACCGCACAGGATCCCCGACGGATGGGTGCTGGTCGCAGCCGGGAACCCTCCGGAGTACAACTCCTCCGCCAGGGAGTTCGATGTTGCAACCTCGGACAGGATAAGGCTGATAGAGGTAGAGCCGGACACCGACGTGTGGCTCAGATACGCCGCCAGCGCCGGAGTCCACGACGCCGTCAGATACTATCTTACGATCAAGCCGGGAAGGCTCATGTCCATGGAGAACACGCCAGAAGGCCCCAGGTTCGCCACTCCGCGTTCCTGGGAGGACCTGTCCACGGTGATGAAGGAGCATGACAACCTTGGCCTTCCCACGGACCTTCCGCTGATCTCCCAGTACATCAGGGACCCGGACATAGCAGCGGAGTTCAAGAGATACCTGGACTTCCACAGGAAGTACCGCGAGGAGCACGATGTGGCTTCTATACTCGACGGAAGAGCCGAGGGTAAGTCCATGGACGCAGCTGACGCCGAGGAGAAGCTGTCCGTCATGTCCGTGATAGTCGGAAGTCTCAACACCGAGGCGGAGGAAGGGCTTCTCCTCGAGGAGATATCCGAGGCCCTATCGAAAGTCGACTTGGACGATATCGACGGTTCCGTGTCGTCCATCTGCGAGTCCCTGTCGTCCGATTCCCAGGACGGAGAGCTGTCAAAAGCCGCCTCGTTCTGCCTGAACTCCCTCAGGAGCTTGGGAAGGACCCGCGAGGAGGCTGAAGCGGCAGTGAAGGATGCCAAGGCGAGAAGCCGCTCCCATCAGGAGACGTTCGACGTCCACTTAGACAACGCCATGAGGTTCGTGGAGACGTCCGGAAGCCACGGGGCCGTTCCTCTGCTATCGAGCCTCATCGGCTGCTACTCCGTCGTCATGTACTCCAAGCCCGATGGGCCGCTGTACAGATACAACAACGAGCTCCTGTCGGAAGGACGCGATATAAGGCTCGGAAAGACCATGGGGGCATCGTCATGATGCAGAGGATCGAGCACGAGGCCGTCGATAATGGCGTAAGAATCACGTCTATACTGTCCACGGACAAGGTCATCAACATACCCGAAAGCATCGACGGCAAGCCTGTGACATCGCTAGGGCCCCGCCTGCTGTACAGGTCGCAGGGAGTCCAGGGGAGGACCCTCAGGATACCTTCGTCCGTCGTGGATATCGACAGCGACGTATTCGAGGGGGCGACAGGCCTCATAGCCATCGAGTACGGAAACAGCGTAGAGCTGTTCTCCTCTTTCGAGATAGTGTCGTCCGACGACTGCAACGTCACATTCGGGGACGGATTCTCCTTCGACTTCAAAAGAGGCGTTCCCATAGGCTTCCCAGCATTCGACAAGGTCATGATGGGCTTCGCGTCGGGCCTCACGCTGGAGACCGCCGTGATGAGACTGTCGAACCCTGTAGGCCTCACGGACGAGAACAGGGAGGGTTACGAGCGCTTCGTATCGGACAGGATCATGCCAAGGGCTGAACGTGCGGTCGCGTCCGGGGACACGGGTGCGATCAAGGAGCTCCTCTCCACAGGAATGGTCAGCGACGAGGACCTCAGGCGCCTCCTTCAGAGGTCGGCCCGCTCAGGAAAGGTCTCGGTCACGAGCATGCTGATGTCGGAGATATCATCCCGTTACAGCAAAAACAACATATTAGACTATCCTAAATAAATTTAGGATAACCAAATAATAATAAACGGGACAGTCGTTCATCGTCTTCAAGCCGCACTGCGGCGCAGTGATAGACATGACTACAGCGATTGTATTCAGCTCGCAGACCGGAAACACGGAAATGATGGCAGAACAGATCAAAGCGGGAGCGGAAGCTGCAGGAAAGGAGGTCCTGTATTGCGACCTCAGCGAGGGCGTCGACGAGAGCGCCGTCCTCGCCGCCGACCTGATCATCCTCGGATCTCCCGCCATGGGGGACGAGATCCTCGACGACCCCATGGAGGACTTCTACTCCAGCATCGAAGGGAAGCTCTCCGGAAAGAAGGTAGCCATCTTCGGCTCCTACGACTGGGGAGACGGCCAGTGGCTCAGGGACTGGGCCGACAGGATAAACGTTGCAGGAGCCACCGTGGTCAACGGAGAGGGCCTCAAGAACCACCTCGACGAAATCGAGGATTCCGCCTGCCAGGCTCTCGGCGCGCTCTGAACCAGCCCCTGGAATCGTTAAACTCCTTACCTTTCTCCTGTCATTCCAACCTTGAATGAAAGATTCACTCACCTTTGGGCTTGAGAATCTCCGATTTGCAGACGACCGTGGCTCCTGGAGGAACGTCCCTCGCCACGTTCGCGCCAGCGGCTATGACCGCACCCTCGCCAATGGTGACAGCCCCGATTATATTGGCACCAGCGCCGATGAACACATGATCGGATATGACCGGAGCGCCTTTGAACTCGTGTCCAGGCATCTTGTTGGAACCTATCGTCACGTTCTGGTAGATGGTGCACGACATGCCGATGACCGCACGGTCCGAGATGAATATGTTCATAAGCCCATGGGGGAAGAACGGCTTCCCTTTGAACCTGGAATAGATGCCTATCCAGCTGCCGTGCGACTCCAGTATCTTGTAGTACCTGTTCACGTACGGGCGCGGATATCTAAGCCTCTGTATCTCCCTGCGCATCTCGAAGATGTAGTCCGTGAAGTAATGGATCCTGTCTCCGTTCTCCAAGGACCGATTCATGTAGTCTATCGATACGTCTACATCTGGATCCACGCCGATCCCTCTGAGGTACATTACAGCCAGGAGATACTCGGCATAAGGGTCCTGCGTCTCGTTGAAGTAGTTGCTGCATTCGATGAACGCCTCCTTCCTGTCGGCTTTGTCCCCGTTCTCCATCAGAGACTTTATCAAAGTCACCCTGGAAGCGTCGTTACCCTTGCCGGCGGCCAGGCGGAAGCATCTTTTCGCTTCGGGTATGTCCCTGGCAGTACCCTTGCCTTCGATGTACATCTGGCCAAGAAGCTCCATCGCACGGGCGTCTCCAGCATCCGAAAGAAGGGAACAGATCCTGAAGGCTTCTGCTCTCTCCTCGTCCGTGCCGTCCTTCAGCACGTTGGATGCCAGCTGCACGCCGGCCTCGGCATTGCCTTCGGACGCGGCTTTGCGCAGCCATGACTTGGCCTCCGTTACGTTCTTGGGAACAGCTGTTCCCTCCAGGTACATGTTCCCCAGCACCAGCATGGCCTCCGGGTTCCCTTCGGCCGCCATGTCGCTGCATATGGTGAAAGCCCTCTTCTTTTCCGCAGCGGATCCGCTCTTCTTCAGGATCTCAGCCAGCATGAGGCGGCCCTTCTGCGTGCCGCTCTCTTCGAGTATCTCCAAGCCTTCAGAACGCTCGTTCGGGTCGGAGCTCGTGGCCATGTATCTGGCGTAATGAAGGGCCGCCCTTTCGGATTCTCCGACGTACCTCTCCAAGACCGACTTTCTTTCCGAGACGGGGATGCCAACACGGTCGATGGCCCCATCTATCTTGGATGTCGCTGAGAACGCCTCGCGATACCCTTCGTCATCCGTCCGGCTCATCGAGCCTTTGATGTCCTCCAGAAGATCGTTCTCATCCGATTCCAGAAGGCTCAGGAGCCTGGACGTGCGCTCTTCCTTGTACGACTCCACATCGAAGGTTCCGCTGAATCCGTCCAACGCTCCGAATGCATCCGCCGCCCACAGCGTCTCCAGACAGCTCCGGCAGACTCCGCAGTTCCTGCCCTTGCCTTCGGAGCAAGGGTACAGGCAGCCGGTCGTCAAGGCCGAAGACTTCATGTCCCCGAACTTCTGCAGCCTGCTCCTGCCTACGCCTTCGGGCAGCAGACGGATCGAGCGTCCCGAGAGGTATGACAGCAGCTTCTCACGAAGGCTATAGTCTTCGAACATGCTCCTCTCAGGATGCATGGAAACGAAGAAGACGGACCATAGCCCTCCCAAGAGGAAAGCTCCGGACAGGTCCCGGAAAAGGTCCGTATCGGTTCCGGCGATGCTGCCGAGATTGGTGACGACGTCTATGACGGTCAGCCCGCCGAACACCGATGGGTTCGCGGGATAGCCCGAGGGCTGACAATCGATTTCAGAACCGCTGGAATACCTTACCAGATGGGTGAGACCGAACGTATGGTCGTCCTTGTAGCGCCAGACTGAATGCAGATGGTCGATATCGGAATCGAGGACCGCGCCTACGCCGTCAGGGATGCTGGAACGCCTGGGCTCTGGCTTCGTTTGCGCCCTGATGCAGAAATCGCACCTGTATTTCTTCGACATCAAAGGCAAGACATACTCGGAGATGTTGTGCATGAGACCAGCGGAGATCGGCATCTCCGATTGGATGTCGCAGCCGTTCCTGGCGCAGAACCCCGTCATCGCTACGACCGCTGGATCGCAACGGTCGAGGCAGCAGGATCCTTCCAGCTCGGAAGGGAACGAGAAGAAGAGGCTGCAGGCCTATTGGTCCTTCGACCCGTCTTCCTTCAGAACGAGATTGTATAGCACTATAGTCCTACAATCTTTCCTGGTGACATCTGGCTTCTGTATCGTCAGGATCTTGCTGCTCATCTCGCCGCCTCACGATTTCCTCTCCGATGCATCATGCATGCATTCCAGGAACAGCCTGGAATACATCTCCGTCCCTTTCGCTGTAGGATGGATGTGGTCCACCAGCATGGGAGAATTAAGATTGAACTCGAAATACTCCCGTATCGCAGAATATGGATCGCTGTACATCAGATTCTTAAAGATGCAATAATCCTTCAGTGCTTTGGAGTAAGCATCGTAAAGTTCGTGTTTGGTCCTCTCTGGAACCGGACAGAAAGGATCGAATCTAGTGGAGGGCCAAGGAGTCACCAAGACTATCTGCTTCGCTTTCTTCCTGAGCACCGAGACCATCGATTCGATTGCGACGACATAGCCTTCAGGCGTCAGCGCGCCGGCTCTGGAACGATAGCGGACGTCGTTACAGCCCACAGCTATCACCGCGACATCGACATCGAAGCGGGCCTTCGATACCAGAGGAAGCAAGCCCTTGGACGTTATGCCGCCCTTGGAGACGTTGACGACTTTGATGTTAGGATAATTGGACACGATCGGCTCGTACCACGGTATCCCGCCGTTGGACGTCCCCTCCGTAACGGAGTCTCCGACGAAGCATACCGAATCCGCCTTCTCCAGCATCTCCAGGAAAAGATTTCCCTTCATTCCGGCCAGATCCAACGGTCTGACTATAGTTCTTCCATTTCCTTCCTCGGTGACCACCGGTCTGCAGGAATAATAGTCGTAAGAGGGCATGTCGATGCCGGTCATGATCCGGGTAACCATCTCGGAAGCCCTCTCGATCTGCCTCTTCTCCATTGGGCTGATCCTGCGGCAGATATCCTCCCCGTTGTAAAGGTCGGGTATGGGGACAGCACATCCGGTCCCTTCCGAGTCGAAATGGGTTATTATCGGGACCACGGACGACGCCACGACCTTCTTGCTGGCGATGTCTACATACGCCTCGATTATCGCATTGGAGTCCCCGTCGAAGCTCACGATGCTGTTCATGTAGTTGCCAGGACAGAACGCCCTGAGCTTCCCCTCCTTTATCGTGACCTTTTTGACGGCGTGTGCATGGCAGTTGAACATGATGTCCGCCCCTGCATCCATGAACAGGTCCGACCACGCCTGCTCATACTTGGATACCCTGTGGGTGAAATCCTTCCCCATATGCGATAGGACGACGACTATGTCGCATGACCCTTTGAGCTCGGCGATCTCGCTCACGACATCCATGCTGACCGATTCGAACGCAGGGTCGTCTATGTTAACGATCTTGCGCGTGTACGGGGCCCATTTCCCATCGATGTTGTACGCGGCCTTGTTGAACCCGTAGGAATATGCTATGAACCCGACCTTGACCCCTTTGATGTCCTTGATGAACTTCCTCGAGCTCTCCTCCTTGTTCCTGTAGGTGCCGACATGGTCGAGGCCCACGGCATCCAGGTTGTCCAACGTGTCCAGGAGCCCTTCCAGGCCTCTGTCGAAAGCGTGGTTGTTGCACGTGGTCACCAACCCTATGCCGGCATCCTTGATGTCCTTAAGGTACTGCTTCGGGAAGTTCAGGGACAGAGGGGTCTTGTCGTCGAAATTGCCTTGGGTGTAGGCCTCCTCGTTGCTGCAAGGACCTTCCAGGACACCTATGGACAGGTCGCTGTCCTCGAGGTATTTCTTGGTGTATCTGAACATGTGAGAGAAATCGTACCCCCCATCCTGCTTCCTCGCTGATTTGACCATGTTCTCCAGAAGGATCAGGTCTCCGACGAACGACAGCTTGATGCAGCCGTCCTTGACCTTCTCGGGCGAGTCCAGGACGGACCTCACGACCTTCGGGCGTGCCGGATCCTTGTTCAAAGAATCGTCGAAGGGACAGACTACCCTGTCCGAGTCTATCTTCTTGATGGCTTTGAGATAGTAGGCCTCGGACTCGGGAGGGGTCGCGGACAGAAGTACTACCGCGTCGTCGTAATATTCGGTAGGGATGAAATCCTCGTAGCCCATGATGTCAGGATTGTACTTGGACTTGCCAGTGTCCACGATCAGGGCCTCTTTGATCCCGTAGGCGGTGTTCAGTATGTTCTTCACCTGAAGTCCGTTCTCTCCGAACGGGAAGATTATGAACTTGCGATATCCGTTGTCCAGGCAGTGCCTTATCGTCTTATCGATCTTCTAATACGCCGACGCATTTGGCAACGGGTCAACGGGCTTCAGCATGCTGGTTCGTAAGCACATGCTGGTATAATATCATCGTCAAGGCCTGATTAAGACGGATTTACCAGACGGCGAGATGACATCATCCTCTCTCCAGCAGCCTTCTTACGTATTCGGTGTACATCAGGAGCTTTTCCTCTGCAAGACCTGCAGGCCCTCTCGTTCGGGTGCCTCGGGAGTTTCGCGAGGGCTGGAACGTCGTATCTAAGACGGAGTCCACAAAGGCGAGGTTCATAACAGATGCCATGGCAGAGCCCATGATGATGGGCATAATAGTAGTGAGAAATGCATTATTTTTCTCGCTTCGAACAGCTGGAAGTATTTTTCCATTAGTTTCAACATTTAATACTTATATTACCAATACAGCCAATTCAAGGTACAAATTATTATTATTCACTAGATTAATTGAATTATGGATTATATATCCATAAGGTGCTTAAGTTGAACAGTAAAGCAGCAATAGCCATAGTGGCTGTAATCGCAGTGGCAATCGTCGCCATCGCGGCCGCACTTATACTAACCTCCAACAACGGGGGCGACAACAAGCCGAGCGGGAGCGACTACAGCGACTTCAACGTCCAGACCACCAGGAACCTGGTGTTCGGAAATGCTAACAACGACAACTACCTGGACCAGAAGGACGTGGACTTCATCCAGTCCATCGTCGACAAGAAGACCGTCTGGGACAACGTGAAGTTCCCCTTGGCGGACACCGACGCGAACGGAATCGTCAACTCCGCGGACGTCACTCTGCTCAAAAAGTTCCTGAACGGGGAGAAGGCCACCATGCACTACGTGAACTGGTACAAGGACAAGGCCAGCATCAACTACCCTGTCAAAGGCCCCGTCTCCGTCGACTACACGACGGCTTACGACATGTTCGTCATCCTCGGCGCCTTCGATCAGGTAGTCGGGACCAGGGACGCCGACAACCTCATCGCGAACTACAACGAGACCCTCTATCCGAAGGCCAGGAGCCAGATCCACAGCATCAGGGACGATGCCGGAAACATGGATCCGGAAAAGATGTTCGCCCTCGGGACCAAGCTCGTGGTAGGAGACCCCTACGACGCCACCGACGAGGTCGCCAGGGCCATGAAAGCCATGGACCCGGAGGTCAACGTCCTCCAGCTCCCCGTCAACAGGGTCATGAACGGCATCGACTACACCCACACCATCATCACGCTCGGCGTCATGATGAACAGGCAGGCCAACACCTCGAAGTACATCGACTTCGTTGAGAGCATAGAGTCCCAGATCAAATCGAGCATAACCGACTCCGGTGCGTCTACCAAGACCATGCTCCTTTGCTACAACCCATCCAGCCCCAACGCGATCAGCCTGGACTGCCTGAGCACCTTTGTGATGCAGTACACTGACGTCACCAACGCCCTGAGGCTCCCGTTCGAGATGCCCGTGGAGCGCGTGGCGAGGGAGAGAGGAGGCATGTACACCAACCTCGAGATGGCGAAGATCATGGAGATCAACCCCGAGGTCATCATCATAGACACCTACAACCTTGCCGGTGCCGACATCAGCGCCAGCGAATACGAGAGCATCGTCAAGGAGAAGGTCGAGTACTTCAAGGAGACCAACGCCTACAAGAACAACAAGATAGTGACCATCGCCTTCGAGGTCATTGGTGGAACAGCCGGGATTTCCTGCCTCCCGCTCATAGGCTCGTTCGTCTGGGGAGAGAAGGTGTTCAACAAGGACCAGGCCTGGGACTACATCAACAACTATTACCGCAACTTCACCAACATGGGGAAGGACATCGACATGACCAAGGTCAGGGGGTACGCTCCCGAGCTGTGGGGTGCCACCGTCTGATTAGAAAACAGGAGGGCCAATCCGACCGGGTCCGGACGCCCTCCTACCTTCGGAGGCATAGATGAGATACTACGACGACACCGATAAGGACCCTCTTCTCGGGAACCTTGTCAAGGATTCCATCAAAAGCTGGGTCAAAGGGACCTCCACCGAGGATATCGGCTTCAACAGCACCGTGAAGGAGTATCGGAGGATCATAAGGTTCAGGTTCGTCTTCATCGCGATCTGCATAGTCGTCATCTTCGCCATCGCCGGCTACTCAGTCACCCTTGGGCCTTACAACATCTCCATTCAGGAAGCATACGAGATCATCTGGTCCCACCTGACCTTCGGACACTATCCTGACACCGCCAAGGACTACATAGTCTGGCATACCAGGATCCCCCGCGTAGCATTCGCCGTGTTCGGCGGGGCCGCGCTGTCCGTAGCCGGAGCCGTGATGCAGAGCATTCTGAAGAACCCCCTGGCTGACTCCTATACAACAGGGGTATCGTCCGGAGCCGGTTTCGGAGCCACGCTGGCGATGTCCACCGGGCTTGTGGTCGGCAGCATGGCGGGAGTGGTGTCTTTTGCCTTCGTGTTCTCCATCATACCCACCGCGGTCATCATCGCCATATCTAAGCTGTCCAACGCCTCGCCGACTACGATGATCATGGCCGGGATAGGCGTGATGTACGTGTTCAGCGCAGGGACGACGGTACTGATGCTGTGGTCTGACCCCCAGGCCATGTCAGCCATATACGCCTGGCAGGTCGGGTCGCTGTCCAACTACAACGTCGTCTTCGACAACATACCTATAATACTCGTCGTGTCCTTGGCAGGGACCCTGTTCATGTGCCTGATGGCCGGAAGGATCAACGTTCTGGCTACCGGTGACGAGAGCGCGAAGGCGCTGGGCATAGACGCGGATAAGCTTAGAATCCTCCTCCTTCTGGTCACCGGCCTGCTGGCAGCGGCGATAGTGAGCTTCGTAGGGATAGTCGGGTTCGTGGGGCTGGTGAGCCCTCACATAGTTCGCATATTCATCGGAGCCGACAACAGGTATCTGATCCCGGCGTCCGCCATCTTCGGAGGGATGCTGATGCTCGTAGCCGACCAGATCGGAAGGGTCGCCCTGTCCACGCCGCTTCCTGTGGGTGTGGTCATGGCGTTCATCGGAGGGCCGATATTCCTCTGGCTCATCCTCAGGAGAGGGAAGAACGTGTGGTGATCAGATGACGGTAATCGAGCTCAAGGACGTCACGTTCGGCTATTCGGAGAAGAGGCCAGTCCTCAGGGACATCAACCTGAGGATCGACGAGCCGGGGTTCTACTGCATAGTCGGGCCCAACGGCGTAGGGAAATCGACCATCGTGAAATGCCTTAACAAGATCCTCCTGCCACAGAAGGGGACCATATCCATCGACGGAGAGGACATCAGCGGGATGGACTACCGGAGCCTGGCCAAGAAGATAGGGTACGTCCCCGTCTTCTCCCAGGACGCGTTCTCCATGAACGTCGTGGACACGATCATGGTCGGGCGCTTCAACCATACCAAGACCCATAGCCTGGAGGAGAACCTGATGAAGGTCTACGACGCCATGAAGCTCCTGCACATCGAGGGGCTGGCGTACAAGAAGTTCAACGAGCTGTCCGCCGGGCAGCACCAGAAGGTCGCCATCGCCAGAGGGCTGGTCCAGGAGACCCCGGTGCTCATCCTGGACGAGCCGACAGCCAACCTGGACGTAAAGTACCAGGTGTACGTCATGGAGATGCTGAGAGCCATATCGGAGGAGTGCGGCACCATAGTGCTCACCATCAGCCACGACCTCAACATCACCGCGAAGTACGCCCACAAGGTGATAATGCTCTCCAAGCCAGGAATCATACGCGCCGTCGGAACGCCCGAAGAAATCTTCACCGACGAGAACATAAAGGCCGTCTACGGCGTCGACTGCTGGGTAGAGAAGTCCTCCAAGGGAGTGTCCGACGAAGGTCAGAACGAGGGCATATGCATACCCCACATAACCCTCGGCGAAGCGCTCTCTGTTGACGAGGACGAATGAAAACCGATTCGGGACGCTTCCAATCCGGGAGCGCCCCATGTTTCTCCGCATAACCCGTCGGTGCCGATGCTACATCCCGCTGTGTTTACCGCGTATCAGGATTCCGCCCAAGGAAGGGGAGAGTTATGGTCCGCATCGTAGAATGTATCACGATGTATGGGTGGAAAACTGCACAGGACCGTTTCAGAACGTCAAGCTGTAAGAAGAAAGGTGGACAGGGCGAGATTCGAACTCGCGGCCTCTACCATGCCAAGGTAACGATCTTCCAACTGATCTACCTGCCCAGCAAAACGGATGATATATTCGCAGTATATAATCATTTCTCTTAAAACGCTTAGACTTGGCCATAAAAAGAGCATGGGATAGCCGATCTGGATACCGTAGCCAGACGATCAAGGAAAACAAGGTCCGCGAGGAAAATAACGAACCTGAGAAACAGAGACAAAGATCATGGAGGGAAATCCCTCCATGTGTTCCTAGACTTCGCAGCCAGACTCAGAACCTGTACTCTTCGCCGTCGATACGGGTAGGGTACTTGCCGTTGGTGCATGCGAGACATAGCTCGTCCGCAGGCATTCCGATGGCTTCGACGAGACCGTCAATGCTGATATATCCGAGACTGTCGGCGCCGATGAGCTCGCGGATGCCGTCGATGGACAGCTTGGTAGCCACGAACTGGTCCCTGGACTTCATATCGACTCCGTAGTAGCAGGGAGCGATGATGGGAGGGCTTCCGATACGGACGTGCACCTCGGTAGCTCCTGCGTCCCTGAGCATCGAGACGAGGATCTTCAGAGTGGTTCCCCTCACGATGCTGTCGTCGACGATGACGATCCTCTTTCCGGCGACGGTGCCTTTGATGGGTATCATCTTGTTGGACACCGCGGCCTCTCTCAGCTTCTGCTCGGGCAGGATGAAGGTCCTTCCGACGAAACGGTTCTTCATGAATCCCTCTTCATAGGGGATTCCCGCTTCGAGCGCATATCCGATGGCATGGGCGCGTCCGGAGTCAGGTATGGGCATGACGAGGTCTGCTTCGACATAATGCTCCCTAGCGAGAATCTTTCCGATGTTCTTGCGGACCTGGTAGACCTCGATGCCGTCGATGACGGAGTCGGGCCTGGCGAAGTACACCCACTCGAACATGCACCTGGCATGGGGGTGGCTTCCTTCCATCGGGTAGGACTTGAAACCGGTCTTGGTGATCTCGCAGATCTCTCCGGGAAGGAGGTCCCTCACGAGCTCTCCCCTGAAGGCGTCGATAGCGGTGCTCTCGGAGACCACCATGTAGCCTCCGCCGACCTTGCCGATGCAGAGCGGCCTGAATCCGTACGGGTCCCTGACCGCGAACAGCCTGTCGTTGATGAGAATGACGAGGGCATATGCCCCATCCAGCTCGCCCATAGCGGCACGGATGGCCTCGACGGGACCGCCCTGGCTAACCCTGTGCTTCGCGATGAGCTTGAGAATCAGCTCGCTGTCGGAGTCCGTGAGGAAGGTCCTGCCTTCCTTCATGTACTTCTCCTTCAGCTGAGGATAATTGGTTATGTCTCCGTTGTGAGCGACTCCGATGGTCGCCCCGGCGGCCTTGACCACAAGAGGCTGGGAGTTGATGTATCCCTTGGAACCGGTGGTGGCGTACCTTACGTGCCCTATGCCGATCTGTCCCTTGAGGGATTCCAGCTTGTCTTTGGGTATGGCGTGGTCCACCAGACCGTCTCCCTTGACGGTCTCGATGGTGTCGCGATCGAACACGGATATGCCCGCGCTCTCTTGACCGCGATGCTGAATCACCATCAGGGCCGTGTAAAGTGCGTTAGCGACATCCGCATCAGCGGCTATCCCTACGATGCCGCAACTATGCTTCGGCCCTGCCATCTTATCCCTTCAGTTGCGGAGCTTAGCCCATCCGTAAGACCTGATGGTGGTGGTCTTTCCGTAACCGCAGGAGGCGCAGACGCCCTTCCTGACGTGGTAAGAGCGCTTTCCGCACCTGCGGCAGGGGATGTGAGTCTTGAATTTGTTGTGCCTTCCCTGTGCAGCTGTTCCAGTTCCCATGATCGAACTCTCCTTTTAGTGTGAATCGTGAAGCGAGGCATCCTTCTAATGTCCTCTCCCCGGCATCTCGTACGCTCCGGAACACATCCAGATACGTCGAGCACTTCACGTGCCGTGGGTCGTAACATCTGCCCATACTGGATTCAATATAAGAACGTATCTGTCTTGTATAATATAAGAGAGAAAGGGCGTGAAGCCCCGGTCTCAGATAAATGCCCCTATGGTGGGCGCGTCCAAACGGTCCATGTCGTAGAATATGACCGCTTCCCTGACCCCTTCGGCGCCGCATCCGATGCCCATGAAATGGTCCAGCATGGACATCCTCCACAGAAGGTCCATGACAGCCACGGACATGCTGCCGTAGTAGGCGTTAGCCATGTCGTCCTCGTAGCCGTTGTAGTCCATCATGGAGAACACGCTTCCCATGAAGCTGTCCCTGCCGTTGAGGGTCGATACATAGTCGAGGAGAACCTTGGTCCCGGCCTCGTCGGGAAGCCTCAGGGCGATGTCCCTGGCGTCCGCGGAGCCTTTCTTGATCAGGTCTCCGTCGTCGTTCATCACGTTCCACTGGATCATCCCGTCGGACGCCATGAACATGTTCCAGTTCCAGTCCCTGTCGCAGTATACAGGAACGCTGAGAGGGTCGTTGGAAGCCATGGAATCCATAGCCAGATCGCGTCCGGCCTCCTCCAGGGACTCCATGTCCGGACGGGACTCGGGAGCCAATCCTGAGAGAGACATCACGGGCTCTATCTGGGACATGTCCATGATGCGGCTCAGGTAGGAGATGTCGGTGAACATGGACATGTTCTCGGACACGGTCATGCGGAGCCTGGAAGGATCGGACATCACCCCAGCCTCGCGACAGTTGGCGTAGAATTCCCTGTAGACGGCCTTGGACTCCTCCAGAGCAGGAATTATCCTGGAGTCGGCCCTGGACACCAGATCCTTGGCCTCGGCCAGCGCGTCGCTTCCTGTGCCGTACCAGACGCCTCTGCAGGAGAGGTCGAGCTCGACCTTCACCCTGTCGCTGGCATACAGATGGAACGGGAACTGCCTGCAGTAGGCGGTCCTGTGATCGTACACGTCGCAGCGCCTGTTGTTGAGGAACACGCAGGAGCCGCGTCCCTTCTTGAGAGCCAGCGCGAAGTGGGGCTCGGGATCGTTGACCTTGATTATGTTGCGCGGATAGTTGGATCTGAAGAACTGGCGCTCCTCCGGCAGGACCTCGGGCTGGCAGAGGCAGCACATCCCGCACTGCTCCGGGCACTCGATCTTCCTTCCGACGACCTCTGAATAATCCACTTCGTAATCAGCCACAGATATCTTCCCCCAGGCGTTCTCCGCAGAACTCCTTTCCGTCGACCTGTAGCTCGCCCCTTATTATTACGGTATCGGGGAAGATTGCCGAGAAACCGCCGTACGGGGAGTGCCCGCACTTGCTGTGGAGGCGCTTGACGTCTATCTTCTCGGACGAGCGCAGATCGAACACGGACAGGTCCGCGTCGTATCCTTCGGCTATCCTGCCCTTCTTCACTGAGAATGAGGATGCTGGGGCCTCCGCTCCCATAGAGACGGCCTGGGACAGCGGTATCGTGCCCGCGCGGACCATCTCCATGACTATTGGCATCGACGTCTCCACGCCGGGGATTCCGCCGGGAGCGGCCACGAACTCCTGCGCCTTGTCCTCTATCGTGTGGGGGGCGTGGTCCGTGCCGAACATCGATATGTCTCCTACCAGGAACCTGCGGTACAGCGCCTCGCGGGTGGCCGGGTCGCGGATCGGCGGATTTACCTTGTACTCGGCGCCGGTGTCGCGGTCCACGTCGAACAGGATGTGATGGAGGGTCACCTCGGTGGTGAACCCGGCCGCTCTGGCCAGGTCGAGCCCTTCCGAAGTGGTGATATGGCATATGTTGATCTTCGAGCCTGAGAAGTTGGAAGCAAGCCTTCTGATGGCGTTGTGCTCTGCCGCCGCGGGACGGTTGCGCAGATGGTCGCGGGTGCACTCGCAGTATCCCTTGGATATCATCGAGTCATCCTCCGCATGGACGCTCATGCGCTTCCCTGTGGCCAGAACGCTCCTCACGGCAGGGACCATCTCGGCGTCGTCGTTAAGGAGGATGTTACCGGTGGTGGAGCCCATGAACAGCTTGAATCCAGGGACCATAGGTGCCAGGAGCGAAGCGTTGCAGTTGGCGGTGACGGCAGCGAACAGCCCGTAGTCGGTGTAGGCCCTTCCGCGGACGGTCGCCTTCTTCTCCTTGAGAGAGCTCACGTCCATCGCCGGAGGCTTCGTATTGGGCATGTCCAGTATGCAGGTGACTCCGGCATGGACAGCCGCCAGGGTGCCTGTGGAGAAGTCCTCCTTGGCCGTCATCCCCGGGTCCCTTAAATGGACGTGAGGGTCCATGAAACCCGGGAGGATCATCCTGCTGGATCCGATATCGATGCGCTTCTCGGCCCTGCCCAGGCTCTTGGAGACCGCCGCTATCTTTCCGTCCTCGATCCCGATCTCGTTGTACGAGAGCTCGCCGTCGACGAACGCCTTTCCCTGTATCACAAGCTCATAGGACATCCTGCTCGCCCCTCTCTATCTCTCCGAAAGGCTCGGTCTCGTGGAATATCTCTCCCTCGAAGCGGAAGAGCCTCGCCTCCGGCTGGGCCCAGGCGTCGTAATGCAAGCCCGCCTTGTACGAGAGGCCCTGCAGGTAGTCCAGCACGTCCCAGCCCTGCTCCACAGGGACCTGGGGCAGCAGAAGGCCGCGGTAGCCCTTGTACTCCAGTATGAGGCCGTCCCTGCCTATCTTGACGGACTCGATTATCTCATTCGGGTTGGATGCCTTCAGCGGCTCGGGAACGGTCAGCACGGTGACCTCCACCGTCACCGACTTCGCCTCATCGGCGGTCAGAACGGGGAAGCGGGGGTCGTGGCATGCCGCTCTGGCCGCCTCGGAGATCGTCTTAGCCAGAGAGAACACCGGGTACGGATACCCTATGCATCCCCTGAGCATCCTGTCAGGGTAGGTGTTCAGGGTGACGAACGCTCCGCGGGGCTCCATGAATGCCTCCCCGGAGGGAGATTCGGACCTGCGGTCCCCTGAGGTCTCCGACATGACCTCGGAACGGGCATACCTCACGGAGGCGATGCCGACATCGACATCCACCCTTATCACGCGTCCTCGTCGAACGTTATCGGAACGATGCCTTCGGGCTTATCGTCTTCCTCTATGTCAATCTTCCTCTTCCTGGCGCTGCACTCGGTGTTGGAGCTGCAGGAAGCCTTCTTCCAGCTGGTCTCCATGTCGCTGGCAGCCTCCTTCACGAAATCGGGTCCGGGCATCTTCCGCATGAACGCGGACATGCCCATGATGAAGTTGAGCCCCATGGTCATGAAGTGCTTCTGGACCTCGGGATCGGTGAAGGCCTCGTACGTCTCGCGGAATGCCCCTTCCATCCTCTCCCTGTTCTGGTCGGCTCTGTAGCGTGCCCATTCGATGTCCTCCTCGAGCCTGTACCTGGTGTCGTCGGCCCTGTCCCTGGCACGCCCCATGTCCTCTTGGAGGCGGGAGCGCCTCGCACCGGCCTTCTCCTTGATGTCGTCGGCGTCGGCCTCGTCGCGGGCGTCCCTGCGGGCCATGAGGACCTCGATTATGTCCCTGTTCTCCTCAACGAACTTCTGTATCTCCTCGTCGCTGTATCCCATAGTCTCGCCTCTTGAACTTTATAATGAGTTTTCCATCCTTGAACTCTGCTCCCTTCACCTCGGCATGGATGAGGGTGTCGGGCAGCTGTATGTTGCGCTTCTGGCTACCCACATGCACCATGATCACTGACGCGTCCAGCCTGAAGAGCTCCACGTCCGCCTTCTCGACGAACGGCATCTTCATGACCAGCCTGTCGATTCCGTCCTCGGTCCTGAAGGACATGGGGCTCTCCGATGAATAAACCTCGGACGGATCCCTGTCGCCGAAGATCATGTCGGCCATCTTGTCCAGCTTGTCGAGCCCCCTGAGCTCGGTCCTCATCTGGTAGCAGGTCTTCATCTCGAGCGGGTCGAAGACGGCGTGGATCTCCTCCATGTAGCCCTCCTGCTCCTTCAGCTTGTCTGTGAGGAATCCGCCTTCGACGGCGGCCTCCTGGGGTATGACCTTGTTGACGACGACCGCCTCTACGTTCTTGTTGTACAGGCACAGGTAGGTGTACGCGCGCATCGTCTCCTTGATGACCATCCTCTCGGGGTTCAGGACCAGCCTCACGGTGGTGTTCTCGGAATCCTCCAGGATGACCTTCACCTCGCTCATGTTCCTCTTGATGACCTCGAGGGAGTCCAGCACCTCTTTCGACGGCAAGGGCATCTCCATGATCTTCCCTACTGTCAGGCGGGCCACTCCGATAAGCTTCTTGAGGATCGAGAACAGGCGGTCCATGTACCAGTTGGAGACGTCGGGAAAGCTCAGCAGCCTCAGGGTCTCCCCTGTCGGGGCGGTGTCCAGGACGACCACGTCGTACTCCCCTGACTTCTTGAACGTGTTGAGGTAGAACAGCGCGGCGATCATCTCCATCCCGGGGAATATTGCCATCTCCTCCGCGGAGATGTCCCCCATCCCCTGGGACAGCATGAACGCTGAGACGTAGTCCTGGATCTCGCCCCAACGGGTCTTCATCTCGTGGATGATGTCGATCTCGAACGCGTCCAGGTTCTCGGCTACATGCTCTATTTCCGTCCCCAGCTTCATCCCCAGGGAATCCCCGAGGGAGTGAGCCGAATCGGAACTCATCAGTATGGTGCGGTAGCCCATCTTGGATAGCCTGTATGCGGTGGCGGCGGAGGTGGAAGTCTTGCCGACTCCGCCTTTTCCGGTATAGATGATGAGCCTCATGCGGGATTGAACAATGTACCGTTATAAGAAACTCATCAGAAGTTTCCCAGAAGAGATGAATGGTGCCGGGAATGGGGTTCGAACCCATGACCTTCGGATTTCCCTGGAAGAGGTCTAATTGACCAGAACCCTATGAGTCCGACGCTCCACCAGGCTGAGCCACCCCGGCCTTGGGCGGATGATTAACTCCTAGTTTATATCGATTTCGTTGAGTCTGGATTCTGGACGCCTGTACCGAAGCGCGTAGCCAGGAACTACGAAAGGAATCGACGGCATAAATCCGAAAAACGGAATAAGAGAGGATAAAAAGGGAAAATGGGCCCGGAGGCCCTGTTTCAGTTTCACTCGGAAGCGGGCTCTTCAGCAGGCTCCTCGACGGGTGCCTCTGCTGCGGGCTCCTCTGCAGGAGCCTCCTCGACGGGCTCAGCGGCGGGGAGGATGGACTCGGGCTCGCCCTCTCCAGCCTGGAGGACCTCGGACTTGCGGATCTCGATCCTCTTGATAGGGATGACGATGCGGCACGCCCTGGCGAGGTCCTTGGCGAGGTCTCCGGAGACGATGTCCTTGACGATCTCGGAGAGGGTCTTCTCCTTTCCGATCTGGACGAGGGTGTCGGCGATGACAGCTCTCATTCCCTCTTCCTGGGAGGACTGGATACGCCTCTCGGCGATGGACATGGTCTTGATCCTGTAGACGAAGCCGTCCTTGGTCGTGATGTCGACGACGTGGTCGGTCTTGGTCTTTCTCCTGCGGGTCAGCCTCCTGACGTAGTCGCTGGTGAGGTCGTGACCGACGAAGACGGTCTTGGCGTCGTATCCGTCGACCGCGTTGACCTTGAACTTCAGCTTGATGTGCATCTTGGAGAAGTCTCCGGTGAGGTCCTGGACGGTAACCTCGGCGGTACGTCCGATGACGAACTCGGGGTCCGCGGAAGGGGTCTCTCCGATCTCTGCTTCGTTGAACATGCGGGGGGCGTGGATCTTGTACCACTCTTTTGCCTTCCACTTGTCCTTCACCTTACGGCCTGCTGCCGCCTTGGGTTTCTTTGCGGGTGCCATATTCACAGCTCCTTGTATTGACACTGCCCAATCTGTGATTGTATTAAAACGTTGTCAAATCGGCCCTGTCGAAAAAACCCTAGAAAACGAGGATAGCCAGACAAATTTTTTTATCACAATAAGGTTAATTTTATCCTTAAAAAAATAGTACCGCATTTATTTAAAAGTTACTACAAAAATATGAGAGTAAATGACACGACACAGACCCGATAATCTGAATCGACAACCCATCCAACTTTGGATGGGGGACAGGTGAAGAACAACAGAAGATGAGGGGGGGATCCCCCTCGTGAAAGGTTTCAGAGAACCACAGGGGTGACGTGCGCGGAGAGAGCGAGCTCCTCTGCGGTCATTCCCATGGCGAGTCCGATGAGCTGGGACAGGTGGAGCACGGGGATGTTGTATCCGAGGTCCTTCTGGGTTCCATCGAACTGGAGGTGGCAGAACGGGCAGACATCGATGATGAACTGAGCACCGGATGCCTTCATGTTCTCCAGGTTGGTCTGGGTGAACTTCTTGGAGACGTCTCCGAATGCGGCCTTGAGTCCTCCTCCTGCACCGCAGCAGAGCATCTTGTTCTGCCTGGGCATGCTCTTGGCACCGGTGGCCTCAACGAGGTCATCGAGGATGTGGGGGTTCTCGGGGTCGTCCAGATCCTTGATCGCGCTGGGCTTGAGGAAGTGGCATCCGTAGAACGCTGCGACCTTGTAGTTGAGGGGGTTGGTGATCTTCGCCTTGATGGCGTCGACACCGATCTCGTTGTAGAGAACCTCGGCGAAGTGGCGGACGACGGTGGTGCCCTTGTACTCCATTCCGATCTCGGCGAGGACCTTGTTGACCTCTGCGAGGAGTTCGGGGTCCTCCTTGAGCTCGTGAGCCGCGTCGAAAAGGGATCCGTAGCATCCGTTGCAGATGGTGACGATGGGGAGCCCCTGTTTCTCGGCGAGAGCGAGGTTCCTGGCGGCGGCTGCGAGCCAGGTCTTCTTGTTGAACGCCCTGATGACTCCGGGTGCGGGGCAGCAGCTCGCATCCTTCAGGTCGACGAGCTCGATGCCCAGTTTGTCACAGACCTCTCTGGTGGATTTCTCGATTCCGGGGTACCTGAGGGGCGCGATGCATCCAAGGAAAAACGCGTATTTTGCCATCTTAATCACTCCACGATCTTGCAGAAGCCAGTTGCCTTGAGGATCTTGTCAAGGTCAGCCTTCGCAGCTGCGTTCGAGAGAACAGTAGGGGGAACCTCGGGGAGACCGATGTTCTTCCTGAGAGCGGAGATCTTGTCCTGAACGGGGACGGTGTGTCCGTACTTGGCGAGGTTCTGCGCGGTCTTCTTGTGGTTGTCGTACATGTGTCCCTCTGCGACAGCGATGTTCCTAAGGGCGATGACGATGTCCACGATGGGGACCTGGCGGGGGCATCTCTCGACGCAGGTGTAGCAGGTGCTGCACTGCCAGAGTTCCTCGCTGTTGACGATCTCGTCTTTGAGTCCGAGCTGGGCCATCCTCATGAGCTTTCTGACCCTGTAGGACGTCTGCCTGCCGGAGGGGCATCCTGCAGTGCAGGTACCACACTGGAAGCACATCTTGACTTCCTCTCCACCGGCCTCGGCGATCTGTTTGGCAAAATCGGGGTTGGGCGTAGCCATAGTATCAGATGTGTTGAACGATTACGCCGTATATAATACAGGCAGTCTCTCTGACCAATCTATTACCCTTTTAGATAATACCTGTTCAGAGGGTCTTGGCCCTGATCGCCTTCAGCAGACGGGAAACGCTGCGGGTCTCCTTGCGGTATATCGCGGTGACTGCATGGCGGAGGAGCTTCGGGTCGACGGCGCTCTTGTAGCGGATGTTCTTCCTTGTCAGCAATATCTCGTCGATGAAGAAGCTCTTCCCGGAGCCCAGAAGCTCCTGGAGTGAGGCCGTCTCGCCATCGACGGAATACTCCCTTCCGGAGGACTCCATGAACATGTACGCCACCCTCTGGGCACCATATCTGTATCTCATGAAGGTAGGGCCGTTATCGACCAGGACCATCCCCATGTACGAGATCTCCTGCATCTCGAACTCCTCGGCGTCGAACAGGTACAGGGGATCGTCTATGATGGCGAAGTCCGCGCGGTTCTCCTTCATCATCCTGATGCTGTTCTCGTCGTCCGAGATCACCACCCTGGACACAGGAGTCTTGAACGAAGACATCGCGGACAGAACGAGATCCTCTGTGACCGGGCTGCAGCAGATGGTGAACTGGCGGTTGGTCTCGCAGCGGAGGGACATGAAACGGGCCGCGGATGCGATCTCCTCGCCTTCCAGGGTGAGCCTGGAACCCGCAGGGGTGGTCTTCAGGACGTCCGCCCCGGCGGCAGCGGATATGGCCGAGATGTACTTGTTCAGGACAGGAGCGGATATCCCCAGCCTCTTGGCGGCGGCGGACTGGCTCCCGGTGTCCTGGACGGCGAGAAGAGCCTCGAGCTGGCGGGCGGTCACGAGAGTCCCGTTGACCTCCAAGGATATCTCGGCCGATATGTCCATGCATCGGCTATGGATTGCCTGGATAAAAGAGCACCCCTTTTCCTGCGGGAACAGCGAAACGATAAAACATGGATGGACCATGGGGAAAACGATGGACAAGGAATTCTGCGAACGCGACGCCGACATAGTGGTCGTAGGCCTCGGCAGCCCTATAATGTGCGACGACGCCGTCGGACTGAGGATATCGGACGAGATCCAGAGCATGCGCCTCCCCGGAGTCGACTGCTGCCAGGAGGCCGTCGGAGGGCTGGACATCCTGCCCGTCATACACGGATATCGGTACGCCGTGATCGTCGATGCCATCCAGACGATGCAGTACGACCCTGGAACCGTGATGCTGTTCAAGGAATCGGACTTCGAAGAGGTCATCGCCGGGGCTTCCTGCCACGACGTGAACCTCCCCACCGCAATGAAGATCGGACGCCAGATGGATCCGGAGATAATGCCGAAGGAGGTCAGGTTCGTCGCGATAGAGGTGCAGGACATCCGCACCATGTCCGAGACCATGACCCCCGCGGTGGAAGGAGCGGTGGAGAACGGCAAGAGCGCCGTCCTCCATATCATAGAAGAATTCAGAAAGCAGGACCGGCAGGGTCGTAGTCCCTGACCTTCTTGTTGCCTTTTCCGAGCACGACGGTGTTCAGGCGTCCGGGACGAAGGATGTCCTCCGCCACGCGCATCAGGTCGTCCTCGGTGACCGCGTCGATCCTGGCCAGACGCTCCTCCAGGGTCTCCGCCCTGCCGTTCAGCATGTGGTTCACGCCAAGCCTGTAGAGCCTGTTGTCGGTGGATTCCATGGCGCGGACGTTGGCTCCCTTCACGAGCCTCTTGGCACGCTCCAGCTCGCCCTTCTCGAGGCCCTCCTTCAGAAGCTTCCCGAACTGGGCGGCGGTGGTCTCCATCGACTCCACCACATTGGGGCCGGTGCATGACATGTAGGTCGTCATCGAAGAAGCGTCGCTGCACTGGGACACGGACGAATAGACGGAGTATACCAGGGCCTTCTCCTCCCTGACGGATTGGAACAGCCTGGAGCTGGTTCCGGAGCCGAGGACGGCGCTGAGCATGGACACGGCCATCCTGTCCTCGTGGGAAGCCCCGTACGAGGGGAACCCCATAGCGATCTGGTAGTGGTCTGCGTCGTTCTTCACGAACTTGTAGCTGGATTCTGGAGCTTTCGGAGGAGACCTGGGATTCCTCTTCCCATCGGACATGCCGTCGAGCGTCTTCTCCGCCCACGACACCGTAGCGTCCTGGTCCACGGCTCCGACCGCATAAACCGCCAGGTTGGGTATCCTGTACTTCTCGTCGTAATACGCCCTGAGGTCGGACGAGGTCAAGCCTTCGACGATGGATTCGTCCCCGCCCTCGTCCTGGCACAGAGGGTGCCCTCTCCAGAGCTGGGACTCGAACAGGTCGTGGATGTAGGTCTCGGGCTCGTTCTTTATCATGTTGAGCTCCTGGAGGACGATCTTCTTCTCCAGCTCGGTGTCCTTGTCGTTGATCATCGGATTGGCGACGATGTCCCCGACGATGTCCATGGCCACGTCAGCCGTCTCCTTGATAGTGATGCCGTAGAACGCGGTCATCTCCCTTCCGGTGAAGGCGTTGAGCTCTCCTCCCGCACCCTCGATCTCCTTGGCCATCTGGTAGGAGTCCCTGGTCTTGGTCTCCCTGAACACCGTGTGCTCCAGAAGGTGCGACAGCCCGAAGATCTCAGGATGCTCGTCGCGGGAGCCGGTCGCTACCCCTATCATGTATCCGGCGCTCTGGCTTCCGGGTATGGTCTCGACGACGACGGGGATCCCTCCCGAGGTCTTCGCGACATCTATTCTATGGCCGCTCATGCGCGGTCAATTGCGATTACGGTTATTACACTAACCCCGCCGACGGAAATACGACGTGACGGAATGCCCTGCATTCTGGAAAAATCCATGGTTACAATTATTACTCCCGATGGAATTCGTCCAAGCATGGAAATCAAGACCGTCCGCTATGCGGACCTGGAGCTCGACAACCCTGTCGCAATCATAGGCTTCCCTAGCAGCGGCCTGGTCAGCTCCATAGCTGCCAACTATTACGTTTCACAGCTCAAGATGCCTGTCATCGCAGGTTTCGCCGGCCCCGATATGCCCCCGTACAGCTTCATATACAGCGGCCACGCGTACCCTCCTATCAGGGTCTACGGCTACAAGAGCAAGGAGAAGAGGGGGAAGAAGGGCAAGGATGTGGTCATCTGTCTGTCCGAATACGCCCCGAAGCCCGAGCAGTGCTACGACGTCGTTCACGCGATCTGCACCTATCTCCGCTCGATAGGCTCGACCGAGATCATCTGCCTCGAAGGCATCCCCAGGATGAACGAGGAGGATTCGATGGTCGTCTGCGGTTCCGGAGCCGGCTCCCGCGAGATGATAAAGAAGACCAAGCTGAAGGTCATGGACAGCGGAATGGTGCGCGGAACCACCGGCGTCATGCTCTACAACGGCCCCCTGTTCGGGTTCGACGTCATGGCAGTCATAGTTCCGGGCAACCAGAACCTTCCCGACCCTGGCTCTGCCGCCGGAATAGTCGCTCCTGTGTCCAAGGTGGTGCCCGGATTCAAGGTGGACACCTCGATGCTTCTCAAGGAAGCCGACGAGATAGACAAGCGTCTGCAGCAGGAGCAGTCCGTATCGGTGCGCGACGACAGCACTCAGATATACGGATGATAGACCGACAACAATAATTACGGCTCGCATATGGTGACGTCATGAAACTCGTACCTTCCAAATTCTTCATCACAAGCAGCTCCGCCGTCAGCGAGGTTTCGGACCTCAACGCCTTCGACAAGGCGCTCATAAAGGCTGGCATCGGCGAGCAGAACCTCGTCTCCGTATCTTCGGTCATTCCCATAGGAGCCGAGCGCGTGGAGGTGTGCGAGATGCCCATGGGCGCGGTCACCCATTGCGTCCTGGCTCAGATGCGCGGATGCGAGGGCGAGACCATCGCCGCCGGGATCGCGTACACCTACAGGAAGGACGGGAAGGGAGGATACGTCGCCGAGGGCCACATCCACGGCTCCGCCGAATCCCTAAAAGAGATCCTCAAATGGAAGATGGACGAGATGGCGCGCATACGCGACACCGAGTTCGAGGAGATCCGCTTCGTCACCGAAGAGCTGGCCATCCCTCTGGACAACTACGGATGCTGCGTCGCCGCTCTCGTGTTCACCGAGTACAGGTGAATCCATGAGGTACGGGCTTTCCAGATGCGACGTATGCGGAAGGGCCAGGGTGGTGGACCTCACGAAGGCCACCTCCACCTGTCCTTACTGCAACGCATACTACGAGAATTCCAAGATACCGGTCTATTTCGCTTCCGACGACCAGGGAGCCGTCAGGGAGGCGCTCTCCCAGGCCACCGGGTTCGTCCCCCCGGACATGGTCAAAAAGAAGGCAAGGATTGAGGAGGCCGACCCTTACTCAACGCTCGTCTACAGGTACGAGCACTGCTCCGACCTGAATACTAAGATGACCATACTGGCCGAAGGCCTCACGGAGATCAAGGGAACGTTCACTCTGGAGGACGTCCGCGAGATCGCCGGCAACAAGGCGGAGAAGATGGTCTCCGCCATGCTGGACCGCTGCCTCATATCCGAGGTCAGGATCGGCATCTACAAAGCCTGATCACTTGAGACCGGGTATATCGCTGCGCTTCTTTCCTTCCATCTTCAGCACGTCGTTGATGACTCCGGGCAGCTTGACGTACATTATACGGTAGAAGTAGAACGTGGCCAGGACGAGCATCAGAACCTGGCAGATGTAATACACGATCTCTCCGCCGAGCTCTCCTCCCTGGAGGACCACGGTGAAGAGCAGGTTGTACGCTATCAGCAGGATGAGCCCCTGGAGCAGGAACTGCATGGGCAGGTGCCTGGCGATGCCTTCTCCGATGTTGGTCCCGCATGCGCCGAGTATGAGCGCGAGGGAGACGGAGATGACGACCAGCGTGAACGCGGTGAGGTCGAAGGACTCGACTGCGTTGGCCAGCACGAAGCATATTCCGGTCGCAAGGCCGCTCGCCATTCCGAGACCGAGGGCGTATCCGTAGAAGACGGAGTCCGACTTCCCGCGGAACCTCCTCAGATTCATGACCACGACCATGGCCATCAGCTCTACAGCGGCGAACAGCACCATGAGTATGGGATTGGACGCGAACTTGAACAGGTTCAACGCCACGTAGAGAATGGATCCTTCCACGAGTCCGACGATGAACAGCCCGAAGAAGGCAGGGTCGCTGAAGAACGGCTGCTCGACCTTCGGGTAGGTGTAGTTCCTGACAACCAGGTACATCAGGGCCAGGGCCGGGCCTATCCCGAGAACCATCGCTAGACCTAAAAGGAGATCCATGCCGGCATGACACTGTTGCTGTATTTTATGCTTGCCCACGACGGAGAGCGTCGGCGTCCTCCATCAGCTTGTCATAGTAATGGACGACCATGCAGGAGGACTCGCAGCGGCCGCATGCGGTGCACCTCTCGGGATCGACCTTCATCCCGCCCGATATGACTATGGCGTGGCGAGGGCAGCTCTTGGCGCATATGCCGCATTCGGTGCACATCTCCGCCCTTATCAGAGCCTTGACGGCCATCTCGAAGACCTTCCTGGCGTTCTTACCGTCGGGAGCGGTGACAGAGACCTGGCCTCCGCCGAACAGCTTGGCCTTTCCGATGGGGGTCCTGAGGAGGGCGATCTCGTACTCGGGGGAATACTTCACATCACCGACTGTGCGCAGGGCGTCCTCCACATAGGCGAAGTCCCTGGTCCTCTGGACGCGGACGACCGCCTCCACCGAGTACCCTCCTGCAGCGCAGGGCGACGCCCCCTTGAGGATGTCCATGGCCGGGCCCTCGGCCGATGCCGGCTTCATGCACAGGCCCATCCCCTCGGACAGCTGGACCATCTTCGGGGGAAGGACCTTCCACCTCCAGAATCCCATGTCCACGTACTCCTTGGGCAGTCCGCGCCTCTCGGCGTAGTCGTGGAGATGGTCCTCCCAGCGGGAATACAGCTCCGGGTGTATCCTCCCGGTGTTCCTCCATTCGCTGGCCAGACATGACGGGCACAGGTAGCACCCGATCCTCTCGAAATCCTTGTCGTACAAGGGGTTGTAGTCCAGCCTGTGGAGCAGGATGTACGCCCACACGTCGGCGGAACGCCAGGACCTTATCGGATTGAGGTTCACCTGGTTGGGGACGAACGGATTCCTGGTGACGAAGCCTATCCCTGAACGGGCGAAGGACTCCAGCCAGCGGTTCCCCTCGACGGTTATCACTCCCTTCGGATACTCGCGCTCAATCAGATCGGTCATCGGGCCGAGCTTGCATACTTTGCAGCACCATCTGAAATCCTTGGCAGGAGGGCCGAACGAGCCGACGTTGTCCCAGAATCCGTTCCCTCCATGAGCGACGAGAAGCCTGCATCCGCTCTTCTTGGAGAACCCTTTCACGTATTCCTCCGACTCGGGGAACTCCAGCCCGGTGTCGATGTTCAGCAGGTCCGGCTTCCCGACGGCCTCGCGGGCCAGACCGAAAGCCACCAGGGAGTCCTTCCCGCCGGAGAACGACACCGTCACAGGCAGGTTCTTGGGGTTGTGCTCATCCAGGAACATCCTGATCTCGCGGACTCCGCGACGGCCTATGCGCTTCACATGCTCCTTGTTGCATTCCACGAACTCTTCCAAACCTGCATCGGGGGATATCGGCATATCGGAGATCTGGTTCAGGTCGCGGATCTTGACCGCCTTCTCGGCTGACTTCATATCTCCGGAATCGACGAGAGCGACTCCGGGGCCGACCTTCTGCCCCTTCTTCAGTATCAGAGGGCTCCCCGTCTGGAACTCCCCCTTGACATCGAACACGTTGGCTCCGGGGACCGTCTTCCCTTTGAGATGCCCCGCCATGTTCCCGAAATAGACCACGTTCTTCGTGGCCGCGGGGAAGAACAGCTCCGCTCCGGGCTGCCTCAGCTCCAAGACGGAACGGTCCAGCCTCAAGTCGAATCTCAGCACTCCGAGAACGGCTCCGTGGGCGACTATCTCGTCCGTGCGATCCTCCCCAGGGACCTTGTTCAGGAACAAAGCCTTTCCTTTCAGAGGGGAATCCGTGCCGAAAGCCTCGCGGAACAGGCCGAGTACGAGTTCTATGGAATCGCCCATGCACGGCCTGATGTCGCCGGGGCTGTTGATCTCGAACTCCCTCCCGGAGGAACCGCATCCGGAGCACGAATCGCCGAGCAGGAGAGTCCCGCAGGTGTCGCACCATGCGCATCTCTCCTTCCCGTTGGCCGCGTTCCTCCGGACGTCCCTCTTATCCTGAGCAGACATGCTATCCACATCACGGTCGTGTTATTCATCCTTCCCCTTTCGGAGCAAGGATCAACTTCCGCCCTGCTCGAAGAATGACGATGAACGTTTTATAAGACGTGCATGAATCACCAGCCATGGACTTCAGCCAAGATGAGTACCGGGTCAATCCCGGCTTTGGGAAGCCCCGTTTCAGCAAGATAGAGCTCAGGGACATCGTCATATCGATACTCGTGCTAGCGTTGGCTTTCACCCTCGTTTACGCCTCGAGGAACAACAAGTTCATCATGACGGCGTTCGAGAGCGTTTTCGGAACCGGCGCAGGCGCATACATAGGATTGTTCCTGGTCTGCATCGGACTGGTCATCATCAGCTTCTTCCTGCACGAGATGGGACACAAGTTCGTTGCTCAGAAGAAAGGGCTCTGGTCGGAATACCGCATGTTCCCAGCAGGGCTCGGCCTCACCCTGATCCTGTCCTTCGCAGGATTCCTGTTCGCCGCCCCCGGAGCGGTCATGATCTCCGGCCACATGACGGAGGAGACCAACGGCAAGATCAGCATCGCGGGACCCGTGGTGAACATCGTGTTCGCCGCCATAGGCATCGTCGGATGCTACGCCCTCAACGGGGACATCCTCGTGGTGCCGTTCTACCTGCTGGCGACCCTGAACGCCTCTCTGGCCCTGTTCAACCTCATACCCATACCTCCGCTCGACGGATCCAAGATCCTGAAGTGGAACGTCATGGTGTGGATAGGCGCCATAGCCGTGGCCGCGGTGGAGTTCATCCTCCTCGCCAGGACCGGCTTCTATTATTATCTTTAAAACATCAAATAAAGGGGGAAGGCTCCCCCTGTTTATTCACATGTACTCCTTGCAGGGGTACCTGAGGTTGCCGAGGATGGGCCCGACCCACTGATCGGCCTTTCCGGGGTTGAGGATGTTGTCCGGGTCCATGGCCTTCTTGATGGCCCTGATGGACGACAGCTCCGAAGCGCGCTCCTTCATGTAGTTGGGCGCCTTGGAGATTCCGACTCCGTGCTCTCCGGTGACGGTTCCTCCGAGGTCGATGCACACGTCGAAGATCTCGTTGACCGCAGCGACGCCTCTGTCCCACTCGTCCTTGTCGGTGGGGTCGATGACCATCTTGGTGTGGAGGTTTCCGTCGGACGCATGGCCGTAGGTGGCTATGGTCACGTTGTACTTCTCGGCGATCTCCTGGAAGGCCTTGACGGCCTTGGGGACCTGGGACACGGGAACACCCATGTCGTCCGCGAGGGAGACGGAGGAGCATCCGGGCTTGAGGGCGGACAGAGAGGTCATGACGGACTTCCTGGCATCGGTCCACTGGGCGATGAGCTTCTTGTCCTTGGTGGGCGTGATGGAGATGGCTCCGATGGACTTCGCGACCTCCTCGACGATCTTGATGTCCCTGTCGATGACCTCGTCGGTCTCTCCGTCGCATTCGACGATGCAGAGAGCGCCGCAGTCGGGCAGGGGGTTCCCGCGGGCCTTGTTGACGGCGGTTATGCTGACGCTGTCCATGAGCTCGCAGGACGCCGGGATCAGAGGCTTGGCGATGATGGCCGAGATGCACCTTCCAGCATCCTCGACGGAGTTGAATCCGCACAGGCAGGAAGCCGATTTCTTGGGCTTCGTGGTGAGCTTCAGGGTGACCTCGGTGATGACTCCCAGGGTTCCCTCGGAACCGCACATCAGGCGGGCGAGCTGGTATCCGGAAGCGTCCTTGATGGTCCTGGTTCCGCAGCGGACGATCTCTCCGTCGGCTTTGACGAATGTCAGGCCCAGGACGAAGTCCCTAGTCGCACCGTATTTCACCGCGCGCATGCCGGAGGCGTTGGTGGCGACCATTCCGCCTATCTGGCATGCCTCGGCGGATCCAGGGGACGGCGGGAAGAAGAACCCGTACTTCGCGAGCTCCGCGTTCAGGTCGTTGTAGATGCATCCGGCCTCCACGTCGACCCACAGGTCCGCGACGCTGACCCTCTTGACCTTGTTCATCCTCTGCATGGCGAGAACGATGCCCCCCTTGATGGGGACAGCGGCTCCGCAGAGTCCGGTGCCGGAACCGCGCGGGACAACCGGGATCTTGTATTCGGTAGCGATCTTCATTATCTCGGACACCTGCTCAGTGGTCCTGGGCTGGACGACGATGTCCGGGTTGTGATGGAATATGGAAGCGTCGAAGCCGTACGTGTACAGAACGGCCGGCTCTACGGAATATCCTTCCTTGCCGACGACTCCTTCGATGCGATCGATTATCTCCTGTTCCAAAAGAACACCTCTGGATACCCATTATTAACGGCGTATATAGTCAATTCCATCCGACCGTATTCCGATGGGAATCGGTCTGCCGTCCATAGTTTATATACCAGTATCCTTTTTTAACTAACATGAAGTCCACAATAGTTCTTCTCGGCCCTCCGGGGTCCGGAAAAGGAACCCAGGGCGAGAAGCTCTGCTCCGAATTCGGCTACGTCAAACTCTCCACCGGCGACATGCTCCGCGAGGCCGTCAAGAACCAGACCGAGCTCGGAAAGAAGGCCAAGGAGTACATGGACGCTGGCGCGCTCGTCCCCAACGACCTCATCATCGGCCTCATGAAGGAGAAGATCAAGGAGGCAAACGGAAAGGTCATCCTCGACGGATTCCCCAGGACCATCGAACAGGCGGACGCCCTCAGCGGACAGCTGGAGGTCGACCTCGCCCTCAACCTGGACGTCGCGGACGAAGAGCTCGTCAAGAGGATCACCATGAGGCGCTCCTGCCCCGACTGCGGCGCGGTCTACCACCTCCTCTGGAACGCACCCAAAGCCGATGGCGTCTGCGACAAATGCGGCGCCAAGCTCTACCAGAGGGATGACGACACCGAGGCCACCGTACTCAACAGGCTCAAGACCTACCGCGAGAAGACCCTGCCCCTCGTCGAGTACTATGGGAAGAAGGGAAAGCTCGTCACCGTGGAAGGCGTCGGAAGCATCGACGAAATCTACGAGAAGGTCAAGAAGATCGTTCAGTGAACGCTCACAGCGGGGCTCTTCTCCCGCCATAAACCTCTTCATCTCTATTTTCTTAGGTCGATATACAAAATTGTATATATGATACAAAATTGAATATGTGTTACATTTTTGAGTAGATAACACAATAATAATCCCAAATACATAATTATGAACGCATATAGTATCGTTCATGGAGCACGACATTAGCAGTTCCTCGCTGAATGGAAATGACATGCGTGTCCTAGTCGCTCTGCTGGAGAAAGGAGTGACGAACCTTTCGGGACTGAAAGGCGCGGTCGCCAATCAGGTCACCCGGAAGAGCACCGTCCTGAAGCTGGCGGAAATGGGTCTGGTCGAATACGACCTGATCGCGGATACGCATCTGTGCTACAAGGTGAACCTTACCGACCTCGGGATACAGATAGCCGCCCTGCTCGCGCTGGGACAGGAATGCCTCTCCGGGAACCTGGACCTCGAGAACGACTCCGTCGACGAAAGAGCGCGCCTGATGATAGCGGAGACGAAGTCCAAGATCCGTGCGATGGACAAGAGTGCTGATAAAGGGATAAGATGAAAACCGATTACAAATGGCTGTTCTGCGAGAGCGACCTCGCGGGGATAATGATACTGGTTCTCGACCTGAAGGAAGTCCGTTCGAAGGACCTTCTAAGGGTAAACAGCGGCTACTACAGGGTGAGGAGCGGAGCCCAGCGCCTCGTCGAGGAGGGACTGCTCAGATCGTACTCCGTGGACAAGCCGCATAAGGCCACCACGTACATGCTGACGGAGAAAGGAGTCAGTGTCGCCATGCTCCTGAAGAGCGTAAAATCGCTCCTGGACGGCGAATACAGGAACGGGAGCCTGTACGAAGACTACCAGAAAGGCCAGACGGAGGAGAACTCCATAGAAAACTTTTAAAACCAGGAGCCAATGACCAACCTAGATAGCCTCGTAGTGTAGTGGTCAATCATGCGGGACTCTGGATCCTGCGACTGCAGTTCGAATCTGCACGAGGCTACCACTCTTCTTCACTATCCCCTTGATTGCTTTCTCTGACGTTTAGTCGAAATATAATTGTTCTGTCAAACAACCGTTTATAAATTGAATAAATGCAAATCTTTTTAGAAATACGGTTCAAAGTTTTGCAAACTAATCATAAGAATTATATCGACTATAGGCTTACTAAACGATAGATTATGTTCAGAAAAATATCCCTCTCAAATTTCAAATCGTTCAAGAGAATGGATTTCAACCTAACCGAGGGAAACGTCGGTAAGGCGAACAACTTAGCCCTGATCTACGGCGCAAACGGAAGCGGTAAATCCAGCCTTGTGGACGCCGTCGTCTTCCTGAAACTGTCCACGGACACCCTTATCAGAGACGGAACCGAGCCAAACCTCATCGACATGGCCTGCTCCGTGAAGAACATCGGCTCCAAAGGCAACATGAAGCTGGAGTACCTCTTCACCAACGGCAACGAGGACGGAGAGTACCTCATGGAGTTCGACGACAAGGGGATGCTCGTCAGGGAGAAGCTCGACTACACCATCAACAAGAACGCCGGAAACATCTTCGAGCTGATCTACGAGAACGGAAACATATCGGATTTCTACAGCAGGCAGCTCTTCAAGAACAGCGCCGCCAAGGACATCGTCGAGTACGAGGTCAGGAAGCAGTGGGGGCGCAACACCTTCCTTTCTATAATAAAAAGCGAGATGGCCGAAGCCGACCCCGCATACCTCGACAGCATGCTGGGAACCGGTCTCAAGAACGTCATCCGCTACATCGACAGCATCATCGTCTGCCGCCCCGGATACGAGAGCATGGGCCCCAGAGCCATCGACAGGTCTCCCGAGGCAGGGATCATCACCTCCGAGGAAGCTGAGGACCTGAAGCCCTTCGAAGAGGTGGCCAGCGCTTTCGTTAGATCCATTTACGACGGCGTCGCGGATCTCCGCTACGAGATTTCAGAGGAGGACGGAGAGGTCGTGTACGAGATGACCGTCGGCAAAGAGGACGGATCCAGGATCCCTCTCGAGGACGAGTGCCAGGGTATCCGCGAGACCGTCCGCGTCCTTCCTGGACTCCTGGCCGGAGCCGGAAAGGGAGTCGCGTTCCTCGACAACATCGAGTTCGGACTTCATGAGGTCGTTCTCAACTCCATATTCAACAGCAGCCTGTCCAACGCCGGCGGCCAGATCGTTGCCACCACCCACGACACCGTCATCCTCGAGAACGCCAACCCCCACAGCATCTTCATGGCCAAGGAGGGCAAGATCATCCCCATAACCGAGATCGAGCGCACCCAGAGGAACCATAACAACCGCAACAGGTACTTCAAGGGAGTCTTCGGAGCCATACCAGAGCCGGAACCAGAAGATCTGTCCGAGCTGGCTTACAAGTACGGCCAGCGAGCGAGCACGAACATCATATAAGACCAACACATACGACGAAAGGAGGAATAATAAATGATCAGCAGAGACGAAGTCCTCGGCAATCTTGAGAAGTACAACCTCAAGGACGCCAAGGTCGGTGTCGTCGCTTCCCACTCGGCGCTTGACACCTGCGACGGAGCCATATCCGAAGGATTCCACACCGTTGCCATATGCCAGCAGGGACGCGACGCTACGTTCTCCAAATACTTCAAGTCCCAGAGGGACGACAAGGGGAACATCATCAGAGGCGTGGTCGACGAGCCTGTCGTGCTGGACAAATTCAGCAGCATCCTCAAACCAGAGGTCCAGCAGAACCTCATGAACAACAACGTGCTCTTCGTCCCCAACAGGTCCTTCGTGTCCTACTGCGGCATCGACGCCGTCGAGAACGACTTCAAGATGCCCATGGTAGGAAGCAGGAACCTCCTCAGGTCCGAGGAGAGGGGAGACGAGAGGGACTACTACTGGCTGCTCGAGAAAGCAGGCATGCCCTTCCCCAAGAAGGTCGAGAAGCCCGAGGACATCGACGGCCTCACCATCATCAAGGTCCACCACAAGGTCAAGAAGCTCGAGAGGGGTTTCTTCACCGCCAAGGACTACGACCAGTTCGTGGAGAAATCCAACGAGCTCATCGCCCAGGGCGTTATCGAGGAGAACTTCCTCGAGCACGCCAGGATGGAGCAGTACATCATCGGCCCCGTCTTCAACCTCGACTTCTTCTACTCCCCTCTGGAGGAGAAGGGATCCAAGATCGAGCTCCTCGGAATCGACTGGAGGTTCGAGAGCTCCCTGGACGGATACTGCAGGCTTCCCGGGAAGCAGCAGGTCGAGCTGGAGAACGACGGGATCATCCCCGAGTACACCGTATGCGGGCACAACTCCGCCACTCTGAGGGAGTCCCTCCTCGACAAGGCGTTCGACCTCGCCGAGAAGTACGTCGCAGCCACCAAGAAGTTCTACGACCCCGGGATCATCGGGCCCTTCTGCCTGCAGACCTGCGTCGACAAGGACCTCAAATTCCACATCTACGACGTCGCCCCCAGGATCGGAGGAGGAACCAACGTGCACATGTCCGTCGGCCACCCCTACGGAAACACCCTGTGGAGAACCGAGATGTCCTCCGGAAGGAGGCTGTCCATGGAGATCAGGCGCGCCATAGAGCAGGAGCGCATCGAGGAGATCATCACCTGAGGTGCACCGAATGAGATACGTGAAGACCGCAATCGCCGTCGCGCTGCTCCTTGTGGTGCTGGCGGTACCCATGTCAGAGTCGGACGCCGACCTGACCATCACCGACACGGGCTCGGACGCCAAGTTCGACACCTTCAACGGAGGCTCTCTGAGCTTCGTGGTGAACAACACCGCAGACGCGTGCACGATCGACGTCACCGTCAAGAACGGAAGCAAGGTCGTCGCGACTGCCGACGACTACCCCATAGCAGCCGAGGGCAAGACCACGGTCACCGTCAACATGAAGGACTTCACCACCGCAGGAACCTACGACCTGGTCGTCACCTGCGAGTCGGACTCAGGCAACACCTTCCCCGACGGCAGGAACTACTTCAACGTCCACGTGGTCGTCGAGAAGAACGTGCTGTCCAACTGGACCACCTACGTCGTGATCATCGTCGCGGTGATCGCCATCGCCATAATCGTCTTCATCAAGATGCGCGAGACCCCCAAGAAGAAGCCTGACATGACTTTCGAGCAGCTCGAGGAGGAGAGGAAGGCGAAGATGGCCAGCAAGGCCGAGAAGAAGGCCACGAAGGACGTCGCTCCCTCCACCGAGAGGAAGAAGTACCTCGCCAGCAAGAACAAGAAGGAATGAAACCCAGGGGCTTCGGCCCCTTTTTTTATGAATTTTAAAACGACCGCCTCCGCCCCAGGAGGAACGAAGGCAGGTCTGTTCAGAGCTTGAGGTTAGGGTCCCTCAGGTCCAGGAGCGCCACTTCGCGCCTGTCCATGAAGAACCCGATCTTCTTGTGGAGAAGGATGGAGGGGACGTTGTCCTCCTGGATCATGCTGTGGGCCACCGCGGCCCCCTGCTCGCGCCCGGTCCTCACGCACTCCCTGAGAAGCTTGTAGCCGATGGCGTTGCGCCTGAAGTACGGGTGGACGCACATGTTCTCGATCCAGAGAAGGTTGTCCTCGTCGCAGATATGGTGGAGCATCTGGGCGAATATGACCCCTACGATCTCCCCGTCCTCCTCGGCGACGAAGCTGAGCCCGCTATCGAGATACGCCTTGAAGTGGTTCCTGCTGCTGGCGCCGAGGTTGTCCTTCCATTCTTCGGGAAGGTCCTCCCACCTGTTCTCCAGGGTCTTCGCGAAGTACTCGCGTATGCAGCTTATCTCGAGCTCGCGGACCTTCTCGATGTCCTTGATCTTCAGAGGACGGATCTCCATGCTCACATCTCCTCGGGAGCGCCCATCCCAAGGCAGTCCAGCACGTCGGCGAGGACGACCTTGGCGCATTCCACGAGAGTCAGCCTGGCGTTCCTGCAGGAGCCTGCGTCGAGGACGGAGACGGCTGCGTAGAACTGGTTGAACGCGGATGCGAGCTCGTGGCCGTACGCAGGCAGGAGGTGGACCTTCTTGTCGTCTCCGGCGGACCTGATGACGGCCTCGTACTCGGACAGGACCTTCGCCAGCTTCACCTCGAACTCGTCGGTGAGCTTGGAGGGGTCGGTGTCGTGCTCGAACCCTCCGGCCTTCCTGAGGAGGCTGCAGGCCCTGGCGTGGACGTACTGGAGATACGGTCCGGAGTTGCCATCGAAGTTGAGGGCGTCCTCCCACTTGAAGACGAACTGCTTCTCGGGCTGGACGCGGACGATGTTGTACCTGATGGCGCCTACTCCGACGATCCTGGCGATCTCCCTCATCTTCTCCTCGGACATGTCGGAGCGCCTCTTGGAGATCTCCTCGTAGGCGCGGGCGACGGACTCGTCGATGAGGTCGTCCAGATAGACGACGACTCCCTTCCTGGTGGACATCTTTCCCTCGGGGAGGGAGACGAACGCGTAGAACAGGGGCTCGGGCATCCTCTCGCTTCCGAGGATCTCCAGAGCGGAGCAGAGCTGCTTGGAGCCGAGCTTCTGGTCCTCTCCGAGAACGTCGATGAGGCGGTCGGCCCTGGTGAACTTGTCCATGTGGTAGGCGAGGTCGCGGGTGGTGTACAGGGTGGTGCCGTCGGAACG